>Ga0335073_10007956_pt1 | contig 14854 bp, 11 predicted proteins | sample Lox_Sample_22_FD_207093 | JGI IMG/M metagenome (GOLD analysis project Ga0335073, IMG submission 207093) | Soil microbial communities from Loxahatchee National Wildlife Refuge, Florida, United States - Lox_Sample_2.2 | ecosystem: Environmental > Terrestrial > Soil > Wetlands | place: USA... | reverse complement strand
GAACCGGAATTCACCCTCGGATACTATGAGATGGCCTCACACCGCGTGCTTGCGGTCGAAGAATGTCCCATCTGTTCGCCTCTGATCAACCGGGGAATCGCAACCCTCTGGCAAATGGGCCGATCCGGTAAGACGCTGGAAGAAACACGGGAGGTGGAATTTTTCGCCAACGAAGAGGATTCCCAGCTGCTGGTGGAGGTCGCCTGTGGGCCCGAGGCCCGGCGGGCCGCCGTACGAGCGTGGGCTGAGGAACTGCAAGCCGCCCTACCCGAAATCGTTGGGATCGTGGCATTTCGCGATGCAAAGCCAGCCCCGGACAAACTCGTGACGGTGGGCGCGGGGGAAATGAACTATCGCACCGGAAAAAAGTCCTTGCGAGTGAGCGCGGGCTCCTTCTTCCAGACAAACCGCTGCCTGGTTGACGGTCTGGTGCAAATTGTGACGGCGGGCCTAGGTGGCGATGTCGCTCTCGATCTTTATGCCGGGGTGGGCCTGTTTTCCACAGGCCTGAACGGCTTCCGTCACATCGTTTCGGTTGAAGCGTCACAGACTGCCGCAACCGACCTTAAATACAATCTCTTCTCGAGCGGGGAAGCTGTTCAGGCTACGACCGAGCGCTACCTGCACCAACTCGGCGAACAAGGGCGGGAAGGGAAAGGCGCAGTCCTCCCCCGTGTCCCTCAGGCGCCGGACCTTGCGGTGGTAGACCCGCCCCGCGCCGGGTTGGGAGAGCGTGTTGCCCGTGCTCTCGGAGGGCTGGATGCAACTCGCCTGATTTACGTCTCGTGCGATCCCGCCACCCTGGCGCGCGACCTGGTGACGTTGCTAGCTGCGGGCTATCGCGTGGAACGCGCAGACCTGGTGGATCTGTTTCCCCAGACTTATCACATCGAGAGCGTGCTGCAACTGGTTCGTCGCGCACCCTGAGATCCTATGGCTACCGCCGCGCCGCTATCAGTGCAAACCGAACAGCGGCCGACGGTGAGTACGCTTTCGAGATCTATTCCTGCAGGACCGCCCACCCTCCAACTCAAGCCTGCGCGCCAGCCGATGCTGTGGGCTGCCGCCGCTTACTGTTGCGGAATCGTTTTCGGAGGTTACCAGTGGCGTCCGGCATTGTGGTGGGTGATGGCGGGAATCGTATTTATGGGGTCGGCGGTTTACTTCCTGCGGCATCGGCCCTGGCTCGCCGCAGCCTTAGCCTTCGGTGCGTTTTTCACTGTGGGAGCGCTGCAGATCCAGCTGCACGGCCGGAATGCGTCCCTCGATGCCGGCCTTTTCCCTTTTACCGACGGGCAAGAACTCGAAATCACCGCACACGTCATTCGCGACGGACGACTGCGCCCGGGAGCTTTCGGGGAAGTCCAGCAAAGGCTGGACATCGAAACGGACGAGGTGGTTACAGATACCGGGCAACACTTCACTGAGCACTCCGGTGTCAGGCTGTCGATCTACCGGCACGATGAATCTCATCGCCACGGCGACGTGGTCGAAATCGGCGAAACTTCGGCAGCCGCTATGCCGATCCTGCGCTATGGGCAGCGGATTCGATTTCGCGGAAAGTTGACGTGGCCGCGAAATTTTCGCAACCCCGGCGCCTTCGACTATAAGGCCTATCTTGCCGAGAACGGCATCGCGGCGCTGGGATCCGCGAAGTTTGAAGATGTGAGGATACTGCCGGGAACAGCAGGTTGGCGCGTTGAAATGTGGCTCACGCGCGCCCGCGCCAGCGTCCTCGACAAGGTGAACGAGCTGTGGCCCGCCCGGCAAGCCGCACTGATCGATGCCATGGTCATCGGCGAGGACGCCTTCATCGACCGCGACACGCGGGTCGATTTCCAACGCTCCGGCACCTATCACGTTCTTGTTGTCTCCGGGATGAACGTGAGCATTCTGGCGTTCGTCGTCCTCTGGACGCTGCGCCGATTTTCGCTGGGCGAATTTCCAGCTATGCTCCTCACTCTCGTTGGGCTGGTCGCGTATGCGCTTCTGACCGAAGTCGGTGCGCCGGTATGGCGAGCTACGTTAATGTGCGCCATCTACCTGGGGACACGCCTGCTATATCGCGGCCGGTCAGTGGTGAACGCTCTGGGTGCGGCAGGGCTCGGCTTGCTCATATTTGACCCTCGGCAACTGTTCACTGCGAGCTTTCAGATGACCTTCGTTTGCGTACTTATCGTGGGGGCCATCGGTCTACCGCTGGTCGAGCGGACGTCGGGGCTTTACCGCAACGCTCTTGCGCATTGGGATGCGGACGACTATGGCGCCCTGCTGCCGCCCAGAGTGGCGCAGTTTCGCCTGGATTTGCGCATGATTGCCCACCGTCTTGCGCGATTTCTGGGTGAACGGTGGTCGTTGCGGCTGACGCGCGGGATCGCGAGTTTCTCGTTCTCGGCGTTTGATCTGCTGCTGGTTTCAGCCGTCATGCAAATGGGATTGGCGCTGCCCATGGCCTACTATTTTCATCGCGCCACCACCATCGGCCTTCCCGCCAACATTGCCGTGGTTCCTCTCACCGAGATGTTGATGCCTTCTGCGGTCCTGGCGGTCGCACTTGGATATGTTTCGCTGATTCTCGCGAAATTGCCTGCGCTGGCTGCGTCCATTGCGTTAGCAGCCATCACCGGCGCCGTGCGAGATCTGGGCGGATTACGTCTGGCCGATGTGCGCGTGGCTACTCCTTCGATCGCCATGATCGCACTCGCCGCATTCGCCCTGCTTCTGGCGATGCTGGCGTCACGGCGGCGTGCGGGCCTGGCTGCTGCAGGGTTGCTGGGGATATTAGCGGCGTCAATCGCGTTAGCTTTCATTCCTCCCAGGCCGCGAGTACGCAACGGCGTGCTGGAAGTTACCGCGATCGACGTGGGTGAAGGAGATTCCATTCTGTTGATCATGCCGCAAGGCCGTACTCTTCTGATCGATGCTGGCGGCCCGGTCGGCGGGCGAATCTCGCAGCTCGACTTCGGCGAGGACGTAGTCTCTCCCTATCTTTGGTGGCGTGGCATTTCACGTCTCGACGTGGTCGCGATTTCTCACGGCCACTCCGATCACATCGGAGGAATGAACGCGGTGCTGCGGAATTTTCGTCCAAGGGAATTGTGGCTTGGGCTGTTGCCGCCGAGCCGTGCTCTGGAAAACTTAATCGGCGAAGCACAGCAGCTCGGAATAAAAATCGTGCGCCATTGGGAGGGAGACGAGGTCGAGCTGGGCGGAGCCAGAATTGACGTGCTTTTTCCGCCTCGCAACTGGCCGGTGGCTTCGGAGCCGAAGAATAACGACTCGATGGTGCTCCATGTCAGCTATGGCAAATCTTCCGTGTTGCTGGAGGGAGACGCAGAGAAAGCGGCAGAAGAAAGAATCGCCGAGTTGCCCGACTTGCGCTCAGACCTGCTCAAGGTGGGCCACCACGGTAGCTCGACCTCAACGACTCCCGATATTCTGAATGCAGTCCGACCAAAGTTCGCAGTAATCTCGGTCGGTTTCCATACCTCGTTCGGTTTTCCACGGCAGGATGTGGTGGCTCGCCTGGCTGCCTATCGAGTTCATGTGTACCGCACCGATCTCGACGGTGCGGTGACTTTTTATCTGGATGGACACTCGGTTACGCCTTGGCTGGCGGCTCTTCACTAGCATCATCCACCTGGATCTCCTGCGTTTCGTCATCGGAAGAGGTCTGGTTCTGCTGGTACTCGGAGATCAGGCTTCGCGCCTTCTCTGCATCCTCTTCACGAACCAGGATGATCGTTCCGCCCAGGCCCGGAAATGCATCCTGCAGGAAGCTGGCGGAGGTAAGGTCGTTATCGATGCCGGCGGAATCGAGCAAGCCCTTGACAATAATCGCCTCCGATTCCTCCTCGCTGTCGAAGATCTTGACCAACTTTTCGTTCGGGTTTGGTCGCGGACTGGTCACGGTGTCGCCCATGTCACCTCCGGCTTTGGAACAAGATAAGGTTGCAAACCGACGATTCCCCTCGATTTTACTACCCCTTAGGCGCGAACGGCCTGCTTCTGGTCTCTCCGCGGCCAGTTCAATGCTGTTTTGTGTATTGTGATCACGCTCAAACCCGCGCTCAACCCGAAGAGCAGACCATCGAACAGCACTTTCGTGCAGTTTGCTTTCCCAGCGGAATGGAGGACAATGCCAGCACAATGCCGCAACGCGCTCTGGGCTTGCGACATCCAACAGGTTGGCCAAGAAGGGGCTGGCATGAACATTCCGGAACCGGCTGATTTTGCAAAGAACCTGCCTTTGGCGGGAGAGGCAACCGAACAGGAAAGCAATGAAGAAGCCCGGAAACTCCGGCGCTTGCAGCTGATGATGAGCATGGTGATGTCGGTGATCGGCCAGGATCCCAGCCTAACTGTGGAAGAGGCCTCCGAACTGGCGGCGGGCGCCAAGCGCGCCGCCCTTGCCATGTTTCCCGACAAAGAACTTGCCTACGATCTGCTTTACAAACCACGCCTGCAGAGGTTGATGCGGGAAAGATTCCGGCTGCAGTAATCCCGCGATCGCCTATTCATCGACAACAGGGTTTTTCAAAGTTCCAACGCCCGCCACCCTGACTTCCATCACATCTCCCGCAACGACCGGGCCGACTCCTGAAGGAGTTCCTGTCGCGATCAAGTCACCGGGGAAAAGGGTCATGGCCTGGGCGATGTGACGGATGACGATATCAAGCGCAAAAATAAAGTCGCGTGTGTTGCCGTGCTGCTTCTCGGCTCCGTTTACGTGTGTTTCCACCGTCAGCCCGGACCACGGATCGATTTCGTCTGTCACCAGCGGGCCCACGGGACAGAAAGTATCGAAGCCCTTGGCCCGGCTCCACTGGCCATCCTTATTCTGCAGGTCGCGGGCTGTAACGTCGTTCACGCAGGTGTAGCCGAGGATGTATTTCCGAACGTCTTCATCAGCGGCGGGCTGGTGGCATTTCCGCCCAATGACAACTCCCAACTCGCCTTCATAGTCCACACGCTGAGAAATCCTCGGCCGCCGTACCATCGCGCCGGGCGCCAGCAACGCCGAGGTGGCCTTCAGGAAGAGCAACGGCTCGGCGGGAACTTCGTGGCCCAGTTCGGCGACGTGCTCACGATAATTTCGTCCCACGCAAACGATCTTCGACGGCCGTACCGGCGCGAGCAGCGGGGCTTCTTCCAGGGAGATGGGATCGACTCGCCGGGTGCGTAGAGCTTCCACATCGCCATCTGCCTCTTCTGGAGGCGTGAGGAGCACGCGCAGAATCGAATCGCGCCCGGCCACGGACTCGACCAGGCCGTAGTGTGCCTGGCCATCGGATTGAAAGCGGCAGAATTTCATTGCTGTGGATTGCCCCCTAATGGCACCGTCTCGCTGGCCTCCAGCGATCGTTCGCTCTCGTTTCCGCGCTGATCGACCGCAGAAACAGAATAGAAATAAGTCTCTCCGGCACCCACATTTATATCGCGGTAGGACGGCGTCAAGATCAAAGTCGAATTCAACTTTACCGGAGCGCTGGCTTTTTCGCGCCTGTAAACGTTATACCCCGCCAAATCGGCATCCGTCACCGGGGACCAAACCAGATCGATAAACGGTTGCTGACCCGGCCCGGAGAAGACCGCCTGCAACCCTGTCGGTACAGCCGGGGCGAAAGTGTCGTCGGCAAACACCTTTGCTTCAGGAGTGGTGCCGCCTTCGATGGAAACCTCCGGCTTCCCCGGCTCGGCGAGCATCGTTAGAGTGTCAGCATGATAGTAATAGGTTTTTTCCCATTCCATAGTTTGATCGCTGAGGGAGAATTCGTGCGCCCCTGTGGCTGCGACCTCACCGATCAGAATTTGTTGTTGGCTGCCTTCCTGTCGGCGAAAAATTCGATAGCTGTGACGCACGAACGAAGAGTTCGGAAGCGGCAATGATGCCCCCGTCCAGGTAAGTACCACCCCTTGTCCAGTCAGATGAGCAGCGAAGTCGCTGGGCGGCGGAAGGGTTTCTACCAGAGGAACGTTCACTTGATTCGAAAGCCCGGCACTGCGGCCATCCAGGTTCAGCACTTCGACGGCATAGGTCACGGCGGCGAAAGGGGACGGATTCGACCCAATCCGTAGCCCTGACCGAAGATCGCCCTTGTAATTAGCGGTAATCTTCTTGCCCGACTTGCTCAAAGCGGCGAAATCTGCGGGTGGCGCCACTTCAGCGACCGGGGTTCCGCAGCTGACCAGAGTCGCCTCAAGACTGCGGCAAATGCGGGTTTTGCCAAGATAGCGCATGTTTTGGCGGTCGGTGGTGCGCGAGGGGATGGTCCAGCTCAAGGTCACGGTGTTGCCCTCGCGGACTGCGTGCAGATCGGTGGGCGGCTTGGGAAGTTCGAGGGAAGGCGGTTCGGGCGGGGCGATGGAAGCACAACCGGACAGCGCCAGAGATGCCGTAAGCAGCAGCATCAGCTTTCCGGTCGGTAGTTTCATGCGGAAACAACAGGGTACACCAGATATTGGCAGGGCGTCGGGGAGGCAGCGCAACATCAAGACCGCTCCCCATTGCGGAAATCAGTTCAAGAAATTGGGCGCGCGGTGTATCGGAAAACCTGGAGCTCAACCGGCGCTGGCGCCGTATGTCCTTTCTTGCTCAGCCGTGACGTTGCCGGGCGCCTGTCCCCTCCAGTCCTTTGAACCGGCACCTGGTTGCCCCGTGCCGTTCTGGTCTCGTGCCAGCCGGAAGTTACTGACCATTTTCTGCAGGTCGAGCGCCAGACCTGAGAGGTGCTGGCAAGCTTTCGCCGATTGTTGAGCGCCGTCGGCCGATTCCCGGACCAATCTTGCGATCTGATCCATGTTCTGGTTGATGTCCTCCGATGCCTTGGACTGCTCGGTGGAGGCCGTCGCGATTTGTACGATCATCTCGCCTACCTTCTCGGACATCTGAATGATCTGCTGCAAAGATTCTCCGGCCCGGTTGGCGAATTGGACTCCGGCTTCCACTTGTGAAGTGCCGGCATGCATGGCAGCGATGGCGGTCCTGGTGCCCTCCTGAATGCTGCCGATCATCTGCGCGATTTCTTTGGTGGCCGAGGCGGTACCCTCCGCCAGTTTACGCACTTCATCGGCGACAACGGCGAATCCGCGGCCGTGTTCACCGGCTCGTGCCGCCTCAATGGCGGCGTTCAATGCCAGCAGATTGGTCTGGTCGGCAATCTCGTCGATGACTCCCGCGATTCGGCCGATCTTGTCGGAGCTCTTGCCCAACCCCTCCATTTTCTGTGCGGTGCCCTGAACCGACTCTACGATGGCGCGCATTTTGCCGAGTACCTCCTCCACAATGGAGCCGCCTTCGCGGGCGGTTTCCGCGGCCTTGCGCGCTGCCTCGGTTGCCGTCGACGAATTCTCGGAGACCTGGCGTACCATGGCCGACATTTCCTGCATGGCCACGGCCACCCGTGTAGTCTGTTCGTTTTGTCCCTCCGCGCTTTGCGATTGCTGGGTGGCAGACGATGAAATCTCCTCGCTGGCGCTGGCCACGTGCTCGGCTGTTTGGGCAATCATCTGGATCACATCGCGCAGATTGTTTTTCATGGTATTCAGCGCGACGCTGGCTCGGCCCATCTCATCGTTCGAGTCGACTTCCATATCGTCGATCGCCAGATTATTGGCGGCAATTTCCTGCATGCGAGCCAGCATACTTGCCATCGCGACCGCCAGCGCTCGTCCCATTGCTGCCGCCATCAAGAATCCCACAGCGACAGTGCAGGCCAGCAGGCCGATGATCCAGTAGCGCGATGCGGAATAAAGGTGTGCGCCCTGCGCGGCAAAGCTCGCTGCTTCCTTGTCATTCAAGTCGACATCTTCCTCCAGGATCGTTGTTGCTTGTTGAAAGGTATCGTTTCCGGCGGACTGTGCCAGTCGGTTTGCCTGGTATTGGTTGTCAGCGGCGAGCTTCAGGACTTGAGCGTGTACTGCCAGATATTTATCCCATGCTTCGCAGAATTCCCGGTAAAGAGCGTGTTCCTGTTCGGACCCGATCAGCGGCTCGTATTCCTTTTCGTCTTTCTGAATATCATCTTCCGCTTGCTTTAGCGCTGCCGCCGACGTTTCGTTCTTGTCGGTGGCAAGAAGGTAGCTCAATTCCGCGCGCCGATAGGTCGACGTATCGTATTTGAGGTCGCCCAGCACCCGCACTGACGGCAGTTGGTCTTTCAGGACTTGCACCGTGGTCCCGTTCACCCGGGAGAGCTGTCTCAGAGAGAACAGTCCGATCGCGATCATCAGGATTTCAAGCACTCCAAACGCTACTGCCAGCTTCCGGCCTGTGTTCAGGTTACGAAACCACTCCATAACGTGGCTCTCCGACTTGATCTCGTGTCCGTGTGCCGCACAGGTGCTCGCGCGCCTGGCTGCAATGGATACGCGAGGTACAAGAGATGTAATAGCCGTCTCATCGGCGGGTTTGACTCCCCGCTTTAGGCGTAACAGCGGGAGGAGTTGCTGAGATTGCCGCTTATCGGCTGTACTGGTTCTTCTTTTTGTCCCGGTGACGCTCGATCCCCAGCTGAATCAGCCGGTCGATGAGCTCAGGATAGGAAAGCCCGGATGCGGCCCACAGCTTGGGGTACATGCTGATCGCCGTAAATCCCGGCATGGTATTGATCTCATTCAGGTATATCTTGGCGGACTGCCTGCCGCCCCTGCTCCCCGGTTCCATCAGGAAATCCACGCGCGCCAGGCCGGAACAGTCGACGGCTTTGAAGGCCCGCACCGCCAACTCCTGCACGCGCTTGGTTTCCGCCTTGGTAAGCTTCGCCGGAATGATAAGCTGCGAGCCTTCGTCGAGATATTTCGCGTCGTAATCATAAAACTCTTTGCTGGGAACAATCTCACCCGGAATGGAAGCGACCGGTTCGTCGTTGCCCAGCACTGAGCATTCAATCTCGCGCGCCTTCTTCTTCCCGCCGACGCCTTGCTCGATGACAATCTTGCGGTCGAATCTTGCCGCCTCCGCGATGGCCGGACCGAGCTCGGCGCAATCGTGTGCCTTGCTGATTCCCACCGAGGAACCCAGATTCGCAGGCTTCACGAACACCGGATACTTCAACTTGCTCTCCACCAGCTTGTGAGTCTGTTTCGGGTTCTTCTCCCAGGCGCTGCGCAGGATCGTGATGTGCTTCACGATTGGAATTTCCGCAGCAAGAAACAGCGATTTCATGATGTCTTTGTCCATGCCCGTCGCAGAGCCGAGCACGCCGGCGCCGACATAGGGGATGTCGGCGAGTTCCAGCAAACCCTGGATGGTTCCATCCTCGCCGAAGGTGCCGTGCAGCACCGGGAAAATCACATCGACGTTGATGGCGCGGTCGCTGGCGCGCCGTGTAAGGGCAGAATCGGTTTGAAAAGGCATCAAGCCGCTCTGCCGGTGCACCGGCTCCGGCGGGACCACCACCGACTCGCCTTTTGCCAGCACCGCCGCCGCCGGGGTGGTCTCAGGATCGCCCGCACGCAGATGCCGGGGCTCGATGACCAGCTTCCCCTGCAGCAGATTCTCTGCATGCTCGGCGGTGAGCCAACGGCCGTCCTTGGTGATGCCGATGGGCACGACTTCGTACTTGTCTTTGTCGATTGCGCTGAGGACCGACGCCGCCGAGAGCAGAGAGACCTCGTGCTCTCCGCTGCGCCCGCCAAACAGGATTCCCACGCGAAGCTTCTTCATGTCTTTGCGGCCCTACGCTACAAGATCTTCTTCCCAAAGGCCGACAGCGCCAACTCCACTGCCAGATCGGCGGTCCGGTTATGCTCGTCGATCACCGGATTCACCTCCACGATTTCGAAGCTCAACATGCGTCCGTGATCCGCGATTATTTCCATGGCCAGGTGCGCCTCGCGATAAGTCGCGCCGCCACGCACGGGAGTACCCACTCCCGGTGCATCCTCCGGGTCAATCCAGTCCATATCGAGCGAGATGTGATAGCCGGCCGTGCCCCGTTCGGCCATGCGCAGAGCCTCTTCCATGACGGTGCGCATGCCGCGCTCGTCGATGTCGCGCATGGTGAAAACACCGATCCCGGCGCGCTGAACATTCTCCTTTTCGATGGCATCAATATCGCGCACCCCAACGAGGATACAGTTCCCCGGACGAACCTTCGGAGAGAAATCCAAGATGTTGGCCAGTTCCGCCGGGCCGAGTCCCATGATGGCGGCCAGCGGCATGCCATGAACATTGCCGCTGGGCGATGACTCCGGCGTGTTGATGTCGGTGTGCGCGTCGATCCAGACCAGTCCGATACGCTGGTTCTGCCGGCGATAAAATTCCGCCACTCCCGATACCGTGCCCACCGCCATCGAGTGATCCCCGCCGAGACATAAAGGCACTCTGCCTGCCTCCAGTGTCCTCACCACCAGTTCGGCATGCTTGGTGCAGGTGGCTGTGATTTCCTTAAGATACTTGGCGCGTACATTGCCCTCTTTTTTCTGCTCCGGGATGGCCACGGCCACATTGCCACCATCCTCGACGTCGTGGCCAAGCGCCTCGAGACGCGCCTCCAGACCGGCTACCCGCACCGCGGAGGGCCCCATATCGACGCCGCGCCGCGACTGTCCCAGATCAAGAGGCACACCAATCACGCGAATTTTTCTGGGAGAGACGTTCGTAGTGTTTAGATCCATAGGAATTGAGTAATTTGGGAATTGAGTAATCTGGGGATTTCCCGAAACCTCTCGCTCGGCCCCGCCATTGCGAAATTACCCAATTTCCCAATTCTGCAATCAGGGATAAAGTCTGTTCAGCATCCTGGGAAACGGAATCGTCTCGCGCACGTGTTCCAGGCCACAGATCCATGCCACGGCCCGCTCGATGCCCATGCCGAAGCCGCTGTGCGGAACGCTGCCGAACTTCCGCAGATCGAGATACCACTTGAATGCCTCTTCCGGCAGGCCATGCTCGTGGATGCGCCCCACCAGCAACTCGTGCGACGCCGTACGCTGGGAGCCGCCGATGATTTCGCCGTAGCCTTCCGGCGCAAGCACATCTACGCAGAGAGCCAGCTCGGGCCGTTCCGGATCAGGCTCCATGTAAAACGCCTTGACCTTGGCCGGATAGCGGTGCACCATCACCGGCTTGTCGAATTGTGCGGAAAGGTAAGTCTCGTCCGGCGAACCCAGATCCCCGCCCCACTCGAACTTCGCCTCCAGGGCGCCTTTCGCGTAGCCTTCCTGCAAGGTCTTCACGGCATCGTCGTAGCTGATCCGCGGAAACGGCGCTTGAATCTTTTCCAGCCTGGAAAGGTCTCGGCCGATGATGAGAAGGTCGGCGCGCCTTCTCTCCAGGCAGCGTTTCACAATGAAGGTGATGAAGTTCTCGGCCAGCTCCATCAAGTCGTCCAGCCCGGCATAGGCCATTTCCGGTTCCACCATCCAGAACTCGGTCAGATGCCGTCGCGTTTTCGATTTCTCGGCTCGAAAGGTCGGGCCGAACGAATAGACCTTGCCCAGCGCCATTGCTGTGGCTTCGATATACAGCTGACCCGATTGCGTCAGATACGCCTGATCGTCGAAATAATCCACCGGAAAAAGAGTGGTCGTCCCCTCGCATGCTGCGGGCGTGATAATCGGGGGGTCGGTGAGCGTGAAGCCGCCCTCGTCGAGAAAGTCGCGCGCCGCTTTGATTATCTCGGCCCTTACCCGAAGAATCGCTGCCTGCCGCTGCGAACGCACCCAAAGATGACGGTGCTCCATCAGGAAATCCGTGCCGTGCTCTTTTGGGGTAATGGGATAAGGATCGGATTCGGGCACCCGCTGCAAAACCTGTACACCGGCGACATCGAGTTCATAGCCGCCGGGCGCGCGCTTGTCGGCGCGAACCTTGCCTTCCACGATCACGCTCGACTCTTGCGTGAGCGTCTTCACGGCCTCGAATATTTCAGGGGTAACCGCATTCCTCGGAACCACGCCCTGAATCACTCCTGAGCCGTCGCGAAACTGGGGGAAGAGCAGCTTGCCGCTTTCGCGCAGGTTGTACAGCCAGCCGCGGATGGTGACCGTCTGGCCTTCGTGTTTTCCGATTTCAGCAATCGTAGAAACAGGAGAAGACATGATCTGGGATTGAATAATTGAGTAGTTTAGTAATTGAGTAATTGAAAAGACGCCAGTCGCGCATGCAGTTACTCATTTACTGAATTTCTCGATGGTTGAATCGCTACGCCGCTTCCAGCTTCTCAAAAGTAGCCTTCAGTTTCTCCAAGGGATTTACCTTCTCGTCGCCTTCCAATTCCAGCAGCAGCGGCGGCGTGTTGGGCGCGGAGCGCAATAACTCCATCGCTTCTTTCCAGTCTATGGTGCCTGCTCCCGGCCACAGGTGCGCATCTTTATCTTTGCCGTTGTCGTGGATGTGGGTGGAGCGAATGTGCGCCCGCAAGACCTCGAAAGATTCCCGCACCGAGTTCATGATGTGCGCGTGCCCGAAGTCGAAGCACACACCCACGTCGTCGAAGTGCGCGGTGTGGATCATTTCCACCAGCTTATCCGGCGTAGAAAGTTCGTTAGGAATGTTTTCCAGCAGGATGCGCACTCCCAGCGGCTTGGCAAAGGCGCGCAGGTGCTCGATGGAGGTCATCGCCGCTTCGAACTTCTTCTCGTTAAACGTCTCATTGGGGGTTCCCAGATGCTGCACCAGAAAGCGGAAAGGAATCTGCTCAGCGACTTCCAGTGCGCGCTTGACTTCGTCCATTGCCTCGACGCGGCCGGCGCGATCGGTCGAGGCCACATTCACTGGGGGCGCTCCGGTGCGGCCCCATTCGTAGTCCGAGTAAAGCGGCGAGTGCATGGAATTCAAAGGAATTCCGCTGGAACGGAACCAGTCGGCGATTTCGCGAATATGCGCCTTGCGGTTGGCATAATCGAAGTGCTGCCGCGCTCCGAAAATTTCAATGGCCTGCGCCCCGCCGGCCACCAGACCGTCCAGCAGCCCGGGATGCAGCCGCTCTTTCACGTAAATGTAGGTTGAGACTGCTTTTTGCATTGAGCAATCCTGGCAAATTGCCGACTACGGATACTGCTCTTCAATATCCTACAGCCTTGCCCCCGTTTCGCACGTCACTGGCGCCCAGGCGCTCCCCGGTTTTCGCGTCCACCGCAACGCACTCGGCGTCGCTCCAATAGGGGATCACGTCCGAACCGTCATGCAGACCGAATTCGACCCTGTAGCCCATTCCACGCAAAGCCGAGACCGTGTCCGGAGAAAACCATTGTTCAACATTCAGGACGTCGGGCATCCATTGATTGTGGAAGCGCGGCGCATCAACCGCTTCCTGGATATTCATTCCATAGTCGATCACGCCCATCAGAACGTTGGCAACGGTAGTGATGATCTTCGAGCTTCCCGGGGAACCGAGAACAAGGAACGTCTTTCCATCGTGCACCACGATCGTGGGCGTCATTGATGAAAGCGGCCGCTTCCCCGGGCCAATGGCATTCGCCGCGCCCTGCAGCAGCCCATCGGAATTGGGCACGCCCGGCTTGGCAGAAAAATCATCCATTTCATCGTTCAACAGAAAGCCCAGGCCCTCCGCCGTGACTCGGGAGCCAAACCAGTCATTGATAGTCGTCGTCACCGCGACTGCGTTGCCCTCCGCATCGATGACCGAGTAGTGCGTGGTATGCATTCCTTCATGCATGGCGAGGGGTCGGGAATGCGCTTGTGCGTACTGTTCCAGTTGGCTGAAGATCGACGGTCGCTGCAAATCCTTGCTCGGCGTTGCGTGATCCGGATCGATCGACTCCCGCCAGGCCGCCGCGTATCTCTTGTCGATGAGTTGCGCCACTGGGAGTTTGGCGAAATCCGGATCGCCCAGAAACTCGGCCCGGTCGAAAAACGCCCGCCGGAAGGCCTCGGTTATGTAATGAATCGATTGTGCCGAACGGCTTCCCATGGCGGCGAGATTGTAGCCTTCCAGAATATTCAGGGATTCCACAAGCACGATTCCGCCGGAGGACGGCGGCGGCGCGCTGATAATCTCATATCCGCGATAAGTGCCGCGAATCGGTTCGCGCTCTCTTACTGCATATTGCGCAAGATCTTGGGCGGTAATCAGTCCCCCGCCTCTTTGTAGATCCGCAGCCAACGCGCGTGCAATCGCGCCGTGATAGAAGTCGTCAGGGTTTGCCGCGATTCGCTCCAGCGTATGCGCCAGATCGGGCTGGCGGAACATTTCACCGGGCTGATAAAAGTTCCCATCCCGCTGGAAGATACGCCGTGATTCGGCGAACCGGCCGAGATATTGATCGTGCAGGTCGTCCGCCTCTTTCCAGGTGAGAGGATAACCGTCGCGCGCCAGGCGAATCGCCGAGGCCATGACCTGTTTGAGGGAAAGCCTGCCATATTTCGTCTCGGCATATACCATGCCGGCAACCGATCCTGGTACTGCGATCGCCTTGTATCCGTATTCGCTGGCGCCAGGAATCACATTGCCGTGTGCGTCCAGGTACATGTCGCGTGTCGCTGCCAACGGCGCCTTTTCCCGATAATCGAGAAAATGGGTTTTGCCATCGGCCATGCGGATCAGCATGAAGCCACCTCCGCCCAGGTTCCCCGCCGCCGGATGCACCACCGCCAGGACGAATCCGGTCGCGACCGCCGCATCCACGGCATTGCCCCCGCCCTGCATGATCTCCACCCCGGCCCGTGCGGCCAGCTCCTTCGAGCTGACCGCCATGCCGTGCGCCGCGTGCACCGGCAGCATCGATGCAGCACCGGGCTCGGCACACAGAGCGGCCAGCAGCTGCAGAATCAGTAGCTTGTACCTGGATCGCATGAAGATTGAGGGTCTTCGGTCCGAACAGAATCTTGAGGCTAGCCGACCTCAGCGAGCAGAGTCAAATTACCGTGGTTGTGCCGGTGTGTAGT
>Ga0335073_10007955_pt1 | contig 14858 bp, 10 predicted proteins | sample Lox_Sample_22_FD_207093 | JGI IMG/M metagenome (GOLD analysis project Ga0335073, IMG submission 207093) | Soil microbial communities from Loxahatchee National Wildlife Refuge, Florida, United States - Lox_Sample_2.2 | ecosystem: Environmental > Terrestrial > Soil > Wetlands | place: USA... | reverse complement strand
ACTCCCGCCGCGGTTCCGTCCGGGACGGCACGTAGCTTGGTAGGCGCTCCGGAATACCGGGGTGCGTGATCGTCAGCGAAGTCCGGTCTGATTCCGGCGCTGTCCCGCAACGGTAAGGCCCTGCACCGCGGTGGAGGGACGAGCCCGGCCGCCTGATCGTCGCGCCGCTGTCAAAGCCCTCGGAGTAAGGGCAAGAAGCGTCCGTGCGTGCCTGCGACCGGCTGCTGCCCTCTCCGACCGACCGGAGAACGCCATGCAGAGCAGCACAGCCTTTGATCGCACGGATCCCGACCTCGACGTGCGCGGTCCCACCGAGCAAACGCGCACATACACCTTCGGCGGACGGAGCTTCGTGCTCGATCGGGCGCGGGCCGAGGCGGCGCTGGCCGCCAAGCGCGTCATCGGCGGCCGGGAGACGATGACGTTCAACCTGCTGCCGCTGCGCTACGGGTGGGCCTACGAGCTGTACCGCACGATGAAGGCCAACCACTGGGAGCCCGAGGACATCCAGATGGCACGCGACATCGAGCAGTGGCGCAACTCGCAAGCGCTCTCGGACATCGACCGGTGGATCGTGCACATGGGCATCGGCTACTTCTCCGCCGCCGAGGGGATCGTCGGCGACAACATCATCCACGTCGTCCGTGAGCTCGTGACCGCGTCGGAGCTCAAGCTCGTGCTCGGACGCCACGCACACGAGGAGAACATCCACGCCGACTCGCTGCTGTACATGATCGCCTCGCTGCAGATCGACCCCCACGAATGCGAGGCGATGTTCAGCGACATCCCGACGATCGCAGCCAAGAACCGGTTTGTCACCGAGGTCTCCCGCGAGCTGCGGCGCGACCTCGACATGACCGACCGGGAGGCCCGGCAGCTCCTGGCCAAGAACATCTTCGTGTTCGGCCAGTGCATGGAAGGCACCCAGTTCTACGGGCTGTTCGGGATGCTCCTGTCGCTGTATCGCCAGGGCAAGCTGACCGGCATCGGCACGATGTTCCGGTACACGCTGCGCGACGAGTCCAACCACATCGAGCTCTTCCGCCGCTTGCTCCGCGAACTCGTGGCCGAGAACCCCGAGATCTGGACCGACGCGTTCCGGGCGGAGCTGCGCGAGCTGATGCGTGAGGCGGTCGCCCTCGAGCAGCGCTTCATCGCCGATTGCCTTCCGGTCGAGGGCGTTGGGCTCTCGCAGGGGGACTTCGCGCAGTACGTCGACTACATCGCCGACCGCCGGCTCGTCGGGTGCGGCCTCGAGCCGCTGTCGGCCCAGTCGATCGAGAACCCGCTCCCCTGGCTGGCGGAGCTGATGGATCTCCGCAAAGAGCAGAACTTCTTCGAGGGCCGCGTCACCGAGTACCAGCGCGCCTCAGCGCTGGCGCTCGTCTCCGACGACGAGCTGTGATCACCGACGACGACACCGAATGGGAGCACCGATGCTGATCGACTTCGACGAGATCCTCCACGACCTGGAACTGAAGCGCGCCGCGGCCGCGACCATCGACGAGAACTTCACGGTCGATGTCCCGGCCGCGCTCGCCGGGCATGACGGGTTGGCAGTCGAACTGGCGCTGGAGGAGGAGGACGGCGGCGAGCGGCCATTGGCGTTTGAGCACATCGCTGCGCCCGTCGCCGACGCGCTCGCGACGCTGGCGCTCGCCTCCGGCGAGTCGGGCGTCGACACGGCGGCCGGACGCGCGATCATCCGGGCAGTCACCGCCGATGTCGCCGGGCGGCTGCAATCGGCGGCCGCGGACGGTGCCCAGCGCATCACCGCGTATGACCTGTCCGCCCTGGTCGAGGCGTCGCTGATCGCCACCGGCTATTTCGAGATTGCCAAGGCGCTTGTGCTTCGCCGCGCCGTGAGCGCTCCGGCGGACGGCGACGAATCGCGCCCGACCGGGACATTGCGGCTCATCCGCCGCTCGGGCGAGGTGGCGGGGTGGGAGCCCGCCAAGATCGAGATCGCCATCCGCAAGGCGTTCCTCTCGCTGTCGCTCAGCTCCGAACCCGCCGTCGCCGTCGCCGCACGGGTCGACGAGCGCGCCCACGGCCTCCACACGTCATACGTGCCGATCGAAACCGTGCAGGACATCGTTCAGGAGGAGCTCGTCCTGAGCGGCCATATGCGCGTGGCCGAGCGCTACATCGTCTACCGCGCCGAACGAGCGCTGTTGCGCGCCCAGCACTCCGCCGGCGCACACCCCCCGGCGCCGGCCCCGCTGCCGGTGCTTGAGACCGACGGCAGCGAGTCGACGTGGACGGGCGAGGACCTGCGGGCGCGGATCACGTTCGCGCGGATCGGACTCGATCTCGCGCTGGGCGACGACGCGCTCGAGCGCGAGCTGCGGCGCGCGATCCGTCCCGGCGTCACCCGCGCCGACCTGCGGCGACTGGTGGTGCTGAACGCCAAGGCGTTGGTCGAGCGTGACAGCGACTTCTCCCCGTTCGCGGGTCGGATCCTGCTCAGCTACATCTACGAGGAGACGCTGGGCTGGGACATCGTGCGCGACGGCGTCGGCGCGCTCAAGGACTTCCACGTGCGGGCCCTGCGCTCGGTCCTCGCCCGCGGCACCGCCATCAAGCGGGTCGACCCGAGGCTCCTTGACTTTGATCTCGAGCTGCTCGGCGCGGCGCTCGATCCAACCGCCGATCTCGACTTCGACTTCCTCGGCCTGCAGACCCTGTACGACCGCTACCTGATCGTCGACAAGACCGGCGCCCGGCCGCGCCGCCTGGAGGCGCCTCAGCTGTTCTGGCTGCGAGTTGCGATGGGCGTCTGCCTCGGCGAGTGCGACGAGGACCCGGTCGCCCGCGAGCAGCGCGTGATCGATCTCTACACCGTGTACAAGCAGCGGCGGTTCTGCTCGTCCACCCCCACGCTGTTCAACTCGGGCACCCCCCACTCCCAGCTCTCCTCGTGCTACCTGTACAAGATCGAGGACACGCTGTCCTCGATCGTCGGCCGCGGGATCGCCGAGAACGCGATGTGCTCGAAGTGGGCCGGCGGGCTCGGCGGATCGTGGACGGCGGTTCGCGGCACCGGATCGCACATCGAATCCACGAACGGCGAGAGCCAGGGCGTCGTGCCGTTCCTGAAGATGCACAACGACCAGCTCGTGGCGGTGAACCAGGGCGGCAAGCGGGCCGGCTCCGGCTGTGCCTACCTGGAGGTGTGGCACAACGACATCCGCGAATTCCTGGAGCTGCGCCGGAACACCGGCGACGATCGGCGCCGTACCCATGACATGAACACCGCCTGCTGGATCCCTGACCTGTTCATGCAGCGGATGGAGGCGCGCGAGGACTGGACGCTGTTTCGCTCAAGCGACGTCCCCGACCTGCACGAGTGCTACGGCGCCGAATTCGCGCGGCGCTACGTCGAGTACGAGCGGCGCGCGGCGGCCGGCGAGATCTTCGGCGAGTCGATCCCCGCGATCGAGCTGTGGAAGCAGATGCTCAAGATGCTGTTCGAGACGGGCCATCCCTGGATGACGTTCAAGGATCCCTGCAACATCCGCTCCCCCCAGGACCACGCCGGCGTCATCCACTCTTCGAATCTCTGCACCGAGATCACGCTCAACACCGGTCCCGATGAGACCGCGGTGTGCAACCTAGGCTCGATCGTGCTCGATCAGCACCTGACGCGGGACGGCGGGCTCGATCACACCAAGCTCCGCGAGACGATTCGTATCGCCATCCGCGCGCTGGACAACGTCATCGACGTCAACTTCTATCCCACCGAGCCGGCCCGCACGGCCAACGCGCGCCACCGGCCGGTCGGCCTCGGCGTGATGGGACTCCAGTACGCGCTCTATCGCAAGGGCTTGGCGTTCGACTCCGCAGAGGCGGTCGCGTTCTCCGACGAGGCGCTCGAGGCGGTCGCCTACTACGCCTACGAGGCCTCGAGCGACCTCGCCGCCGAGCGCGGTACCTACCCCTCCTACCTGGGCTCGAAGTGGGACCGAGGACTCCTGCCCCAAGACACCATCGAGCTGCTCGAAGCCGAACGGGGGGAGCCGGTCGAGATCCCGGCCGAAGGCCGGATGGACTGGGCGCCGCTGCGCGAGAAGGTCGCCGCACAGGGCATGCGCAACTCCAATGTCCTGGCGATCGCGCCCACGGCGACGATTGCCAACATCACGGGCACCTCACCGTGCATCGAGCCGATGTACAAGAACCTGTTCGCCAAGTCCAACCTCTCCGGGGACTTCGTGATCGTCAACCCGTTCCTCGTCCGCGAGCTCAAGGCCGCCGGCCTGTGGAGCGACGCCATCGCCGAGCGACTCAAGGCCCGAGACGGCGATCTCGCCGACATCCCGGAGATCCCCGCGGATGTCAAGTCCCGTTACCGCACGGCTTTCCAGATCCCACCCGATGCGCTGATCGACGCCGCCGCCCGCCGGCAGAAGTGGATCGACCAATCCCAATCGCTCAACCTGTTCCTGGCTGAGCCCGACATGCGGACGATGAGCCACATGTACCGCCGCGCCTGGCGCGCCGGCTTGAAGACCACGTACTACCTGCGCACGCTCGGAGCCTCGTCGATCGAGAAGGCGACCGTGTCCGCGGTGGAAGCCCGCGAGGCGCTGGCGTGCTCGATCGAAGCCGCCCGCAGCGGAGAAGAGTGCGAGGTGTGCCAGTGAGCGGCGCTTCACCGCGGCGCGAATTCAGCTCGGGGTGGGTCCGCGGGCGACGTGCATCGCCGCCCAACATTGCCGCCCGCCATGACAGTGCTCGAGCCGGGCGAGCTCCCGGTGAAGCAGGGCCAGCTGGGAGGTGCCGAGGTCCGTGGCGAGATTGTGCAGCTCGAACGGATCGGTCCGGAGCTCGTAGAACTCGCGCTCGCCGTCGGCGTACTCGACGTACAGAAATGATGGGGTGCGCATCGCCTCGTAGGTCGTGGGGCTGCCACTCGGCGACTGCTGGTAGTCCGGGTCGAGCACGGACATGGGTCCGCCATGGTGCTCGACCAGGATCGCGTTGCGCCAGCCGGGCGCAGTCTTACCGTGCATCAGCCCGAGGAGGCTGTGACCGTCGGAGCGGATGGTGGTAGCGCCGATCGCGGTGAACGTCTTGGCCAGGTCGATGTTCTCAGCCATCCGCGGGGTCGTGCGTCCGGCCGGGACACCGGGGCCGACGACCACGAGCGGGACATGGATGTCGGTGTCAAAGGCGGTCAGCTTGCCGGGCATCAGCCGGTACTCGCCGGTGTGGAGTCCGTTGTCGGAGCTGAAGATCAGGTATGTGTCGCGCGCGACCCCATCCGCCGCCAGCGTCTGCTCGATCTCGCCGATCATCCGGTCGACGGCCTGTACCGACTGGGCTCGGCGACGGAAGGCCGCGTCGATCCTCGAGATCTGGGTCCGGGTCAGCCTGCGATGACCGGCCAGCCACCTCGGCGGGTCGGTCGGCAGCATGTCGAAGCTTGGCGGCCGTGGGGCCTTGAGGCCAGGGAAGTCGTTCGCGTCTTGCGGGGCGGGGACGTACGGCGAGTGAGGGGCAAACGTCGCCAGCTCGAGGAAGAACGGCTTGCCACTCCGCGTTGCGCGGTCGATGAAGCTCACGCCGTCGCGCGCGATCACGTCGGTCAGATAATCCGATGGTCGGTGCCCGTAGTGCCGCAGCCCTCCGTTCTGGTTCAGCGTGTAGTCGAACTCCGGATACCCCCAGCCGGCCACGTCCCAATCCGAGAAACCCGGCGGGATATAGGTGGCCGGCACCGAGGTGATCTGCCCATCAGCGGAGTGACCGCGGGACTCCAGGTAACCGTTGAGGTACTTGCCCATCATCGCGGTCACGTAACCCGCCCGCTGAAGCGCGATCGGAAACGTATGCCGCTCATCGCCGTGCTTATAGAAGGCGTTGAAGCCGCCCCCCGGGCCGAAGTTGCTGAACACGCCGGTGTCGTGGGGGAAGTCGCCGGTGAAGATCGACGCGCGAGACGGGCAGCACAGCGAGTCCGACACGTAGTAGTTCTCAAACGACAGCCCCTCTCGCTCCATCGACAGCACGTGCGGCATGAACCGCAGCAGGTTCATCGAGAGATCGTCCGTGAGCACGAACACAATGTCCGGCCGGGCGGGGAGCGTCGCCACCGGCCTCGAGACGCGATGCCGCGGCGCGCCCGGCCGGGTCACCGCGAAGATCACGCCGGCGAGCACCACCACCGCCACGAGCGCCACGGCCGCTTGCTGACGGCGACCTCTAAGGGTCACGCCGTCGTAGCGCGCTGCTGTGGCTTGGGGCCGGGAGCCTCACCGCCAATGCAGTCTTGCATGCACCGTCGCTCGCCGACGTCCAGGCCTCGACCCGTGACTTTGTCGTGAACAGCCTGTGACCCAGTTGTAAGTCGCGTGGACGCCCCGGGGCGAGGCGACCTAGGATGCCCAGCGGTCGCTGACCGGGGGTCGGAGTCGTCTACGTGGGTGAAAGCAGGGCAGCGTCTCGGTCGTTGCCCGTGGAATCAAGGCGGGTGAGCTGATGCGAGTCGTCAATCGGCGCAGGTTCCTTCAGTTGGCCGGAGGTAGCGTGGCGGCGACGATGCTGTCGGACAGCATCGCGCGCGCGCTGGCGATCCCGGCGAACCACGCGACTCGCTCGCTGAGGGATGTCGAGCACATCGTGGTGCTCATGCAGGAGAACCGATCGTTCGACCACTACTTCGGCGTGATGCGGGGAGTCCGCGGTTTCGGCGATCCACACTCGGTGACGTTGCCGAGCGGCAAACCGGCCTGGTACCAGGCCGACGACTCCACGGTCACGCTCCCGTTCCGTCCTGAGGTGCCCGGCGACGATCTGGCGCTCACGTTCATCGAGGATCTTGCCCACGACTGGGACACGACCCACCAGGCGTTCAACGCAGGCAACTGGGACCAGTGGATCCCGGCCAAGACGACCACCACCATGGCGCACATGGAGCGCAAGGACCTTCCGTTCCACTACCTGCTCGCCGACTCCTTCACGGTCTGCGACGGCTACCACTGCTCGATGCTCGGCCCGACCGACCCCAACCGCTATTACATGTGGACCGGCTGGGACGGCAACGACGGGCAGGGCGGCGGCCCGGTGATCGCCAACGACGAGCTCGGGTATGGATGGCAGACCTATCCGGAGCGACTCCTGAACGCCGGAGTCAGCTGGAAGATCTCCCAGGACATAGGGCTCGGCCTCACCGCCGCCCAGTACTGGGGGTGGACATCGGACGCGTACATCGGCAACTACGGCGACAACTCGCTGCTGTACTTCTTCGACTACCAGAACTCGACGCCGGGGAGCCCCCTGTACCAGGCCGCGCTCACCGGGACCGACGTCAATGTCAGCGGGACGTTCTTCGACATCCTCAAGGCCGACGTCCAGAACGGCCGTTTGCCGAGCGTGTCCTGGATCGTCGCGCCCGAGGCGTACACCGAGCATCCAGCCTGGCCGGCGGGCTACGGCGCCTGGTACACGGCCGGCGTGCTCAACGCACTTACCAGCGACCCCGAGGTGTGGTCAAAGACGGCTCTGCTCATCACCTTCGACGAGAACGACGGCTTCTTCGATCACGTCGTCGGGGCCTACCCCAACGTCGCCGGGCTGGGCGGAGAATCAACCGTGCCGCTCGACAACGAGCTGTTCAACGGCACCGCCGGGACGAAAGGCGGGTCGAACGGGGTAGTCGGTCCGTATGGCCTGGGTGTGCGCGTACCCCTGCTGGTCGTCTCGCCCTGGAGCACCGGCGGCTGGGTCTGCTCGGAGACCTTCGACCACACCTCACTGATCCGCCTAATGGAGGCTCGGTTCGGCGTCGAGGAGCCCAACCTCACGCCGTGGCGGCGGGCCGTCTGCGGCGACCTGACCTCGGCGTTCGATTTCGAGAGCTCCTCGGAATACATCCCCCGGGTGCCACCCGTCGTCGACACCTACAACACGAAGGCGGCCTACTCGAGTTACCACCCGGTGCCGCCGACGACGGGGTCGGTCCCGACCCAGGAGCCGGGAGTCCGTCCGTCTCGTCGGCTCGGATATCGCTTCGGCGTCGGGTTCGATCCAAGCCCGCAGACCCTCAATCTGGCGTTCCAGAATCCCGGCCAGCTGGGCGTCGGGATCCAGGCCCGCTCGCTGACGGTCGCCGGCGCGCCCTACACATACACGATCGGCGCGGGCCACGAGCTCATGGCTCAGCTCCCCAACCCGGGGACCTACGACCTCAGCATTCACGGGCCGAACGGCTTCTTCCGCCACTACGCCGGCTCGCCGGCGACCGTGCTGCGGGCAGACGAGCACGCCGACCATGACACGGGCCGGCTCACCCTCCGGCTGAGCGACGGCGCCGATCGCGGCGATCACGGCCGGAACCGCGCGCCGGTCATCGTCGAGACCGCCGACGCCTACGGCTCGGATCGCCAGATCGAGTTGGCCGGCATGAGTGAGATCACCGTCGACACGAGGCACTCTGGCGGTTGGTACGACATCGCACTGACGACACCGAGTGATGCCAGCTTCACCTATCAGCTCGCGGGCCGCCTGGAGTCGAGGGCGCCGCTGACCAGCGATCCGCAGCTCGGACGGTCGTAGTCTCCAGCGAGAGCCTCGCACTCATTCCAGCCACTCGGTTTCGAGAGTGTCTTAGGCGGCGAGGGGCTCGCGGGGGGTCTCGCCGTCGGGCTTGGCCGCGGGCTGGGGCGAGCCCTGCTCGCGCCCGCGCAGCGGCCGCTCGCGCAGGAACAGCGTGATCAGGCATCCCGCAAGTGCAATCGGCGCGGCGACGAGGAACACGTCGTGCAGCGAGTTGCCTACCGCGCTCGCGATCCCGTGCTGGATCGCCGGCCCAAGCTGGTGTATCCGCCCCGGCGTGCTCTGGATCCCAGAGGCGGTGATGCCACGCGGCGCGCGGCCATGCAGCTCGAGGGGCAGCCAGTAGCGCAGGCCGGCGGCGAACACCGCGCCGTAGATCGCGACGCCGACGGATCCGCCGAGCGCACGAAACAGGTTGGCGGCCGCGGTCGCGGTGCCGATCTCACGCGGCGAGACCGCGTTCTGGATCGCAACCATCAGGATCTGCGTGACCATCCCGAAGCCGGCCCCGAACACGACCATGAACACCTCCGCGCGCGGTCGCGACCCGGTGGCGCCGAGCGTCGAGAACAGGAACAGGCCCGCGCTCATCGCGGCGAGTCCGATCACCGGGAAGATCTTGTAGCGCCCGGTACGCGCCATGATCTGGCCGGCGACGATTGTGCTGAGCGCGCTCGCCGCCAGCAGCGGCAGCGTCAACAAGCCTGAGCCGGTGGCGCTCGCGCCGGTCACCAGCTGCAGGAACACCGGGAGGAACACGATCGCGGCGAACAGCGAAAGCGTCGCCACGAACGCCGCCGTCGCGACCACCGTGAACACCGGGTCACCGAACAAGCGCAACGGCAGGACCGGCTCCGCGGCGAACAAAGCGAGCGCGCCTGCGATCAGCGCGAGGATCTCCGGTGAGCCCCAGCCGTACTGACTCCCGCCCCAGCTGACGATCAGCATGATCGCGACCACCAGGCCGGCGAGCAACGCCGCGCCTGCGTAGTCAATCCGGCTCGCGCGACGCGGCGCGCCGGCGGGCAGGTAAGCCGACAGGACGGTCACGGCGACCAGGCCGATCGGCACGTTGACGTAGAACGCCCACCGCCATGAGAGCTGGTCGACGAACAGGCCTCCCAGCAGCGGCCCGGCCAGGCTCGCCAGCAGGAACGTGAGCTGGATGTACCCCTGGTAGCGGCCGCGCTCGCGGGGCGGCACCAGATCGGCGACGCTGGCCGTCGCCAGCGTCATCACCCCGGCGGCGCCGATTCCCTGGAGCGCCCGGAAAGCGATCAGCTCGCCGATGCTCTGTGCGGTTCCCGAGAGCGCCGAGAAGGCGACGAACACGGCGATCGCCCCAGCGATCAGTCGCTTGCGCCCGTACAGGTCCGACGCCTTGCCCCACAGCGGCGTCGACGCGGCGGCGGCCAGCACATACGCCGTGACCACCCACGAGAGGTCGGTTAGACCACCCAGCTGACCGGCGATCGTCGGTAGCGCCGTGGCCATGATCGTCTGGTCAAGCGCCCCGATGAACATCGCCACCAGCAGCCCGCCGAACGCGAGCCTCAGGCGACGGTCGCCCAGGCCCTTGGCAGGTAGATCGATCTCTGCGGTTGCGCTCATGGAGTCCTCCCGTCGGGTAGAGGTTGTGGCGGCATGAAATTTAGGGTAGCCCTAATATTTGGGCGTGTCAAGTATTTTCGCTATGCTCGCGACATGGCCACTGAGCTCGGTCTCAGGGAGCGCAAGAAGCAGCGCACGCGCCAGGCGATCGCCGAGGCGGCGCGTCGGCTGTTCGCCGAGCGTGGCTTCGAGGCGGTGCCCGTCTCAGAGATCGCGCGCGAGGCGGAGGTCTCCGAGGCGACCGTGTTCAACTACTTCCCGACCAAGGAAGACCTCTTCTACCACCGGCTCGAGGCGTTCGAGGAGGAGCTGCTGGCGAGCATCCGCGATCGCGCTGCAGGGGAATCCGTACTCGCCGCCTTCGGCCGGTTCGTCACGATTCCGCGCGGCTTGCTCGCGGCTGACGAGCCTGAACGAGTCGAGCACCTGGCCGCGATCACTCGCGTTATCACCGAGAGCCCGTCGCTGCTCGCCCGCGAGGACCAGATCTACGCCAAATACACCGGCGGCCTGGCCGAGCTGCTCGCCGCAGAGACGGGAGCAAGCCCTGGCGACCTTGAACCGTGGGTCGTGGCCCGCACTCTCATCGGCCTGCACCAGGCGCTCGTCGACTACTCCCGTCGTGAGATCCTCGCCGGCACCCGCAACCCCACCCTCGCCCGCCGCGTCCGCCGCCAGGCGCAAAGGGCGCTCGAGCTGCTCTCGAATGGCCTCGGCGACTACGGAACGCGTCCCGGCTGGTAGTGATCCGTTTTTGAGCGACCGTTACGCTAGCCTCGGGGACATGGCAAGACCGCGGCAATTTGACCCTGAGCAGGTGCTCGATCGCTCGATGCGCGAGTTCTGGGAGCGTGGATACCGCGTCACGTCGGTCGATGATCTCGTCGAGGCAACGGGCGTCAGGCCGGGCAGCCTCTACCACGCGTTTCCCGGAGGAAAGCGCGGTCTGTTCTTGCGCGCGCTCGATCGCTACTCGAAGCTGGTCGTGCCCGAGAAGCTGGGAGCACTCCAGAGCCCGGGAGCCGGCTTGCCCGAACTGCGCGCCTACTTCGACGGGCTGGTGGATGACCTGACCATCCGCGAAGGCCGCATCGGGTGCCTGATGGTCAACTCGGCGATGGAGCTCGCCGCCGAGGACTCAGAAGTCGGGGCCGTCGTCCGCGACCACATGCAGCGGCTCGAGCGGAACGCCGTCCGCGCGCTGCGCAACGCCAAGCGGCGCGGGGAGATCCCGGACCACATCAACCCGCGCGCCAAGGCGACCCAGCTGATGGCCACGGGGATGGGCCTGATGGTCCTCGGCAAGACGGACCCGGGCCGCAAGGTCCTCGCGACGATCGTCGACTCCGCGTTCGCCGACCTTCAGTGAGCGCGCGGTAGCTCCTACTGCCCGGGGGCGCGCCACAGCACGCCCCGCCGTCGGCCGGTGCGCTCGCGCGGCCTACGAGACCTCGACCACAAGCTTGCCGCCCGCCTTGCCGGAGTCCAGCAGCCGGTGCGCCTGGACGATCTCCTCGAAGCGGAACACCCGCGCCGGCTTGGCCGCGAACACACCACGCGCGGCCTTCTCGATGATCTCCTGGAGTGGGACATCGGCGGTCGGGAAGTACGTGTCGCCGAGCACGAACGCGCTCGCGAAGGTCGTCAGCTGGACGCCGCTCGGCAGGTCCATCAACGGATCGAAGCCCTCGATCGGGGCCAGCCCCCCGAGAAACCCGATGAAGCAGACGCGGCCCTTGGGCCGGACGGCCTTCAGCGTGTCGCGCAGGACGCTGTTGCCGACCAGTTCCAGCGCGGCGTCGACGCCGTCTGGGTGGACGTCACGCACCCTCTCGGCCAGCGCACCATCGTCGATCAGCACCTCGTCCGCCCCAAGCTCGCGCAGCAGCTGCTCGCGCTCTGAGGTGCGGGTCGTGGCGATCACCCGAGCGCCGGCGTCGGCAGCGAGATTCACGGCTGCCTGCCCGACCGTCGAGGTCGCACCGCGGACCAGGACGGTCTCCCCCGCCTTCAACGCGACGTTGCCGAACAGCGCGGTCCAGGCGGTGGCGTACGCCTCCGGAATCGCCGCCAGCTCCGGCCAGTCGAGGCTGGACTGCACCGGCACGAGATTGCTCGCACGGACCGAGACGAGCTCCGCGTAGCTCCCGTTGCGGTCGCGGGCCATGCCGCCGACGATCGCGACCACCGCAGCCCCAGGCTCGAGTCGACCGCTCGGGTCGTGCTCGACGGTCCCCGCCGCCTCGATCCCGAGGACAGGGATGCCGAACGGCCACGCGCCGCTTCGCATGTAGGTGTCAGCGTGATTGCGCCCAAACGCGCGCACCCTGACAAGCACGTCACCGTCCTGGGCAACCGGGGCCGGGAGCTCCCGGATCTCGAGTACCTCAGGCCCGCCATGCTCACGCACCACTATCGCTCTCATCGAGTCTCGCCTTTCTGCCGTATTTGAGTGATCGTTAAACAGCGGATCGGACGATAATAGAACGCACGTTCAAAAACATTACGGATCTGTGAACCACAAGCTCCGTGAGCACTACTCGGCTATCCCTGCGGTCCCGCCACGGCGCCGCCGATCACTCCGGCCACCAGCTTCTCGACGGCGGGCGGCTCGGGTGAAGCGTTCTGCTGGCCGGCGAACAACAGATGCCCGGTCCCGATCAGCATCGGCGCGAGCGCCTCGACGTCGGCCTCGGCGGCGACGCGGCCAAGCTCGACCTCGAGCCTCAAATAGGAGGCGACCATCGCCGTGGCCTCGACAAGGACGGGGATGCCAGTCGGGGTGGTCGATCGGAGCCGCTCAAGCAGTTCGTGCCGGGAGGTGACGAGGCCAAGGATCTCCCGGGCAACCGACTCAAACAGGCCCGTCAGCGCGACGCTCAGGTTGCCGGCGACGGTGCCGGTGCCGGCGGCCAGGCGAAGGACGGCAGCCTGCTCGTCGAGCCGGGCGATCCGGTCGAGCACGAACTCGGCCAGGAATGTGTCGAAGTCGGCGAAGTGGCGGTGCAGGACCCCCTTGGCGCAGCTCGCTTCGGCCGTCACCGCACGGCTCGTCAGCGCGCTCGGCCCATCGCGGAGCAACACCCTCTCGGCGGCGTCGAATAGCTGCGCGCGCGCGTCAAGGATGGCGACTCCGGTTGGCACTGTGGATCTCTCGTCTCGCCTGATGGGTGGGCGGGTTTGCCGAGTGGGCAGTTGCCCATTAGAGTGGGCAGATGCCCACTCTACCGCCCCGGGCAGCAGGTCAGATCGAATCCGAGATCCACCGCCACCGTCAGCTGGCGGAGTCGTTCGGGCTGGACCCTGAGCGTTATGACCGCGCCCGGCCTCGCTATCCCGGCGCCATGATCGAGGCGATCGTCGCCGCCAGCCCCGGGCCGGACGTGCTCGACGTCGGGTGCGGCACCGGCATCGCCGCGCGCCAGTTCCAGGCCGCCGGATGCCGTGTGCTCGGCGTCGACATCGACGAGCGAATGGGCGCCTTTGCGCGCCGCCGCGGGCTCGCGGTCGAGGTGGCGAAGTTCGAGGCCTGGGATTCCGCCGGGCGCGAATTCGACGCTGTGATCGCCGGGCAGACCTGGCATTGGGTGGAGCCCGTGGCGGGGGCGAGGAGGGCGGCCCAGGTGCTCCGGCCCGGGGGTCGGCTCGCTCTGTTCTGGAACATGTTCCAGCCTGCGCCCGAGGTGGCGGAGGGCCTGGCGGCGGTCTACCGCCGGGTCATGCCCGACTTGCCGTTTCGCCCTTGGGCGTCCCCCACACCCGACGCCGCCTCGGCGTTCTTCACACGGCCCGCCGACGGCATACGGTCCGCCGGCGCGTTCAGCGCCCCGAACCAGTGGCGGTTTGAGTGGGAGCGCCGCTACACGCGGGCCGAGTGGCTCGACCAGCTCCCCACGGCCGGCGGGCACGGCCGGCTCCCGCCGGCGCAGCTGGACGCCCTGCTGGCCGGAACCGGCGCCGCGATCGACGCCCTGGGCGGGAGCTTCACGATGCGTTATGACACCGTCGTGATAACCGCTGCGCTGGCGGCGCGCTAGACCCTGACGACGCGCTTCAATTTGCGTCGTGATCGTGAGTGGAGCGAGAAGCGCCGGATGACCGCGGCCGCGCGTACCGCCGAGCGCTGGCGGCCGCCCCCGTTCGGCGTGCTGGGCGACGAGCGCCTGGCCCAACGGGCGGGGGCGGGCGATGAGCGGGCGTTCGCGATCGTTTACCAGCGCTACCACCACATCCTCTACCGCTACTGCCGATCGATCCTGAACAACGACGCGGATGCCCAGGACGCGCTTCAGTCGACGTTCGGGGCGGCCTTCGCCGCCCTGCAGGCCGGTCAGCGCGACGCCCCAATGCGGCCGTGGCTGTTCCGAATCGCCCACAACGAATCGGTTTCGATACTGCGCCGCCGCCGGCCCGCCTTGGAACTGTCGCAAGCGTCCGAGCAGGCCACGAGCTCCATCGAGGACGAGGTCGCCGAGCGCGCGGCGCTCTCGGTCCTGATGACGGACCTTCACGAATTGACCGACCGGCAGCGCTCGGCGCTCGTGCTACGAGAGCTCAGTGGCCTCTCGCATCAGGAGATCGCGATCGCGCTTGGGAGCACCGTGGGCGCCGCCAAGCAGACGATCTTCGAGGCGCGTCAGTCGCTCTTCGAGTTCGCGGAGGGGCGGGCCATGGCCTGCGATGAGATC
>Ga0335073_10007953_pt1 | contig 14858 bp, 9 predicted proteins | sample Lox_Sample_22_FD_207093 | JGI IMG/M metagenome (GOLD analysis project Ga0335073, IMG submission 207093) | Soil microbial communities from Loxahatchee National Wildlife Refuge, Florida, United States - Lox_Sample_2.2 | ecosystem: Environmental > Terrestrial > Soil > Wetlands | place: USA: Florida... | reverse complement strand
GCCAACAGGACTCGTCCAGATGTAGTTGTTCTTGACCTCGGCAGTAAGGGTCGAAGGGATCTGATCGCTGCCAACACTAATGCCCCCATTGCTGCCCGCATCGATTTGACTGTTTTCTATGGTGACCGACTGACTGGCGCCGGCCCCGTTTTCGGCCGCGACCCCGATGCTACCGAAATTACAGTTGCCGTTGGTTAGCACACCGTTTACGGTACCGGAGGAACCGCTGCCATAGAAGATCGCAATCTCGGTAGCCGGACATCCAGAGGAGTTACCCTCCCACAGTTGGACGTTCGTTATGTTGACCGGCCCCGCTGTGACTTGAACCTGCGGAGCCACCGTACCCCAGTAGATGCTCGTGGTGACGTAACTTTGATTGTGTAAAAAGCGAGAGGGTGTAAGTTGGCTTTGGCCTGACAAGCGAAAGCCGATCCTGGAAAGGAGACCTACACCCAATGGCGAAGATAATCCCGATCAGCGAGCATTTCCAACATTTTCTAGCGGAGATGAAAGAGAGTTTCTGGGGAGATCTGTACGGGCAGACGCGGCAAGCATGGCAACGATTTTTCGAACAAGAGTCAGCGCGGCAGCGCGATCGCTTCTCGGGGTGGGCAGCGTATGAGCGTCGGCAGGGAAAGCGGCGTGATTACCGCAACGGCTACTATGAACGGGATTTCGTCACCCGTTTTGGCACGATCCGCTTGCGCATCGCCCGGACTCGGGAGAAGAGCTTTCTGCCCGTGGGGCTGAGACGATTTCAGCGACGAGCCGAAGAAGTATCGCTGCTGATCCGAGAAGCGTTTTTGCGGGGCATCTCGACGCGGCAAGTGGGACGGGTGGTGGCCACGATCACGGGCGAGACGGTGAGCGCACAGACGGTGTCGAAGCTGACCCGCGATCTGGACGAGGCGGTGCGCCAGTTCCATCAGGCACGGTTGCGGGATGATTACGTGTATCTTTTTCTGGATGGGGTGAGCCTGCGAGTGCGCCGACCGACGGGACGCAAGCAGGTGCAGATGTTGGTGGCCTATGGGATTCGCCAAGACGGCAGCCGGCACCTGCTGGCCTTTCTGCGCAGCCAGGGCGAAGGGCAGGCGGACTGGGAAGCGCTCTTACAAGACCTCTACCGGCGCGGGCTGGAAGGCCGAGACCTGCAGTTGATTCTCACCGACGGCTGTGCGGGACTGGCGGCGGCGATTCGCACGGTGTATCCGCGGGTGCGGCATCAGCGTTGCTGGGTGCACAAGATGCGCAACATCCTGGAGAAGGCCCGCAAGTGCGATTACGACGAAATGAAAGCCGGAGCCCAGGCCATCTATCTAGCCGATAGCCGAGTTCAGGCCGAAGCCGCGTTTCGTCGCTTCCGCGCTCGCTGGCGAGACAAGTATCCGGGCATGGTGAAGCGATTGGGGCGAGACTTGCCGGAACTGCTGTCGTTCTTCGCTTTCCCTCGGCACCTGTGGCGCAAACTGCGCACTACCAACGTGATCGAGCGCTGCTTTGTCGAAGTGCGACGCCGCACCCGGCCCATGGTGTGCTTCGTCAACGTGGAAAGCGTGGACCGTATCATCTACTCCATTTTCCAGCGTTTCAACCTAGAATGGAAAACCCGCACCCTCAACCTATTTACACAAGCAGCTTGACGTCACCTGCGGCCGGCGCGGGTTTGACTGCTTTGTGCGCTCAGAGTAGTCTCTTGCGAGTTCGATTGGGGGCATGTGCTTCGCTAAATTTCTGTGTCAACAGGAGGAACCATGGTTCCCATCGCCGCCTTATGGCTGCCCGTCCTGCTGTCGGCCGTCATCGTGTTCGTAGCCAGTTCGCTTATTCACATGGTGTTGCCGGTCCACAAGAGCGATTACCGCAAACTGCCGGACGAAGAAAAAGTGCTCGACGCGCTGCGCGCCGCCGGCGTAACTCCGGGCCGCACCTACCATTTTCCGCACTGCACGCACAAGGATATGAAGTCTCCGGAGACCATCGAGAAATTCAAGCGCGGACCAATCGGCCTGATGAACGTGATGCCCAGCGGGCCGCCCGCGCTGGGCAAGTTTCTGGGGCAGTGGTTTGTTTATTGCATCGTGGTCGGAATCTTTGTCGCTTATCTGACCGGACGCACGCTCGGGCCGGGCACGTCTTATTTGCAGGTGTTCCGCGTTGCCGGCACGATCGCATTCGTTGGCTACGCCCTCGCGCTATTACAGGAGTCCATCTGGAAAGGACAGGTTTGGAGCGTGACTATCAAGCATGTGATTGACGGCCTGATCTATGGACTGCTGACCGCGGGGACCTTCGGCTGGCTGTGGCCAAAATAAGCTGGATCATCTTGCCCGTTCGGCTTTCGACAGAGCGCCGAGTGTAGTCCGAGACGGCGATGCTAGAAATTGGTCGTAAGGCGCATCATGACGCTGCGCGAGGGACCGATTGCATTGCCGGAAAACAATCCTCCGAAATCGATGACATCGAGAACATCGGTAAGATTTTGCCCGTCAATCTGAAATTGGACGTTCATGTGATCCGACTTATATACCTCGGCGCCGGCGGAAGCGTTTACCTGAAACGACGGATAGATTCGTCCCCTGGCGAAGTTGATGCGGTTTACAACCGCCTGCCCGTAGGTCTGTGCCGGCCCTCCCGGGCCGTAAATACACTGTTGAAGAGTCAAGCTGGGGTCGCACTGAAATTCAAAGGGAAGTCCCGTGTCATATTGAATTCCGCCTGCGACCCAAAACCGCGGATGAACCTGGTAACGCAGGCGGCCTCGCACCGTGTTGCGCTGGTCCTGGGAGTCCGGGAAATGTCCGCCGGCAGGAATGCCCTGGGCGTCGTCTCCGAGAAACAGTCCGCCCGTCACCGGATACCAGGCGCTGCCGACCATGTACGAGTAACTCAGGAATCCTGAGAATCGATGCCAGTCGGGCACTTCAAGCTTTCCTTCGGCGCCATAGATAATCGACTTGCGAAATGCAATCGGGAAGCTGATGGCGGTATTCTGAATCTGATCGTCGTCCGCGTAGTTTGACACCTGCCTGCGATAGTAATTTGTGTCGAATTTCACCTTGCCGAAAAATACCTTGGTCAGTCCTGCCTCGTAGTAGTTTCCTTCGGATGGTTCGACCGGCAGTCTAAGGAAGCTTGTCGGATCAATGGATTCAACGGCGGTGGAACTCGACAACAGGATGTTTTCGGACGATGGAGTCTGAAAAACGCGATCGTAGGAAAAGTGGGCAACGAGATCTGCTGAGGGAAAATACCGTGAAATGGCGAAACGAGGATCGACGGCCTGGCGGTTGAGTAACAGTTGATAGTGGTCCCATCGGATTCCAGCGCTGATCGTCCAGTTCTTCAGGCGAATCTGATCCTGGACGAATGCCGACTGCTCGAGATCGGGCCGGTTGGCGAGAAAGCTGAAGTCGATGGGAGTAGCGTCATCGAATTGCGTGGGATCGGTGATGTGGTAACGGAAATTTTCGTTCAGAAACGTGTTGTCGGACTCGAATCCGACCTTCCACTCATGGCGTCCGCGATTGATTGTCGCCGTGCCTCGGAAATAAGCCTCGCGGAAGAAATTGCCCTGAAAGACCTCAATCGGGTCTGACTGCGGGTTCGAGTTGAAATCGATGTTGTTGTCCCGGACCATCGTCCGAAAGTCAGCCAGAGCATCCGAAGAGAACGTGTGCTGATAAGAGGCGATGCCCATGGTTTCGATGTTGTCGGCAGTTTGTCGCTGCCCCGCAGCTTCCTGAACCTGCTCGTTGGGAATCTCGTAGCGGGAGAGTTCATGACGAACGATAAACCGCAAACGGTCTTTTGGTGTCGGATCACGTTCGTAATTCGCCGAGAAATCGCCCAGAGTACCGGTGTTGGTATAGTTCTGCGGCACAACGGGATTGAGATAGTGATCGGTGCTGCTGCCGTTGGCGCTGGCCCCGAGGGTATTGCCGCCCCACGAGTACTGTGCCTGGGCAGCAGCGCCCGCCGTATCGAAGCTGCCGCCGGAGAAAACCAGCTGTCCATGAAGACCGGGCCGAGGATTCTGCAGAGTATTGACCTCGATAACTCCTCCCATTTTTCGGCCATATTCCGCGGGAATGCCGGCCGTATAGATGCTCAGAGACTCCACGTCGTCGGCATCGATGGCAGGGCCAAAGCTGGGCGACCGGTTATCGGTCAGCGGGATCCCATCGACCACAAATTGAGTTTGATATTCCGAGCCACGCGGATGCAGGACCGCGTTTCCTTCATAAAGCCATCCGGGCTGGGAATTTACCAGGTCCTGAATGGAGCGGCCAGGGATGGAACTGAGCCGATTTTGTATGAAATCTGACCCAACTTGGATGACCGAACCGGCCTGGTCGGGGTCGATCAGAGTGTTCGCCGCCCTTACCGTCACAGATTCGTTCCGGGCTACGACTCTCAACTGAATTAAGTCCTCAGCGGGGATTGCCGAGTGGACATCGACCAATTGCGATACCTCGCCGAACCCGGGCTGGTTGATCCGGATCTGGTAAACGCCGTACGGCAGGCGTTGCAGGGTCAAAACGCCGCGGTCGTCCGTATTGAGTGTTTGCCGGTATTGATTGGCGTCACTTGTGACTTGAATCGAGGTCTTCACCGCGAGGCCCGCTGGATCGGTTACTCGGACGCGCAGCTCGCCGGTGTTACCCTGGCCAAAAAGAGGCAAAGAACAGGAAAGCACCAGGGCGGCGACTTGCCCGAGATCGATTCGGACCCATTGTCTCAAAGTGGATGCCTCTCCAGATGACAGAGATAATGAAGTTCCATCATTGGAATATTCTGTTCGATGCGGGGCCGTTCACACTTTTTTCTTGCAGTGCCGAAAGGTCAATGTCCTTTCAAAAACAGTGAACAAAACCAGTAGGATTGGAACGTATATATGAGAGCCGATATGCCGCCCTATGAGGATGCATCGCTCGCGGTCTCATCGACGGTACGGTCGTCGGCGAAAGCCTCGCGGATCGAGGAAGAGGTGTTGGAGCTGTTCGACGAGTTCCGCAGGCCGTTGCTCCGTTACAGCCTGTCGCTGGGCCTGTCGATCCATGACGCGGAAGAGGTGCTGCAGGAAGTATTTCTTGCCCTGTTTCGGCATCTTCACTTGAACCGGCCTCGCAAGAACCTTCGGGGTTGGCTGTTTCGTGTAGCCCACAATCTCGCTTTGAAGCAGCGGCTCGCAAATCAAACATTGGTGCAAAGGACGGCGGCGGATGCGAACGCAGCGGAGGAACCGGCCGATCCGACACCGGGCCCCGAAGAGCAATTGTCAGCGGCACAAAGGCGCGCTCGCTTGCAGGCTGTGGTCCAGGCTCTGCCTGAGACAGATCAACATTGTCTGCGGCTACGCGCCGAGGGCCTTCGCTACCGGGAAATCGCAGCGGTGCTGGGGATCTCTCTGGGAGCAGTATCGCTCTCTCTAACCCGATCTCTTGCCCGTCTGGTTCGTGCGGACGGGAGGTGAACTATGTCACATGAAAATGCCGGCTTGTCGATGCGTCACATCTCGGACGAGGATCTGGTTCGCTCGGCCGATGGAGAGCTTTCCCCGCAACGTGCCGCCGAAGTGAAGGCTCATCTTGAAGCCTGCTGGGATTGCCGCGCTCGCATGGAGGACTTTCAGTCTACGATTGCCGAGTTCATGCGGGCTCACGATGCCGCGTTGGAGGTGCAGCTTCCTCCGGCTTCCGGCCCCCGCGCGCTTCTGCGAGCGCGGGTGAACGAAGTGGCTTCTGAGCGGCGAAAGGATCGCCGGAGAAGCGTTTTTCCATTCGGCTTTGGCCCACGTGTGGCGGCCGTGTGCCTGCTGTTGGTCGCGACCGCGATTGCAGTTCTGTGGTCTCGTCGCTCCTTACCGCGGCGATTCGGATCGGCTTCTATCCTTTCGGATATGGAAGTCGCTCCGAATCACAGCTTAACGCCCGGAGCAGCCCGTCAGGTGACGATGAGCGAGGTCTGCTCTGCAGCGCAGGAAGAGGTGGTGGGAGATGTATCGGTGTCATTGCGGGAGAAGGTTCTTCAGGAGTATGGAATCGCCCATGCTCGCGGCGGCGACTACGAAATCGATTATCTGATCGCGCCCGGGTTAGGAGGAACGGAAGACATTCGCAATCTCTGGCCGGAGCCCTATCGGACGCGCATGTGGAACGCGTATGTCAAGGATGCTCTGGAGGAACGGCTCCACGAAATGGTGTGCAGTGGACAACTCGATCTGCACACCGCGCAACATGACATTGCTACAGACTGGATCGCCGCCTATAAGAAATACTTTCACACGAATAAACCTCTTCCTCTAAGCTCGTAGTTCGATTCGAATTGGATTTTGAGCCGGACAGACCGCAAAGCCGAGCCACAGACCGTCAACGTTCGGGCGCGCGGTTTGTGAGGATCCGGCGTAGCCACACTGCGGCGCCGCTCATTTCTGCGCCTGCTCCAGATCGTTTCTCAACACGCTGACTTCCACGCGCGTGCGGCTCGTGCCTTTGGCCGCCGGTTCGTTGCCCATGCCGATCACATAGATGCGGTAGGCCGGGACCTCACGGTTGAACACCAGGTAACGAACCACCGAATCCGCCATCTTTCTGGAACTGGCAATCGCGGCCTGCCCCTGGCCTGAAGAGAAGCCCTGCACTTCGACGATGTAGCCGTGCTGATTCTTCAGTTGGGCCGCCATCTGGTCGAGCGCGTCTTTGGCCGGCTTGCTCAACTCGGTCTGACCGGGACGAAAGCGAATCTCGGTCTGTTGCCCGGTCTTGTATTGATCGATGCCGCCGACCTGGGCCTCAACCGTGGAAAGCCGGCTCTCCAGCGCCGCGGCTGACTCGTGGGCGGCCTGCGCTTTGCTGGTCGCGTCAGTCGCGTGCGTATTAGCCAGATCGGCCTTGTCGGAGGCCAGTTGAATGCCGTGCTGAGAGCGCGCGTCCACGTCTTTGATCATTTTGTCGTTGGCGACGGAGAGTTCATCAAGTTCGTTGACGCGGTCCTGCACGGCCTGGATGTGCCGCCGGACATATTCCTTGCTGGCGAAGGGGTGAAAGATGAGCGCAACGACGCTGGGATCATCGCCGTCCCAGAAATCCTGGCGGGAAGAGGGCTGCGACGATTCTTTGTCCTGGGCGGTTGCGGATTGCGCAGCGTTTTGATCGGCCGATGCGGCTGGCTGCGCGCTGGAACTTGTCTGTTGAGCGGACAATGGAAATACGAAAACCGCACACAACAGCAGCGCTGTGCCGAATGTTCCCTGATTCATAACGTCTTCCTTCCGAGTGGGGAGCACTCTGAACTGAGGCCCGTTACCGATAGTGATGGCCCGTCCCACGCTCTGCGACGGGAACCCAGGCCTTGATCTTGTTATTCAATGATGATGTGCCAACAGCACCCGAATACCGGGCACGCGCAACCATTTTATCTCGGAAAAGGTTCGGCCGGAGAACCATTTCACTGGGGGGTAGTGGGCGGCTTTGCCTTTTGTCTTCCCGACTACTGCACGATCAGAGTCACAGACGAACCGTTTGGCTGGCTGATGCTCGCCGGCGACCCAGTGACAATGATGGTGTAAGTGCCGGCTCCGGTGCCGTGCGACCCGCCACCTCCTCCGCCATTGCTCGCGCCTCCGCACGAAGGAAGAAGCGTCGCCAGAACAAGGGCAAATGTGCACAATGCTGCGCCACGCCGACGGCCGCGAAATCTTCCGCTTAGTAGCACGATACCCGGCAGGGCCAGCCCTATCCCAAGGGTCAGCATTGCAGTTCCGCGGCGTCCAGGGGACATTCCGCTGGCCTGTGTTTGTACTGTCAACAGAACGTTGCCGCTGCTGGTGGTCGCAGGGTTCGGCGTGAACGTGCAGGTTCCTGTGAACGTAGGGACAACTGTGCACTTGAGAGTGATCGATCCGTTGTAGGCAGAACCAACCGGCATCACGGTGAAGTTGTAGCTGGCCGAGCCGCCTGGGCTGACCGTCGCGGTCAGCGGCGAAAAATTGCCCAGGGAGTAGTCCTGAGCGACGGTTACCTGAATGGCGAAGGTGTTGGATGGCGTTCCACCGGCATCCTGGGTGTTGAGGTTGAAGTTGTAGGTTCCGGCTACGGCATTGGTAGGAAGGTTGATGGAGGCGGTGAGAGGCGCGGTTCCGCCGGCGCTCAGCGTGATCCGATTGGTTGGCGCCAGCGAGCACTGCGTCCCGGGCAAGGCGCTGGTATCGCAGGATGCATAGATCTGGCCACTGTAGCCATCGACGGAGGTGAAAGTGAGGTTCGCCTGCAGTGCGCCGCCGGGTGTGGCGGAGAAAGTTTGTTGACCCGTAACGGTGTAGCCGCCGACGGTGAATGGAATGGTTAGCGTGTGGGTAGTCGAGCCGGAGATTCCCTGAATGGTGAGTTGATTCGTACCCAGCGGGAAATTCGTAGCGTTGATAGTGAGCGTGGCTGTAGCGGGGAACGAACTCACCGACGTGGGATTCATGCTGCACGTGGTGGGGCAGGCCAGGTTCACGGTGCCTTTGAATCCGTCGAGGGCCGAAATCGTGATCGGCCCGCTGGTGGTCGTGCTGCCTTGCTTGACGTTTGGAAACGGGCTGGGCTCAGTCAGGCTGAAGTCAGGATTGGTCGTGACCGTAAGAGTGAACACTGCCGTCGCCGGCGCAGACGCTCCCTCGGTGGTGGCCTGCAAAGTCACGGTGTAATTGCCGGTGGCTGCATTCGAGGGCGCGCTGACACTCGCGGCAATGTTGGCGGGATAAGGCGGATTGATTGTCTGCCCGGGTGAAAAATTGCAAGCTCCGCCGGCCATCGCCGGGCTGATGGCGCAGGAGAGCCCAATCGTTTGATTGAAAGACCCTTGCGCGGTGACCTGCAAACTAACAGGAGAAGACGTGGTTCCGCGCGCCACCGAGACCGACGTAGGCGAGGGTGGAGTAAGAGCGAAGTTCACCACATGAAGAGCAAGGCTCGCGAGGTCGGTAAGGTTGTTGGGGTCCGAGCCTGAGCCCTGCACCCCGAAGTAGTAATCGCCAAGCGGAGTGCCGGAGCCGATCGAGACGGTGAATGCTGCGCCCGAGGTCGTTGGTGTCACGCTGGGCGGGTTGGGAGTGCAGGAAATAGGAGCGGGTGTTGTTCCCGCGATGCAGCTCAAAGCTACGGAGTTGTTGTATCCGCCGCTGGAGGTCAGCGTGCCATTGAAGGTAGCAGCCTGCCCCAGGAACACGGTCTGCGTGGCGTTGGAGACTGCGATGGTGAAACCGGATACCAGATTCGTTTGCCAGACGCCGCGGCCGTAGGTGGAAGCCCGCAGAAGCTTTTGTCCGCTTCCGTTGAACAGGCCAAGGGCAGTGACGGCCACATTGGGCAGGAATCCGGGACCACTCGCGGGCCCTACCTCTCCCCATATCGGACTTGTCGTGCTGCTTTGAAAGACGCCTACGTCGGTGCCGACATAAATCACATGCGAGACGGGATCGACCACAACCGCGTTGACCGGAGAATCGGGCAAAGCGTTTGCGCCGCTTCCCGTGAAGTCGGTCCAGCTGGCGCCGGCGTTGGTGGTTTGCCAGACGTGCCCCGGGCCACCGGTGAATCCCATCACCGTGACATATGCCGTGTTGCCGGTAGGATCGGAAACATCGATCGCGACCGAAGAAATGGGAAACTGGCCGGGATTGATGCTTCCGCCAGGACCATTGCCGGTAACACTCACAAAGGTTGAGCTGCCGCCCGAGATGGCCATAGCGTTCGTCGTAACCCAGACGTTTCCTCCGGCAGGCGATGAGCCGTCGGTCGGTCCCAGGCCATCCGTTGTCGCATAAATCACCTGCGAGCCGACGCTGTTCGCGGGACCGCCAGCGGCGATCGCGCGCACCAGATTTACTTCTTCGCCGGAGCACGTGCCTGTGCCCAAGGTGTCGAAGTTCAGGCTGAGAAGGCTGTAGGTCCCGCCCAGGCGCGGTCCGCGCCAGATCCTGCACGTGCCCACGAGAAGCGCGCTGGTCGATTGCGGATCGAGAATATAAGGAAAGTAAAACGCTCCATCGTCGCCGCCAATGGCGCTGCTGGTGAGTACATCGCTGAAGCTGCTGTCATTGCAGGCTGCGCCGTTCCCGCATTGCTGAATACCCAGCCCGCCGGGCGGAATATCTGGGTTGGAAGTGAACCAGGTCGTGGGCGAGTTGGGATCGATGGCGTTGTAGCCGCCGTCCCCGCCCAGTACGTTGACCCAGCCCGTATTAGTGGTGGCGCTGGAAGTTGCCGGAGATCCGTTATCCTGCGTGCCGCCCAACAGCGTGCTCGGATCGGTGGGATGCTGCGAGAAGCTCACGAACTGCGTCATCGAACCCAGGTTCTGGTTGAGATCGTCGAAGGCATTCGTTCCGGAACAGGAGCTGGTGGCGAGTCCGGTGAATCCATTCAACGCGCGGTAGATCCCGCCGTCGTTGGCAAAATACATCAGGTCGGCGCCGGCCTCGGCGCCGGTGGTTGGAATCATATAGGCCAATGCATGCTGATCGGGATGCACGTGCGCCGGAGCGGCGATGGGCGAGCAGCCGTAGACGTGCGTGAGATTGAGGAATCCGCCGCTGCACGATGCCCCAGCTGAGTTCGCCATCGAGCACTTATAAAGATTGATCGCCCCGGCATACAGGTCGGTGGGATTGCCGCTGCAAGTCTGCTGGCCTCCGGGACAGTTGGGAACCGCGAGCAATTCCAGGTTGTAAGTTCCCTGGCTGACGCCGCAGCCATAGGAATCGCCGCAGCTCGCGATACCGGTGTCGATGATTTCTGTCCACGAGGCCCCGCCATTCAGGCTTTGCCAGATACCCTGATCCACCGGCTGCCCGGAAGGCGAGAGTGAGACGAACCAGACATACATCTCGTTGCGCCCCGGCACCACGGTGATTTCGCCGCGATAGATGGGGCAGGTGGTGACGAAGTTCTGCGGGCACGCCGTTGTGCTGAGCAGGGCGCCGCCAGGTTGGTTCGCGAGCCGCGTCCAGGTCAAGCCATCGGGAGAAGAAAAAAACCCCTGATACCGAACTGCCGCGAAAAACAAACCTGCAGTGGCGTTGTATACCACCGACGTCGCGGAGGTCGCTTCGGCTGCGCCTCCGGAAGAAAGAGCGTTGTAGGTCCAGGTCTGACCGGCATCGGTCGACGTGTAGAGCCCGCGAAATGTGTTGCTGGTCAGCGACCCATCGACGATGCCTTCAGAAGTGGCCGCCATGGCTGCCACGACTGTGTTGGTCTGTCCGGTAGCCGTGCTGAACGCCATGCGGGCTGCTCCCAATCCAGCAAAGGAGACAGGATTGCCGTTATTGTTTGCCGTTTCAATCAATGACCAGGTGTTGCCGCCATCGGTCGAGCGCAGGATGCCCAGGCCGAAGTAGGAGTCGCCGGAATTGTTGGCTTCGCCCGTTCCCACCAGAACCACGCTCTGGGCGAGGTTGCTGTTTCCCGGCTGAATCGCGATGGATCCGGCGGCCAGCGTGGGCTGATCGTCGGTAAGAGGCAACCAGGTCACAGCCGTTGCGGTGCTGTTGACGGCATCCTCGGACTTCCACACACCACCCTGGGCTCCGCCGATGAAGACCGTGTTCCCGGTTGGGTCGGCAGGATCGATAGCGACTGCGGTTGCTCGCCCGGAGACCTGGTGATAGTCCTGAATGCCGGAACCGGTGGCATCCGAGGCCAGCGGTACCGGACCCAGCGGCTGCCAGGTGAGCGATGCTGCCGGTTGCGTCTGGCCGTTTGGCGATGCAGCCAGGGCCTCTGCCCCCCGGCGCGCCGCTCGCATCTGCAGCTTGGCTCGATAAGCTCGAAAGCGCAGGTCGGCCGCGGACCTTCCGGGCATCACGCGCCCATGCGCGAACCATTCCGCTCGTTGTTCAACGTGATCGGCATCGGCGTCGGGAACCGGCGTTTCGGGAACGGTTTGCTTTGCTCCCTGCGCGGCAACAGGAAGCGGAGCAATCAAAACAAGGAAGACAGCCAGGAAAAATGAAGGCAGACGAGACGAGAAGCAGCGATGGAGCATAAGAATTGTTTAATCGGGAGTATGGGAGCAGGAGCTGGCAAGGTCAACGCAAAACCAGCGTGAAATATAGATACCTGACCATTCTGGGAACCGATGATTTCCGCTTTAGGGAATCTTCAGAGGGTAGAATCTTGAGGTCTGCTGTTTCCAGGCCGGATGAACGATTTCAAAACGCCGGATGAATGTCGCTCGTCGATTCCTCTCTATCGTTCTTGCGATTGTGGGATGCTTACCTCCGCTCGGCGCGCAAACGCCGGCGCGAGAGGTTACGATTGCCGCCGCAGCCGACCTGAGCGCTGCTCTTACGGCGGTTGCCGGCCGGTACCAAAAACAGACCGGCGTTCGGATCAAGCTTTCCTTCGGAGCCTCGGGTGCACTCACGCAGCAGATCGAAAACGGCGCTCCATTCGATCTGTTTTTCTCGGCGGATATGGATTATCCGCGGCAACTCATTGCCGAAGGACTTGCAGAGAAAACGACTCTGTATCGCTACGCGGTGGGACGCCTCGTGCTGTGGACGCCCACCGATTCGAAGCTCGATTTCGAGCACGAAGGAATGGACGCATTGCTCGATTCTTCGGTGAAGAAGATCGCAATCGCCAACCCGCAACACGCGCCTTATGGGCGCGCCGCGGTCGCTGCCCTGAAGCATTACGGCCTCTACGAGAAAATCGCGGACAAGCTGGTGCTGGGAGAAAACGTCACCCAGGCGGCGCAATTCGTGGAATCGGGCAACGCGCAGGCGGGACTGGTTGCCCTGGCCCACGCGCTCGCGCCCGGCATGAAGGGCAAAGGCAAATACTGGCTGGTTCCGCTGGATGCCTATTCGCCGCTCGATCAGGGGGTGCTGGTGATTTCGCGGTCGTCCCACAAAGCGGAAGCTAAAGCGTTCATCGAATATGTGAAAACGCCGGAAGGCGCGGCGGTGCTGCGGAAATACGGGTTTGCGCTGCCGGATGAGTGAGGGTCGCAGATATTTCTTGGACCGCAACCCGGATTTGCTTCCAACCTCAACCGAACGTCTTACAATAGCGTTCCATGTTGATCGACTGGCAGACGTTCTGGCTCACAATTCAACTGTCGCTGATGGTTTCGGCCATCCTGCTGCTGCTTGGCGTTCCTCTTGCCTATTGGATCGCCTTTTCCGCCTGGCGCTGGAAGTTTCTGGTGGAGGCGGTGGTAGCGCTGCCCATCGTGCTGCCGCCGACCGTGCTGGGCTTCTACGTGCTGGTAGCGTTGGGCGCGCATAGCCCGCTGGGACGCTGGTGGCAGTCGCTCACCGGGCATACCCTGGCATTCACCTTCACCGGCCTGGTGATCGGTTCGGTGCTTTATAGCCTGCCGTTTGCGGTGCAGCCGTTTGCAGCGGCATTCGCCTTGGTGGATCGCAAGCTGCTAGCCGCTTCCGCGACGCTGGGCGCATCGCCACTGCGGACATTCCGGCGCGTGGTGCTTCCTCTTTCTCGCCCGGGCCTGATCACGGGAATCTCGTTGGCCTTCGCGCACACCATGGGCGAGTTCGGCGTGGTGCTCATGGTGGGCGGCAATATTCCCGGAGTGACGCGTACGGCTTCCATCGCGATCTACGATCAGGTGGAGGCAGCGAATTATGGCGCGGCCAATGCCATGTCGCTGCTGCTGCTGGCATTTTGCTTTGCGGTGTTGGCGGTGGTCTACGGGCTGAATCGCCGTGTGTGGGCGATTGCCCCGGCCAGGTAGGCCCAGCATGCCCACCGTTCCGCCATTCCAACCGGCAGACTCGATGCTGCGCGCGCGAATTCAGAAGAGTTTTGCGCCGCCTGGACGCGACTTCTCGCTGGATGTGGAATTGACCGCCGGGCCGGGATTCACCATCTTGTTCGGTGCCTCCGGTGCAGGGAAGACCACGGCGCTCAATTGCATCGCCGGGTTGTCCAAACCCGAGGCAGGAAGAATTGCGGCCGGTTCCCGCGTTCTGTTCGATGCCAGTGCGCGCATCGATGTCCCGGTTGCCAAACGCGGCGTGGGATATGTGTTTCAGGAGCTTGCGCTGTTTCCTCACCTGACCGTGGAACAGAATATCGGTTATGGCCTTGTCAAGCTGCCGCGTTCGGTGGCGCAGGAGCGATCTGCTGCTTTGCTGCATTCCTTTCGCATCGAACACCTGGCCGGACAGTTGCCGACGGAAATTTCCGGAGGCGAGCGCCAGCGCGTGGCCCTGGCGCGGGCGCTGGTCACCGATCCCGTAGTGCTGCTGCTCGATGAGCCTTTGGCCGCGCTTGACGCCCCAACGAAGTCGCGAATTCTGGACGATCTGCGAGCGTGGAATCAGCAGCGCCAGATTCCCATTCTCTACGTGACGCACAGCCGGGAAGAAGTGTTTGCTCTGGGAGAGAGAGTGCTCGTCTTTGATGCCGGGCGCATCATCGCGCAGGGCGCGCCGCACGACGTGCTGGGCGTTCCGCGGCAGGAAACCGTGGCGCAGCTTGCGGGCTGCGAAAACATCTTCGACGCCGTTGTGGAATCGATTCACGCCGATCGGGGAACGATGACGTGTCGGTTGGTCTCGGAAAATGGCCGGAACGTTACGCTGGAAACGCCGCTGGTACGCGCAGAGCTGGGCTCAAAGCTGCGCGTCGGCATTCACGCCGGAGACATTTTGCTGGCCACGGCTCCGCCAGTTGGGCTTAGTGCCCGCAACGTAATTGCCGGAAACCTGATCGCTCTCGAGCGCCGCGATGTGATTGTTTCCGCAGGCGTGGATTGCGGGGTTGAAATGGAAGTCCATCTGACCTTGGCGGCGCGCGACTCGCTGCAACTTGCACCGGGGCGCGAGGTCTGGCTGG
>Ga0335073_10007950_pt1 | contig 14859 bp, 16 predicted proteins | sample Lox_Sample_22_FD_207093 | JGI IMG/M metagenome (GOLD analysis project Ga0335073, IMG submission 207093) | Soil microbial communities from Loxahatchee National Wildlife Refuge, Florida, United States - Lox_Sample_2.2 | ecosystem: Environmental > Terrestrial > Soil > Wetlands | place: USA... | reverse complement strand
TTGGTGAACTCCGGGGGAGCAGTGGCGAAGTCCTTGCCCAGCTGCACCAGCCGGTCGTTGAGCGCGCGTCGTTCCTCCCGCAGGGCGTCGGCATCCACCGGGTCAACCGGTGGCCGCAGTAGCTCGACCGCATCGTCCCGCGACAGCCGGCGCACCACTGCCCTGGTGATGAGGTCGTCCAGCTTTACCCCGTCCCGCGAAATCTTCTGACAGCCGAGACGCTTGCACGCATACTGCCGCTGGCCCCGGCTGGAGATGGCAGAGCTCAAGGGGGAGCCGCATAGGCCGCAGCGCGCGAGACCAGACAGCAGGTACTTACGGGCGCGCGGCGCGTGGGTGCCCTTGGACCCTTTGAGCTTGCTTGCCGCCTGCTCCCACACCGCCCTGGTGACAATTTCAGGCCACGTGCCGTTGCCGACCACCCTGCCGCCATACTCCCGCAGCCCTGCATTGCGTGCCGCCAGTAACAACTCGCGCACCTGGGAGCCGGTCCAGTTGTTGCCCCGTGGTGTCTTGATGCCAGCCGCGTTCCAGTCCTTAGCCAAGGTCCGCAGTGTGGTACCGGCGTTGAATCGCCGGTAAGCCTTCTTGAGTAGCGCCGCCTCCGTGGGGTGCTTGCGGATGGTGTTGACCGCGATGATCTTCTTGTCGGAGTCACGGCGTACGGTCCACCACTTGCCGGTAGTGGCATCGCGGTCAGCGTCGTACCCGAATGGACGGCTGGGCCACCACGGGCGTCCCTTGTCTGTCGCCATCTGCTTATTCGCACTCCTTTGCCTGGCTCCCTTGCGCCGGACTTCCTTCTGCGCCAGCGCGGCGAAGAGGATGGCCATGAACTCACCATCGTCGCTACTGAGGTCGATGTCCCCGCTATTGCAGGCAAAGAGCAGGTTGCGCTCTCTGGCGAGATTGACGAACCCAGCCTGCTCCAGCACGTCCCGGTGCAGCCGGTCATGCTCCGCGGTCGCGATGGCTTGGAGCTTGCCGTCACGGACCCACTGAAGCATCCGTTGGTAATCCTTGCGCGGCTTGCCGTTGCTGGCGGAGGTGTCGTCGTCAACGAAGACCTCCACGGGGGTCCAGCCCCTGGCGGCGCAGATGGCGTAGCCGTCCTTGATGAACCTCTCAACGGCCTCCTGCTCGCCGGTCTTGTTAAGCGACTGCCGCGCGTATATACCGGCGCGGACGGTCTTTGTGCTGGTCATGCTGCATTATATTACCCCTTTAGCATAACCATAGTGGTGTTTACCGCTGCGGCTTCGCGGGCTCGCAGCAGGCATACGACGCGGCCTACGACCGGTTGTTCACGGCACTGGACTGGGTCAGCGGTCGACTGGAAAACCAGCGATTTCTGGTGGGTGACACGATCACCGAAGCCGACGTCCGGTTGTTCACGACCTTGGCCCGCTTCGACCCGGTCTACCACGGTCACTTCAAGTGCAACCGAAGTAAACTCTCCGAGATGCCTGTGCTGTGGGCCTATGCACGCGACCTCTTTCAGACGCCGGGGTTCGGCGATACCGTCGACTTCGTCCAGATCAAGCAGCACTACTACATCGTGCACGCCGACATCAACCCGACCCGTATCGTCCCGAAGGGGCCCGAGCTGGCCAACTGGTTGACGCCGCATGGCCGGGAAGCATTGGGTGGCAAGCCCTTCGGTGACGGCACGCCGCCGGGACCGCCGCTCGCCGGCGAGCAGGTCCCCGCCGGCCACGGCGCGTAGGCGCGCGGACTAGCCCCACACGGTTCGCACTGACCACTCCGCATGGGGCACGCCGTGCAATTGGCCCGCCCGGTCGACGACGACGGTCATCAACTCGATGGCGATTCCCGTCAGCCGCCCCTGCTTCGGGTCGACGGTCGGGATGGTGACGGCCAGGCGGCTGCCTGGCCTGTAGAAGGTGGTCGTGGGGTTGACCGCATCCTCATAGACGCGCAACAGCCACCAGGGTGCCCTGCCGATCGTCGGCGGCACCGAAAGCTGTACCGGGTCACGGGCATTCACTCGTAGCTCGCCCTGCGTCTGTGGGTTTTGGCAGTCGTTGAGGTCGAGCACGTTGCAATACCGGTAGGGGCCCACCCGGGTTAGTTGACCGTGCGAGTACGCGCTGATCTCCGGATGCTGCGGGCTGCGCCCGCGCGCGAGCGCCCAGGCGCCGACTCCCGCGGCCGCGCATGCCAGCAGCACCAGAACAGCGAGCAACGCGATGCGCGGCTTCACTGCCACGAGACCGCCGCGGTGTCATGGCTGCCGGGGCCACCCTCTTGCTCGACCATCACCGGCCGGTTGCCGCCCAGACCGGGGATCAACGAGTCACCGTGATAGCTGACCAGGGTCTGCGCCAAACCTAGAATCAGCACCGCCGCAACGGCACTGAAGCCGACCCACCAATTGGTATTGAGCAACACGCCCAGCGCGCCGCCGAGGACCCATGCCAGCTGCAGCGTCGATTCCGACCGCCCGAACGCCGACGCGCGTGATTCCTCGGGCAAGTCGTCCTGTAACGACGCGTCCAGTGCGGCCTTGGCGATCGCGCTCGACCCGGACGTGATCAGGGTTGCGATCGCGGCGGCCATCAGGTTGCCGGCCACCGCCGCCGCTATCGCCGCCGCGGTGACCGCCACGGCGCAGCGCACGACAAGCACCGACGGCCTGCCCAGTCGCAGTCGTGCGCTGGCGAAGTTGCCGGCGAAATTACCGAAGGCTGCGGCCGCGCCGATCAGCCCGAGCATGGCAATCTGCGCCCACCCGCCGGCGTCACGCGCTTTGGCGACGAAGGCCGGATACAAGAACAGGAATCCGACCATCACCTTGATGGTGGAATTGCCCCACAACGAGGTGATGATGTTGCGGCCCAACGGTTGCCGAAGAGCCCCACTCGCCCTGCGGACCTTCTCGGGCCAGCTTCGACGCGACGGGTGGCTGCGGTAGCTCAAGGTGGTGGGAACCTCACCCTCGGTCACTTCGACCCAGCGTGGAATCCGCATCGACAGCAAGGCACCGGCAACCGTGACCGCGACGACGACGAATAATGCGCCGGGCCAATGGAATAGACGGGTGCACACATATTCGATGCCGCTAGCGATGCCGCCGCCGATGATGGTGCCGCCCAACAGCCCGAACATGGTCAGCCGGGAATTGACCCGCACCAGATCGATCGTCGGCGGCATCACCCGTGGCGTCACCGCGCTGCGCAACACGCTGAACGACTTGGAAAACACCATCATCGCCAGCGCGCACGGATACAACACCCACGACGGGAAACTTCCGGTGGCGCCGTCGTAATTGCTGATCAGCAACACCGCCAACCCGGTGCGCAGCCCGAACGACGCCGCCAGCGCGACCCGGCGGCCGTGCTGCAGCCGGTCCAGTGCCGGGCCGATCAGCGGCGCGACAACCGCGAACGGCGCGATCGTGATCAGTAGGTACAGCGCGACCTTGTCCTTGCTTTCCCCGGTGGCCGCGGCGAAGAACAGGGTGTTGGCCAGCGCGACAGCCATCGCCGCGTCGGTCGCGAAATTGGCCACCACCGGCCAGGTCAGCGCGGTCAGCCCGGACTTGTCGGCGCCGTCGGCGGTGGCCGCTCGCTGCACCAACCCGTACATCCGCGAACCCATCTCGCGACTGCGCTGCGCCGCGGCGCGGGTGACGGTGACCCGCTCGCTGCCGGTGTTCGCCCGCAGCGGCTCGCGGCGGCGGTCCGACTCGGGCTGGTGGGTCAGCGGCGGCAGATAGCGGTTGGCGCTCGGCATCGGCGGTGGACGCCGGGCCCGGGGGTAGCCCGCTTCGTCCGCCGGGTAATTCGCCATGCCCGGGTGTTCGGCCGCGGGTCCGCCGCGGGTGCGGCGGCCGGCAGACGCGCGGCCCGCATCCGGGTTATCGCGTCGCCGTTCAGCCATGCCTCAATTCTCACAGATGTCGGCGCCGCTCATGTGCAGGCGACCGGTGTGGCCGGACACCTCGGCTCTACGGCAGAATTAGGGCCGTATGGAAACAGCGGACGACGTGACCCGGCCCACCGCGGACTCGGCGACGGCGACCACCGAAGAGTGGTCGCCTGAGTTGGCCACCCTGCTCACCAACGCGGTGGAGCTGGCGCGGGCGGCGATCGTCGAGTTCAGCGGCGCCGACACGGTGGGTGACTACCTCGGCGCCGGATACGAAGATCCGACCAGCGCCACCCACCGCTTCCTCGCGCATTTGCCCGGTTACCAGGGCTGGCAGTGGGCTGTCGTCGTCGCCGCTTACCCCGGCGCCGACCACGCAACGATCAGCGAGGTCGTGCTGGTGCCGGGGCCGACGTCGCTGTTGGCGCCCGAGTGGGTGCCCTGGGATCAGCGGATCCGGCCGGGCGACCTGAGCCCGGGCGACCTACTAGCGCCGCTGCGGGACGATCCGCGGTTGGTACCCGGTTACCTGGCCTCCGGCGACCCGCAGATCGACGAGGTGGCCCTGGAGATCGGTCTGGGACGGCGCCGGGTGATGAGTGCCTGGGGTCGGTCCGAGGCGGCGCAACGCTGGCACGACGGCGATTACGGTCCGTCGTCGCAGATGGCGCAATCCACCAAGCGCTCGTGCCGCGATTGCGGGTTCTTCCTCCCGCTTGCCGGGTCGTTGGGCGCCATGTTCGGGGTGTGCGGCAACGAGTTGTCCGCCGACGGCCACGTCGTCGACTTCCAATACGGCTGCGGCGCGCATTCCGACACCCCGGCCCCCGCGGGCAGCGGATCGCCGGCGTATGACCCGTACGACGACGGGGTGCTCGACGTCACCGAGAAACCCGCCGCGGAGCCCGTCGAGGACAGCGCGGATGACCCGGCCGAGGAGAGCGTCGAGGACAGCTAGCCGTTCTCGGCCGCGGCTTTGATCTTGGCCAGCGAGGTGTTCATGCCCTCGACGAGTTCCGCTTCGAAGTTCGCGGTCCCGCCGAACAGCGCGTTCACCGCCATGCTGGAGACCGGCTTGACACCGTTCTCGGCGTGCCGGCTTTCGATCACCCGGGTGCCCTCGGCGATCGGCTGCAACTCGTAGCTCCAGATCGTGTTGTTCATGTTGACCCGGAATGCCAGCTTCTCGTCCGGAATCACCTCGACGACGGTGCATGTCGTCGGCCAGAACAGGAATTTGCGTCGATTGACGTTGATGGTCCGGGTGCCGTTGCGGAGCGGGCCGAGCCGCCGCATCAATCGACACTGCGGGCTCCACTCAGGCATCCGGCGGAAATCGCTGACTAGCGACCAGACTTTCGAGGCCGGTGCCTTGATATCGACCTGCGCTTGCAATAGCGGCGCTGCCATTGAACGCATCCCTCCTAATTCGGGGTCGTCATTATCGGTTGCGATCCTGTTGCTAATGCAATCCGGTCTGTGCGCCACGTGCGCCGCGACGGGCGGCGTTCCGCTGCCACAGGAAGATGCTGGTGCCCACCGCGCAGACCCCCAGACCGGCCAGTGTCAGCGGTCGCCACGTCTCCAGGCCCGGTACGACGAACGCGGCCACCGCGGCGGCCAGCCAGGCCAGTGCACCGACGGAGATCACCGGCCACACCTCCAGCAGGGCCGCGGGCAGCATCGGCGGATCGAGGCTTTTACTGGGTTCGTCAGACATCGAGTTCACGATAGCCCGGCGACGATGCCGGCCGCGGCGCGGCCGGAGGAGAAGTCGGGCAATTGAACGGAGCCCGGCGACGATGCCGGCCGCGGCGCGGCCGGAGGAGAAGTCGGGCAATTGAACGGAGCCCGGCGACGATGCCGGCCGCGGCGCGGCCGGAGGAGAAGTCGGGCAATTGAACGGAGCCCGAGCCCGGAGTCGGTGATTCGTCGTTGACGGTCGGGCGTTCTGTCGTAACCTTCGCGCTGTGATGAAGGGCGATAGCCGATTGGCCAGCGACCTGTCGTTGGCGGTAATGCGGCTCTCCCGGCAGCTGCGGTTTCGTCGGCCGCAGTCGCCGGTGTCGTTGTCGCAGCTGTCGGCGCTGTCGACCTTGAACAACTATGGCCCGATGACACCGGGTGCGCTGGCCATCAGGGAAAGGGTTCGTCCGCCGTCGATGACGCGGGTGATCGCCTCGTTGGCCGATCTGGGTTTCGTGGACCGTGTTGCGCACCCCGACGACGGCCGGCAGGTTTTGGTTTCGGTTTCCGCTGCCGGTGCCGAACTGCTGGAAGCCGAATACCGGGCCAGCCAGGAGTGGCTTGCGCAGCGGCTCGACACTCTCGACGGCGCCGAACTGGATACCTTACGCGAAGCCGCCGACCTGATCTTGGCGCTTGTCGACGAAAGTCCTTGATCCTGAACGATTTTGACCCTGCCGACGGTGTGGTCGTCTGCGATATCAACGATCCCGACGACGCCCGGCTGGACAACTTCCGTGACTTGAACAGCATCGACCGCCGCCCCGACCTGCCCAGCGGTAAGGGGCTGGTGATCGCCGAAGGGGTGCTCGTGGTGCAGCGCATGCTGGCTTCGCCGTTTGCCCCGCTGGCTTTTCTCGGCACCGATCGCAGGCTCGGCGAGCTCAAGGCCGATCTGGCCGGCAACCCCGCGCCCTACTATCGGGTCTCCGCAGAGGTGATGGCCCAGGTGGTGGGCTTCCATCTCAACCGCGGGGTGCTGGCCGCGGCTCGCCGTGAGCCCGAGCGCAGCCTCGAGCAGGTTGTCGAAGGCGCCCGGACGGTGGTGGTGCTCGAGGGCGTCAACGACCACGAGAACCTGGGTGCGATCTTCCGTAATGCCGCTGGGCTCAACGTCGACGCGGTGGTGTTCGGCAGCGGCTGCGCTGATCCGCTGTATCGCCGCGCGGTGCGAGTGTCCATGGGTCACGCCCTGCTGGTCCCATACGCGCGGGTGGCCGACTGGCCAGCCGATTTGAAGACGTTGCAGCAGATGGGATTTCGTTTATTGGCCATGACCCCTAACCCCGATGCGGCGTCCTTGCCGGAGGCGATGGCAGCGGTGCGGGACGAGCGGGTCGCGGTGCTGGTCGGCGGCGAGGGGCCGGGCCTGAGCCGTGCCGTGCTAAAGGCCAGCGATCTGTGGGTACGCATCCCGATGTCACGCGGCACCGACTCGCTCAACGTCGCCACCGCGGCGGCGGTGGCGTTTTATGAGCGCGCTAGGCTCGGGTCATGACCCGCGCTGGCGACGAAACCACGCCCTGGGCAATGGGTTTGACGGTGGCCGCATTCGTCGCCGCAGCCACTGGGATCGCTATCGCGGTGCTGAGCTTGGGGCTGATCCGGGTGCACCCGTTGTTGGCCGTCGGGCTCAATATCGTCGCGGCCGGCGGGTTGGCACCGACGCTGTGGGGATGGCGGCGTACCGCGGTACTGCGCTGGTTGGTGCTGGGCGTCGGGGTCGGGGTGACAGTCGCCTGGCTGACCCTGATCTCGACGCAGCTGGGCAGTTAGCGCTGCCCGCCGGAGCGGACACCCAGCAGCACGTCTTCCCACGCCGGCACCGGTGGCTTGCCGCGGCGGCTACGGGCCGGCTCGGGCTTGGGCTCGGGAGTCGGGGTTTCCACCGGCGCGGGTTCCGGTTCGTCGAAGTCGAGTTGGGCGACCGGCGCCACCGGCCGCAGCGGGCGGTCGAAGCTGGGGTCGATCAGCTCACTGGCCGCGTCATCGACCGCGGTCACCGTCCCGCCGTGCGCGCCCGGGCAGAAGCGGAAATGCGCGAGGTTGTCGGAACGGCCCGCCTTCCAGCCCAGCTGGACCGTCCAGCGGCCATCCTCGTTGCGCCAGGCGTCCCACGTCGTGATGTCCGGGTTGAGGCCGCGCGCCAGCAGCGACGCGGTGACGGTCTCCAGCAGCGTCAGCACCGCCGGCCCGTCGGCAAGAACGGGGTGCGCGGCGGTTGCTAGCTCGGCGGCACGGGAGCGTTCCAATAGCACCGGATGGGCGAACCGCTCGACCCGCTCGATGTCCACCCCGGCCGCGGCCGCCACCTGCTCGACGGATGCACCCGCGCGGATGCGAGCCTGAATTTCCTTGGGACGCAGCATGCTGGTGACCTCAATGTCGATATGGGTTTGACCCACTCGGGCCCCGTCGCCGCGTGCCGCCGCCCTCAGCCGGTCGTCGACTCGGACCTTGAACTTGTCGCCGGGCTCCCCGTTGTCTTTCGTGCTTTCACAGATGATGTGTTTGCCATCGACATCGAGTCCGACGATCGTGAGCTCCCGCATGGTGTCTCCTCGCAGGCTCCTCGCAGACCAGCACGCCAGGCCTGTCAGGTCCGGATTTTAGTGCAGACAGCGGCCGTTACCGTTTTGACACGCGGCAGCTACCTGGGCTTCTTTTCCAGGGTCGGGCTAAAGCCGCTCGACCACCCAGTCGATGCATTCGGTGAGGGCGCTGACGTCATCAGGCTCGACGGCGGGGAACATCGCGACCCGCAACTGGTTGCGCCCGAGTTTGCGGTAGGGCTCGGTGTCGACGATGCCGTTGGCGCGCAGCACCTTCGCCACCGCCGCGGCGTCGACGTCGTCGTTGAAGTCGATCGTGCCCACTACTTGCGAGCGCAGCCGCGGCTCGGCCACGAACGGCGTCGTATAGGGCCGGTCCTGGGCCCAGCTGTACAACCGCTGCGACGAGTCGGCGGTCCGCTTGACCGCCCAGTCCAGCCCGCCGTTACCCAACAGCCAGTCGATCTGTTCGGCCAGCAGCGCCAGCGTCCCGATGGCCGGAGTGTTGTAGGTCTGGTTCTTCAAGCTGTTGTCCACCGCGATCGGCAGCGATAAAAAGTCCGGCACCCACCGCCCGGACGCCGCGATGGCCTCGATACGGCCCAGCGCCGCCGGGCTCAGGATCGCCAGCCAGAGTCCGCCGTCGCTGGCGAAGTTCTTTTGTGGCGCGAAGTAGTAGGCATCGGTGTCGGCGATGTCGACCGGGAGACCGCCGGCCCCGGAGGTGGCATCGATGACGACCAGCGCATCGCCGGAGCCGTCCGGCCGCGCGATCGGCACCGCAACGCCCGTCGAGGTCTCGTTGTGTGCCCACGCGATCACGTCGACTGACGGGTCGCTCTGCGGCTCGGGGGCGCTGCCAGCATCGGCCTTGATAATGATCGGCTCGCCGACGAACGGGTTCTTGGTCACCGCCGAGGCGAACTTCGAGCTGAACTCGCCGTAGCTCAGGTGCAGCGACCGCTTGTCGATCAGCCCGAACGCCGCGGCATCCCAGAACGCCGTCGCCCCGCCGTTGCCCAGCACCACCTCGTAGCCGTCGGGCGCCGAGAAGAAGTCCCGCAAGCCGTTGCGAACCCGGCCCACCAGTTCCTTCACCGGCGCCTGGCGGTGCGAGGTGCCGAAAAGCGCGGCGGCGGTGGTGGTTAGCGCCGTGAGCTGCTCGGGTCGGACCTTCGACGGGCCGGAGCCAAAGCGGCCGTCTTGGGGCTTAATAGTGTCGGGGATGGAAAGCGGGGTGAGCTGGTCAGCCATGTTCACCAGATTAGTGACCCGGCCGAACCCCGCCATCACGCGGTCGGCGCCCACCAGCCGCATCCGCATCGGTGTGACGTAAGTCATGGTGTACATGTGTTCACGGATGGACCACAGTGGGGATCCGGGGTCTAGAAAGTTTGCGATACCTGCGGTACTGTCGTTGGACATAGCGCGTCCAAATGTAAACCCATCGGGGAGGCTGTGATGGCCCAGAAGACGGCTCGGACCAAGATGGTGCGACGGTGGCGCCGCAACATGGATGTCCTGGACGACCCGAAGTACGTGGAGATGCTGACCACACTGTCCGAGGGGTCGGTGCGGCGCAATTTCAACCCGTACACGGACATCGACTGGGAGTCGCCCGAGTACGCGGTCGTCGACAACGACCCGCGCTGGATTCTCCCCAAGACCGACCCGTTGGGCCGGCACTCCTGGTATCAGTCGCAGCCGCAAGAGCGTCAGATCGAGATCGGCATGTGGCGGCAAGCGAACGTCGCCAAGGTCGGTTTGCACTTCGAGTCGATCCTGATCCGCGGCCTGATGGAATACGCGTTCTGGGTGCCCAACGGCTCACCGGAGTACCGGTACTGCTTGCACGAAGCCGTCGAAGAGTGCAACCACACCATGATGTTCCAGGAGATGGTGAACCACATCGGCGCCGACGTGCCGGGCATGCCTCGCCTGCTCAAGTGGATCCAGCCGTACATCCCGCTGGTGGCCGGGCCGCTGCCGATCCCGTTCTGGTTCGGCATCCTGGCCGGCGAGGAGCCGATCGACCACACCCAGAAGAACGTGCTGCGTGAGGGCGCCGACGGGAAAGTGCTGCACCCGATCATGGAGCGGGTGATGGCGATCCACGTGGCCGAGGAGGCCCGCCACATCTCGTTCGCGCACGAGTACCTGCGCAAGCGGGTGCCGGACTTGCCGCGCCGCAAGCGGTTCTGGCTCTCGCTGTATGTGCCGATCACGATGCGCATCCTGTGCTCGGCGATCGTGGTTCCGCCGAAGGCTTTTTGGCGGGAGTTCGACATCCCGCGTCAGGTGCGCAAAGAGGTGTTCTTCGGTTCTCCGGAGTCGCGTCAAATGCTGCGTGACATGTTCGGCGACGTACGGATGCTCTGCCACGACACCGGTTTGATGAACCCGCTCGCCAAGCTGATCTGGCGTATCTGCAAAATCAACGGCAAGCCGTCCCGCTACCGCAGCGAACCGCAGCGCCAGCACTTGGTCGTTGCACCGGCTGCCTAGAAAACCGGTTCCTATATGCCGCACGTTATTACCCAGTCGTGCTGTAGCGACGGGTCCTGCGTTTACGCCTGCCCGGTGAACTGCATTCATCCGACTCCGGATGAGCCGGGCTTTGCCACCGCCGAGATGCTGTACATCGATCCGGTGGCCTGCGTGGACTGCGGGGCCTGCGTGAGTGCCTGTCCGGTCGGCGCCATTGCGCCCGCTTCCCAGCTGGTGCCCGAACAGCAGCCCTTCATCGCTCTCAACGCGTCGTACTACCCGGATCGACCCGCCGACCAGAAGCTGCCGCCGACCTCCAAGCTGGCGCCGGTGATCCCAAGCCCCAAGGTGCTTGGGCATCCCAGCCGTCGTGGCGGTCCGCTGACCGTCGCGATCGTGGGGTCAGGCCCGGCCGCGATGTATGCCGCCGACGAACTGCTCACCCAGCACGGTGTGCGGGTCAACGTCTTCGAGAAGCTGCCCACTCCGTACGGGCTGGTCCGCGCCGGCGTGGCACCGGACCACCAGACCACCAAAAGGGTCACGACGCTCTTCGACCGGATCGCCCGTCGCCGCGAATTCCGGTTCTTCCTCAACGTCGAGGTCGGCAAGCACCTGAGCCACGACGATCTGCTCGCTCACCACCATGCCGTCATCTACGCCGTCGGCGCGCCCAACGACCGGCGACTGGACATCGACGGCATGGGCATGCCGGGCACCGGCACCGCCACCGAGTTGGTGGCTTGGATCAACGGTCATCCCGACTTCACCGAACTGCCGGTCGATCTCAGCCACGAGCGGGTCATCGTCGTCGGCAACGGCAACGTCGCTCTCGATGTGGCCCGCGTGCTGACCGCCGACCCCGACGAGCTGGCCCGCACCGACATCGCCGATCACGCGTTGCAGGCGCTGCGCACGTCACGCGTGCGGGAGGTGGTGATCGCGGCCAGGCGCGGACCCGCGCACTCGGCGTTCACGCTGCCCGAGCTGATCGGGCTGACGACGAAGGCCGATGTCGTGCTCGGCGCCGGCGACCACGACCTCGTGCTGCGCGACCTTGCGACCGAGTCGAACGCGGTCACGAGGCAGAAGCTGGAGATCCTCAGCAAACTCGGCGACGGGTCCGGCCCGGCACAGCGGCCGCGGATCCGGCTGGCCTACCAGCTGACGCCCGCTCGAGTCATCGGTGATCAGCGGGCCACCGGCCTAGAGTTCTGCGTCACCGGCACCAACGAGGTCTGTCAGCTCGAGGCTGGTCTGGTGTTGACTTCGATTGGCTACCACGGCAAGGCTATTCGCGACCTGCCTTTCGACGACATCGCCGGAGTCGTGCCGAACAACGGTGGCCGGGTGATCGACCAGGACTCGGGCCAACCGGTGCACGGGGCCTACGTAGCAGGGTGGATCAAACGCGGCCCAACGGGATTCATCGGCACCAACAAGTCGTGCGCCCTGCAAACCGTGCAGCAATTGGTGGACGATTTCAACGCTGGGCTTTTGCGCGATCCGACCGACAAGCCGTCGGCGTTGGACGCACTGGTCGCTGGGCGTCAGCCGGCCGTGGTTGACGCCGCCGGCTGGCGGGCCATCGACGCCGCGGAAGTGTCCCGCGGCAGCCTGGGCGATCGGCCGCGCAACAAGCTCACGTCGGTCGCCGAGATGCTGGCGGTCGCGGCCGCCGCGCCGACGCCGCCGCTGCGGCGCCGGCTGGCCGACCGGCTACGCCAGGTGGCGGACCTCGCCTAATTGGCCGGCCTAGCCCGATGGCTGGCCGATGAAGGCCGCAATCTCTTCCGGGCTGACCTCGCGCACGGGCTGACCCATCGACCAGTGGTGGCCGAACGGATCGGCGACGATGCCGTAGCGATCGCCCCAGAACTGCTCATCGAGTGGCATGACCACGCTGGCGCCGGCGTCGAGCGCCCGCTGGAACTTGGCATCGACGTCGGTCACCGTCATGTGGATGGTGACCGGGGTTCCGCCCAGCGAGTTGGGGGTCATCGACTTGCCGCCGGACATCTCCGGGAAGTCGTCGTTGAGCAGCACGGTGAAGCCGTTGATGCGCAATGCGGCGTGCACCAGCTTGCCGTCAGGCCCGGGCACTCGCCCGAGTTCTTGCGCGTCAAAAGCCTTGACGTAGAAGTCGATCGCCGCGGCGGCGTTGTCCACGACAAGGTGCGGGTTCAGTGCGGGTTCGACGGCGATGGCCATACTGGACTCCTAGGTATCGGTAGGGGTTCGGTAGGTGTTACGACTCTTTGACTCAAGCCGCGATGCAATCTCATCACCGGCCACCGACACCAACGCCGTCGTGCAGGTCAGGCCTTGCGGACTTGGTCCCAGCCTTCGACGGATTCGGGGCTGCGCGGATCCGGGCCGACGTAGATGGCCGACGGGCGAACCAGCTTGCCGAGCCGCTTCTGCTCGAGGATGTGGGCGCACCAGCCGGCGGTCCGGCCGCAGGTGAACATCGCCGGCATCATGTTGGGCGGCACCTGGGCGAAGTCCAGGATCACCGCGGCCCAGAACTCGACGTTGGTTTCGATCGCGCGGTCCGGACGGCGCTCGCGAAGCTCGGAGAGCGCTGCCTGCTCGACCGCCGCCGCGACTTCGTACCGCGGCGCGTTCAGCCGCTTGGCGGTGGCCCGTAGCACGCGTGCGCGCGGGTCCTCGGCGCGGTAGACGCGGTGCCCAAAGCCCATCAGCTTCTCGTGGCGATCCAGAATCCCCTTGACCAGACCGCGCGCGTCGCCGGTGCGCTCGACCTCGTCGAGCATCGGCAACACACGTGCCGGCGCGCCGCCGTGCAGCGGACCGCTCATCGCCCCGATCGCGCCCGACAGCGCTGCCGCGACGTCGGCGCCGGTCGATGCGATCACCCGTGCGGTGAACGTCGAGGCGTTCATCCCGTGCTCGGCGGCCGAAACCCAGTACGCGTCGACGGCCTCGATATGCCGGGGATCCGGCTCACCCTGCCACCTGGTCATGAAACGTGCTGTGACGGTCGAGCATTCGTCGATAACCCGCTGAGGTACGGCCGGTTGGTAGATACCGCGGGCCGATTGGGCGACATACGACAGCGCCATCACCGAGGCGCGGGCGAGCTGGTCGCGAGCGGTGGCGTCGTCGATGTCGAGCAGCGGCTTGTATCCCCAGATCGGGGCGAGCATCGCAAGGCCTGCCTGGACGTCGACCCGGACATCTCCGCTGTGGATCGGCAGCGGGAACGGCTCGGCCGGTGGCAGCCCGTGGCCGAACTTTCCGTCCACCAGCAAAGCCCAGACGTCGCCGAAGGTGACGTGTGGGCCAACCAGATCTTCGATGTCGACGCCCCGGTAGCGCAGGGCGCCGCCGTCTTTGTCCGGCTCGGCGATCTCGGTGGTGAATGCGACCACACCCTCGAGGCCGGCAACGAAATCTTCCGGGATCTTGTCCGGGATGACAGTCATGTCTGAAATTCTCCCACGCCGGTCCAGGCCGGTCGCTACCGGTCGGTAACTAGGGTCGCCGGGTTCTCAGCAACCGGTGCTGGTTCATAGCGTGCGACGCGCCTCATGGAGCCGCGTCGGCGACGATCGAGTAATCGTCCGACGAAAAGCGTTGCGCGGCATCACCGTTCACCCCTTGCATCGGTCTGGTCGCTCCACCCTTTGGTGGGTCCACAATCGGCGATGTTGGCCAGCGACGTCTCGTCATGGGTGAGCGGGTGTTCGGCGTAGCCGGCAACATCGTGGTCGGCAGCGAGCTCGGTCAGACGGCACCGCAGCGCATCCCGCAATAACTGCGACCGATCCACCCACAGTCGTTGCACCCGACGGTCGGCCGCGGCCATGCACGGGGACCGCGGCTCTGCGGCGGCGCGGGTTTGGTTGTCGGCCCGATCTTCACAACGCGGCAGTCAGCCGGGTAGTTCGAACGAATTGGTTTATACCCCAATGTGTTCGAGCTTCGATAGATTGCCGGTAGTGACCGGCCCCGGTAAGCAGGCTAATTGGTTGTTGGTGGTGGTTGGGGTTGGAAGGGTTCATACCACCACCAGTGGGCGCGCTCGCCGGTGGGTCCGGGGCAGGGCGCCACCGCGGGCGGGGGTTGAGTGGGTGGGCGCGCCAGCGATCCCGGGCTCAGTGATCGGCCGGCGCTGTCGGTGACGGTGAGGGCGTCGGCGGGTCCGGTGATGGTGATG
>Ga0335073_10007949_pt1 | contig 14860 bp, 15 predicted proteins | sample Lox_Sample_22_FD_207093 | JGI IMG/M metagenome (GOLD analysis project Ga0335073, IMG submission 207093) | Soil microbial communities from Loxahatchee National Wildlife Refuge, Florida, United States - Lox_Sample_2.2 | ecosystem: Environmental > Terrestrial > Soil > Wetlands | place: USA... | reverse complement strand
ACCCCCCGAACGCGAAGCCAGTGGTCCTGGGCAGCTCGACCAGCGCCGGGATCACCGCGATCGAGGCGTACATCCCGACGCCGAGCAGGAACGCGGCCAGGTTCGTGGTCCAGACGGCCCGCGCGGCCATCATCCGCATGTCGACGAGCGGCTCGCGCGAGTGGAGTTCGTTCAGCACCCAGACCGCGACCACGGCCGCCGCGCCGGCGAACAGACCGACGGTCCTCGGCGAGAACCAGCCCCAACTGGTCGCCTCGCTGACCGCGACGAGCAGGCCGGCGAGGCCCGTGGCCATCAGTGCCGCCGAGCCCCAGTTGACGCTGCCCGAGCTGCGCACCGGGGAGCGAGGCACGCACATGATCGTGAGCGGAGTGGTCGCCGCGATCACCGCCAGCGGCAGCCAGAACAGCCAGTGGTAGGAGAGGTCCCGGAGGATGAAGCCGGGAACGATCAGGCCGAGGCCGGCGCCGATTCCGACCAACGAGGACACGAGACCGATCACGCCGGGGATCCGACCGCGCGGGAACTGGTCGCGAACGATGCCAAACGCGAGCGGGTAGATCGCGCCGCCGGCGCCCTGGACGGCCCGGCCCAGGAGTATGACGGGCAGCGTCGGGGCGAGCGCGCAGATCAGCGTCCCGCACGCCAGCGTGACCATCACCGCGCCAAGAACGCGGTCCTTTCCGAGGATATCCCCAGTCCGCCCGAGGATTGGGGTGAGGACCGCGGTACTCAGGAGGTTCGCGGTCAGGATCCACGTGGTCTCACTAGCGCTCGCCCGGAGCGCGTGCCCGATCGTCGGCAGGGCCGGGACGACGATCGCCTGGAGCAGGGCGAAGGTCGTGCCGGCGATCGCGAGGACCGCGAGGATCAGCCCTTGCCGGGCGTGGCCGTCGCCCTTCAGATCTGGCTCGTTGATGGACATTCGCTGCTCGCCTACTGGGGTTTGGGGTCTCTAACGATGCGTCCACGGTACGCAGCCAAGACGAGACTTCCAATAGCTATAAAGCGCGATTGAATATCCAATCGTCTTGATCCCAATGCCGTATGGTGTGGTGTGAATGGATCTGGTCGGCGAGGCCATCAGCGCGATGCGGACGGGCGATCCCCAGGCGGCGCGGGCACTGCTGAAGCCGCCGTGGGGGCTGCGCTTCAACGCGGCCGGCGGCGCGGGGGTTCAGGTGATCCTGCGCGGGGCGGCGTGGCTCCTTCCGCCCGGCGGCGGCGAGCCGATTCGCATGGAGGCGGGCGACGTCGCGCTCATTCGCCGGCAGCGCCCGCACGGCATGGCCGACGACCCGAGCACCCCGCTCTACGACGTCACGATCGACGAGCACGACCCCGCGGCGCACTGGCCGGCGGACGGGAGCGCGATGGACCAGGCAACGCCGGGAACCGTGCTCCTCGGAGGGAGTTACTACCTGAACGGCGTCCGGCCCCATCCGCTGTTCCAGAGCCTGCCCGACGTCATACATCTGCCGGCGCGGATCGGAGCGCCTGGCCCGGTGCGCGCGGTCGTCGAGCTACTCGGCGCCGAGATGGACTCCGAGCGCCCCGGCGCGAGCGCCGCCGTCCCCGCGTTGCTCGACCTTCTCCTGCTGTACACGATGCGAACCTGGCTCGAGACCACGACTCAGCCGGTCGGCTGGGCCCATGCGCTTCGGGACCCCGCCCTGCGCGTCGCGCTCGATGCCATCCAGGAGCGGCCGGCCGAGGCATGGACGGTGGCCTCCCTCGCTCACGAGGCCTCCTTGTCGCGTGCCGCGTTCGCCCGTCGCTTCACGACGCTAACGGGTCAACCCCCGCTCACCTATCTCACCTGGTGGCGCATGACGATCGCCGCCCGGCTTCTGCGGACGAGCGACATGTCGCTTCAGACGATCGCCGGCCGCGTCGGCTACGGCTCGGAGTATGCGTTCAGCAAGGCGTTCAAGCGCGAGCTCGGTCTCGCTCCGGCCCACTACCGGCGCCAGCAGCGGGCCGTCGCCGGGGCATAGGCTTAGGCGATGGGCGCGACCGAACCGGCACCGGCGCCGCTGGCGGACGGGGACCTGGGCGCCGTGCTCGACGCGGTGCCCCAGGGCGTGCTGATCGTCAACGAGCGCCACGAAGCTGTCTTCGCGAACCGCGTGGCGCGGGACGTGCTCGGTGACGCGCTCGAGCTCGGGACGACCGTCCCGTGGCCGGTGTCCGGTCCCGACGCCGGGATCGTGCCGAACGTGCTCGGAGGGACGTTGCGGACTACCAGCTTCGCGCTCCCGTCCGTCGACGGGCTGGCGCTGATCGCCCTCAGCGCGTGCCCACCGGCCCGGCGGTCGTACGCCGAAACCGGTCCGGAGGAGCAACTGCACGAGGTCGAGGCGATCGCGCAGCTGGGGTCGTGGACCTGGGAGGTCGGCGACGACGCCGTCCACTGGTCGGACGGGCTGTACCGGTTATACGGACTCGCGCCGCAATCGGTGCCGGTCACGTTCGCGGCGTTCGTCGAGATCACTCCGGCCGAGATCCGCCAGGAGGTCGTGAGCACGATCCGCCGGTGCGCCGAGACGGGCGACGGCTACACGTTCACCACTCGCTCCGCGCACGGCGCGGGCGGCGTGCGGTGGCGCTACTCGCGCGGCAACACGGTCACCCGCGACGGGCGGGTGGAACGGATGTTCGGCACCACCCAGGACGTGACCGAGCGGATGCTGACCGAAGAGGTGCTGCGCGACAGCCTCGAGGAGGCGGACCGTCTCGCACGTGAGAACGAGGCGCTCCGAGCCGAAGTCGAGAGCCAGCTGGCGCAGGTGCAGGCGTCACGCGCGAGGATCGTCGAGGCCGCCGATACGGCCCGCCGGCGCCTCGAGCGCGATCTGCGCGACGGCGCGCAGCGACGGTTGACGACCGTCGGGTCGATCCTCCGCTCGGCACGGGAACAAGTCGACCCGGCCGCCGAGCCAGACCTCGCGCAGACGCTCGAGCTGGCGATCGAGGAGTTGGACGAGGGAGTGGATGAGCTCCGCTCCCTGGCTCGCGGGCTCCACCCCGCTGTCCTGACCGACGAAGGGCTGGTTGCCGCACTTGGGGCGCTGGCCAGCCGCTCGCCGGTCGCGGTCCGGCTTCGTGCCGACTCGATCGTCGCGCTGCCGTCCGGCGTGGAGTCGGCCGCCTATTTCGTGGTCGCCGAGGCACTCACGAACGTCGTCAAGCACGCGCGAGCATCGCAGGCACAAGTCACGGTGCAGCGGCTTGGCGGAGCGCTCCTCGTCGAGGTGAGCGACGATGGCAGCGGCGGCGCCACGCTCGACGCCGGGAGTGGGTTGCGGGGTCTGTCGGATCGGGTCGCGGCGCTCGGAGGCCGCCTTGAGCTGTACAGCCCGGTTCCGGGTGGCACGCTGCTCCGCGTCGAGTTGCCGCTCGGGGGCGATTCGCCGGCGGCGTAGTTTCAGGGCTAGCACTGATGACGGCGGCCACTCGCCATGGCAGCATGCGGTGATGGCAGCGTCCGTTCTGATCGTCGACGACAACCGCGGCTTCCGGTCCTGGGCGCGCGTCCTGCTCGAGCGCGCCGGCTACACGGTCGCCGGCGAGGCCGCGGACGGCGCCTCAGCAATCGACGTGGCGCGCGAGTTCTCGCCCGAGGTCGTGCTGCTCGACGTCCAGCTTCCCGACACCGACGGCTTCGAGGTGACGCGGCGGCTTCGCGCGGAGCGCTCGGATCTGGCGGTCGTGTTGACGTCCACTCGCGAAGCAGTCGACTACGGGGCGAAGCTCGGGAACAGCGGCGCCGTCGGCTTCCTGCCCAAGGACGAACTGTCCGCGGAGGCGTTCGCCGAAGTGCTGGCCGGCGGGCGAGGCGCGGACTCGACGGGCGGAGCGACGGCGAAGGCGTAAGCTGAACCGACGATGGGGGCGCGGGCGTCATCAGCCATGGCCTTGCCCGAGGGTGCGCCGGCGGCGGCACTTGACGCGCTGCCGTACGGGATCGTCGTGATTGACAACCGCAACCGGGTCACGTACGCCAACGAGCACGCGCGTCGGCTCGCCCCAGACGAATTGCGGATCGGCGAAAGCGCGACCTGGGCGACGATCCAGCAACCGCGCTTTGACAAGCGGCCGCGGCCTGGCCAAGACGAGCAGGACGGCGGCGCGTTGTCCGAGATCTCGGCCGTCACGATCTCGGGCGCGCTCGGCGGCTTGGTCCGGCCGATGCGAGTGTTCGTCGACGGCCTCGACGACGCGTTGCTGATCGTTTTGAGCCCCCTGCCCGACTCGGAGGGTCGCGGGCGCGACCCCGAGCAGCTGCTCCAGGAGGTCGAAGCGGTGTCGAAGGTCGGTTCGTGGAGCTGGGATGTCGAGGCCGACGTCGTCACTCTCTCCGACGAGCTGTTCCGGATATACGGGCTCGTGCCGCAAACGATGCCGGCCAGCGCTGAGACCGTGGCCCACCAGTACCACGCGGAGGACCGTTCCGCCCAGTTCGATCTGGTCGACCACTGCCGGCGCACCGGGGAGCCGTTCGAGAACACGCACCGGATCGTGCGTCCCGACGGGACAGTGAGGTGGTGTCAGGCACGCGGTCAGGCGGTGATCGAGGACGGCCGCGTGGTGCGCATCTACGGAACCGTCGAGGACATCACCGAGCGAGTCGAGCGCGAGCGGGCGCTGCGGCTGAGCCTCGACGAGTCGCGGCGGCTCGCGGCTGAGAACGAGTCGCTCCGACACGAGATCGAGGGTCAGCTGAGCGAGGTGCGCAGATCGCGCTCTCGAATCGTGCGGGCGGGTTACGAGACCCGGCGGCTGCTGGAACGCGACCTCCACGACGGGGCTCAGCAGCGCCTGACGACGGTCGGCCTGATCCTCCGCTCGGCGCAGGCCCAGCTGACTGGGCAGTCGCCGCCGCCGGTCGCACGGGCGCTGACCGACGCGCTCGCGGAGCTGCAGGGCGGCTTGTCCGAGCTCCGCGCGATGGCGCGGGGGCTCCACCCGGCGATCCTGAGCGACGAGGGGCTGGTTCCCGCGCTTCAGGCGCTGGTGCTGCGCTCACCCGTTCCGGCGAAGCTGTCCGCGGACGCGCTCGCGCGCCTGCCGGCATCGATCGAGACGACCGCGTACCTCGTCGTGTCCGAGGCTCTCACCAATGCGGCGCGGCATGCGGCCGCGTCGAACGCGCACATCACCGTGGAACATCGCGATGACACACTGCTCGTGACCGTCTCAGACGACGGCGCCGGCGGCGCGATGGTCGAGGGCGGCAGCGGTCTGCGAGTGCTGTCTGACCGCGTCGCGGCCCTCGACGGACAGCTCGAAGTTGACAGCCCGGCCGGCGGCGGCACACGGCTACGAGCGGAGCTGCCGTGCGGGTAGCGATCGCCGAGGACAGCTTGTTGTTTCGCGCCGGGCTCGCAAGCGTGCTCACGACCGCCGGCCACGCCGTCACCGCCTCTGTCGGGTCGGCCGACGAGCTGATCGCGGCCGTGGCGGACGATCCGCCGGACGCCGCGATCATCGACATCAAGATGCCGCCGACCCACACCACCGAGGGCTTGCAGGCGGCGGCGCGGATCGCCTCGACCAACCCGGACGTCGGCCTGCTCGTGCTCTCCCAGTACGTCGAGGCCCACTACGCGATGCGCTTGATCAACGAGCGCCCTCACGGAGCGGGATACCTGCTCAAGCAGCGCGTGATCGACGTCGGAGAATTCATCGACAGCGTTCAGCGGGTCGCCGAGGGAGGCCTCGTCGTCGACCCCGAGGTCGTCGGCAATCTCCTCACCGGGGCGCAGTCGGCGCGGCCGCTCGGTCAGCTGTCCGCCCGCGAACGCGAGGTCCTCGCGCTGATCGCCGAAGGCAAGACCAACAGCGCGATTGCGCAGCAGCTGGTCCTCACCGAAAAGACCGTCGACTCGCATATCCGCAACATCTTCCTCAAGCTCGATCTTCCCTCGACCGACCAGGACCACCGCCGCGTGCTTGCCGTGCTCACGTATCTACGCGGCACGCATTCATCGGCCTGAGCCGCCGCGTCGCGGTGATCGCCACCGCCGTGTAGCCCATCGTGAATGTCCCTCCGCCGGAGTCGATCGCGGCGCCGATGCCCGCGAGGATCTCCTCGAGCTTGGGCGCGGGGAACTGGCGGTGGTCGCCGTGGGTGCTGACCTGGTCGAGCCACTCGTCCCGCGTGTAGGACCGCTCCCATTCGTATCGCCATTGCTCGGGCTCGCCGAACGCCTTCGTCTGCCGGATCCCGTCGGTGGCACGCGCGAACCCACTCGAGTAGGCGTCGAGCGCCGATCTCCCGCCGCTATGCAGGTATGGCAGGTGGGGCATCGTTCGTCGATAGACCTCGCCGAACGCTTCTGCGATCTCGGGAGAGGGCCGGCCGACGTTCCAGAACACGGCCAGGCGACCGGCCGGCGCGAGCGCATGCGCCGCCTTTGCGGCTCCCGCGACGGGATCGATCCAGTGCCACGTCTGTGCGGAGACGATCGCGTCGAATGTGCGGCCGGCGGGGTCCCACTCTTCGAACGCCGCCACTTCGACCTCGAGGCCGGCCGCTCGCGCCACGTCGGCCATGCGCGCGTCGACGTCGACTCCGAGCACGCTGCAGCCGGCCGCGATGAACTGCCTCGAGGCGATCCCGGTGCCGCACCCGACGTCGAGGAAGTCGCGGCCGGGGCTACCGGCGACGATCCGCGCGATCAGCGCGTCCGGGTAGTGCGGCCGGGCACGGTCGTAGCGCTCGGCGTCCGAGCCGAACGACCCCGCCCACCGCCGGCGGTCGGGGTTGGCGCCGAACGCGTCCGCCCACTGCCTCTGTAGATCTGGCGCCTGGCTCAACGCTCACCTCCTGGTGATGGTGGTGGTTGTTGTGGTGGTGGTGGTCTCATACCCCCATGTTCGGGTCATAGTAGGGTTATACCGGAGATGCCGAAGATCAACGTCTACCTTCCGGACGACCTGGCCACGGCGGTGCGTGAGGCGGGCCTGTCGGTGTCGCCGATCTGCCAGAAGGCGCTCGCCGAGGCGGTCCGGGTCGTCGGCTCGGCGCGCGAGGTGGTCGAGCTCCTCCGCGATCCTCAGCTCGACCCGCAGGAGCACCCGGAGATCGTCGCCCGGATCGCGGCGCGCATGACTCGTCACCTGCGCGGTGCGCTCGACCACGCGCGTGATGTCGCCGGCGTCAGCGGGCTTGTGGAGACCGAACATCTCCTCGTTGGCGTGATCGACGAGCCCGACAACCTGGGGACGCAGGTGCTTCGGTCACTCGGCGTCGACATCGCTGGCCTGCGCGACGCGGCTCTGGGGGTGCGACGGTCTCATTCCCGGCGGCCAGGGACGCGGCGCCCGCGTCAGGCTCCGCAGCGGAGCGGACAGGTTCTCGGCGGGCTGTCGCTGACGGGTCGACTCTCGATCGCCGCCGCGCTCGAAGGGGCGGTCGACCTCCGTCACGATTTTCTCGGCTGCGAGCACCTGGTGCTCGGCCTCGCCGGGACATCGGCCGGCGCGGCCGGCGAGCTGCTGCGCGATCTCGGTGCCACGTCGGACGCGATCCGCCGAGTGATTCCCCCGACGCTCGCCGCTGTCGCGCTCGGTTACTCCAACGCGCGTCGGCTGTCGGCACCGGCGGCGACCGGCCGGCTCGACGAGATCGTACGCCGGCTCGACGAATTCGAGGCAAGGCTAACGGCCGGCGGGCTATAGCCAGAGTCGTTGTGGCGCCGGGCCCGCCATAGACGCCTAATCAGCAGCATCGGGGCAGCGAGAATCGCCAGCGGGATCGCGGCCAGCAACAGCGGAATCACGAGGAGCGCGGTCAACGCGATCAGAGGCAGCGCCAGCGGGAAGGCCACGAACGTGACCAATCCGAGGCCCGTGAACCACGACATGATCTCGTCGAGCAGCTCGATATATAAGTCCCGGTCGGAGGTGGGGGACATGAGGTACTCCTAGCTCGGGTGGCCGCGATGGACTTCACCTCGCGGCCGTTTTCGACGGTCTCAATCACAAGACGCAAACGACGGAGCCGTTGTGACAGAAACTTCGCCCGAGTCGGCGTATGTGTTGGCTCGCCTGGCCGGGGTCGGCCAGGCGAGCCGGAGTCTCACTCGATCGTCAGCGGCGTCCCGATCGGCAGCAACTTGGCGAGCTGGACGATCTCCCAGTTGGGGACGCGGATGCAGCCGTGCGACGGATGTCCGGGGATCAGCGACGGCTCGTTCGTGCCGTGGATGCCGATCACACCGCCGCCAGGCCAGTCGGTCTCGACATTGGACAACGCAGAGGTGCCGAACGCCAGCGGGCCGTAGATGCTGCCGGCACCAAAACCGGTCAGCCGATCACGGATGTAGAACTGACCGTGGGGCGTGGGCGTGCTGGGCGCTCCGGTGCCCACGCGAGTGGTGAAGATGACCTTGCCGTCTCGATACAGCGTGAGCGTCGTGTTCTCGGTCGAGACCACCACGTAGGTGTGCACCGTCTGGGGTGCTCCGAGCGTCCACTCAGGGACCCATCCGATCTGCCCAGCCGGTCGGAGCGGAAGCCGCACCTGAACCCACCACGCCCCCTTGATCAGAACGCGCTGCTGTTCGAACAGCAACTCGCTCGTACCGTCCTGGGTGGTCAGGCCCAGGTAGCCGAGAACCCTCGAGTGCCTGGACGGCGAGGCGTATGCGTTGGTGCCGGTCTCGAGGTAAGCCCACGTCGACTTGAACCCGGGATGCGACAGCACCTGGCGCTTCACGGTCGCCGCTTGGCCGAGGGCCGGCAGGGCGAGCGCGGCCACAATTGCGAAGGCGCAGAGCGCCGCGGCCCGAAGGCCGCGGCGGCTGGTTGTTGAGTGCTCCCTCATGTCACCCGGTGAAGGACGGTGCGCGCACTGCCGTCGCCGCCTTGGCGGCGTACACCTTCACCTTGGCCATCTCCTTGCAGCTCGGACTGCGGACGAAGATGGTCCCGCTCTGCGTCGGCTCGACGGTAAACGTCGCCTTGCCGTTCTTGCCGGTGCTCTTGGTCAGCTTCTTCCCGCCCGGAAGCGTGATCCGCACCTTGGCGCCCGACACTGCGACGCCGTGGCGGGTGACCGACACGATGATCGTGTCGACCTGTCCGGCGCGCACCTTGTAGCCCATCGTCGACGCCCGGCAGACGCCGGGGAAGGTCTTGGGGGGAGGCACGATCGTCGGGGTCGTGCACCCGCCGGCGGTCAGCGTCTCGCCGGCCGGGCAGGTGGTCGGTGGCACGCACTGGCCGCCCGAGAGGACCTGTCCGCTGGGGCAGGTGGTCGGTGGCACGCACTGGCCGCCCGAGAGGACCTGTCCGCTGGGGCAGGTCGTGGGTGGCACGCACTGGCCGTTCACCAGGTTCTGCCCGCTCGGGCAGTTCGTGGGAGGCACGCACTGGCCGCCGGACATGATCTCATCACTGGGACACGTCGAAGGAGGCACACACATGCCGTTGGTCAGTGTCTGCCCGGTGGGGCAGTTGGTGGGCGGCACACACGTGCCGTTGACGAGGGTGTCGCCCGTCGGGCAGGTTGGCGTGCAGCCGGTCTTCGGCGCGCTGATCGTGGTCGACGACGGCGAGCCCATGTAGCTGTTGCCGAGCACGTAGGTCTCCGGCACGGAGGTTGTGACCGTGAACGTCTGCGTGGCCGTGGCGCCGTTCGACGGCGAGCTGAACGAGGTCGGTTGCCCGAGGTCGATCGGGCCGGTCTGGGTGCCGACCGCGCCCTGCGTGAAGTAGTTGTGGTTCCAGCCGGTGTTCCCCTTGTCGGTGCTCGAGGAGAGCTCCTTGACGTTTTGGCCGACCGGAATGTCCTCAGTGGTCCCGCTGAAGTACTGCTCGGTGATCGTCACCGTGGCGGTGTACTGGCCGTTGAGCGGCGTGACGCACTGTGAAGGACCGGCGGACACCGACAGGGTGTGCGCCGAGGCCAAGGCCGGGAAGGCCAGGACCAGGAAGAAGGCAGCGGCCATGCTGCCGATCCGACGTTTGTTGACCATTGGTACTCATTCCTTGAGGTCGTTGGACGTACACAAAGAACGGAAAATGTGCGAAAAACTCACGGTCGGGCGGGTTCCTGCCGATAAGGCGAAACCCTAGAAACCGGTTTTTTGTGCGCAGTGGGGCTTTAGGTGGTCAGAACTGCCATTGCCCGGCGTGCAAAAGTGCGTGCTCGCGGCCCGAACGGCCATATCCGACGACGCTGACCTCGACGGAACCGACCGAAACGTCCAGGTGATCCTTGCTCTTGTTGACGTGATCGCGCTCGGCCGGATCGACCAGCTCGGGGAAGCCGAACCCAAGCGCGATGTGGGCGGCGGTGTTCTCGTCAAGCAGGATCATCCCGAACGTCTGGCCGGTGCCGGCGACGGCGCTGTCGTCGTCGACCAGCGCGAGCTCACCGAGCCGGCTCATGCCGCTGTCGCGGGCGATGAACTCGCGCAGCGCGTCGACGCCCTCGCCGCCGGTGATCTCGATGAGGCGCCCGTCGGTGAACGTGAGCGACACACCGGCGACGAGCCGTCCGGTGACCACGGCCGGGCGGGTGAGCCGCACGCGGCCGTCGGCCCGCCCGGGGTCCGGGACCGTGTAGACCTCTTCCGAGGGGAGGTTCCACGCGTGCTCGATCCCGTTCACGTTGACGTTCGTCGGAGGCTCCCAGCGCGCGGTCGGCAACAGGCCGATCCGCAGATCGGTTCCCGGACCGACGAGCCGAACCTCGTCGAGATCGAGCGCGGTGAGCGCGTGCGCCCGCCGGCGCAACTCGACGAACCGCTCGCGCCAGGCCTGCGCGGGATCCGGCTGGTCCAGCCGGCAGGCGATCCCAATCTGCTCCCGCAGCTTGTTAAGCGCGTCGCCGGGTCCGAGGTCGGGGTGAAGGGAGCTGGCCCACGCCTGGTTCGGACCCGGGACGATCGTGTTGTTCACGAGGTATTCGACCCCGCGCCACACCCGGCTCCGGGGCGGTTGGGCGCGGATTACGCGCGCGGGTTCGAGGTCGTCGAACAGGCCGGGCGCGGTCGGTGCGTGGATCATGATGCGCGCGCCGCCCGCATCGGCGAGCTGCTTGAGCCCCGCCTCCCACCACGCCGGCAAGACTCCGCGCACCTCGCCCTGGGCGTAGAGGACCCGCGAGCGCAGGAGCAGGAGATCAGACAGGTCAGCCTCGACGAAGCTCGCTCCGTGACGGTAAGCCGCGTCCGCCACCGCGCGGACCAGTTCGGCGTGTACCACGTCCGCCGAGATCCTGACCAGCTGACCCGGCTGGACATTCGCGCCGACCACGACCGCGAGCTCGGCCAAGCGCTCCATGTCGTCCACGGGTGGAAGGTAGTCGACGGTGGCGGAACCGACCCGGCTAACTCAACAATCGGCTCGCGCTGCCGGTCGAGCGCGCGGTTAGCCACACGGTAGGTGGCTGAACCCGCATTCACGCCCGATTTGGGGTGCCGAGTGCTGAGTTAGCCGGTCGGGATAATCGGAATCGATGGACGTCAACCCGTTCCGGATCGAGCGCTACTACGCGCAATACGAGTTCACGACCCGGTACATGCTCTCGAGCAGCGACTGCGAGTCGCGCACGATCGAGGAGGTGCTGGCGCTCGAGCCGGACGCGCACGACCGGCTGCTGTCGACCTGGTGCGGCTACACCGAGTCGCCCGGAGCCCCCGAGCTTCGCGAGGCGATCGCTGGGCTGTACGAGCGGATCGATCCCGACGACGTCATCGTGTGCTCGTGCGCCGAGGAGGGGATCTTCCTGCTGTACCACTCGCTGCTCGGCACCGGCGACCACGCGATCGTCGAGACCCCTTGCTATGAGTCCGCGCTCGAACTCGCACGCAGCACCGGCGCCGGGGTAGACGAGTGGCGGCGGCGCTACGAAGACGGCTGGGCGCACGACTTCGATGCCCTCGAGCGATCGGTGCGGGCGGATACCCGCATGATCTACATCAACCAGCCGCACAATCCGACTGGCACGTTGATGGACCGCGCGATGATCGAGCGCATCGCCGGCCTGACGCGCTCACACGGGCTGGTGCTGTTCGCCGACGAGGTCTACCGCGAACTCGAGCACGACCCCGGCGACCGGCTCCCGGCGGCGTGCGATCTCGACGAGCGCGCGGTGTCGCTCGGCAGTATCTCCAAAAGCTACGGACTGCCGGGGCTTCGGCTCGGGTGGCTCGTGACGCGCGACGCCGCCACCCGCGACGCGATCATGCGGATGAAGGACTACACGACGATCTGCTCGAGCGCGCCGAGCGAGGTGCTCACCGCGATTGCGCTCCGGAACCGCCACGTGCTGCTCGAGCGCAACCTCGCGATTGTGGAACGGAACGTTCCGTTCCTTGACGACTTCTTCGAGCGCCACGCCGACACGTTCGAGTGGGTGCGGCCGACCGCGAGCCCGATCGGGTTCCCGCGCGTCAACGGCGTCGCCGACGTGGACGAGATGTGCGCACGGCTCGCGGACCTGGGCGTGCTGCTGCTACCGGGCTCGGTGTACGACCGGCCCTCGCATGTGCGGGTCGGGTTCGGTCGCGCGAACCTGCCGGACGCGCTGCGTCTGCTCGAGGCGTCTATCGGCGCGCCCTCGACCGCTTAGTTAAGAACCGCCCCGCGGTCGTAGGGTCGAAGATTGCAACCGAGGAGGAGTCATTCATGGGCAAGCTGATCGTCACCGAGTTCGTGTCGCTCGACGGTGTGTTCGAGGATCCGGGTGGCGCCGAGGGTTACGAGTACGGCGGCTGGACGTTCGAGTACGACCGCGGCGAGGACGGCGACAAGTTCAAGATGGACGAGCTGATGGAGGCGGACATCCAGTTACTCGGGCGCCGGACGTACGAGGGCTTTGCGGCGGCGTGGCCGTCGCGCGACGGGCCGTTCGCGGACAAGATCAACAACGGCGCGAAGTACGTGGTGTCGAACTCGCTCACCGACCCGGAGTGGCAGAACACGACCGTGATCTCCGGCGACGCCGCCGAGGGGGTCTCGAAACTTAAGGCCGAGAGCGACGGCGCGATCCTCGTCGCCGGCAGCGGCACGCTCGTGGAGGCGCTGCTCGCGGCGGATCTCGTCGACGAGCTTCGGCTGATGGTCTTTCCGACGATCCTGGGGCGCGGCCGGCGGCTGTTCCCGGAGGGGATCGACCGGCTCAAGTTCAAGCTCGCCGAGAGCCGGACGGTCGGCTCGGACGGCGTCCAGGTCCAGGTCTACAGGCGCGCCGAATAGGTGATCGATCAGCCAACGGCCGAGGATGCGCTCCGGGCGCTCGATCCGCTCGTCGGCGAGTGGACGCTGAACGCGGTCGCGCCGGACGGCGAGCCGTGGCCCGGTGAGGCGCGGGCGACGTTTGTGTGGCACGCGTCGGGCGCCCATCTCGTGCAGACCGCGGCCATCAACGTGCCCGGGGCGCCCGACAGCGTCTCGATCATCGGCTGCGACGGCGCCAACGGGACGTACTACCAGCTGTACTCCGACGAGCGGGGCGTGTGCCGGGTGTACGAGATGAGTATCTCCGAGACCGAGTGGAAGCTGTGGCGCGAGGGCGAGCCGTTCGCCCAGCGGTTCACGGGGACGTTCGAGGACGGCGGCCGGCGGATCGCCGGCCACTGGGAGAAGACGGAGGACGGCGCCAACTACACGACCGACTTCTACCTCACATACGTCCGCGTGGATTAACCGCCGGGCCCCGCGCCTATGTAAAACGCCCGACCTCGGCCACGCACGCCCCGCCACCGGGACATAAGCGTCCACCACATGCTTATGTCCCGTCGGCGGCGGCCGGGGTCGAGCTTTTCGCGCGTTGTAGAGAGTCAGAGCCGGGCGTCCTGCACGAGCAGCGCCACCTGGACCCGGTTGTCGGCGTCGAGTTTTGACAGCACGCGCGTCACGTGGGCCTTGACGGTCGCGACGCTCATGTACAGCTCGGCCGCGATGCCCGCGTTGGACTTCCCTTGTCCGATCGCGGCCGCTACCTCGCGCTCGCGCTCGGCGAGCGTGTCGAGGCGCCGTCGCGCCGCGGTGCGCCGGGCCTCGACCCCCGAGCCCTCGGCGGCGACGTGCTCGATCAGCCGGCGGGCGACCGCCGGCGACAGGATCCCGTCACCGCCGGCGACCAGCTCGATCGCCTTGACGATCTCGGCGGGTGGGATGTCCTTGAGCAGGAACCCGTCGGCGCCGGCGCGGAGCGCGCGCAGCACGAGCTCATCCGCGTCGAACGTGGTCAGCACGAGCGCGCGGGGAGGGCGGGGCTGGCCGCGCAGCAGTTCGGTGGCGGTGAGGCCGTCGACCTTCGGCATCCGCAGGTCCATCAGCACGACGTCGGGCCGGTGGGCGTCGACCGCCGCGAGCACGCCGCTGCCGTCGTCGACTTCGGCTACGACTTCCACCCGGTCGCTGCCCGACAGCGTCAGGCGAAGGGGTCAAGGTGCGCGACCTCGACCGCAACCTCGACCGAGCTTGCCGGCGCGTGCTTGCGCGCGTTCGTCAGGCCTTCCTGCACGACGCGGTAGACGGCGCGGGCGGTAGCGTCCGGCACCGCCTCGGGATGATCCAGCCGCAAATCGAATGCCACATCCATTCCGGCCTCGCGCGACTCCTCGACGAGGCGCGGCAGGTCCGTGAGTGTTGGCTGCGGCCGCTCAGCTTCGGTGGCCCCGACGGCCTCGCCGTCATCCAAAGGGTCGCGGAGAAGACCGATGACCTGGCGCAACTCACCGAGGGCAGCGTGCGCACTGGCCCTGATCACGCCCGCGGCATGCGCGATCTCGGAAGGCTCGGCGTCGGGGTGGAACTCGAGGGCGCCCGCCTGCACGGCCAGGAGCGAGAGCCGGTGCGCGAGCACGTCGTGCATCTCGCGCGCGATCCGCGTCCG
>Ga0335073_10007947_pt1 | contig 14861 bp, 12 predicted proteins | sample Lox_Sample_22_FD_207093 | JGI IMG/M metagenome (GOLD analysis project Ga0335073, IMG submission 207093) | Soil microbial communities from Loxahatchee National Wildlife Refuge, Florida, United States - Lox_Sample_2.2 | ecosystem: Environmental > Terrestrial > Soil > Wetlands | place: USA... | reverse complement strand
ATGTCGACGTCGGTTGGAAGTCCGTGTCCTTGACAACAGTTGGGGTGATGAAAATCAACAGATTGTCCTTTTGGAGTCCTTTACTTTCCGATCGAAACGCGTATCCGAGAACCGGAATGTCACCCAAGAGGGGCACCTTAGTGTAGGTATTCTGGGTATTATCCTTGATGAAGCCGCCCATGACGAGCGTATTCGCGTTGGGAATCAATACCTGGGTGGTGACCCGGCGCACGTCATATTCGTCGGCCTGGTTTTCCACACCGGCAACAATTTTTGTGATGGTGCCGAAATCGCTGGAAACCTCCGGTTGGACCGTGAGCCAGATGTAATCATTGGCGGAAATACGCGGAGTGACATCCAAAATGGTGCCCAAGTTGGTATAACTCACCTGTGAACCACCAGGTGATCCTTGCGTACCGGCGGTCGTGGCGAAGATCGGTTCGGCCCGGGTGACTTCGATATGCGCTGGTTGATTATCCAGCGTCACCACCCGGGGAGTGGCAATGGTTTGCGCATCGGCATCCTGGTTCAAGAAAGACAGCACCGCGTTTACGCCGTCGGCATTGAGAAAATACGGTGACGGGAAGAACCCGGGAGTTGCGGTTGATCCGATAATCGAAGGACTGCCGAGCACTCCGCTGACTAAACCCGGAATGATAGTGTTATTGGATGAGTTGAGAGAGGGCTGGACCAGAAATTGTGAAACATTGCCATAGGAAATGTTTTGTGCCGACAAAGTGCCCGACCAATCAATACCTTTGGTGGTGGTGGGTGAACTGGAGACTTCCATGAAACGGGTTTCGATCAAAACCTGGCGGGTGGGTTTATCAAGCTGGTCAATCAACGTGTCCACCGCGTCCTGCTCGTTTTCCGTGGCGACCACCACCAATTGACTGGTCCGCACATCAGGCACCACCCGGCTGCGTTTGTCGGTCAGCGCGCTCTCCACCGCCACTTCGATATTGGAGACACTGGCATACTTGAGTTGGATGACCCGGGTAATCAGCGGCGGCGGCGCATTGGGGTTTTTGATGCTGATGCGGCCGATTTTGGTCTTCGGGTCCTCCGTCAGTTGAAGATTGTAATTATCCAGCACCGCCAACAGCGCCTGACGAGCGGAGACATTTTCCCAGCGGACAGAAATGGTTGGTTCCGGCCTGACCTGGCCATTTTGATCCGGCTGGTTGTACCCGATCTTCGGGTCAAGCAGGTAATTGATTCCCGCCAGACGGGCCAGATTTTCGATGGCTGTGGTGATCGGAACATCCTGAAATTGGATTGGCAACACGACCGGCGCGTTGGAGGTGGCGCTGGCTGTTTCGTTGCTGTTGACCATACCGGACGAGGTGTCGGCACTGGCCGCCGGCGCGGTTGCCGCGTTGGTGTCAACGACCGTGGTCGTTTGAACCGGGGTGGCGGCCGCCGGAGTTGACTCACTCATCGCGGGTTGATTGGTCGCGACACTGTTGGTATCAGTTTGAGACATAGCCCACCATTGCGAGACAAGTCCCGCACACAGTGTGGCAATTAGCAGTTTCGATTTCATATTTTGTTTTATTGGCTTTTAATCCAATGGTGGAAGTCTTAGCAGGTACCGAGCCAACCCCGGAGGAGCCGGGATTATAATTTTAATGAGCAGCACCGGTGTTCCGCCCGCAGCAAAAAAATCCCGCCCCCCTCCGGCTGAAAGCAAAAAACAATCTTCCCGAACAAACCGGTTCGGGATGAGCGCTTGCTTAAATTTTAAGTTCCGATGGTTTCCGGCCCTAAGGCTGGTCGGAATAAAACAGCTCGTGGCGCTGGCTGCCCACTTCAATCACCACAGAATTGGTTTTAATTTCGAGGCAGCTGAGATGGATGCGACCACTCCGAGTCACAACGTCGCCTTCATCGCCGGCGGCAAAAGTATGATTGTTGATGATCACGAATCGGCGGTCCACCGAGCCGGAAAATCCTTTCACCACCAGCGAGGTGACATCAGCCACCTGGGCGACGGCGGGGGCGGCCAGTTTATAGGGCCGGGTGGAGTCGGGGAAAAACGGGTCGCGGCCTTCCTGGGGATTTGAGGGGATGACGAATGTTGAGGGGTCTGCATTGGTCACGCCGGATTGGGGTGCCGGCGCGACGCCGGTCGCAAGGGCCATTGTGCAGCCCGCCACCAGCAAAACCGTCATTATTCTTTCGTTAAAATTCTTCATGGCCGCTTCAGGGAGTTCTGTTCGCTAAGAGGTGGATTTTACCAGGGCAATGATATCCATCCTGAACGAGAGCTTTTCGGCGCCGTCAGTGGCGTCGGCCGGCTGGATTTGCAGATTAACCACCCGAATATGCGGATAGGTATTTTCGAAGTCGGCAATGAATCTGCCCAGGTCATGGTAATAGGCGGTTCCCGTAATGCTGAATCTAACCTGCTTGAATGGAAACGACCCAAACAGATCCACCGCCCCCACATCCGGATGGCCGATTTCCGGAATGTCCACCGGATACCGGGCTTTAAAACGCCGGATGGTGTTATACGTCCAGGAGTAAAGGTCACCCGAAGCCATGTCATTCTCGGCGGCGGAAAGAGTCTGCACCACATTGGTCAATTCGATGGCCGTGGCGTCGGCGTGCTTGATCGCTGTTTGAATGCCGTCGAGTTTTTTCTCCGCCGCACCCTGACTCGCGACCACCTGGGCCAGCGCCGCGTACCGGGGCTGAATCAGTTGAGACCACATGACAGCGATCACTGCCAAAGTGCAGATTAGCACGAGGATGAGCTGATTGCGTTTGTCTTTGGACAATTTCATCGGGTACAATCGGGGTAAGCGCACTGCAACGTAAACAGGACTGACGGTTTGCCGTTCGCATCAGCCTGTGGCGCCGACAGGTTTGTCAGACGAACCACATTTGTTTTGCCCAACTGGGCTTCAAAGTAGGGTTCGTCACTGATGGCATCTTTAAATCTATTGACTTGGTCACCGGGGTTGCTGCTGGAGTCTTCAGCATCCAGCGACAGGACAATCTTTTCCGTGATGGTGATGTTGGTGCGAGACCCGGTTCCTTGATTGGCCTGATACGTTTGGTCCAATCGCAACCTGACCAGTTGCACGCCGGGCACCGTGGCATACTGCAAGGCATTCAACAGGTTGCCTTGAAGGAAACGGCTGTTGGTCAATTGTTGCAGGGCCGCCAGATTTCCCTTCGCCTCAGTAATCTTTTTTTCACCGACCAATACGACCTGATAGGCGTTGGTGTGCGATTGAATCTGCGCTTCGATTTGGGACAGGCTCGCGTTGGCAACCATAACCCGCAGTTGAAGCCAGCTCCACCACGCGAATATCAAGGCCACCACCAGCACCCCCCCAAAAACCACACGTTTAATCGGGTCCCGGCGCCGCAGTGCTTCGGCGGCTTGGGCTTCGGCCAGCAAATTGAGGCGTATGGGCATAACTCAGAAGGCGGCCATCGCAGCACCGATGGCGACAGTTAGTTGCGGGGCGATGTGTTCCATATCGACCGTCTGCTGTCCCGGCAATGCCAATTGCAGGAAGGCCGTCGGGTCCCACGCTTTGCAATCCACAACCAGTTCGCTATGCAACATTTGCAGGATGAGTTCTGATTGGGCGGAGCCACCACTGACATACACATGAGATAGCGGCCGGTCCTGTTGATGTTCGAAAAAGTCAAGCGATGCCCGCAACTCGCGGCCCAGGGGCAACACCTGGGCTTCCAGCGTGGACTGAATTTCCGGAGCCATCCCTATTTTAATACCTTCCGCCTCGGCGTAACTGATGTTCATCGCCTCTGCCAGGCCGGCCGTCAATTTGTCGCCGCCGATGCCTACCGCCCGGTTCAGCACCAATTCACCTTGATGCAGGATGCAAATCGAAGAAGTTTTAAAACCGATATCCACCAGCGCGATCGAGTCGTTTGCAAATACTTCCGGCATTGCCATTTCAAAGGCGTTCACCGGACCAATCAGACCGGGCACGATGTGGTCTGCCACCAGACCCGCATCCCGAATGGCGGTTTGAAAGTTTTCGATCACATCCTTTTTGGCGCCGGCCACCAGCACCTTCAATTTGGGAACGGTAATTGTTTTGCCGGCCTCCGGGGGTTTGGGTGCCAACTTGGGCGGATTAATATGACAATCGAAGACACGGTTCGGCAAATCCTGTTGGAGATAACCGCGCGTGTTGTTTTTCAATACCAGGCGCATCTCGTCCACCGGTATTTGTGGCAACTCCACCGACCGCACGACGGCGTCATTTTCATTGATGGCCAGCGTGACAAATTTGGTTTTGGTTGCCAGCGCTTCGGAAATTGCTTTCAGATGTTCCGCCAGCAATTCCGGCGGAAGAGTTTTTTCGTAGATGGGGGCATCCAGCAACGCATAACGGTTTAAGGCAAAATTCTCACCCCGCCGCTCCAAAAGCACGGCCTTGGTCGTGCGGCTCCCCAAATCAACCGAGATCATTTGATTCCGGCTTTTCCCCACAACACCGTTCAGAAATGGCAAGCCCATTCGCATTGTTCAATCGTCCAGCTTTAATTTCTTAATTATCCGCTGCTTTCAAACAGATTCGCCGCCAGTTCAGCAATCGCCGCGCCAGATTCACCGGCGGAGAGAAATTACTTTAAATCGGTATTAATTTGTCCTGACCCAAGGCGCGCTGTCCCGGAAATGGCCGCTCATCCGCCCGCGGCAGATTATTTCGCGCGCGCAACTGCCAGCCGAAGAGATGCTCAAGTTGCATGTGCTTCAGAGTCCCGCAATTCGGGTCGAGGTTATTGCCACCGAAACAAAACGAGATGCCGTGTTCCAATTTGAACTACCGGGTAACAGCTGGTGCTTGCCCTGAATTTGTATTTTTAGAATCTCCCGGAGAGTGAGCCAGGCTGGGATCCAACTCACGCTCCAGTTGGTACTGCCGAAGCGCGTCCTGGATCCGGCCGGTTTTTGAAAAATAGACGCCCAGGTCATCGTGAGCAATGTAATTGTCGGGGTCAATTTCCAGAGCGTGTTCCATCAGTGTTTGGGTGTTTTCCCAATAAGCAAGTTGGCACCGGGACAACCAGGCGCACAGCCACAGAATTACAGCGGCTCCGGCGATCAGCAAGAACCGGCGCACCGGCGGCGAAAACACGGCACCGGCGAACTCTTCCATTCCCCACGTGCACATCATGAAAAAGCCGATGGACGGCAGATAGGTATATCGGTCGGCGATGGATTGGAGCCCAAATTGGATCAAGCCGCTCACCGGCAGCAATACTCCTAAATACCAGAGCCAGCCCATCACCAGATAAGGCCGGCGGCGCCGGTTGACCACCACCAACAGGGAGATCGCAGCCAAAACCAACCCGGCCGCCAGGAGTGATTCGACATGAATGTGGCCGGACCTCAGGTAAAGACAGGCGAGGCGATGCGGCCAAAAAAAAATTTGCAGATAGCTGAAATATCCAACGATGGCGTCCGCTGTCCGCAAAAAAAATCCCAAAGGCGGCCCGGAGGTGGTCGCCCCCCCCGCGCGCTGCGCCAAAAACGTGACCGCACTGACAATCACCGCAAGCAAAAAGAACAACCACTTTTCCATCACCAGATTTTTCGCAATTCTTGCCCCCGAGGAATTCCAGCCGAAGGCGGCGAAGCGGTTCAAGGGCCAGTAATCAATCAACAGCAACACCAGCGGCACAGTTACCAACATGGGTTTGGCCAGCAGCCCCAGAACGAAAAACCCCAGCGCGAGCCTGTAATAGATTGAACGGTGAGGAACCGGCGAGCATCCGGACAAGGCCGCCTGGCCGCCGCCGGCGGCGATCGGAACCCTTCCGTTCTTTACATAGAGCACATACACCCAAAGTGTCAGCATGAAGAAGAGCCCGCTCAATACATCCTTGCGCTCGGAAATCCAGGCGACCGATTCCACGTGGAGCGGATGCCAGGCAAACAAAGCCGCGACAAAGGCGCTCCGCCAGAAGGCGCCCGTCATGGAGTTCAACAACAGGAGCAGGAGCACCGCGTTGGCACAGTGAAACAGCACGTTCACCATGTGCGCCGCGCCGGCATTCAACCCGAACAATTGACAATCGAGCATGTGGGACAGCCAGGTCAACGGATGCCAGTTGCTGGCATGTTGATCCACGAAAGACCACACCACCCCTCCCCAGCTCAAGCCGGCGCGCACCGTTGGATTGTTGAACACGTAATCATTGTCGTCGTAATCAACAAACCCATAATGGCGCACCGGCCAGTAAATGGCGAGGGTTCCCAGGACCAGCGCCAAACCCACACCACAGGTCCGCCAACGGCTGGCTCGGAAATTAATCACGGGCTAATACTGCAAGGAAGAGGACTTTTTCCAAGATTTTTTACCGGCGCCGGAAACGGCCTGAAAAAATTCCCGCTTAAATCCAACGCCGGGAGCTGTTCGTCTTGGGAGAATCACAAATCCAGGTCTTCGCCGGTCTTCAGCTGGCGCGCGGCGGCCTGGACGATTTTCAAAAAGACCCCGAGCAGGGGATTTTTTCCGCCCTGCCAGAGGACACCAAATTTGACCGGCTCAAAACCGTCGAGCGGCAGCAAGCTCACCTGCGGGTGGAGATTCATCCGGGGAACACCCACTGTCACGCCGATACCGTAGCCGTTGGCAACGTAGGTTTGCACCAACTCGACCGAGCTCACTTCAATCCGGCTGAACCACTCCACACCGAGTTTCGCCAGCCCTGCCTGAAACGCGCGGGTGATGAATTCATTGCTCGGCACGGTAATGAGCGATTCCTCGATGGGATCGCGTTCCCAGAGTTCGGCGGCCGATTTGAGCTTGCTCGCTTTCGGCACGAGCAGCACCAGCGGCAGTTTGAACAAGGGCAAAGCGTTCACACCGGGTGGCGGCTTGTTGCCCACCAGTCCGAGCGACACGTCAATTTCCCGCTGTTGCAGCCAGACGACAACCTCCGGCTGATACCCCTCGCGCAACGTCACCTTCAATTTGGGAAATGGTTTCCGCAGTTCCTGCAGCATCGCGGGCAGATGCTCGCGCAACACCGTTTCGGACGCGGCAATGCGCAAGTGCTGGGAGACGCCGCCGCGGATCTTCTCCGCCGCCGAATCCAGGTTGTCAAAAAACGGTTTGACGTAATCGTAAAGCTCCTGACCCGCCGGCGTCAGCGCAAACGGCCGGCGGTGAAACAAGGTCGTCCCGAGAAATTCCTCAAGCTGCGCGATTTGAGAGCTGATCGCCGGCTGCTGGATACCGTAAGGCATGTGGTGCACCGCCGGCATGATGCCGCCATGGCGGGCGACGTAATAGAACAACTCCAGGTGATGGATGTTCATTGGTTTTAGCGATGGTGCCGCCAGTTTTATCAATTAACCCCGCCAAGGCAAGTGGAGTTACAAGTGAAGGCAGAAACCCAGTTGCCGGAAAAACAGATTAACGAAACCGAACTAACTTATGAAAATAACGCGGATGAAAATCCTGGCCGGAGCGATGACCTTCGCCCTGGCAAACTCGGCGCCGCACCTTCAGGCGCAACCGACCTGGCCGGCCCGCTATGATCCCCCCTACCCCGGCGCGCCGATTGAAGCGATGCCAGGCCGTTATTGCCTGCCCCCTCCGAGTGGCAAATGGTATTTGAGCATGGACGCCGGTGCCGCCTTCCAGCAGGACGTCACGATGAGCGACACCACCGGTGACACTGAAAGCATCACCTTCGATCCGGGGGCAAGACTCGATTTTGAACTGGGCCGCAACTGGACAAGGAATTGGGCGACGGAACTCGAAATTGGTCTTACCATCAACCAGGTCAAAAAGTCGGCCTTCCTCGGAACTGATTTCATGGAAGTGGATCTGGTCGAGCTACCCATCATGGTAAACGCCATCTACACACAGCCACTGGGCCGCCATTTCTCAGCGTATATTGGCGGCGGTGTGGGTGGCGTCTTCAGCGATTACAGCAACGAATTTGGCGGGACCACTGAAAGTGATTCGACACTGGGCTTCCAAGGCTTGGCGGGCGTCAAATATGAGATCAACGACCGCTGGGATTTTGGAGTTACGTACAAATTCCTCGGCACGACCGGTCACGATGTCGGACCCGGCTTCGATTCCAATGGGAACCCGACCGAATTCAAATCCGACGGCACCATGACGCACTCCGTTCTGGCGGCCTTGACCTGGAAGTTTTAGCCATGAAGCCAGCCGATCAATTGAAGGGGGAGACACCCAAGGCACACGACGCAATTCGTCGAACCATAAATGCGCCCATCGCCGGAAACAATTTGCGGGCGGAGGACGGCAGGCAAATCCTGTCAAGCCCGGGCTTCTTTCCTCAACGACCAATAGCATTCAGCCATCAAGACGAAAAAAAACCCGTCCGCCACACCAAACAGCGCGGCGAAAGCGACATGCGGCAGGCTGCCCGCCGCCCAATAGTAGAACGCCGTCACCGCATAGGCCAGTTTGTAAAGCGCGCCGACGAGGATCAAATCCGCGTTGCCTCGCAGGTCGCCACGCGAAATCAGGCTGTAAGCGATGCCGATGACCAACACAAAGGCGCCGAGCAGCGTGACATAACCGCCGAAGGCAGGCAGCTTTTCGCCGATCCCCAGCGCGTTAAAGGCCCGCGCCGGGAAGAAGGTGAAGGTGACACCCAGCAGCAGGTCGTAAAAGGCGGCGATGGTGAACAAACCCCGATAATACTTTTCTTTGGCGGGTCTCATGCCATAAGTGTGTAGCAAATTAGTCAGAAGCATCAAATGAAATTTAACCCCAATCTTTTCCTGGCCTGGCTGTGGATTTTGCTTGGATTTGTTTCCGGCATGGTACTCGGTATGTTTTTCCACGGGGAAAACTGGCTCGGCGGCTACGGCAGCTTCAAGCGCCGGATGTACCGGCTCGGCCACATCTCCTTCTTCGGCCTCGGCGTGGTGAATCTGCTGTTCTGGCTGACGACAAAAAATCTTCCGCTGACGCACCCGCTTGCCAGCATCGCGACCTGGGCATTCATCGTCGGCGCCGTCTCGATGCCGGTTTGTTGCGTGGTCATGGCGCATTTCCCCAAGGCGCATTTGATTTTCGCCGTGCCAGTGTTGAGCCTCATCACCGGCGGAATTCTGACCTTACTGGAGGTCACAAAACTATGAATGCAAAAAAACGCATTGGCTTGATCGCCATGAGCGGCGTCCGTGCTCATAACGAAGAACTCACCCGGCTCGGCCTCACCCTCCCCGGATTTGTGGACCGGAATAAAATTATCGCGTCGCTGCCGAGCCTCGGGCTGCTCACGCTCGCCGGTTTGACACCGGAGCAGTTTGAAATCGCTTACCATGAAATCGCGGATTTGAAAGGTTTGGCGGGCAGTTCCCTGCCCGCCGACGGCGCGCACGGGGTGCCGTGCCCTACCACCCTTGATTTGCCCGCCGATTTTGATCTTGTGGCGATCAGCACTTTCACGGCGCAATTCTATGAGGCATGCCACGTGGCGGATTTTTACCGCGCGAGAAAAATTCCCGTCGTGATGGGCGGCATCACGGTGTCATCGCTGAGTGAACAGGCGAAAGAGCATTGCGACAGCGTGGTCATCGGCGAAGGCGAATTGCTTTGGCCGGAATTGCTTGCGGATTTCGAGCGCGGCGAATTAAAACCCTTTTATTTCACGAAACGCGGATTCAATCTCGCCGATGCACCGATGCCGCGCTTTGACCTGCTCGCGCCGCGGAAATACAACCGGCTCACGGTTCAAACCAGCCGCGGCTGCCCTCACCGCTGCGAGTTCTGCGCCAGTTCGATTCTGATGACGCGGCAATACAAAGTGAAACCGGTGGAGAAGGTCATCGGCGAAATCGGTGAGATTAAAAAAATCTGGCCACGCCCGTTCATCGAGTTCGCCGATGACAATAGCTTCGTCCATCACGAACACTACAAAAAGCTGCTGCGCGAACTGGCGAAGGAAAACCTCCGCTGGTTTACCGAAGCTGATATCGGCGTGGCTGGGGATGACGAATTGCTTGGGCTCATGCGTGATTCCGGCTGCCAGCAGGTGCTCATCGGCCTCGAAAGCCCGCCCGCGCCTGCCTTTTTGCACTCGGTTTGTTCCAAACCGGCAAAAAGGAAACCTAGCCTGGACGGCGTCGAGATGAAAAACAACTGGAAGTTGCGCCAACAGGATTTTTACCGCGAAGCCATAGCGAAGATTCAATCCTTCGGCATCACCGTGAACGGCTGTTTCATTCTCGGCCTGGACGGGGACACGCCCGCCGTGTTTGACGACGTGCTGAATTTTGTCCGCGACTCCGGACTTTATGAAGTGCAAGTGACATTTCAGACGGCGTTTCCTGGCACGCCGCTTTACGCTCGACTGAAAAAGGAAGGCCGTGTTATCCGTGACAACGCCTGGGAGCTTTGCACGCTGTTCGATATCAATTTCCTGCCGAAGAATATGAGCGTTACGGAATTGCAGAGCGGCTTTCTGGAATTGGTGAAACAGCTTTACTCCGCCGAAGAGACGCACGAGCGCCGCGCAAGGTTCAAACGCATGTTGAAGACGTCGCCGCACTTTGGCCGCCCGGCGGCGCAGCCGGGACAGGTGCTGGCGGCCTGAAATCAACCCTTGCCGTGGATCGTTGTCCAATTGGGGAAATGATGGTTCCGCTGTCCGGGCACGCCTTCATGCAGATGGAATTATTGGCGGTGATAATACCACACCGGAAGAGGAAAAGATCCGCTTCAAGTCACAACGTTCGCGTCCGCCGCAAGTTTTTCCGCCTTCGACTCCAGCGCGTCGGAGTTGCCGGAGGGAACGGCGGAGGCAGCGGAAGGATCACCCAGTAATTCATGGATGGTCTGGGCCATGATGGCGGGTGTGCAGGAACCTTTAAGCAGTCGTTTGTTGGCGCGTTCCAACACATATTCGTCCGCCGTATCTATGATCGAGTTGGTGGAGAGAATGATGACCGAGACCGCATTCAGACGCGGGTTCGAGCGGATGAACTTGAGCACATCCACGCCGTTGAATTTGGGCAGCACCAGATCGAGTATCACCGCATCCGGCACTTGCCGGGAGAGCAGCTTCATCGCCTCGAGCCCGTCCGCCACCGGCTCAACTTGAAATCCGTCCCGTTCCAGACGATTCCGGTAGGCCAGCAATACCACCGGATTGTCCTCAACATAAACAATGGTCCGGGATTTTGTGGTTTTGACGCCGTGCGACGGTTGGGCCGAAGAGACGTTGCTTGGGGCCAGAGGATGACCGAGAAGTTCCTGAACGGTTTGGAGCAGAATGGCCGGCGTGCAGGAGTCTTTGAGCAGCCGCTTGTGCGCGCGTTCCAGGATATATTCCTCCGTCGGATCGGTAATGGAATTAGTGGAGAGAATAATGATCGGAACGCCTTTGAGTCGCGTATTTGATTGGGCGAACTTGAGCACGTCCACGCCGCTGAACCTGGGCAACATCAGATCGAGGATCACCAAATCCGGCACCAGGCTCGAAAGCAACTTCATTGCTTCCAGTCCGTCCCGGGCTGGCTCAATGCAAAATCCCCCGCCCCGTTCCAGAAGGTTCCGGTACGCCATCACCACCACTGGATCGTCTTCAACGAACACAATGGTCTTTTTCTTTAAGGTTTTAACGTCCATCTTCCGGTGCCTTCAATGGCCAGCATCTGCTCGCTTAAATCTACAAGGCTCACGCCCGCCTGAGCAAACAGCACCGGGTGTGCCAATATAAAGAGAAAAACGAAGGCGCTAAGTCTCTCTGTTCTCCATTAACCCATTCATCCAGAATCAGTTCCGATGAACTCGACCTGACATGCAGGAACCCGGATTAATGCCGTCTATGCGTGCGGGTCAACCGCGAAAAACGGGGCGATTCACCGGCAAATGGTTCGCAGTTTGGAAGCGCGCTCAACCCTTGCGTCTTTCCCGGCGTGCCAGAGGTGCCAGTAATTCTCAAGCCGCCGACAAAATGAGGGAGGTTTCTCGACATAGAAACGCGAGCCGAGAGCGAAGGCGGCGGATCGCAGTTCCTTTTGACGCAACTCAATCAGTTGGTTCAGCTGCTTGACTTCCCGGGCGTGCCGGCGGCCGCACTGACGGCCGACGAACCGTCTCAGCATGACCAAATCGTGGTCGTCGCCAAGATATTGGCTTAGGATTTTCATTTCACCAACCGCCGCGCGCAGGTTTTCCGGCTGGATCGAGCGAAGCAAGCGGAGTTGATGCCAGAGGTTCTGCACTTGTTTTCGCCACTGATGAAGATTTTTCGGCGACGTTTCCTCACGCGCCTTTTCGTAAGCCTTCCGTCCCTGGCTGTAACTTTCCTGTAATCCCCGACGAATGGCCGTCCATCCGTCCGCCTTGACTTTCAAATCGCCGGCCCGCCGGTTCATTTTTCGCAACAGACGGCCGACCACTACCAGGGATTGGTCCTTCCTGAACTCGCGGACTTCCGCGCGGCAATTTTGGTTCAAAACTTTTTTGATTCCGACGAACGCCCGTGCGGGCAGTCGGTTCTGGAAATGAACCGTCAATCGTTCGAGCGCCTGGGGCCGGACGCGCGCATCGCGCGGGTCCTGCAAGCGCTTGGCCGCCGCGCGCAAGGTCTTGACGCGTTTGTGGTACGCGTTCTCCCCCATTTGCCCGCGAACCAGTCCGAAGGTCGCGCGCACTTTTTTGATCTCTTTGCGCACATTGTGAATGGCTTCCAACCGGTCGCACTGGCGCAAGTAGTCCAGCGCCTTCCCGATCCGCTCGCGGCTCAAGCGCCGCAGCGCCTTGGTTGGCGACTCCTTTCGCTTGAAATGAAATGCCATAAATCGCCGGCCTCGCTTTAGCGATGGACTCGCATTCTACCCAATCATGCCCGCCGGTGATGAAATTTCAAGGAATTTCCCGCCCGTCCCGAATGTCGCCGGAACTCACGATGGCAGAACCACATTGGCGCAACCGATGCCCGGTAAAAGTTTTTCAATTCACAGTCTGACGTGCAAAGAGATAGTCTGGAGGCGTGACCGCCAGCCAGAGCCCGGATACCGGAAGGCCAAAGACCGACCACGGATATCAGTCTTCAGACCTCCGGTCTCCGACTTCCCATCTCCGCAGCTTCTGGCTCATGTTCGTCGTCGAATTTCAAAACGCCTTCAGCGACAATGTCCTTCGCTGGCTGGTCACGTTTCTGATCATCGGCATGGGTTTCTCGCTGGAGAAACGCGACAGTCTTGTGCCGCTGGTCAGCGTCGTGTTCTCCCTGCCGTTCGTGTTGTTTTCGATGGCCGGAGGCTTTTTCGCCGACCGCTTCAGTAAACGCAACGTTGCCATCACGGTCAAATGCGCCGAACTGGGGATCATGTCCGTGGTCACCCTCGGCCTTTGGCTGGTCAATCTCCCGCTGATGCTGACGGGCATTTTTCTGATGAGCACGCACAGTGCGATTTTTGGCCCGACGAAATACGGCATGTTGCCGGAGTTGCTGCCCGAGAAAAAATTGTCGTGGGGCAATGGTATTTTCGGTCTAGGCACCTTCTCCGCCGCCATTACCGGGACGATTCTCGCCGGCTGGCTCTCCGACACCTTCGGCAAAAACCAGATCTGGTCCGGCGCCATTCTCATCGCCCTGGCGGTCGTCGGCCTGTCTTTGTGCCTCAGCGTGTGCCGGCTGCCGGCCGCAGACCCGCATAAAACATTCCGCGCAAATTTTCTCGTTGATTTCTGGTCACAGCTCAAAACGATTCACCGGGACCGGGTTTTGTTTCTCGGCGTCATGGGCAACACCTTCCTTTCCTTTCTGGCTATGTTGCTGCAATTGACCGTGGTTTTCTACGGCAAGGACATTTTTCATTTCGACGACCGCCACAGCAGTTTTTTGCAGGGCGGCCTGCTGGTGGGCGTCGGCGCCGGCAGTTTGGCGGCCGGCTTTCTGTCGGGCGGCAAAATCGAATATGGCCTGATACCCCTGGGCATGGCGGGATTGACGGTCTTCTCGGGAGTGCTTTCCCACGCCGGTTTTGGGGTTGCCGCCTTCTCGTGGAGCCTTGGTCTGCTCGGGTTCTTCGGCGGCTTCTACAATGTGCCCGTCAATGCCATTATCCAGCACCGGCCCGAGGCCGCCAACAAGGGCAAGATCATCGCCGCGGCGGCGCTGTTGAGCTGGATCGGGATTTTGCTCGGTTCGGGAGTCTATGGTCTGCTGACCGCATACTTGCAACTCAGGCCGCCGGAGATATTTCTCTTCGGCGCGGTGTTGTCACTGGCGGGAACCTTTTATTGCGGCTGGCTGATGCCGGCCTCGCTGTTGCGATTTCTGCTCTGGTGCGCCACTCATTCGATATACCGTCTCCGCGTCCTGGGACGCGACCACATTCCCGAAAAGGGCGGCGCCCTCTTCGTCTGCAACCACGTGTCGTTTGTGGACGCCGTGCTGCTGCTGGCGTCCACCGACCGGCAGGTGCGGTTCATGATGTTCAAAGGCACCTACGAACTGCCTTACATGAAACCATTCGCCAAAATCCTTGGCCTGATCCCGATTTCGTCCGAACAACGTCCGCGTGAAATGATCCAGTCGCTTCAAGCCGCCAGCGACTCCATCCGCAACGGTGAAGTGATCTGTATCTTTGCCGAGGGGCAAATCACGCGCATCGGCCATCTGCTGCCGTTCCGGCGCGGCTTTGAGCGCATCATGAAAGGCGTGGACGCGCCGATTATTCCTGTGGGCATGGACGGCGTGTGGGGCAGCATCTTCAGTTTTGAAAAAGGGCTGTTCCTCTGGAAATTGCCGCGGCGTTTCCCCTACCCGGTTACGATCAATTACGGCAAACCAATGCCGCCCACGTCCACCCCTTTCCGGGTGCGCTCGACCGTGCAGGAACTGCTCGTCGAAGCCTG
>Ga0335073_10007946_pt1 | contig 14861 bp, 16 predicted proteins | sample Lox_Sample_22_FD_207093 | JGI IMG/M metagenome (GOLD analysis project Ga0335073, IMG submission 207093) | Soil microbial communities from Loxahatchee National Wildlife Refuge, Florida, United States - Lox_Sample_2.2 | ecosystem: Environmental > Terrestrial > Soil > Wetlands | place: USA... | reverse complement strand
AGCGGCAGCGCGTTCTCGTGGCGCGACTTAACGTGGATGAAGTGGATTTCGAGTCCGTCGATCTCGGTCTTGAACTGCGGAAGCGCATTGAGCTTGGCCTCGCAGACGCACCAATCGTGCTCGGCCTGCCAGTAGCGCGCGAGCGCCTGGATCGTGGCCAGCTGTACGCCCTGCGACCGATCTGACACGAGCTCCTTGCCAGGCCACACCGTGGCCGCGAGGCGTCGACGCAGCTCCGCCAGGGGCTCCTCCGGAACGTCGACGTGAAACGGGCGAATCGTGGTCGCGTCCGACCTCTCGGTTGTGGCAGCCATGTGAGCCTCCTCGGTCCGAAAGTAGGACGCCAACTCTCCCGGCTGGGTCCGCAGGTCGCGCCCATGGGACCCTGGTCCACACACTGGTCGATGCCCTGGTCGACATCGCGTCAGGCGCTGGGACTTTGGCAAGCTGGCAGGCCCAGCCACGTCTCGGGGTGGGACGGCACTCGGAGGGAAGGAGATCCACGATGGCGATCGTGCAACGCAATGTCCAAATCGACGCCTCCCCGCAGGAGACGATGGCGCTCTTGAGTGATGCCAGTCGCTGGCCGGACTGGTATCCGGGCATGACAGCGATCAACATCACCGCTCCTTTTCCGGAGACAGGAGGCAAGGTCGCCTTCAAGGTGAAGGCGACCGGCGTCTCCATGCCGATCTCCGAGACAGTGATCGACTACCAGCCGGGGAAGTTGCAGCTTCTCCAGATGGAGGGCATGTTGTCGGGGCGTGCTCGCTGGGAGGTCACTCCGGAAGGCGATGGAACACGCCTTACCACGACATTCGACTACGCACTACCGGCCGGCGTGTTCGGCAAGGTCGCTGACGCGCTCATCGTTAAGCGCATGAACGGCAAAAGCCTCGAGGAGGGCCTCGACAACTTCAAAGCGCTCGTGGAAAACCGGTAGGTCGCTCACGCCGCTGCTCCGCTGAATCGAAGCCTAAGGTGGCGGGGCAGCGAGTGCGCGAGACGCCGCTGCGACGAACCCGTTGGCGATCTCGTCGGGGATCCCGCGGGCCGGGACAAGCGCGGGGACGCGCAGCTTCGCGTCGAGTTGAAGCGCAATCCGGGTGCCGACGTCCGGGCGCAGCAGCCAGATGGCCGTGAACTCCTGGTTGGTCGGATGGTCCGTCACCCTCCTCAGGGTCACGGATCGAGGCGGCTCGGTGGCGATCGCGAGAAGAAGCTGGAACTCCCTGACCAGCGTCCCCCGGACGACATGGATCGCCATCCGTACGCGCAGCGGCTCACCCCTCGCGCCACGCTCGAGGATCTCGACGTATCGGACGACGTCTGGGCACCATTCCGGATAGCGATCGACCGCGGCGACCAGGGCAAAGCACTTCTCGAGCGGTGCGACCACATCCGCTGCCGCTTCTCCATGAAATTCTCTCGGACTCAACGGCTACCTAGCGCTTGAGATAAGCAACCAAGTCGCGGGCGAGGTTGGCGACTTCTGGCGAGCCAAGCCCGGTGGCAAAATCCCATCCCCGGGAGGCCGGGTAGTAACGGTTGGCGCCCAACGTGACGTCATGAAAGGCCGGCGCCTGCTGCGGACGGGCAGCGATGGCGTAAAGCATGGGGTCTACGAATCCGAGCGGGCCTGCTCCATGTCGGCGGGCGTACTCGGCGACCATCGCCATCGACGCCGCCCAGAACGGCGTGGCCGCACTCGTCCCCCCGGCCACGGTCATGGCGCCGCCGGTGTAGGTGTCCCAGCCTGACCATGGATCCGCCGCGGCGGCCACGTCCGGAAGCTGGCGCCTGCCATTTGAGAACTGGCTCGCGACTCCCGGCCCGGCCTGCCACGACGGCCGGTTGTAGTCGAGACTGAGACCACCGCCACCGCCACTCTGCTCGAGCGTGTCGTCCCATGCCGTCTCGCCGGCGTAGGCTCCGGTCGTGGTCACCGATAGCGCGGTGCCGCCCACGCTGACCGCGAACGGGCTCGAACTCGGCCAGCTCACAGAAAGGCTGTGGTTGCTGTCGCTGGACTCCTGGCAGGTGTAGGCCCCTGTATCGCCGGCGGCAACGAAGACGCTGATGCCGCGTGCCGCCGCCGCTTCGAGCGCCTGTTCGTCGCGTTGGATGTCGGCACGAGGCGTGTCAGCCTCGCAGCTGCCCCAGCTGTCCGACACGAAGCGGGCCTGGCCGTCGGCGGTGATTCGGTCGACGACAGCGCCGAAGGTGTCCGCGCCGGACGAGGTCGCCTGAGGCGCATTGTAATCCAGCAGTTCGGCGTCCGGGGCGATTTCGTGTGCGACCTCGAGGTCAAGGTTGGCTTCGGCCACGGACGATGGATCGTCGTCGCTCGCGCCACCGTCGACCGCGACGTCGCTCGGGGTGATGTCCGGCAGGTTGAACTGCTGGTCGAAGCTGTCGAGATCCGACTGATCGAACTGGGCGAATTCGACCACCGCGATGTTCTCTCCTTGGCCGGTTACGCGCTGCCCCAACAGCGGGTCAACGTCGTACACGCTTCGCGCGCTGGTCGGGGTTAGCCCTTGGATCGCCGCAGAGTCGTCAGTTACCAGAGTGGTGCCGTCGAGGCCCGCGACCGCGCTCACCGCGCCGCTGAGGTCGCCGGGGACGGTCACCGCGCCGAGCGGGGCGTGGAAGACCCGTCGGTCCGCGCTGCGCCAATCCATCAAGCGAACGTGGAAGACCCGATTGATCGTGCCTGCCGTGGCGCGGACGTCGAGTGACGTGCGCTGGGGGTAGCTGGCGGTGACCCGGACGCCGTCCCGAGCAAGCTGGGCGCTCGCTCGGTTCAGGACGAAGCGTGAGACACCGAAGCGCTCACCGAAGGCGGCGGGGCCGATGAAGTGGCGGTAGTTGGCGGCGGCGGGATCCGTCAGCTCGTTCAAAAACCGCGTCAGGTGCGCCTGGCCGGGCAGCCGCAGTACTAGTGTGAAGTCGATTGTCGTGTGTGGGTCGGTCGCTCCGAGGAGAAGGGGCTCGGCACGGTGGCCCTGGGCCTCCGGCGCGGCCGGGCGTGCGAACCACCACGCAGCGGCGGCGACAAGCACACCGAGCAAGGCGAGCTGCCGCCACGCAATCGAGCGGCGTCGGACTCTCCGCGTCTGAGGTTGTGTTGCGCCTCGCCTCATCCGTGCCACTGCACGCTGTTGACGATGAGATCGGCCACGGCGTACAGGTCGCTGCGGTAGCCGCTGTCGCTTGTGGCGCCGACCACGGTCACGCTCACGGTCACCTGCCCGTCGAGGGCCGCTTGGGACGCGATGCTGACCGGCTCACTTCCCTGAGGCGAGGTGGCGTCGCCGACGTAGGTCCGGCCGGCGCCGCCAAGGTAGCCGACGCCGGCTCCGAGCAACTCGTGGGCCGGGTTTGTGTCAGCGGCCAGCTGTGAGACCCCGCTAAGCCCACGGACCTGCTCGCTGATCGCCTGCGCCGGCGTGGTCCCCGCGCCAAAGCCCTGGACTGTCACCGCGCCGTTCTTCCCGCCGACGTCGACCGCCAGGACAACCCCGCTTGGCGTCTGCTGCGAGACCTTCACCACCGACGCCGGGTACTCGAGAGTGAACCCGTACCGCGAGCTCCGCCACGCGGTCTCCCGAATCACCGCTGGAACGGTCGGCGGCGCACCGCAGGGCTGGCCACTCGTGCACGGCACGACCACGACCGGGGCGACCAAAAAGTTGGTCAGGATCGAGAACCCGATCAGGAGCAGGAACAAGAACCCAAAGACGTGGACGACCAGCCTCCCCAGGCCCCCACCACTCGGAGCCCCGGACGCCCGCTCAGCGAAGATGCTCATGACGGCGCCTCCGGCACGGACCCGGGCGGCGAACCTCCGGTCCCGGTCGCCGCCGACTCCTCGAGCAGGCCGACATGGATGGTCTGCCGCAGGAGCGAGATCGCCACAAGATCGAACACCGCCAGCCAAACGACCCAGCCGCCAGCCGACAAGAACGTCTCACCCACGGCGGCTCCCGCCACGAGTAGTCCAGCCAGCGGGAGCGCCACCGCCGGGTGGCCAAGCGCCCCAAGCGCCTCGGCGTCCCGCACCGGAGCCCGATAGCGCAACCAGAGCGCAGCACAAGCAGCCGCAGCCGCCCCCATGATCACGATCGGCATGCCCAGCCCGATCGACACCAAGCGCCAGACCCAGGGCAGGACCGCTCCGCCGGGCCGCAAACCGGCGCCGATCAGGTGAGCGCTATACGTGATCGCCTGGGCGCCGCTGAACGCCGCACCCGTGCTCGCGCCGAACGTGACCCCGTCTAGGACGGCGTTGAAGTGCTGGTAGCGGAGCAGGACGAGCGGCCCCAGAAGCAGCACGAAGAATCCGCAAAAAGGCAAGACCAGCCCCTGGACGAGAACATACTGCGACGTCCCGTTCACGATCACCGATGCGGCCGAAGGCGCGACCGCCAGCGCCAGCAGACCGAACCCCACACCCGCGACCGCGCCCCAGCCCATCGTGAGGGCCAGTGCCCAGACAGGCTCATCCCCATACGCATTGACGTCGACCAGGTACAGCGCGACCAGCACCGGCAGGAGCAACGCGGCGGCGATCAGGGCGACCGGGAAGAGGCGCAGGGCCGCGAGCACCACGACGGCGGCGCTGCCCAGCCCGAGCGCGAGCCAGTAGCTCGGGTGCGAGTCGCGCGGCAGGCGCGGAAACAGCGCGGAAATGAGCCTCGGGCGCAGCAGTACCGCCATGCGACTCGGCTCGCCATAGCTGGGAGAGCTCATGCCCGGATGCGCGAGCGCCTCCGGAAGAGGTCTGCCCTGAGCACCAATTCGGTTACCACACACATCGCGGAACGGACCTCCGTCTGGGGAGTCGGCCTGACGCACCCAGCATGAGCCCTTCGCTCGCCCAGGCCAATACCTGTGGCCAGGCGCGCCCACATCCGCCCGTTATGGGTGCCGCTCGTGCGACCCGCTCGTGTCGAGCATAGGCGGAGTGATCCGCTCGCTTGTAAGCCATGTAACACAGCCCTGGGATCACTCTTCAATCATGCCTGCTGGTCTTGCCGGACGAGCGCCTCACCCTGCGCTGCGCGGCCGCTCAGGCGAATGGGCGATGCTCGATGGGTTTCTCGGGGACATCCGTCGCGGTGGGAGTCGCTCCTTGGTCCTGCGCGGGGAGGCTGGCATCGGCAAGACGGCGCTGCTGCGCTACCTGATCGGCTCCGCTGCGGACATGTCGCTCGCATCCGCGGTGGGTGTCGAATCGGAGATGGAACTGCCATTCGCCAGCTTGCATCAAGTGTGTCGGCCACTGCTCGGCCGGCTCGAGGGGCTGCCGCCCCCACAGCGTCAGGCGCTGCAGATCGTATTCGGGCTAAGCGCGGGTCCGCCACCGGATCGTTTCCTGGTCGCTCTCGGGGTCTTGAGCCTGCTCTAGGACGCCGCCGACAAGCGTCCGCTGCTCTGCGTCGTCGACGACTCCCAGTGGCTCGACCGGGCGTCGGCACTGACCTTGGCGTTTGTCGCCCGCCGTTTGCTTGCGGAGCCGGTGGGAATCGTGTTTGCCGCGCGTGACCCGGTCGAGGAGCTGGAGCACCTACCTGATCTGGAGGTGCGGGGCCTGGTCAACGGCGATGCCCGCGCGCTGCTGGACTCCGTGGTTCGCTTCAAGCTCGACGAGCGAGTCCGGGAGCGGATCATCGCCGAGAAACGCGGCAATCCGCTGGCTTTGCTCGAGATGACCCGGAGCGCCCCCGGGCCTGGCTTGTATCGGGCCATCGAGCGTGGCGGAACGATCGCGATGACGACCGCGCCTGATGAACTGCCCGCCGGTGTAGACGCACGCCCGCTCGACGCCGCGCGCAGAGTCCGGTTCGAGTTGCTGTGGCGAGACGAGACTCCGTCGCCCGCGCTGGCGGAGTTCATCCGCCTCGCGCGCGAGTCGCTGGGCGGTGTGGACACGACGCCACGTCGCCTAAGGCCCGTCGCATGAGAAGCTCGACGGAAGAGACTCCTCAGATCGCCAGCAATGATCAGTTCGGGACGTCGTTGCGCAGGGTCATGAAGACACCGCTCCCGTCCCGCGCCGAAGAGGTCCGCCTTGCGATCCAGATCGAACAAGGTGACGAAGCCGCCAAGCGACGGATGATCGAGAGCAACCTTCGATTGGTCCTGTCGCTGGCACGGACGTATCGAGGCAGCGGAGTTCCGTTGGCGGACCTGTTCCAGGAGGGGACGATCGGGCTGATACGAGCTGTCGAGCGGTTCGATCACCGTCTCGGCCTCAAGTTCTCCACTTATGCGGTGTGGTGGATTCGAAGCTCGCTAGCTGATGCGGTCGCCAGCGCGCAGATGATTCGGGTTCCGCCGCACGCACATCGGCAGCTTGCAGCCGTGGCCCGCGCCGAAGCCGAGCTGCGGCATGTCGGCTCCCCCCGGGCGATAGCCGCAGTCGCGCAGCGCGCCGGACTAAGCGTCGAAAACGTCCGATCGCTACACGGAGCAGCCCGCGCGACGGCCTCGCTGGACGAGCCGATCGGTGACGACGGCACGCCGCTGGTTGACCTGGTGGCGGACGACAACGTGCCCGACCCATCCGAGTCTGCAATCGCCGGCGAGGAGACGAGGACGGTTAGGAGCATGCTGAAGCTCCTCCCGGAGCGCCACCGGGACGTAGTCATCCGTCGCTACGGCCTTAACCAGCGACCGCCGCAAACCCACGAACAGATCAAGGGCTCACTCGGAGTTGGGGAGGAGCGCAGCCGTCAGCTCGAGCACGAGGCCCTCCGCCGTCTGCGCACAATCGCCACCGCAACAGCCGCCTAGCGTCCGCAGACCGGGCGGGTCCGCGGAACACTCCCGGCCCGTGGACTGAGCGCCCCTGCCGGGAAGTAACCTCCGGCAGCATCAATGAAGGTCACCGACGTGAGGACATGGGCGCTGCACGCCGACGTGCCGACCCCCACGTACAGCTCTCATCCGGGTCTCATCACCGGCCGTGACAGCACGGTGATCGAGATCGTCACCGACGAGGGCATCTCCGGATTCGGCGAGTCGCTCTGCCAGAACCGCCAGCCGGGACAGATCGCGCAGACGGTGATTGAGACCGTGCTCGCCGATGTCATTCGCGGCGCCAACCCGTTGGACACCGCGGTTCTCTGGGACGCTATGTACACCCGCGTCAAGGACTTCGGCTTCAAGGGCGCCGTCATCGGCGCGATCAGCGCCGTCGACATTGCGCTTCACGACATAGCGGGCAAGGCGCTCGGGCTGCCGATCTACCAGCTGCTGGGCGGCAGTTTTCGCGAGTCCTTGCCGGCGTATGCGACGGGCTTTTTTCGCCGTCCCGACGGCGTCTACCCGGAAGAACTGGTCGAGGAGGCGCAGAGACATCTCCAGGCCGGCTTTCGGGCGATGAAGGTGAAGATCGGCTTCGGCGTCCGCGCAGACGCGCGCGATGTCGCCGCTGTGCGCGAGGCGATCGGCCCCGACGTGCTCCTCATGGTCGACGCCAACCACGCTTACGAGACCGGCCTGGCCCGGCGACTGCTGCACGACCTAGACGAGCTCGATGTCTTCTGGTTCGAGGAGCCGGTGTCGCCCGAGAACATCGACGGCTACGTCGAGTTGCGTGCCCTCGGAACCCGAACTTTGATCGCGGCCGGCGAAGTCGAGTACACCCTGAGCGGCTTCTGGCCCTGGATCACCCGTCGCGCCGTCGACATCCTCCAACCCGACGTTGCCGCGGCCGGTGGCTTTACCGCGATCAGGCAGATCATCGCCGCCGCCGGGGCGGCGAACCTGCTGGTCAACCCCCACATCTTTGGCACGGGAATCGGACTGGCCGCTTCATTACACGCTGCGGCGATCGTCCCTCCATGCCCGCAATCCCGCGGCGCCTACGAGCCCCTTGCCGAGTTCGACCAGTCGCGGCATCCCTTCCGCGACGACGTGGTGCAGCAACCGCTGAGGATGGAAGGCGGGCGTCTCACCGTCCCCACAGGTCCCGGCCTAGGCATCGACGTCGACCGCTCCGCGCTGGACCGACTCGCCGTTTGAGCGATCGCACGGCGCGGGAGCTCAGCTCGCGGCCAACCGATCAGCCCGGCTCGATCAATGCCCGCGCCTCAGCCGGGCCGACCACAAGATCGTGAAGGTCGCCGCCCACCTCGAGTCGATCCGATTGTTCGACCCCGCCGACCTTTGCCGGCTCGAAGCCGGCCATGCGGATCAACCGCTCGACTCCCTCGCCGGCACTGTCATTGTCCGTCGCGTAGAAGAGGACCGCCAGCTCCGGTGACCGGTTGCTCGAGGACTCGAGGAGATCGCGCGACATCGTTCCAAACGCCATGGCCAAGCGCGCCTCCGCCGGCAACCACCGAGTCAGAACCTCGCCAGAGGATTGCCCTTTCGGCAGGAGACGCACGACGTTCCCTTGTGCGTCGAGGCCGACCGGGTTGCTCGGAACGACCACGATCCTGTCGGTTAGCAGGTCGGAGATCTCGCCTATGACGCCCTTCAGCACGGCGAACCGTAGCGCGAGGACGATTGCATCTGCGCCCTGCACCGCGTCGCGGTTGTCGACGGCGGCAACCGCGTCTCGACCGATCTTTCCAGCCAACGTTCCTGCCGACGTGGCGTCGGCGCTCGCGAGCCGGAGGTCCTCGCCACCTGAGGCCAGCCGGTCGGCGATGGCCGATCCGAGTCCTCCGGTGCCGATGATCGCGGTGGTCATGACCGAAACAGGATCTCGGCATTCACGAGGACTCGGCGGCGGCCTTACCAATTGGCCAGTTCGACCAGTCTCCATCTGGGTCCGTGGTCTGCCCCACTTCGATGATGTGGCCGTCGGGATCGCGGATGTAGCAGCGGATCTCGTACTGGTGGTGTTTGGGCTCCGTCAGGAAATTCGCACCGCGAGCGCTCCATTCGGCGTACACGGCCGCGATGTCTTTGACCCGGATGTTGAGGAAGCTTGAGACCCGGTCGAGATCGCGTGGCGTCTCCAAGGTGACCGTCGGCTTGTCGTCGGTCGGGCCGCCACCCACGCTGATCACGATCCAGCTGTTGGATAGTGCGACATTGGTCGGCTGTCCGTCCGGCTTTCCGGAGAAGACGACCCTGCCGCCGAGCACTTCGGTGTAGAAGTGCCGAGAGCGCTCGACATCGTCCGAGACGATGAAGCGGGTCAGCACAAGCCCCTCTGCGGGCGTACTCGTTGGCCAGTGAGCGGGCGTCCAGTCCCCTTCTGGGTCCGTTGTCTGCCCGACTTCGATGATGTGGCCGTCGGGATCGCGGATGTAGCAGCGGGTCTCGTACTGGTGGTGTTTGGGCTCCGTCAGGAAATTCGCACCGCGAGCGCTCCATTCGGCGTACACGGCCGCGATGTCTTTGACCCGGATGTTGAGGAAGCTTGAGACCCGGTCGAGATCGCGTGGCGTCTCCAAGGCGACCGTCGGCTTGTCGTCGGTCGGGCCGCCACCGACATTGATGATGATCCAGCTGTTGGACAGTGCGACATAGGTCACGTCTCCGTCGAAGATCACCCTGCCGCCGAGCACTTCGGTGTAAAAGCGCCGAGAGCGCTCGACATCGTCCGAGACGATGAAGTGGGCCAGCACAATTTCCTCTGAGGGCGGTGGGTGCTCCAAGGTCATCCTTTCGAGTGGGATCGACGGCCGTCAGCGTCGCGCCACGGCCGCCGGGTCGCGCCCGTGAGACTCCCTGGTCCGGTGCCCTGGTGTGCTGGGCGATTGGCGGTCAGACCTGAGACGCTACGCGCATGGAGCAACTGATCGAAATCGTGGGCGACACGATCCGCCTTGGCCAGCTACTGAAGCTTGCCGGTGCGGTCTCCGACGGAGCCGAGGCCAAGTCCCTGATCTCCAGCGGTCGAGTGACCGTGAATGGCGAGCCCGAGCTCAGACGCGGCCGACAGCTCCATCCGGGTGATGTCGTGCGCGTGGGCGCCGACGATCTACGGATCACTGCCGCCTGATGATGCTTGGTCGCGCCCCCGCAGTCCTGCGCTCAGACCAGTTGGTGGACCGAAGCATTTCCGTCGACGTACTCGCCCAGCCAGGGGGTTCGGTAGCCGTCGCGCCAGAGAATCGGGAAGAACGCCTCGTCTAGCTCGATCTCGCCCGGCCGGCGATACCGGGAGTAGATCGGGTGCGGATGGTTCGGGTTCCAGCGGGTGTCGGTGGAGATCATGTGGCTGATGATCGAGCGGCGCTGAGCGTCGGCGCGTTCATTCGGCGGGCTGCCGTGAAATGTCCACCCGTCGTGGAACGCGGCGCCGCCGGCGGGGACCTCGATCGGGACCAGCTCCAGCTCCGTCGCAGAGGGAATCGCAGTGTGCACATGGCCCAGCCAGTCGTCCGGCGCGTGGAAGGTTCCGCCCAACGGAGCGTGCGGCCACCGGTGCGAGCGCCGTACGTAGTAGATCGTTCCGGTGTCGGCGGCCGTATCGTCGAGCGCCATCCAGCACGTGGTCATGTTCGGCGGATCGAGATGATCGAGATACGCGGCGTCCTGATGGCAGAGCAGGGCCTTGCCCGAGGGCGGCTTCCAGATCGCGTTGTCCTGCGCCAGTCGAACGCCGGGGACGCCGGCTAGCGCCGCGGCGAACTCGCCTACCTGCCGTGACAGGGCGACGCCGGCGAGCACCCGGTCTGCCTTCCATACGTTGCACAGCTGGCGGGTCAGATCCGGTGCGGTCACGCCCGGCACATAGTTGACCTCGTCCGGCGCAAGCCCCGCCTCCCAACGGTGCTCAAACACGCTCATGAAGTGCTCGCGGATGGAGTCGAGCTCGGCCGCATCGAGGAACTGCTCGACAATCAGAAAGCCATCGCGCCGGTAGCTCTCGATCTGCTCAGCCGTAGGCTCGTACACGCGCGCCAGTCTATTCCTGGCAAGGAAGGCACGGCCGCGCGTGAAAACGACGCCCCGCAGCGAGTTTCTCGCCTAGGGGGATCGCGCGCGCAGTCCGCCCGGCCGGCTGTTCCTGACCAATCGCCCACCTTCGCATGTCACAGATCACGATCTGCCGGACAGATGGAGAGCGTGGGGCTTTCTGAAACCGAGCGGCGGGCGCGACTGGAGCGCCTGTTCGAGCAGCACTACGCGGCGGTGCTGGCGTACGGCCTGCGGCGGGCCCCGCGAGCGATGGCCGAGGATGTCGCGAGCGAGACGTTCGTGATCGTGTCCCGGGGGGCGTGGGGTGTCGATGAACGACGCGTCGTTGCCGACAGGCAAACAATCTTGAAATACGAGGCAGGTTGTGAGCATCCCCTACGGCTTGAAACCGATTCCCCGCCCGGCCCGCTCCGGCCGCGGCAGCCCCGAGTGCATCCGGGCGATCTGCGCCGCCCTGCTCGCCACCTCGCCGTCGGCGGCGACCGCCCGCCCCGCGGCGGCGCCGACGTGCAGAAGCAGTTGCTCGGCGGTGGCCAACGGCTCGCTCTCCTCCCCCCGCAGCAGGCGGTGGAACACGTGCAAGCGCTTTCCGTCGAAGCCGAGGACCTGGGTCTCCACGCGCACGCGGTCCCCGGCGAACGCCTGGCCAAGATGCGACAGATGGGTCTCCACCGTATAGAAGCTCCCGGTCCCGCTCACGTAGCCCCCGTCGATCCCGATCAAGCGCAGGAGCGCGTCGCTCGCGTCTCCGAACAGCTGCAGGTAGCGGCTCTCGTGCACGTGATTGTTGTAGTCGATCCAGGCCGCCGGGATCTCCTGCTCGAGAAGCCGGAGGGGGACATCCGAGAGCCGCGGGCCCACCTGGCCCGCGGCACCGAGCAGCCCCGCCTCCCAGCGCGCGACCGTGGCCCCAGCGCCGGCGTCGAGTGACCGCAGCCCCTGGAGGATCGCCACCAGGCAGCCGTCCCGCCAGCGCTCGAGCTCCCTGGTGCCGGCCTCGCCGGCCTGCTCATCGGACTGCGCCGCCAGCTTCTCGACCAGCTGCGGGTTCAGCTCGGGAACATTCATCAGCTTGGTCCAGGGGGCCTTGAGCGCCGGACCGAACTGGCTCAGGAAGTGCCGCATGCCCTCCTCCCCACCGGCGATCCGGTAGGTGAGGAAGGTGCCCATGAACGCCCAGCGCAGGCCGGCGCCGTAGCGGATCGCGTCGTCCAGCTCGGCGGCCGTCGCCACGTCGTCGTGCACCAGCCACAGCGCCTCCCGCCACAGGGCCTCGAGCATGCGGTCCGCCACGAACCCGTCGACCTCGCGCCGAATGACAAGCGGATGCATGCCGAGCGCCTCGTACACACGGCGGGCGCCCTCCACGGCGGCATCAGCCGTCTGCTCGCCACCGCACACCTCGACCAGCGGCACTAGGTAGACGGGGTTGAAAGGGTGGCCCACCACGAGCCGATCTGGGCCATGAATCGACGCCTGCATCAGCGTCGGGCGGATTCCCGAGGTTGAGGAGCAGATCAGGGCGCCGGCGTCTGCCGCCCGGCTGGCTTGTCGTAGGAGGTCGCGCTTGACCTCGAGCCGCTCGGGCGCCGACTCCTGCACGAACTCGGCGCCCTCCACCGCGTCCTCAATGGAGGTGACGAACGACAGCTCGCCCTCGGCGGGAAGCGGCACCATCGTCAGCGACCGGTACGCGCGGCGAGCGTTGTCGAGCATCTCCCGGACGCGCCTCTCGGCGCTGGGCGACGGGTCGAACAGGCGCACGGCCACCCCGTTGAGCAGGAACCGCGCGGCCCAGCCGCCGCCGATCACGCCCCCCCCGAGCAGGCCGACGCTGCGGGGAAGTTCAGACATGTGCGCGGAGCGCGAGCTTCGCGCGCACCTCGTCGGCGCCGAGCACTCGCACGTTCATCGCCTCGAGTAGGAGGACCGCCCGCTCCACGAGCTCTGCGTTCGTGGCCAGGTGCCCGCGTTTCAGGTAGAGGTTGTCCTCCAGCCCGACCCTGACGTTCCCGCCGACCAGCGGCGCAAGCGCGGCGTAGGGGAGCTGCATGCGGCCGATCGCGAAGGTCGAGAAGACAGCGCCGGCGGGCAGACGCGCCACCATCGCCAGCAGCGTGCCGAGGTCGTCGGGCGCGCCGTAGGGGATGCCCATGCAGAGCTGGATGAGGGGCGGATTGTCGATCAGCCCCTCGGCGATCAACTCGTTCACGAGCACGAGGTGCCCAGTGTCGAACACCTCCAGCTCAGGACGCACGCCCAGCTGCCGGACTCGCCGGGCCATCGCACGCAGCATCTCCGGCGTGTTCACCATCACGTAGTCACCGCCCGCGGCAAAGTTCATCGAGCCCATGTCGAGCGTGCAGATCTCGGGCCTGAGCTCCTCCACGTGAGCCAGCCGCTCGTCCGCGCCGGCCATGTCGGTTGCGTCGACGTCCGGAGGGAGCGGTGATTGCGCGCCGCCGAGGACGAGGTCGCCACCCATCCCCGCCGTGAGGTTGATGACGACGTCGACGTCCGCCTCGCGCACCCGTTCGACGACGGACCGGAACAGCGCGCGATCGCGCGCGCCGCGGCCGGTTTCAGGATCCCGGACGTGGATGTGCACGACGGCGGCGCCCGCGCGGGCCGCGTCCACCGCGGAGGCGGCGATCTGCTCCGGCGTCACCGGCACATGCTCACTACGGCCGGTCGTGTCGCCGGCACCGGTGATCGCGCAGGTGATGAACACCTCGTGGATCACGTCACGGCGCTCCCCGCGATGTCGGTGAGGATCTCGTGCCAGTGCAGGTACTGGACGTCATGTCCGGAATCAGGATGCACGCGCAGGGTCACGTCCGAGCCGAGCGCCGCCTGCCATGCCCGGGCCTGCTCGAGCGGCACCAAGTCGTCGCGGCCGCCCCAGTACAGGAACGCGGGCGCCGGCACGGAGCGCAGATCGGGCAGCGCCTCGGAGCACAACAGCGTGAACTCATGGCGAAGTGCTTGCCGGGCGCGTCCAGGCTCGCCCAGCGCGTGCCGCCCCTCTCGTCGGGATGCCTCGATGAATCCGGGAATCAGCCGTACGGCGCTTTCGGGGGGGTAATCCCAGAACCCCTCCGGATCGGCGACGATGGCCTCGAGATCAGCCAGCATCGCGGCCGCGGCCCCTCGGTGCAGCAGCTCACCGCCGGACGTCGCCGCGGCCAGGTGAATCGACACGATCCGTTCGGGAACGCGCGCGACAAGCCGTGCGGCGTACGGGCCGCCGCCCGAGATCGCCACCACCGAGAAGCGCTCGACCCCCAGCGCTTCGAGTACTCCAAGCACGTCGTTGACCGGCTGCGCAAACCCGAGGCCGGACATGAAGCGCGTGTCGCCGAAGCCGTTGCGCTCCACCGACACGAAGCGCAGTCCCAGCATCTCGCGTAGCGCTCGCGCGAATTCCGTAAGGGAGAAAGCGCCGGCGCTCGTGCCGACCCCGCCGAAGAACACGACGGGATGCCATCCCGGCTCGCCGGTATCGACGTAACGGACCGATCCCGGCACGCCCATGTCGAGGACGCGGATCGGGTGAAGGTCACCCATCCGCTCAGGCGTCGCCAACATGTGCAAGTGCCGCCTCGATGCTGGGCGTGTTGTCGAGCAGCTGGCGCGTGTACGGCGCCTCAGGCGTGTCCAAGATCTGCGCGACCGGGCCCTCCTCCACGACCCTACCATCGGTCATCACCGCCACCCGATCCGCAAGCGTCCTGATCAGCGCGAGATCGTGCGTTATGAACAGGATGCTTAGCCCGGTGTCCACGCGGAGTTCGCGCAGCAGGTCGATGATCGCCGCCTGCACCGAGACATCAAGTGCGGAGGTGACCTCGTCGCACACGAGGAGCTCGGGCTCAGCGGCCATCGCTCGGGCAATCGCGACCCGTTGGCGCTCGCCTCCCGAAAGCTGGTCCGGGAATCGGTTGATCGCTTCGCCCGATAGAGCC
>Ga0335073_10007945_pt1 | contig 14862 bp, 20 predicted proteins | sample Lox_Sample_22_FD_207093 | JGI IMG/M metagenome (GOLD analysis project Ga0335073, IMG submission 207093) | Soil microbial communities from Loxahatchee National Wildlife Refuge, Florida, United States - Lox_Sample_2.2 | ecosystem: Environmental > Terrestrial > Soil > Wetlands | place: USA... | reverse complement strand
GGCTCGGCCGCATTCGACCTGCACCGCCTGAGCGAGTTCATCATTTCCGACCGCTCGCCCGGCGCATCGGTCAACGGGCCCCGGCGCGTGCTCATCGGCCCGCAGCACCCGTACGTGACGCTGGGACTGCCGATCGACTCTGCCGGAGTCGGGCACGGCACCGCCGACCTGTTTATATACCAGGCGCGTGCGTTCCTCGACGAGATTGCCGGCATCGAGGCGCTGCCGAGGTGCGCATCGTTCGCGGAGGCAGTGCACGGGATGAGAGTTCTCGATGCGGTTGTCGGCTCGGCCGCCCGCGATGGCAGCGCCGTTGCGATCGGGTGAGATCAGCGCGGACGCAATGGCGATCGGAGGATCAGCGTGAGACTGGGAGCCTACACCTCATGCCTGCACGACAAGACGCTCGGCGAGGTGCTCGAACTGCTCGCCGCTCTGCACCTGGAAAGCATCGAGGTAAACGCGGGCGGATTCATCGCCTCGCCGCATATTCCCGTCGACGCGCTTCTGGTCAGCTCAAGGGCACGCGTCGAGTACCTCGCTCAGGTGGCCGACTCGGGGATAGAGTTGACCGCGCTGAACGTCAACGGCAATCCGCTGCATCCCGATGCGGCAATCGGCAGCAAGCATGCCCAGGACCTCTGCTCGGCGATTGAGCTTGCCGGACTGCTGGGCGTGTGCAATGTCGTGGCCATGTCGGGTCAGCCCGCGACGAATCCCGGTGCCACGGCGCCGGCGTGGATTGTCGAGCCATGGCACAGCGGCGCGACCGAGGTGCTCGATTACCAGTGGAACGATGTCGCGCTCCCGTTCTGGCGTGACATCGAAAAGCGAGCGCGCAGCGCGGACGTGCGAGTCTGCATCGAGATGCACCCGCACAACCTTGTCTACAACCCGGCGACGCTGATGCGCCTTATCGAGCGCACGGAAGCGACGCACATCGGCGCCAACATGGATCCGAGCCATCTGTTCTGGCAGGGAATCGAGCCGATCGTGGCGATCGACTACCTCGGCGAGCGGGTCTTCCATGCGGCGGCGAAAGATGTGCGCATGAACGAGCAGAACTGCCGCCTGCATGGCGTACTCGACGACCGGTTCCGCACCCCCGGTCCTGGGGAGCCTGCGCTCGGCCTCGGCGGCCGATTCGTCCTCAACCGGTTCCCGGATAACCCCTCCTGGGAGTTCGTCGCGATCGGCCGTGGCCACGATGTCCCTTACTGGACGGAGTTCCTGGCCGCGCTCGCGCGGGTCAACCCGACCATCGCGGTGAACATCGAGCACGAGGACGTAGAGCTAGCCGGTGTTTCCGGGCTGACCTACGCTGCGGAGAAGCTCCTCGCCGCGCAAGGCGCAATGCGAATTGGTTGACCATGGGACATGGCTGCTGACCGCGCCATGAGCCCCGCAGGAGCTCTGGCATGAAGCCGCGACGTACCAGAGTTCTTCACGGACGGCAGATTGCGCTGCCTTGAACGCACGGCTACGGTTGCTCGCTCAATCCTGGCAACGTGCACGGCGCGGGAGTGCAGCCTTCGTCCGAAGCGGCCCTGTTACCCGCCGCCGGGTGTCTTGCGCCCAGTCCCCAGGTCGTGCCGCTCGGCGGCAGACGGCTAGGAAGGGGGCTGGACTGCGATGGGGACGACAGGGAGTCCGTCGATCTTGGTGAAGTCGCCTGCGTTGGTGCTGTAGAGAGGCAGTTGCCGGGACAGGGCGGTGGCGGCGATCACAGCGTCGCAGCGCGGCCGGAGGGCGGCCTCTTGTGGAGAACGTCCAGCACCTGCCCGTCCTATTCGCTTCGGTCGGCGTCGCGCTGATCTACGTCGAGGCCCTTCCCGGAGCGAAGATAGACGGCTGTTCGTTCTTCCTCGCCAAGATGCCCGTCATCGGCATCTCCGGCCGAGGCAAGCGCCTGGATAAGGTTCTGTTCACCCTGCTCCAAGAGATCGCCCACGTCGTCCTCGGGCATGTCACGAACGAGACCATCGTCGAGTCGCTAGACGATCGTGACGACCGGGACGGCACCGAGCTTGAGGCCAACCGCCATGCCGGCAGGTGGCTGCTGCCCACCCCGCTACCCCCTGTACCAGAACGAATTGGCGCTGCCTGGGTCGAAAATATTGCGGCTGAGCGGGGTCTCGCGCCCATCATAGTGATCGGCCCAGCTCCAGAACGACGGAGTCCTTCAGCGGCGTAGCACGCTGGCACGGAACGCCCCGACGGTAACAACGCCACTTGAGACCTGGTGGGGCGGCAACATCGGCTGTGTGGCCTGCTCCCATTGATGAACTGCAGCTGCAGCTGACCGGCGGCCGGCACGGCGACCCGCCTCCTGGCTGTGGCAGCCCCCGGTGAGGACACCGACCACTGAATAGTTGGACAATCCTTGACGACGGTCCTTACCCGGAGGTCAGCTCGCTGCGGACGCGGGCCGGTAGCGATTGAACTCATCTACCTGTCGCTGTGTCTCCGCAACAAAGCCGCTGACGCCGTGCCCTGGTTTGGTTCTATTGGGGCGATTTTTCGGGGAGCCAAAAGGGCAGCCAGCAACCGCAGACGCCGGGCGATGCCTACCAATGTCAAGCTTGCACCTACGCAGGTCAACGACTTAGTGAACGATTCGCAGCGATGCCGAGCGATGGCCTCAGGGTGGCTGGGGGTCAAGGGGTCGCGGGTTCAAATCCCGCCGTCCCGACGCAGGTCGGAAGGCTGATTCGAAATCCGGATCGGGCCTTTATGGCCTTGACTGGGGACCAAGATCGCGGATAGCTGCCTTACTGCGTTTCTTGACGGCCGGTGCACGCGATGGTCGTTTAACTTGAGGACTACCCCCGCCAGCGTCCTCGGACGCTGACGATCTCATACTCACGTGCGTAGCACCGCAGACGTCTACCTGGCATGACTGACGATCACAGCCCACGCCAGGTCGACGAACCAGGCGAGCGCTGGACATTCAGCGAGTTGCCACAGCTCCAGGAACTTTTCCGCCTACTTGGGATTCCGCCGCAGCCCGGTTATTCGCCGGTGGCCATCACGGCGGTCGGCGTTGTCATGTCACCGGTCGGCGGCATCGCGCACTATCCCGTGTACGCCCAGCTGATCGAGAGCAAGCTTTCCGAGACATCCGAGATCCGTGCCGCCGTTGCGATCCTGCAGCAATGGCTCTTCGTTCAGCGGCAACGAAGCAAGCCAGGCGATGGCCTGCCCTCCGGCCTGCGTCGGAACTGATAGAGCGGACGTTGAGCTGACGGAGAGAATTCGTGCCGCAGCGGACTCGCAGCATCGGCCCTGGCGCGCCGCATGCACCGAGGAGAGGAAATGCCCCAAACACCGCGACTGCCGACCTGGGCTGCCCCCGATAGGGACGCCATCGAGGCGACCAGCGCCGAGCTCGACCGCATGACGGAACTCGCGGTGCGGCGGGGCGCCTGTTTAGCCGCGATCGGCCGCGGCCGCTGTGCGGCGGCAGCCAGGACAGCAGAGGAGTTCGCCCGCCGCTGGGAGGCTGCCGGCAGGGTTGTGCTCGACGTCGTCACCTGGCCTGAGGACGCGGCGTCCTGGCTGCGGCAGGCCACGCGGCTCGCCAACGCGGACCCTGACGTGTGGATCATGACGGGGCGCCCTGCGGATGGGCGCAGATGACGCGCCGCCTGCTGTGGTCCACCCGCTGGCGGCCCGAGCGCACCATCGTCTCCGCCGCCCTCGGCACTGAGCGCGCGATCAGGCTCGTCGGCGCCAGCTACTTGGAAGGCCTGTCCGGCGGCAACGCTGCAGGTGGCACGTGGACGATCGCCGGTGGCAAGCTGACCAGAGCCGCCGACGGCACGGGGACAGCCGGATGAGCGGCACGCTGTTCACCCTCGGCCCGGGCGCGGAGCCACGGCGCGAGATCGCGCCCGGAGCCGTGCACCTATCGTCATGGCTGACCGCGGACCAGCAGCGATGGATGGCGGAGCGGTTCCGCGAGTGGGCCGCGGGCCCTGTGCCGATCCGGGCCGCGAAGGTCCGCGGGCCCCAGATGTCGGTACAGACGGTTTGCCTGGGCTGGCACTGGCAGCCGTACAGGTACACGCGCGAGGCCACTGACGTCAACGGCCTGCGCGTGCTGCCGTTCCCGGAATGGATGGTGCGGCTCGGCCGCAGGGCCGTCGCAGAAGCGGTGGGGGACGTGCGGGCGGGCGACGGCTACCGCCCGGACGCGGCCCTGATCAACTTCTATGATCAGAACGCACGGCTGGGCATGCACCAGGACAAGGACGAGCGCTCGGCCGGGCCGGTCGTGTCCCTGTCGGTCGGCGACTCCTGCACATTCCAGTTCGGCAACACCGGGGATCGCAGCGGTCCTTACCAGAACGTGCTGCTCGCCTCGGGGGATCTGTTCGTCTTCGGCGGCCCCTCGCGGTTTGCCTTCCACGGCGTCCCCCGGATCCACCCTGGGACCGCCCCGGCAGGATGCGGCGTGGCCGCAGGGCGCATCAACATCACCATGCGCGTCACCGGCCTGACCTGACCGGCGACGCAACCACCGAAGGAGCATGCACCCTGAAGTGCCAGGCGGCGTGAGTGACGGAGTCGTGGCCGGTGAGGACGCCCGCCGTGCGCCTGCGGTGACGCGGCCCGGTGCTAGTGCTACGGCGCCCAGCGGGCATTCGCATCGCCAACGAACAGGGCATCCACCCCGGCCGAAGCCAAGGCGCGGCATCTCCGGCCTGAGGCCAGGTCAGTGAGCGCGCTACACATCGCAACCGCGGGGCCGGTCGACGGCCTGTTCGTGCGGCGCTTGCTGGCCATGCACGCCATCCCAGGCGCGGAGGTGGCTGACCCTGCCAGCCGGTCCCACACCCGCCTCATTCCTACCAGCGCCGGGGCCGTCTGCGTAACGGTCGTGCTGGGGACCGGCGTCACTGCGCGTATCGCGGCGGAGAACCCGGCCGTGCTCGCCGGGACCCTGGCGGCCGTCCGGCGCTGGCTGGACCTCGATACCGATATTCGCCCTGCAACCGCGCGCTTGGCCGCGACCCCGTCATCGGGCCGCTCGTGCGCGCCAGGCCGGGCGTCCGGCTGGTCGGATTCCCGGACGAGTTCGAGGGCGTGGTGATGACTGTCCTCGGCCAGCAGGTATCCCTCGCCGCTGCCCGGACCTTCGGCGGCCGTCTCGCAGCGGCCTACGGCACGCCTCATGCCGCAGGCCTGCTGGCGTTCCCGGACCCGGCGCGTCTCGCTGCCGTCCCCGTGGACGAGCTGCGCGCCGCCGTGGGGCTTACCAGGGCCCGCGCCGCGGCCGTGCACGCAATAGCTCGAGCATGGCAGGCGGGGTTCACGCTGAATGGAGATGATCCTGCACAGGCCATGAGACAGCTTCTTGAACTGCGTGGGATAGGCCCGTGGACCGCCGGGTACCTCACCGTGCGGGCGCTCCGCGCCCCCGATGCCTTCGCTACTGGGGACCTCGTCGCCCGCCGGGCGCTCGGGGGCGTCACCGTCGCTCAGGCCCGCGCCATGGCTGCCCGGTGGAGTCCGTGGCGCTCATACGCGCTCTTCCACCTGTGGGCCGCATCCGCAGGACCCGACCAGCCAGAAGTGACCATGCCCGGGACGTCAGGGACCAGCTGAGCCTGACGGCGGGCTCACGGCGTCGTCGCCGTCGGCGTCTTCGGGGCAGGAGAATCCCCCGCGGCCGAAAGGATGCGGCGATGTCACTAACCGGCTACACGGCGGGCGTGTTCGACTTGTTCCACATCGGCCACCTCCGGCACCTGGAGGCGGCCCGGCGGCACTGCGACAGGCTCATCGTCGGCCTGACGACCGACGAGCTGTGCACCGCTTACAAGCACAAGGTTCCGGTGATCCCTTATGAGGAGCGGGCCGCCATCGTACGAGCCATCAGGTGGGTCGACGAGGTCATTCCGCAACGGAGCATGGACCGGTGGAAGGTCTGGGAAGACCGTCGCTTCGACGTCACGGTCGTGGGGGACGACTGGGAGGGCAGCGCCCTCTGGGACGAGTACGAGCGCAGGTTCGGCCAGGTCGGCGTGAAGATCGTTTACCTTCCGTACGCAGGCCACACGTCAAGCAGCCTGCTCCGGTCGGTCCTCCAGCGGCTCAGCGGCGCAGCGTGACGGCAGGTGCAGGACTTAATGGCCGACGTCTGCCCCGGCTTTGACATGATGAGCACAGGCGATTTCCGGTGGTCCGCGCGGCAAGTCATCCGAACGCGGCCCCTTCGGCCGGGCGATGGACCGCAGCGCTGGCTGACTGCGAAGCAGCCCGAATTCGCCGCCGGCCGGCGATCCCGGCCGAGCATCTCACGTTACGCTGCCGGGGAGCGTCTTCAGGGCATGGGTACCAAGCAGCCATTCGAGATGGTCGTGGAGAGACACGGCGGCACCGTGCTGCGCATCTGCCGCGTGCTGCTCGCCTCACCTGACGCCGACGATGCCTGGTCGGAGACGTTCCTGGCGGCGCTACGCGCCTACCCGGACCTGCCGGAAACCGCGAACGTCGAGGCCTGGCTGGTCACGATCGCGCACCGCAAGGCCATCGACGTGCTGCGCGCCCGCGGACGGCAACCAATCCCGGTTGAGGAGGTCCCCGAGGCGCCCACCACCCTCGGTCTCCCTGGCTTCGACGACAACGGCTTGTGGCGGGCCGTCCGGGAGCTCCCGGACAGGCAGCGGCAGGCGGTGGCTTACCACTACGTGGCCGGCTTGCTTTACACCGAGATCGCGGAGATCCTCGGCGGCACTACCGACGCGGCACGCAGGGCCGCCGCTGACGGCATCAAGAACCTGCGGAAGAACTACACCGGCGGAGTCCCATCATGAGCGAATACAACGGCCTCTTCACCACATCAGCCGACCCTAAGACACTGGCGCGGCTGCACCGCGAGCTCGAGCAGGCTGCCGAGCGCGAGGGACTGCTCGACATCGCGTACCGGACCGTCGACTCCCCGGTCGGCCCCCTGCTACTAGCAGCCACGCCGCGCGGGCTCGTCCGGGTCGCCTACGACATTGAGGACCACGACCGCGTGCTGGATACCCTTGCGGACAGACTCAGCCCCCGCGTGCTGCGAGCACCAGGGCGGCTGGACGCAGCGGCGCAGGAGCTGGAAGAGTACTTCGCCGGTCGGCGCCACGCATTCGACCTCCCGCTTGACATGTCGCTGTCCAGGGGATTCCGGCTGCTGGTGCAGCAGCACCTGCCATCGATCGGCTACGGGCAGACCCGCAGCTACCAGCAGGTCGCCGAGCTTGTCGGCCGCCCGAAGGCGGTCAGGGCTGTCGGCACCGCCTGCGCCACCAACCCGCTGCCCGTCGTGGTGCCCTGCCACCGGGTGCTCCGCGGCGACGGCACTGCCGGGGGTTATGTCGGCGGCCCCGCAGCCAAGACAACGCTCCTGAACCTGGAGGCAGCATGAGCGCCCCCGCTCGCGCTACGAGGCTGAAAGACACAGACCCGTGGCGGCAAAGAGTCGATTCCGGCGACTGGGAGGCGATCACGGCCGAGGTTAACGAGTACGGCGGGGCCCTGCTGCCGCGGCTGCTTACGGCCGAGGAAACCATGGGTCTCCGCTCCCTGTACGAGGACGACCGGTACTTCCGCGCCACGATCAACATGGGGCGGCACCGTTTCGGTCAGGGTGAGTACCGTTACTTCAGCGCCCCGTATCCGGAGCCGGTCGAGCGGCTCAAGCAGGCCCTCTACCCCCGGCTCCTGCCAATCGTCCGCGACTGGTGGAGCAAGCTCGGCCGCCGCGCCCCGTGGCCTGACAGCCTCGACGAATGGCTCCGCATGTGCCACGACGCCGGGCAGGACAAGCCGACCGCGATCCTGCTGCGCTACGGCCAGGGAGACTGGAACGCCCTGCACCGCGACCTCTACGGAGACCTGGTCTTCCCGCTGCAGGTCGTCATCAACCTCAACGACCCAGGCGGCGACCACACCGGGGGAGAATTCCTGCTCCTCGAGCAGCGCCCCCGTGCTCAGTCCCGCGGTACCGCCACGCTGCTGCCGCACGGGCACGGATACCTCTTCACCACCAGAGACCGACCCGTCCGCTCGACCAGGGGATGGTCGGCAGCCCCCGTACGGCACGGAGTGTCCGCGATCCGCTCAGGCCACCGGCACACCCTCGCGCTCGTCTTCCACGACGCGGCATGAACGGCCCGACAACCTACACATTGCTCGGCACCGACGGCAAACCCTACGAGTCCGCGACGCAGGGCCAGTGGGGCGGCCACCGCAGCACCAGGATCTACGGCCGCCTCAACTGCCCCGCTGCTCTGCGCGCTATCGCCAGAGGCGGCTACACGCGGCACCGGGTGTTCTTCGCCGACGAGGCCACCGCGATCGCCGCCGGCTACCGGCCCTGCGGCACCTGCTGCCCGGAGCGCTACCAGGAATGGAAGAGCAGCCGACAGGGTCAGCAGCCACCGGTGTTAGGGGCGAGGCCAGCATGCACCGCCCACGGCACGTGCGCAGCGGGCCCCGCGGTCCAGGAGCACGGCGCTGCCGCGCCCGGAAGCAGCACGCAGCCGAGCCCTGGCTCGGGCCGCCAATGCGAGAATCCGCAGGAAAGGGAATCCCCCGATGAACCCCAGAGCGAGCCTGTCCGGTGATCTCGCCTCCCAGGACGGCGATGCCTGCCGTCTGGTCGACTGGGCCATGGTCCGCGCAGGCCTGGAAACCGAGGGCATCGCCCTCACGCCGCCGCTGCTGAGCGAAGCCGAATGCCAGGAGGTCCGCGGCTGGTTCGACGACCCGGCGCGGTTCCGGAGCACGGTAGTGATGCAGCGGTACGGCTTCGGCCGCGGCACCTACCGCTACTTCGCTGACCCCCCTGCCCCGCCAGGTACGCGAGCTGAGAGAGCAGCTCTACCCGCCACTGGCCGTCATCGCCAACGCGTGGGCTGCCATGCTCGGCGAGCGCCGGTTCCCCGCCACCCACCGCGAGCTGGCGGCGGAATGCGCAGCGGCAGGACAGCTCAGGCCCACGCCGCTGATCCTCCACTACGGCCCCGGCGATCACGCCAACCTGCACCAGGACCTGTACGGCGACATCGTCTTCCCGCTCCAGGTGGCCATCATGCTGAGCAAGCCGGGTGAGGAGTTCGAGGGAGGGGAAAGCGTCTTCGTCGAGCAGCGGCCGCGCTCGCAGTCCCGCGCCATCATCGCCCGGCCAACCCAGGGACAGGGGATCGTCTTCCCCGTGCGGCACCGGCCGGTACACGGCAGCCGCGGATACCGGCGGCATCCTATGCGCCACGGGACCGGTGCGACCACCCAGGGACAACGGACAGTACTCGGGATCATCTTCCACAATGCCCGCTGACACGGCCGGTCAGGGCATCAACCGAAGCAGACACGCCCGCACCCCGCGCACGTCTCACCAGCAGTCCCTCCCCTGACCGAAGCAGCTGCCCAGGCGCGGCCACGGCGCCTCCCGGCTTCATCAGATCGGCGACGATCTCATCCTCACGTTCGTCCCTCCGAGAACGTCTACCTGACATGACTAACGATCACGACCAGCGCCGGGGCTGACAGACCGCGCGAGCAGTGAACACTCGCGCAGAACCCCAGATCGAGGACCTGTTTCGGATACGCGATCCCGCCGATGGGCGCTACGTAGCGGTCGCCTTCACCGCCGTCGGCGTCCTGATCTCGCCCCGTCAGCCCGACGCTGGAAGTGATCCGACCGATCCGCCCAGCCAGTCCGCGCGCAGGCAACTGCCGTCGTGGGCGTGGCCCAGGGACAGAGGGAGCCGATGCCACATGCACGGCAGAGCACGACCAAAGCCGACACAGCAACCAGCTAGCCAAGTGCGGCACGAAGCGCTGTTCGTCTCCGCGCTGCAGCCATCCGACGCCCCGTCCGCCGACGTGATCACCAAGGCGATCACGGCCGCGATGCGCCGGTTCGGTCAGCGCGGTTGCGCGGCCCGGATGGCTCAGGAGTTCGGGGACCACCCGGAAGCCGCAGCCGCCCGAATGCGATGGGCTCGCCAGCTCGCGGCCTAAGACACCGAAAGAGGCAAGAAGTGAACGAGACATGTGATCGATGCGGGCCGGCAGTCCGAGCTGCCTACCGGGCAGCGCGTTCCGGCCAGCTATACCTGTGCCGGCACTGCACCGCCCAGCTCAGGCCTGCGCTCCGTGCGCAGGGCTGGGCAATCCGGCCGACCGCGGACGGCTCGCCAGGCCAGCGAGCCGCAGCATAGCCGAAGGCTCTCAACTCAGAATCTCCCAGCCCACAGGACTCCCCTGCCCGCAGATGGCCGATGCCCGGCGGCCGCCCCTGTCCCCTCCGGCCGCGCTGGCTCAGGTTTGCCCTCACCACGGCGCGGCGCCGGCCGACAGATCGGGAAGACCGACGAGCCGTACTGGCTCCACGGCGGTCCTTCCCCGGTTCTACTACCCGGCCGCTGGCATCGATGACACGGCCGGGCAACTCCGGAATGACAGCAGCCCGAGCACCGTGCCGTGGTGACCATGACCTCCGCCCGGCCCTGGTGCGGCGATAGGCCAGGGACCACCCGCGAGCCACGCAGACTAGGAAGGCGCAAAACGCGTACGGCCGTCAGGCGCAAACGCTTCGTTGACACATGCCCGGTGGCGCTCCGGAATGGCGGGAAGCTCGTCGAGTGCGAACCAGCCGACGTCGACCGACTCGTCGTCGTTGACGCGGGCTTCGCCGCTGACGAACCGGCAGCGGAACGTCACATCGAGATAGCGCGTCCGGTCGCCGTTGTCGTGCTCCACCAGCGGGAGGGCGGTTACGCTTAGCAGCCGCTCCGCCTTCGCAATGACGCCGGTCTCCTCCTCGACTTCGCGCACCGCGCCGAATGGCGGGCTGCTCACCAGGCTCGAGGATCCCTGTCACCAGCGCTCAGCGCCCGTTGTCAGCGCGCCGCACGAGCAGCACGCGGCCATCGTCGTCGAACACGACGGGCCGTGCAGCCGGGCAGCCACAGCATGTCGTGCCCCACCTTGGCGCGAAGATCAAGGATGAACTGCGGAGTAGGCATACAGGGCTACGGGCTCGGCGCCTGGGGCTGCCCAGTCCAAAATCAGGACGGAAGCGAGCAAGCCCCGGAAGGCACAGACCCACGTGACCCAGGCAACTGCAGGCCGGGCAGCAGAATGCCCGGGCCCATGACGGGACCGGGCAGTCGCTTGGGATATTGCTGGTTATCGTCGCGCATCACCAGCGACTGGTAGACGAGCAGATAGCCAGACTCATCGGCTTTGTGCTGGGCCAGCAGAGCCCGGACCGGGGATCCGAGAAGCTGACCCGTCAGCGCGCTGCGGGGGGGCTGCCGGTCGGTCAGAGCCAGTCTCGTGCCCAGCGCGCGCTGGCGAGGGCCGCGCCGCAGGCACACTTGCTACCCCTTGCATCCTCCGTCGCTCAGCCCGGGCGCGGCCCGACATGACCTCGACCCAGAAGCTGGCCGGGCGGCCGAGGTAGTGCGTGACAACAGGCATCGCTTCTCCTCCTTTCAGAGACATCGCGGGAGGGCATTCGCCGCGAACCGGCTCGTGCTGTCCCGCACCCCGCAGACGCTCGCGGTGCCGCGAGCGTGAGGTGCCGGCGAGTGTTTCTGGCCGACCTCTCCCAGATGCCTGGGTGGTGGGAGTGGCCCAGCCGGGCCTGCGGCCTCACGTCCGGCGTCTCCTGTACGTCTGCCTGATGTGAGTGAGATCAGGACCTCTGCGAAAGGAACCAGGCCATGACAGCGACAGCTGGCGGTGCCCAGGCCGCCGTGCACTCGGTGCTGGCGACGACCCTCGGAGAACTGACACTGTTCCGGGAGGGCAATTCGCTGACCGGGCTGTACTTCTTCCCGCGGCACTGGCCGAGGCCCGACTGGGCTGCCGCCGGCGCCCGCAGTGATGAGGGATTCGACGAGGCTGCGGTCCAGCTCGGTGAGTACCTCGCCGGTGACCGGACCGCGTTCGACCTTCCCCTGAAGGTCAGGGGCTGCGAGTTCGACCGGCGGGTCTGGGATCTGGTGGCCGAGGTGCCCTACGGGGAGACGACCACCTACGGCGAGCTCGCGCGCCGCCTAGGGGCCGGCACAGAACCGCGGGCTGTCGGGGCCTCGGTGGGCCGCAACCCGCTGTGCATCATCATCCCCTGCCACCGAGTGCTCGGCTCCACGGGCAGGCTCACCGGCTACGCCGGCGGCCTGGGCCGCAAGCGCGCGCTGCTGGATATCGAATATGCGGGAGCGCTGAGAACGGGATGCGCCGACGCCGAGCGCCTGTGGTAGCCACAGCAAGGGGGATGACCGCGGGAGACATTCCGCCGCATCTCACGGAACGGCGCTCGCGGCCGTCTGCTTAGTGCGTGCCCGCGACGGGCACGGCAGGCAATCCACGACGAGAAAAGGAACAGCTCATGTCGACCGAGGACAACAAGGCCGTTGTGGGCCGGTGGTTCACGGAGTTCTGGGGCAAGGACTTCAATCCGGCAGTCATCAACGAGCTTGCCGCACCAGACATCAGGTTCGAGTACTCGCTGCACGCGCCGCTGCGCGGCCGGGCCGCGGTCCGCGCGTTCGCAGAGAAGTTCCGCGCCGCGTTCCCGGACCTGAACTTCTGGGGCACCGCCGACCTGATCGCCGAGGGCGACTACGTGGTCGGCCAGTGGGAGGGCGGCGGCACCCACACCGGAGACGCGTTCGACGATATGCCCTACGGCCCGCTCCCTGCCGGCACCGGCAAGGAGATGAGATTCACCGGCACAACAGTCCTGAAGGTTGAGAACGGCCTCATCACCGAGGAGATCGGCCTCGACGAGGGCGTCACCGCGCTCCGCCAGCTCGGCCTCATCGCCAAGGCCTGACGCCATTCACGTCAGGGGCACAGTCTCCCCCAACCGTGCTCCTGGCCCCTGAAGTCCACCCGCCGTCTTACGGCGGGTGGACTTCACTTCCGTCGGGCACATGTAGCGTTCACGCACTACCGGTGGCCGACAGCACCGGAGCTGCACAGGTGTTGCCAGGCGCCCCTTTTCTCGACTGGCGTCGGGGCGTAAACCGATCACCGCACCAACCGACGCACATCACTCAGAGCCGTATCAGCTGGCTTCCGACGCTCGGATGATTCCGCCGAGGCACAACCAGGCTGACCGACTCGCGGCGACAATCCTTGCTGGGCTCGGGAGAATTTCGAAGGAGGTCCCGTGCATGCGTTCCTTGGTTAGTTGTGCAGCCTGCCGCGCCGCCTCCGGTCCTCAGTCGCTGGCACTCCTTGCGGGCCGGCTCTGTCGACGGCAACTGAAAACTGAGCACTGCGCGGAAAGGCGGTTTCTAGTGACAGTCGCAACACTTCCCTAGATCATTGGGGGTGTCAACGGCGCCCGAATTTTCACCCCTTAGCGACGGCTGAAAGTTGACCCCCTGCATCGTGTTGGTCGTTCATTCGTCTGGCGACCCGGCTGCGGGGACGCGGCCGAGGTCTCGGTCCTTGAGCCGGTAGGAATCGCCTTTGAGAGCGATGACCTCGGCGTGGTGGACGAGCCGGTCGATCATCGCGGCGGCGACGATGTCGTCACCGAATACCTCACCCCAGCGGCCGAACGGCTTGTTGGAGGTGACGATCAGCGACGCCCGCTCGTAGCGGCTGGAGACGAGCTGGAAGAACAGGTTGGCGGCTTCTGCTTCGAAGGGGATGTAGCCGACCTCGTCGACGACGATGAGCGGGTAGCGGCCAAGCTTGACGAGCTCGGCCTGGAGCCGGCCGGCTGCGTGGGAGTCGGCGAGCCGGGCTACCCACTGGGCGGCGGTGGCGAAGGCGACCCGGTGCCCGGCCTGGCAGGCGCGGATCGCAATCCCGGTGGCCAGGTGGGTCTTGCCGGTTCCGGGCGGGCCGAGGAACACCACGTTGTCCTTGGCGGTGACGAAGTCCAGGGTGCCCAGGTGCGCGATCAGGTCCCGTTTCAGCCCGCGGGCGTGATCGAAGTCGAACTCCTCCAGCGATTTGCGGGCCGGGAACCGGGCGGCGCGGATGCGGCCCTCGCCGCCATGGGCCTCGCGGGCCGATACCTCCCGCTGCAGGCAGGCGACCAGGAAGTCCTCATGCGTCCAGTTCTCGGCACGGGCCCGCTCAGCCAGCCTGCTCACCGACTCGCGCAGCGTCGGCGCCTTCAGCGCCCTTGTCAGGAACGCGACCTCGGCAGCAGTGTCGCGGGCCGTCTTCGCCGCGGTCATCACGCCACCCCGCCGTCGATGCCGAGCATCCGGTCGTAGTCGGCCAGGTCCCGCTGCTCGACCTGCGGCGTGCCGTCCGGCCGGACAACCTCCAGCCGCTCCCGGCGCAGCGCCCTGGCGGCGGCCAGGTGCACCGGATCGGTGATGGTCTGGTGTTTCGCCCAGATCCGCTGATGATCAGCGACCACGCTGCCCTCACACAGCACCCTGACCCTGGCCAGGTCTGCGACCACCTCGATCCGCCGGCCGATCACCGCCGGATGCACCGAGTAGTCGTTGGAATCGAGCCGGATGTAGTGATCGCGGGCCAGCCGCGCCGACAACCGCCACCCGGTCGCCGGCGGCACCGGCGGCAGCGTCAGCATCGCGGCCCTGTCGGCGGCGACCCGGTCACACGGCGCGCAGCCCAGCACCCGCCGCGGCCGCGTGTTCACCACCGCCAGCCAGGCAGCCAGCTGGGCGTTAAAGTCCGCCGGGCCGGCGAACTGCCGGCCGGGCAGGAACGAGCGTTCCAGGTAGTCATGGGCCCGCTCGATAATCCCCTTTGCCTCGGGTTATCCGGCTAATCGGCTCTGGTTATCTGCGCAAACCGGGCGGGTGCGTTATCTGCGCTGGCTGAGTTTGCGGAGTAGCTCTTCGTGCCGGCGGATCTTGT
>Ga0335073_10007943_pt1 | contig 14863 bp, 12 predicted proteins | sample Lox_Sample_22_FD_207093 | JGI IMG/M metagenome (GOLD analysis project Ga0335073, IMG submission 207093) | Soil microbial communities from Loxahatchee National Wildlife Refuge, Florida, United States - Lox_Sample_2.2 | ecosystem: Environmental > Terrestrial > Soil > Wetlands | place: USA... | reverse complement strand
ATCAGCTCCGAACCCAATCGTAAGTACCGCGCCCAATCCAACCCACGCCCCATATCGGGAAGCCGCACAGGGCCAAGTCTCCAGCACTGTTGGGAACGCCAGGTTCACCCCGCAGCAAGCAGCGGATACCCTCACCCCCCGATTTTCAATTCAAATCAGCTCCGCACCCAATCGTAAGTACCGCGCCCAATCCAACCCCGCCCCATTTCGGGAAGCCGCGCCACATGGTCCGCCTCCCACAGCACGTCACCACCTATGCCTTCAGCCCCGGCCCCACCCACAGCATCCCGAACTTCGCAAAGTCCGCCGGATCCTTAAACGGCGCACCCGACATCTCCTGCTCGCGGAAAAAATCCTCCATCTGCCCCGCAGGCGTAAACGCGATCAGCATCCGCACCGGCGTCTCACCCACGGGCACAAACGTGTGCGGCACCTCGCGCGGACCCAGCACCGAATCTCCAGCCGTCAGCTCCACCTTCCGCTCCCCCACCTGGAACAGCGCCCGGCCTTCCATTACATAGAAGTACTCCTCCTGCGCGTGGTGCAGATGCAGCGGCGGACCCGCCTTCAGCAGATGCGTGTGCTCGATCAGAAACAGACTGCCCGAGGTCTCCCGCGGCAGCACCTTAAACGAGATCGTGCTGAACCCGAGACTGTGATGCTCCCCCAGCCGGTCCTGCCCCTCCGGAATCACATGCGCTTCCGCACCCTGCTCCCCGATCGCCCCCGCCAGGCCCGCGCGTTCCAGCAGCCCCACTGGAAACACTGCTGCCGCCGACTGCAGAAACCGCCGTCGCTGCATATTTGCATCCTCTTTCGTTCAAAATGTGAAGATTGGCCGCAACTCTACCACGAACCCTCGCCCGCAATTGCAGCCAGCCTGGCGGCCTGCCGGCCCTCTAAGCCGTCCGCTCCGTCGAGCTATTTCCCATTCGGCCAAAGCAAGCGCAGCTTCTTCTCGCTCACCCCAATCACCGTATAGCTCGCCCCCAGCACCTCTCCGTCCGCCTCCACCAGCAGCGGCGTCCGGTACTGCGTGCCGTTGAGCGGACGGCAAATCATGCGCTTCACAGTTACATATTGCGGAAAGGGCAGGCCACCCCAGCCGCCATTGGTGCCGGTCTTGCCGGTAGCCAGTGCATGAAAGCTCGCATGGCCCAGCCCGAAGCGCCCTGTGGGCGGAACCCAGGCGACGCGCAATGCCCCAGAAAAAGGATCACCACCAGGACGCCAGCGATTGATCTCCGACACGTGCGTCGCGATCGCCTCGCACGCGCTCACGGTCTCGGTGGCGCCGTTGCTCAGGATCATTTCAAGTTGAAAAGCCTGAATCGGGTGGTCGACCAGCAGCCGCGCACCTCCGACAAAGTAAGCCAGCCGCCCGCCGCGCCGCTTGCCCTGCCCCGTCGGAGCAAGATTCATCAACGCCGCGTGCACGCCCATCCCCGCCGCAATAAAGAAGTACCAGCTGCGCATGCGCCTGTGTCCCGTAGGGTTCAGCGTCACCTCGCCCAGCGTCACCTCACGCGGCTTTGCACCAATCAGCAGTTGCGCCGCACCCAGCGGATTGCGCGGCATTTTCAGATTCTGCGCGATCACGTTGCCCGTTCCAAAAGGCAGCACGCCCAGCGTCGCGTCCGACCCCGCTACACCCTGGATTACCTGAAAGATCGTCCCGTCTCCGCCGCAAACCAGAAACGTATCGAACCCCGCCGCCACCGCCTCCCGCGCCTGCTGCCCGGCCGAGTGCGCTGACAAAGTCTCCTGCAGATGAACGTCGGAGCCGTATCCGCTCAGCAACTCAGCGATCTGTTCCACCTGCGCACGGCGCTTCTCATTGTGGATCAGCAGCGGATTCAGAAACATCATCACGCGGCGCATCAGGCGCCTCTCGCGATGTCGGGTTTAGATCGGCCGGTGCGTTGGGGGTGGCTGGGGGCGAGGCCGAAAAACTCCATATATGAACCGTTCTAGAAGCGAAAGACTCAGCGCAATGTGAACAGATGATGAGATGCGGAAGAAAGTATCTTCGTGGTCAACGGGCGGCCGCGACCGCCGCTTCTGTTTGCGCCTCGAGCACACGGCCAAGTTGCGTGTGGAAATCGGTGGTCTCCCCCATCCCCACCCGGGCCTTATGCGTCCGCGCGGCCAGGCGAAGATCGCCGGCCAGCAGAGCCGCTGCAGCCAGGATGTCGTAAAGTTCCGCAAAGCCCGGATCGCTCGCCACAGCCTCTTCGATGCGCCGCACTCCCCGCTCGACAAGCCCCAGATGAACTTCGGATGCGCCGAGTTTCGCGTGCGCCAGCGGTGCAGCATCGCCCTGCCGCGTAGCGGCAAGATACGCGTCGCGCGCATCGGCGTACCGGCCCGAGTGGAAATAAGCGTCGCCCAGCGCCTGCCAGAAGGCCGAGTTGCGCAGCCCCAGCTCAGCCGCCCGGGCCAGCCGCCGCAGCGCTTCTGCCACGTTCCCCATGCGGATCAGGCAAACACCCGCAAACAGCCATCCCGCAGCACACTGGGAGTCGAGCCGGCAAGCGCGCTCAAAATAAACAAGCGCAGCCGCAGGACGCCGGTGGTGCTCCAGCTCACTGAGTCCCAGCTCAAAGTGGACCTGCGCATCATCGGGGTCAGCCGCCAGCTTCTTTTCAATCAGTGACTGATACAAATCATTCTTCTGATCGCGAGTGCACTCCGGATCCTCGGCATGTCCGAAGTGGTGCACGACAAAACTCGCGTGGCCCGACCGAAGTCCAGGCGCAGCCACCCGTTTTGTAACCGTCTCGTGCACACATCCCTCGTAATAAATACCCGGATGGTTACGAAAAAGACGCGTCGTGGGGGCTGGCACGTAAGCGGGAAAGCCTCGCGACTCGTCCAGAATCCCAGGATTTGCCCGCGGCGACTGGCTGCCCAGTCGCGTGTGGCTGTCGCGCATGTAGTTCCAGCGCCAGTTGTCCCAGGCAAAGATGTCCGGATCATCGAGCAGGGCGCGTATCCGGCGACCGCTCTCGCCATCAAGCATCTCGTCCGCATCGAGAACCAGAATCCAGTCGCACCGCCGATGCGCCAGCACCCGATTCCGAGCTGCCGCAAAATCGTCTTCCCACGGAATCGAGATGACTTCGGCGCCGAACTCACGCGCAATCTCCCGCGTGGCGTCCGTCGAGCCCGTATCGCCAATCACCATGCGGTCGACGAAAGGCCTGACGCTGGCCAGACAGCGCGCCAAACCCGCCGCCGCGCCGTCCTTCACGATCATGTTGAGTTCGACAGTGGCCATCGCAGGGCGAACGCGCAAAGACATCGAGCTCTTATCGGCACATTGGCTGTGGATTTTCAAAAACCCGAGTGCGGAGCCTTAACCACCCTTCCCGTAAACCACTGCTATTGCGGCAGAACCTCAAGGAGCGCGGTTGTCCCGGCATCGATCCGCACCGAGCGCTGGCGCGATTCGAGAATGAACGTCCCATCGCCCGCCCCGTTGCCGGCCAGAGCAATCGAATTGAGGCCATACACGCCGCAGGCATCAGGCGAGAAAAGCGCGACGGACTGCTCCATGCTGCCGCCGTCGCAGGTGACTTGCGGATCAGCCGCACTGACGGAGGCCAGCAGGCGCGCATAAACCCCCTGGCTGCGGCTGTATCCGACAATCGAACCATCGGAGGCGACCACCGTCTTGTCGAGCGAAGTGGTGTCGCCCCCAACCAGCGTGCGCGTGGCGGACCAATCCGTCTCGTCGAGGCCGTGTGGAGTCTCAGCTTCATGCGACGCCACAGGCCCCGCGATGGCTCGCAGTTCAAGCCTCACCGGAACAACCCCGCCCGGCACGGCGGCAACCTGAATCGAAGAAACCCGCGAGATGGTGTTGGGGATCGCAATGCTGTCGAAATGAATCGACAGCACTGACGGTGTTTGCGCCGCGTAAGGCGTCGCGTCGAAATGAAACGCCGAGGCCGCGACAATGTGTCCGGTCAGCACCGTTCCAGCCGGCACCGCATGGCCGCCAGGAAGAAGCACTGCCTGCAGAGTCTTCGCACGCACCGAATCGCCCGGTCGCACACTTGCGCTGGCAATCGTTCGCGTCAGGACAACAGGAATGGCGGTGGACGTCGGCACAGTCTGCGCGAGCGCCGAAACGCCAAGCGCCGCCGTGCAGGCGCTGATCAGAAGTTGGCGGAAAGCAGAAAAACCCATGGGGATGCGGTCCTTTCGGTTCGACGCGGCGACGAGGCCAACGGTAGCCCCGAACCGCGCCATCGCGACACAGCGGTTGATGCCTTGTGTCTGTCTGCCGATTCTAGTTGCGGAGCTTTCGCCCGCCATTCCCAGGAAGTGCTGCCGGCGAGTTACTGTCCCAAAGTCAGACAGGAAGAGAAACCCGGCAATCCCTGGCCTGCCGTCTCAACCGCCGGTCGTGTCAAAGAAAAGGCCTCCGGCTCAAAACCGGAGGCCACAAAGAATGCCCAAAATCGACTAAGGAATGTAGTAGCGGAAAGACGACTCGACCACGTTCTCGACTCCTCGCGGCGCGCCGCCCACGCCCGACCACGCCTCGCGCAGGATGTACACGTAATCGGCGCCATACTGCACCGTGCCCCCCGGTCCTTTATAGAAGCGGTACCAGAACCCGGTGGCTGCCGTTTCCAGTGCCTTGAGATTCGCTGAACAAGTGAAGCCGGCTTCAGCAAAGCATTTCGAGTTATCGATCGTCCGGAGCCCGTACCCATAGTTGCGAGGAAGATATTCTTCGCTCCCGAATCCGTAGACATCGAAACGCGTGTTCGGATGCAGTTCCAGTCCCGTGATGCCGTGCATTGACTTCTCTGCGGAGAGCGCTCCGTTCGGCTTAACAATCACATCGGTCGACGTCGCCCCGTAGCGGCCGATGGCGCCGTACATGGCCTGCACAAGATAACTCACCTTCGGCGTGAAGACAGGAACATACGCTGACCCGCCGATCGCGCCATCCAGCATCGTATTGTTCCTGCCCGCAACCGTCGCCGTGGAGTTCAGCCGGTCGCGAAAGGTGCGGCCAATAGCTTTTAATTCGAAGTGGCCGAGTTTCGGGTCGAAAGCCACCTTCGCAATCAGGTCAGGCGCAACGTTGGTCGAATACGTTGTGTTGCTCAGCACGCCCGTGCCGGTCGTCGACAGCCCCGACAGGTTATTGCTGATCGAAGACGGCACGTTGGCCGGAGTCACGCCTGCAGTGGCCGCGTTTTCCGCCGAGAAGGCGATGGCGGTTTTGTAACCAGCAAGGTTACGAGTCACGCGGAAGGCCGTCTGACGCGCGCCATCGTAACCGGGCAGCAGCGAGGCGTCGATCATCGGCGGACCATATTCGGTCAGATTATCGATGCCCGCACGGTTCATGGTCACGAGCGACCACATCTGCCCGCCGGCGAACGTCCACCCGCTCGGAAACTGCACGCGACCCCACATCTGCCGTATTCGATTGCTGTAGCCGTTGGTCTGCACCTCGCTCGCCCCGAACCCGCTCCCAAGAAAGTCCGTCTCAAAGTAGCCGGTCGCCGTCGCGCGCCCCGCTGCACCGGAGGCGCGCAGGCTCAGGCGAGTCTGGCGGGCACTGGCCCGAAATTCCGTCTGATGCGACATCGGCTGCGCGTCCCAGGGAATCGCGGACCACGAAGTGCCAATGTCGGCATTCTCTGCGTGGCTCCGAAACAGCGCTTCGCCCGCAAAGAAGCCGCCCGGCACAATGCTGATCCCGCGATAACGAAGCGCAGTCGGATTCTCCCGCTGCGGTTCGAGCTTCTTCTGCTGCTCCACCCATGCCGCGCTCGCGCTCTCGGCGGTCTTCAGAGCGGCGACGGCCGACTGCAGGCCCGTGATTGGCGGCTGCGTGGCGACGCTCATCTCATCGAGCTCGTGCCTGGTCGCCGACAGCTGATCTTTCGCCTCGCGAAGCTGCGCCGCGAGCGCGTCGTTTTGCTGCTGCAGCCGATCGAGTCGCTGCCGCTGCTCACGAGCCTGCTGCTCCATGGCCTGGCGCAGCTGGTCCAGATCCTGCATCGTGGCGCCGGACCCGGCAGTCTTCGGTGCTTTCGCTCCGTCCGGGGACGCAGCGGTTTGAGCGAGTCCGGACCCAGCCGCCAATATCGTTGCAACAACGGCCAGAGTCAGAGAGCAAAAGCGGTAAGAAGTCTTCATAAGCGAATCCGCCGACGACGGCGGTCGCTGTAGGTATCGGCGGGGCAATGGGAAGACTGAGTTCTCAGGCTGCGATTCTTCCGCACGATTCCGAATCGGGACCTGGGATTGCGACCAGATGCGCGGTTTATTAACTCGACTTCATGAACGCGCCGATAACAAAGGGAGACTTGTTGCAGACAAGCGCGACGCCCTGCGACGGTGCCGGCCCGGAACGGGAACCGTCCCGATCCGGCGCAAAACGGCTCCGGGGGTTTGGTGAAAACAAACTTCAATCACGAAACTGCCGTGCAGGCGGAGCACAGTGAAGAACGACCGAACATCGTGGCGTCCGCGTGCAGCGGTGATCCGTTGTGCGCAGCCCGATGCAGCGCGACAGAACAGGGAGAAAGCAGATGAAGTGGTTCTATGACATGAAGATCGGCACGAAGCTGATCGCGAGCTTTGTTCTGATCGCCGCGATCTCGGCGGTCGTGGGCTGGGTGGGCGTCTTCAACATGGGAAAGATGGCCGACCTGGCGGATTCGACCTACGCGAACGAGACCATGGGGCTGCTCTATCTCAAGCAGGCCAATGTGTGGGTCATCTATGTTTCGCGCGCGGAGAAGAATGTGCTCCTCGCGGCGACCCCGGAGGAGCGCGACAGGTATCTCACCGCACTCCGGCAATGCGAGGGTCAGCTCGACTCGACCATCGACCAGGCGCGGCCGCTGATCCATTCGGAGAAAAACAAGGCGCAGCTGGCCCAGTTCGAACAGCTGTGGAAAGAACGCAAAGCGCTGCTCGATCAGGTTCTCACGCTTGCGGCCAAAGAAGGCCTTGCGAAGAAGCGGCCTTCCGTTGAGCTTTCCATGGGAGCCTCCCGGCAGAAGGTGAACGAGGTAGAGGACATCCTGGGGAAGATCGTTCAAACCAAGACGGATCATGCCAAACAGGACGCTGACGAAATGGATGTGATCTCCTCGCATGGCCGCAACTATATGCTTGGGCTGGCGCTGGCGGGTGTCCTGCTCGGCATCGGCCTGGGCATCTTCATTGCCCGCAGCATCGCGGGGCCTCTCGGTAAGCTGGCGGCGGCAGCCAAACAGATTGCTCTGGGAGATGTGAATCAAACCATCGATTATCACGGCGGCGACGAGGTCGGTTCGCTGGCCGATTCCTTCCGCGGCCTGGTGGACTACATCCAGGGAATTGCCGTGGCGCTGGAGAAGATGGCGGCAGGCGATCTGACCTCGGCGGTCGAGGCGAAATCGGAACGCGATGTGCTCAGCCGCAGTTACCTGAAGACCGTGGAAGCGATTCAGGTACTGGAGAAGATGCTGATCCGGCTGACCGAAGCGGCCCGCAACGGCGAACTGGCCGAGCGCGGGCATCCGGAGCGGGTGCAGGGCGCCTATTCGGAGATGGTACGCGGGGTGAATGCGCTGCTGGAGGCGCTGATCGGACCCCTGCATGTCTCTGCACAGTATGTGGAGCGCATCAGCAAGGGCGACATGCCCGAGAAGATCGCAGAGGAGTACAAAGGCGACTTCAACAAAATCAAAAACAACCTGAACATCCTGATCGACGCCATGCATTCGGTAACGGAAGCGGCCGAAAAGATCGCCCATGGCGATCTCACCGTCGAAGTGAAGGAGCGTTCCGCGGAAGACAAGCTCATGCAGGCTCTGGCCGCGATGGTTCTGGGGCTGACGCAGACCGTGTCGGAAATTCGCTCCATCGCTGCGGAAGTGGCCTCGGCCAGCCAGGCCATCTCGACGGCATCGGTCCAGGTGTCGAAGGGAGCCAGTTCGCAGGCAGCCGCGGCCGAAGAAGCCTCCTCCTCCATGGAGGAGATGGTTTCCAACATCAAGCAAAACGCCGACAACGCCCAGCAGACCGACAAGATCGCCAACAAGAGCGCCGGTGACGCGCAGGACAGCGGAAAATCGGTCCAGGAAGCGGTCGCAGCGATGAAGGAGATCGCCAACAAGATCTCCATCATCGAGGAGATCGCGCGCCAGACCAACCTGCTCGCCCTGAATGCGGCCATTGAAGCGGCGCGCGCCGGCGAGCACGGCAAGGGCTTCGCCGTCGTAGCCGCTGAAGTCCGTAAGCTGGCCGAACGCAGCCAGAAGGCCGCCGCTGAAATCAATCACCTCTCCGCAACGACACTCAACGTCTCCGAGAAGTCCGGAGAAATGCTGGCGAAGCTGGTGCCCGACATTCAGCGGACCGCCGAGCTGGTGCAGGAAATTTCTGCCGCCAGCAAGGAACAGGACACCGGAGCCGAGCAGATCAACAAGGCGCTGCAGCAGCTGGAGCAGGTCATCCAGCAGAATGCCTCCGCAGCCGAGGAGATGGCGTCGACCACCGAGGAGCTGACCGGTCAGTCAGAGCAACTCGTGAGCGCGCTCGGGTTCTTCCGAACGAACGACCAGCAGACTCAGGGCAGGAAGCCGGCAACCAACTCAACTGTGGCGGAAGCTGGCGGATCCGCGCCGGCCGTCAACGGCAACGGCCACGCAAACGGACTGCGCGCGAAGGTGCTCAGGAAAGCCGGCGTGAAGCTCCGGATGGAGGAAAAGCACGATCATCTGGATGACGAGTTCGAGCGCTACTAATGACGGCACGAACAAACGGGAAACGGGCGCAGCGAGGAGAAAACCAGCTCCGCAACTGCGCCCCGTTCCCTCTTACTGCTTGTTGACCTCAACGAAGAAGTGATCGGTGTCGACCTCGAATTCGTCCTTCGACAGCGAAGTCTCCATCGATTGCCAGCGTGCTGTCGGCCGAATGGTCTGCCAGTGGTCCGGGGTACCGACCCGCACCGGCATGGCAAACTCCGGCTCATCGGCGCGCCACTTGTACATCACCGTCCCCGGCGCTTCCCCGAAGAGCAGCTCCAGCCGCGGAATCTGCGTATGGCGCAGGTACTGGTTGAAGATCGGCGTCAGGTTCATCCCCGTGTGCTGATTGCAGTACGCAACGATGTCCTCGGTCAGAATGTTCTGATATTTGAAGTGCTGGTAGAGGTCGTGGAGCAGTTTCCACCACGCGGCATCGTTGTTGACCACGCTGCGCAGAGTGTTGAGCATCAGCGCCCCCTTGAAGTACTGGTCCTGGGGCGGCTCGGCATTCACGCCGCGCTCGCCCACGATGGGGCGAAGGTTCTGGACCTTGGATTTGTAACCGCTGAGGTAACGAATCGCGTCCGCCGTCCCCCATCGATATTCCACGTAGAGCGATTCCAGATAGGTCGTCCAGCCTTCGTGGATCCACATATCGGCGGGATCGGCGGCCGTGATGCTGTTGCCGAACCACTCGTGCCCGCTCTCGTGGATGATGATGAAGTCGAAGCGCGGACTGATCCCCACCCCGGTCCAGTCGCGCCCCAGATAGCCGTTCTCGAATAAATTGCCGTACGTGACCGCGCTCTGATGCTCCATGCCGGAGTAGGGCGCTTCGATCAGCTTGTAGCCGTCCTTCGCAAATGGATACTCGCCAAAGTAGTGCTCATAGGCCTCCAGCATGCCTTTGGCCTGGGCGAACTGCGTTTTCGCTTTCTCCAAATCGCCCGCCAGAGCATAAAAGTCCAGCGGAACATCGCCCAGCTTGTCCGAGAAGCGCTCGTACTGGCCAATGTTGAGCGAAACGTCGTAATTATTGATCGGATACGACACGTGCCAGTCCCAGCGCGTGTACCCATCCCCAAGACTGGTCTTGCCGACGAACCTCCCATTCGAAACATCAACGAGGTTGTCGGGAATCTCGACGCTGATGTCCATATTCTCAACTTCGTCGCGCCACTGATCCTTGTTCGGCCACCACAAACTCGCCCCAATCCCTTCGCAGGCTGTGTTGATCCACGTGTGACCCGCTGGATCGGTCTTGAACGTGATGCCGCCAAAGCGTCCGGTCGTCCGCGGATGCCCCGAGTAGTAGAAATCGATCGAATAAGTCTGCCCGGCGCGCAGAGTCCGGGGAAAGTCGATGAAGACCGCGCCCGAGTCGCGCTCGTATTTCAGCTCCGTGCTCCCGAAAAGGATCTTGTCGACCTCGAGCGGCTCCTGCAGGTCCAGCTGGATGCGCGAGCCATCGCGGAGCATCCGGAAGCGCACCGTGTTATGGCCTTTGAGCGATTTCTCTTCGGGATCGACCCGAACGGTGAGTTGGTAATAGAGGAGATCGTTGTTGGCGCGATACTCGCCGTACGCGCCCCGCAGCATCATCGCACGGTCAGGCAGCGCGGCCACTGCATCCACGGGACGAGCGCGCTGCGTGCCAGACTGCCCCGCCACGGGTTGAGCCGCCGCAGGCTGAGAGGGTGCAGTTTGTTGCGACGGCTGCGCACCGCTTGTGGCTTGTGCGTGAGCAGCGGCGAGAAGGAGACCGGCAGTCGCAGTGACAACTGCCGTTCGCAAAGAAGCATAGGTCGGGAAACCGGGCATGGCAGCCATCCTAAAGGACCAGAGACGGCTGCCGGGAACTAGTCCCGGTTCACCAGCACAAACTGACCGGCATGAAAGGAAAGATGGTTGGTGCGATTCAGAACCACCGCCAGACGATTGCGTGTGGGATCGGCGGCGAAGTCTTCGTCCGACACTGCAGTGTGTTTGTCCAGCCAACCCTCGGTCGAGTAGCGCTCGAAGGCAGAAGTCAGACGGCTGTTGACCTCGCTCCACGCCTGAAGCAGCTCTGCAACGGATACGGGATCGCTCACTTTTCCGTCGGGATTCGAAATGAAGGTTTCATCCAGTTCCGAGTGGAGCCGATCGCCGATTCCAAGCAGAGGAAGCATTCGGTCGTGCACCGCTGTCAGATGCCCGAGCAGATAGTAGAGCCGGTTGCGGCCCGGTGCGACGCGCTTCTGGAAGCCGTCCTCTCCCAGGCTGGTGAGTCCTTTGTTGAAGCGCTCCAGCACCTGCTTCCACGAGTGCAGGGCGGCGTGGCTGAGAAGTTCCTCGCTGGTCATTCGCTCTCCTGGGTGACAAAACGTGTCCTTTGGATGTGACCTCCGCGGTCAGGATGCAAAACTGAGCGGTGACGAGCGAGTACGAGGTTCCGCCACGGGTACTCGAAACCCTGTGACCGCCGTGAGTGACCCAAAATTTCTGCGTTCGACATTGCGCTGGCGAGCGTATACCAGGTTGAAGGCAGGAAAGACGTCCTGAACGCCAGCGAGCAGTCCTTTCGTACCCTGATGCTCGATCACCAGTCGATGGTGTTCACCATTGCCCTGCGTATCCTGGGCGATCGCTTTCTCGCGGAAGAGACCGCGCAGGACGTATTCGTGGAACTGCACGCCAAACTCGACCGGCTCGCGGGTGACGATCACGTCACCCACTGGCTCCGCCGTGTGACCGTGCATCGCTCGATTGATCGCCTCCGTCACCGCGAGCGGCGGCGCGAAGAAGTTACGGATCCCCTGGATCTGCCCGACCTGGCAGTCGAAGCAGCTCCCGGAGATCCGCTGCTGAGCCGGCAGATCCGGCAACTGGTGGGTTCGCTCCCGGTGATCCAGCGCACAGTGATCGCGCTGCGATACCAGGAAGATATGTCGATAGAGGAAATAGCTGAGGCGCTGAGCATGCCGGCGGCGACGGTGAAAAGTCACCTGCGGCGCACCCTGCAGCTGCTGCGCGAAAAGATGACCCGTGTTGTGCATTAGAGGCGTGCCCGACGAGGGTCAGGTGAGGATCGGACGATGATCGACAACGATCGGGATCTGGAACAGGCTTTGTACGCGGCATTTTCGCGTGAACCCGCGCCCGCAACCCTGATGTCGGGCGTCGAGGATCGACTGAGCGGCAACCTCGGCGGCATGCAACTCGAGCCGGCCGTCGCCGGTGCCGGGCGAGTCTTCATCCCCACCTTTGCCGGCCTCGAGATCACCACCCAGTCGCGCTGGACCAGCCTGCTCTCGCTCGGGACTCACGGCCTGATCTGCGCCATCATCGCTCTGTTCGTCGTGGCGCAGTGGCACACGCGCCAGTTGCAGAAAAAGATGCTCGCGACCGCGGTCAACGTAGCGCCCTTCATCCCCGCCGCAAATATGAAAGACGTGATGGGCGGCGGCGGCGGTGGCGGCAATCATGATCTGCTCGAAGCCTCCAAAGGCAAGCTGCCCGAGTTTGCGAAAAAGCAAATCGTGCCGCCGCAGATCCTGCGCATCGATAACCCGAAGCTCGCCATGGAACCCACCGTCGTCATGCCCCAGATCAAGCTGCCCGACAATCCGAGCATGCCCGACCTTGGCATTCCGCAATCGCCGCAGGTGGCGTTCGCCTCGCAGGGCAGCGGGTCCGGCTCCGGCTTCGGATCGGGCTCCGGCGGCGGCCTCGGTTCCGGTAACGGCAACGGCATCGGGCCCGGCGAAGGCGGCGGCTACGGCGGCGGCGTCTACCACGTCGGCGGAGGCGTCTCGAATCCCACCCTCATCTTCGCGCCCGATCCGGAGTTCTCCGACGAAGCGCGGAGGGCCAAGTACCAGGGCGTTTGCGTTGTAGGCCTGGTCGTCGACACGCAGGGCAATCCGCAACGGGTTCATATCGTTCGCGCCCTCGGCATGGGCCTCGACGAAAAAGCCATGGAGGCCGTGCGCCAGTACAAGTTCAAGCCCGCCCAGTTCAAAGGCAAGAACGTCGCCGTGGAAGTCAACATCGAGGTCAACTTCAGAATCTACTGATCACAGAAACTCAACCGCAGCACCTTTATCCCACCCCAATCTTCCCTCAGGCGGGAAGCAACCCCGCCGCCCGATAACTTTCGATCAGACTGTCATAGAGTGCAATATCGGCCTGGCTTCTCGCCATCAGCTGAGCACCCATAATTCCGGAGTAGATAGCGCGTGCCCTCTTCTCGGCTTCCTTTGGGCTGGCAACCTTACCGGCAATCAACACCTTCTTCAGCCACGCGAGGTTGACGTCGGTGAAGGCCTGCACCTCCGTCTTCACTCGATCGGGAAGGTCGTCGAATTGCGCCGACATAAAGCTGCACAGGCAGATTCGATTCTCGTTCTCCAGTGCCCAGCGAAACGTCTCCGGATACCGGCGCAGCGCGTCCAGCGGCCTCGCTGAATTCTCGAGCAGCGACTCAAGATAAGCCGCAGAATACTTCCAGAAGTACGATGTATTGCTCACCCCGGTCCTGCCCACACCGTCGTTCAGGCACGGGCAGACGGAGTTGGAGATCGAAGGCCAGACCGTGAACGCCATGGGCATCATGTCTGCGACCATACCCCTGACCGTCACCGGCCTGCCAGGCGTTTCCATGCGGTTCGGCACCAGCCATGACGGGATGCCGATCGGCGTCCAAATCGTGGGCAACTGGCAGGCCGAGTCCACGATTCTTCATGTCGCATCCCTTCTGGAACAGGTCAGCTCCGTGCGCAATCTGCACCCCAATCTCTGAATCGCCCCGAATAAATGAGCCGGTAAACGAGGAGGAGAGGACGAGCCTGTCCTTCTCGTTCGCATCCCTTCCCAATCCGGCACTCCCTCCCTCTTCCCTCCCGTTTCGATCTAACCCCCACGGCCTCTTCGCCGATATCTCCCCCATACGGACGCTCTGCGTCGCATTCTGTCTTTTGAAAGCAGCAACCATGCCGGAGGACCACAGCCCAGTCACCGATGACTGGTTCCGTTACGCTCTCGCCCTTGAAGCCTCCGACGACGGCTTCTTCGACCTCGATCTGGTCGCCGATCAGCTCTGGGCCTCGTCGCGCTTCCGCTCCATCACCGGCCTCGCCCAATCCTGCTCCACCCTCGCCGCCTGGCTCGACCGCGTTCATCCCCACGACAAGCCTGACCTCGAAAACGACTTCCGCGCTCTCCGCGAGGCCAAAACAGAGAAGATCTCCGGCGAACACCGCGTCCAGAGCCAGGACGGTTCCTGGCGCTGGACCCAGATTCATGCGCGCGCCGCCAGCGATTCCTCCGGCCGCATCACCCACATCGCCGGATCGCTTCGCGACACCACCGCGCGCCGCATGGCCGATCCCCTCACCGCCCTGCCCAATCGCGCCTCCTTTGTCGATCGCCTCGAGCAGCGCATCGAGCGCGGCTTCCAGCATGGCGACTGGAATTTCGCGCTCCTGGCTGTCACCCTCGATCGCTTCGACTCCCTCTGTGAAACCCTTGGCTCCGGCGGCGGCGAGCGTCTCCTCATCGAAACCGCCGACCGCCTCCAGGCTCTTCTCCCCGAAACGTCCCTCGCCGCCCGCACCATCGGCGCCGAGTTCATGATCCTGCTCGAAGGCGCCCACACCCAGATCGACGCGGCCCACTTCGCCGCTCGCGCCATCGAAGCGTTCCGCGAGCCTATCGTCCTGCGCGGCGCCCACACCATCGTTCCCCAGCTCGCCATCGGCATTGCCCAGGCCTCCATGCTCTGCTCCCACCCGGAAGAACTCATGGCCGACGCCGAGTCCGCTCTCCTCCACGCCCGCCGTCAGGAGCCTCCCGGCATCGCCTGCTACTCCCAGGGCATGCGCGAACGCGCCCAGGAACTCGTGTTCGACCGCCTCGAACTGGAAGCCGAACTCCGCCGCGCCATCCGCGACGGCGAACTCGTCCTCCACTATCAACCCGAGGTCGACCTCCGCACCAACCGCATCATCGGCTTTGAAGCTCTCGTCCGCTGGAACCACGCCCGCCGCGGCCTCCTCGCCCCCGCCGAATTCATTCCTCTCGCCGAAGAAACCGGCCTCATC
>Ga0335073_10007942_pt1 | contig 14863 bp, 8 predicted proteins | sample Lox_Sample_22_FD_207093 | JGI IMG/M metagenome (GOLD analysis project Ga0335073, IMG submission 207093) | Soil microbial communities from Loxahatchee National Wildlife Refuge, Florida, United States - Lox_Sample_2.2 | ecosystem: Environmental > Terrestrial > Soil > Wetlands | place: USA: Florida... | reverse complement strand
GTACCCATATGTGGATCTCATCGAGACCAACCGCCATCGCGGCCGCCAGGCGCTGGAGTACGAGTTACTCGATACAGGCGTCTTCAACGAGGACCGTTATTTCGATGTTTTTGTCGAATACGCTAAGGCCGGACCGGACGACCTAGGCATACGAATCAGCATTGCCAACCGGGGACCTGAAGAGGCCACGCTGCATCTGTTGCCAACGCTTTGGTTCCGCAATACCTGGTCGTGGGCAAACGGCGGGAGCAAACCTATTCTGGCGAGCCAGCAGATGGAAGGCGCGAGCGTGATCTCGGCTCATCATACTGAACCTGTCTCCCATGAATCATTCCCCGACTATAAGCTCTACTGCGAAGGAGAGCCGCCTCTGCTGTTCACTGAAAACGAGACCAACAACGAGCGACTCTTCGGCGGCAAGAACGCTTCGCCTTACGTCAAGGACAGCATCAACGACTTCGTCGTGAGCGGCAATTCCCAGGCGGTGAACCCGGCGAAGTTAGGGACCAAGGCATGTCCGCATTACATCCTGAACATCGGTTCAGGCGAAACCCGGATTGTGCGCCTGCGTCTGACGCAGCCCCTTCAGGGTGCGCCCGAAAGTCCCTTCAAGGATTTTGACCAGATCTTCGCCGAGCGCCTGAAAGAGGCGGACGAATTTTATGAAAGCATCACACCACCCGCAGTCATGGCCGATGCGGATCGCGCTCTGGTGCTGCGGCAGGCGCTGGCCGGAATGCTCTGGAGCAAGCAGTATTTCTACTACGATCTCAACAAGTGGCTGAAGGAACATAATGTCGGACCATGGTCATCGCCTGAGACGCGCCAGAAGGTGCGCAACAGCGAGTGGTTCCACATGGACAATGACGACATCATCTCGATGCCGGACAAGTGGGAGTATCCGTGGTACGCAGCATGGGACCTCGCGTTTCACATGCTGGCCTTCCAGACAGTCGATTCGGATTTTGCGAAGTCCCAACTCGATCTGATTCTCCGCAACGATTATCTTCACCCCAACGGGCAAATGCCTGCCTACGAGTGGAACTTCAGCGACGTCAATCCGCCAGTGCATGCGTACGCCACCATGCAGATTTACCTGACGGACAAGGAGCGAAACAACGGTAAGGGAGACATGGAGTTTCTCCACTACGCATTCTCCAAACTGCTGGTCAACTTCACCTGGTGGCTCAACCGCAAGGACCGTTCCGGAAACAACGTATTCGAGGGCGGCTTCCTGGGTCTGGACAATATCGGCGTGTTCGACCGCAGCTCGCCACTGCCTACCGGCGGTTATCTGGAACAGGCTGACGGGACTGCATGGATGGTGTTCTTCAGCCAGCAGATGCTGCGTATAGCGGTGGAACTCGCGCTGCATTTCCCAACCTTCGAGGAATTCGTCGTCAAGTTTTTCGAGCACACCATGTGGATCTCCGGAGCGATGGACCGGATGGGGGAACGTCAGGACAAGATGTGGGACGAAGAGGATGGTTTCTTCTACGACGTTCTGCGTCTGCCCGATGGTCAGGCTCTCCGTTTGAAGGTGCGATCCATGGTTGGCCTTTTGCCGCTTGCGGCGGTCGCGATCTTTGAGGACGGAACGCTCGAAACGTTGCCGACAGCCCGGAAACGCATAGTGGAGTTTTTGGAGCGCCACCCCGAACTCGCGGCGAACCTTCACATGCCGGGCACGCCAGGCCTGGCGGGCAGACGCATGCTTGCTACCGTGAACGAAGAGAAACTGCGCCGCATCCTGGCGAAAATGCTTGATGAGAACGAGTTCTTCGGTCCGCATGGCATCCGCGCGCTGTCGCGCTATCATCTGGATCATCCCTTCGTCTTCGGTCTTGGCGACCAAGAGTATCGCGTTGCCTATCTGCCGGGCGACTCTGACAGCGGAATGTTCGGCGGAAACTCCAACTGGAGGGGGCCAGTCTGGATGCCGGTCAATTTCCTGCTCTATATCGCCCTCCTGCGGCTGAGCGCCTATTACGGCGATTCCTTCAAGGTGGAGTGCCCGACCGGGTGCGGGAAACTCATGAATTTGTTTGAGGTCGCGCACGAGCTGGCGGAGCGGCTCATCGGAACCTTTGCCCGCGACGGCTCGGGGCGCAGGCCGGTGTTTGGCGGCGCGGAGAAATTCCAAACCGATCCGCATTGGCGGGACAACATCCTTTTCTACGAGTACTTCCATGGCGACAACGGCGCCGGCATCGGCGCCAGTCACCAGACCGGATGGACGGGCTGCATTGCGCGCATCATTCAGGCAAATGGACGCTTCACCGCCGAAATGCTCGGCGAGAAGAATATCGAGAGGCTGGCCATCAAAATGGGCCAGGCCCAGAGAGATTCAGGCTAGCGATGATTGGTTTTTTTGAATTCGGCAGCTGAGCTTCTTGCGCGGAGGACGGCGTGCTGATTCGACCCTTGCCATTGATGCAGGAAAGGTCCAAGCGACTCTTGCAGCCCCTCCCGCCCATTATTGGGAATGCTCCGAGGCTGTGCTGGAGTCAGCCCCGGATGCTCTTCACTTTCTGATATCCGCTACTGAGTGACCGTCAACGTAACCGTTCCGGCATTTTGCTGCAGATTGCCAGAAGCGGTCATCGCCTGAGCCGTGACTGAGACACTTACGGTTTGAGAGCCAGGCGGGGTGCCCCCTCCGGCACCTATACTTCCTCCACCGCTCGATCCACCACTGCAAGCAGTAATTCCAATTAAAAGAGCGGCCGCAACAAAAAGTGCAAGGTGTCGCCCTTCCGGTTTTCGCCTAATTTTCAAGGGTGCTATCAGCAATTCAAAGCATGCGGCAACCGGTATCCATCGTTGCGGAGAGTCATACGATGTAGCTGCAACTGTAGAAGCAGGGTAAGTGATGCATGGCTTGCTGTTCCTGAAGTGCCAACGATCTGGAAAGGGTAGTCAGCCGCAGCAAGACCGGAGGGCGAGCTTACGGCAATGCTAATCGTGATCGAAGTGTTTGCTGGGAAAAGAACACCTGGAGTTGTGCAATTTGCAGGTGCGGGCAATCCTGTGCACATCAGGTCACGGTTCCGCTAAACCCGTTTGTATAGGCAGCAGAAACAGTGGCAGTAGGTGGAGTGGTCCCATTGACTACGATGATCGAAGGGTTCATGCTCAGGCTGAAATCGCCTATACCGAACGTAAGCTGTGCGGCAGGGGAAATCTTTTTTGCTTTGGGCGTTTCTTGTCCACGTGCTGGTGTCTTGGTGGGCTATAGCCGCATAGTGCCAGCCCAAGAAACGTTGCGACCGAAATGCAATTTTGAGCAGCGTTCGGGTAGCCGACAAGGCAGCATCCCGAGGCTGCTGATATCGGGGGGCCGGTCTGACTGTGCCCTATGGACCAAGAACCGAGAAGGAGACCACCCAAGGCCAGAAATATTGCAAGCGACGAACTAAAACGAGCGTGAGCGAAAATCTAAATGAAAGAGCGAAATGACACCAGAGGATTTGAGCTCCTCGCGTTCAATCTATTCTGTTACTGCAGGGCTGAAGGCACGGTATCTTCTGAGTGTGCCTTTAGTGCCCTGAATTTTCTGCCAGATCGGACTTAGATCGTACAGAGCCGCAATCGAGGCACGGTGCCATCGCGGACTCTGCCTTTGCGTAGGTTCTCCTGCATACGGGATCGCAAGCCTCCAGTGCCCGCTGCGCTCACGGCAAATCGCCCCGGCGAAGCTCAGTTGAGATAACCCCTCCATCGCAACGCGACCCGTCATCCTTTTTTAACAGGCCGTCTGTTACCATGTTTCCGCAAGCCGGTTGAGCCCCCAGCGAGACCGGCGGAAGTCTGCGCCCCCAATCACATTCAGGAGGTGTGTGTCTTATGTATGGTCGTCACACCGACATAGTTCGTCGAGCGGGACGTTTTCCGGCACTGGCAGTGGGGGTGGCGTTGGTGTCGAGCGTGGCGCTGCAGTTGGCGGCTCTCACTATCTCCGTAACCGGGTCCACTCTGATCTATCCTTTGTTCCGGCAATGGGTCGCCGCTTACGCGAAAGTCGATCCCAGCCTGCAGATAACGCTCGGCGCCACGGGATCGGGAACCGGCATCGCTGAGGCCATCGCGAAGCAGGTGCAGATCGGCACTTCGGACGCCTACATGACCGACAATCAGGAGATGGCTCACCCGCACATCCTCAATATCCCGCTTGCGATCTCCGCGCAGACTGTGGATGCCAATCTTCCCGAGCTGCGGGGCGCCACGCTGAAACTGAGCGGCCCGGTGCTGGCCGGCATCTATACCGGCAAGATCCGCGAATGGGACGCGCAGCAGATCGCGGCCATCAATCGCGGCGTTTCTCTGCCCCACCATGCCATCGTGCCTGTTCATCGCGCCGAAGGGTCGGGCGACACCTTCATCTTCACGCAGTTCCTGAGCTTCACCACATCCTCCCTCACCGGCTCCACATCCTCGTGGGGAGACACCATCGGCTACGGCACGACGGTGCCCTGGCCGTCCGTGCCAGGCGCTCTGACGGCAACCGGCAATGAGGGCATGCTGCAGACCATCGCGCGCACGCCCTATGCGGTCGGGTATCTTGGCGGCAGCTTCGAAGACCAGGCGAACAAGGCCGGCCTGATCACGTCGATGCTGCAAAATCAGGATGGAAATTTCCTGCTCCCGACCGAGGCCACCGTCACCGCCGCCGCCGATTCGCTCACGCCACGCACGCCCCCTGATGAGCGCCTCACGCTGGTGTATGCCCCTGGAGCCAATTCCTATCCGCTGATCAACTACGAATACGCCTTAGTGGCGGACAAGCAGGCGAACCCGCAGGTCGCCTCAGCCATCAGCAGCTTTCTGCTCTGGTGCATCTCGCCGCAGGGCGGCAGTTCGGCCAGTTTTCTCGATTCTGTGCATTTCATTGCGCTGCCTACGTCGATTCGTGCGCGCAGCGAGATACAGATAGCCAAGATCCAGTAGGCGGGAAGATCATCCGGGCCAGGAACTGCCCACCCGCCGAGTCATCCATAAAGGATATTGCCATGCCGAATGTTGTTAATATCGCGCGGCCCGAACCCCGCACGGTTCAGGACTATATCGACGAGCGGCCGATGTGGCCGGACGGCACCGTTCTCCCCAGTGTTCCCATGACCGCCATGCAGAAACGCATCTGGATGCTGGCCGCCGCCGGCAAATTCTTCGAGGGATTCGTCGTCTTCATGACCGGCGTCGCCCTGCCACTCATCGCGCGTCAGTTCGAGATCGCGCCCGCCCAACATGGCTTCGTGACTGCCGCTACTCTGGGCGGCATCCTGGTCGGCGCGGTCGGCCTGGGCAGCCTCTCGGATTACTTCGGCCGCAAGTCGATGTTCGTCATCGAAATGATTATCTTCACCACCTTCCTCGGCGCGGCTGTTTTTTGCACCAGCTTCATCTCCCTGGTGTTTTGTCTGTTTGGGCTCGGACTCGCGCTGGGCTGCGACTATCCGACCGCGCACATGATCATCTCGGAGAACATCCCGAGCACCAGCCGCGGACGCCTAGTGCTCGGCGCGTTCGCCTTCCAGGCGGTTGGCGCGCTGGGAGGTGCTGCGGTCGGCTACGTGGTCCTGGTCGCCGTGCCGAATCTCGACGCCTGGCGGTGGATGTTTGCGACTGCGGTCGTGCCCGCTCTGCTTGTCACCATCGGTCGCTTCTATATCATTGAAAGTGCCAACTGGCTTCACACGCGCGGCGCCACCGAGCGTGCCCAGCTTGCGACGAGACGGCTGCTGCTGCGCACTCCGCAGTATCCGCAGGAAATTGTGCTGCCGGAGCAGGCCTCCACCGCCAGCCACTCGCACAGCAATGGCTTCTTCTTGTCCCTGTTCAGCAAGCGCTACCGTCGCGCCACCATCCTCGCCTCCGTACCCTGGTTCCTGCAGGATCTCAGCACCTATGGCATCGGCATCTTCACGCCGACCATTCTCGCAGCCGCTATCGGTCACCAGGCCGCGCATGTCCGCAGCATGAGCGATCTCATCGCGAACGCCACCCTCGCCGCCAGAGGAGACGCGATGATCACGTTACTGCTGATCGTCGGCATTGTCTTCGCGGTTTTGCTGGCCGACAAGGTGGGCCGGATTCGCCTGCAGATCCTCGGCTTCATCGGCTGCGCGGTCGGCCTGTTTCTCGCATCGCTCTCCGTCGACTTCAGCGGCGGACTGAAAATCATCCTCATCTTCGCCGGCTTCATGCTCTTCGACTTTATGACCAATCTTGGCCCGAACGCGCAAACCTACCTGCTTGCGGGCGAAGTATTCCCTACCGCAATTCGCGGCAAGGGCGCGGGTTTCGCCGCAGCTTTCGCCAAGATCGGCGCAGTAGCCACCGCGTTCCTGTTCCCCATCCTGCTGGCTACCATCGGCACCCGATTCCTGCTCTACGGACTGGTGGTCGCATCGCTGCTTGGAGCTGTGGTCACTTGGATGTATCGAATCGAAACCACCGGCGTGAATCTGGACCGTATCGGCGACGCGGCAGGTGAGACGGGAGAAACCAAGGCAGTCGCTTAAATCGTTTCAGCTGGTATCTGGTATAAAGACGGGATCCTGCTTTCTATATGGCCGTTCCATCGACGGAACGGCCACGCCCGAATCGCAATCCCGCCCTTATACCAAAAGTGAAAATGCTCTAGCCGATCCCCGAGCAGTCAGCCATTCGCTTCCGACGATCCTACCGGCGGTTCTCTCTCGCTTGTCAAAGCTCTTTTTTTCTCTTTAGGGCTGTTCATAGAGGATATTCAAGTGTTTTGTGAGCACAACTCTTCTGATTGTGGGAACCACGTCAGATTTGAGTTAGTTGGAGATTTCCAATGTTCGGGCTTCGCGAGCGTGCCACGTCACGACATAAACCGCTACTACGGTCGCTGCGAAGCCTGACGCCGCATCATCTGGCCGGCGAAGAACGAGGTCGAGTTGAGCGCGACTGCATTGGGCAGGTGTCCGTCACCCACCAGCTCCCCAACAAAGGTTTGCCGCACTGGCGCATCCAGTGCCGCAGCGGCGCCAAAGACGAAGGCAAACACATAAATATGCCAAAGCCGGGCGTAACCTAGGATCGTCAGGATTCCCAGCACGGTCGCAAGCACACCCATGGATGCTTGCGTCAGCATCAGCAGCTTGCGCTGGTTGAAACGGTCCGCTGCCAAACCGCTCCAGGGCAGCAACAGCAGCTGCGGAGCGAACTGCAGGCCCGTGACAATGCCGACCGCAGTCGCGTCATGGTGGGTCAGTTGCGTCAGCACGATCCAGTCTTGTGCCACGCGCTGCATCCAGGTCCCGATGTTCGATACCAGACCGCCTGCCGTCCACAGCGAAAGTTGAAGTTCTCCAGAGGGCGGAAAGCTCTGGAGAGCGGATTCCTCATGGGCGCTCCGGGGTGTTGCCTCCGTGAAACTGACCGAAATGCCGTGCCGAGAACAGGCTGATGCAGGCGATGGATCGCGGATCGAAGTGGCCGACGCGCAGCAGAAGCAGATAGGCGAAGACGAAATTCGCGAAGCCCCATAGAACATTCACGGTCGAGGACGAGAGACCTTTCCCCGAAGGCTTTGCGAACGGTGTCTGAAAGGGTTTTCCCATAATGCCGCTAACGAAATGCGGCACGACATTGGCCAGAAACAGGCCTCCGAAAAAGTAGGACACGGTATGCAGCCAGTTCATTGTTAAGCGCTCCTCTTCGCGAGTAAATCAAGGACGTCCTGCATGGAGCCGGTCTCACCAAGGCGAGGAAAGACATGCTTGAGACTGTATTCGTGCGCTTCAGGGCGCACGTCTGTCATGGCGTCGGTGGCGAGCGTCACGTTGAACCCCGACTCATAGGCCTGGCGCGCAGTCGCTTCAACACCGGTCCCGGTGGCAACGCCTGTGATGACCACCTGTGTAACGCCCTTTGCCTTCAATTGGGCTTCGAGGTCAGTGCTGGCAAATGCGCCCTATGTCCGCTTCGTAACGACGATGTCGCTGGGCTCGTGACCCAACTCCGGGATAAGGTCAGTCCATCCCTCGGGCAGTATTCTCTGTCGGGGTGGCTGTTCCGTCCGCCCCGGCGCCCCACCGGCGACATTGACAAGTACAACTGGCAGCCCTTGTGTGCGAAACGTATCGATTAGAGCGCGAGACCGCTTCACAACATCGTCGATGGGATGAATGAACGGGGAACCGACAATGCCCTGCTGCAGGTCGACGATGATCAAGGCGGTTTGGGGATCGAGAGTTGTGAGGGGCACGGAATTCTTCTCCTTGGAGGCGATTTCAATAAAGGGTTCTGCTGTATGTGGCAAGCGCAAAGGAGTGTGTTAGTCCTCTACGAGTCGTGCAAGCAATTCGACTACTGCCGCGAGCTTCTCTTGCTCTTGAGCAGAGAGCTTTGACTGAATCGTTCTGACCAGCCAGTCTTGTCGCGCCGCTCGACTCTCTTGGATCCACTTCTGGCACTTCTTGCTGAGTGACAAGAGGGTTTGCCGTCCATCGCTCGGATCTGGCGCGCTACTTAGGAGGCCCGCAGCCTCGAGCGGGCCAATGGCCGCGGCCATCGATTGCGGACGCATGCCCTCAGCCCGCGCGAGACTTGAAACCGTGGCAGAGCCCTCACTCTCCAAACGAAGAATCACAGATATCTGGGACGGCGTCAGATCACCCTCGCTCCCGTGTTCGCGTAGCCGGCGTTTGAGCTTGCCAATAATAGTTCGGAGTTCCGCTGCAAGAGTATAGGCAGGCTCGGCCTGAGGAGGACGTAGTCGATTGCTCATGTCTTCACCATACCATATATGCAGTTTAGCTGTGCAGTTTAGCTGTGCAGTTTAGCTGCGCATTTTATCTGCACAGGTAAGCTGCACAAGCTTCCTCAGATTTGGCAATGTCCAGCTCCGCAGTCAGGTATAAGGGATTCCCTTCTTTGCGAGTGTGTCTGCGCGGGCGAAAGCCTCGTAAGTCCTTCTAATTCCAAAGATTTACGCGAAATTGTGGCTGATGAGCATTCGACTCTTAATCGACAGGTTGTAGGTTCGATTCCTACCGCGTCCACCAAACTCGTTTCGGAGTACCCTGATGTTGCCGCTGCTTGGCTCGATACACATCTGCACAGGGGGACGACATCACAAAACCAGCCCCATATAAGACTGCTCAACTGGCCGAGAAATGGGACGCCATCGTCATCGGCTCGGGCATTGGCGGGATGACAGCGGCGATGCTGTTGGCCGCTCACGCAGGCAAAAGAGTTTTGCTGCTGGAGCGCCATTACGAAGCAGGCGGCTTCACCCACACCTTCCGCCGCCCCGGATACGAATGGGATGTAGGCCTGCATTACATCGGCAAGATGCAGGAGGGCTCGACCGTACGGCGCGCATTCGATCACGTGACCGGCGGAAATGTTCAATGGCAGGCGATGCCGGAGGTCTACGACCGCGCCCTAATCGACGGCCAGGCTTTTGACTTCGCCGCCGGAGCTGAAAAATTACGAGCAATCCTGAAGTCATATTTCCCGAGCGAGTCCACAGCGATCGACCGCTATCTTGCAGCCGTCCTGGCATGCAATCGATTCACCGGCCTTTACTTTGCCGAGAAATCGCTTCCCGCCGTGCTAGCAGCCGTAGCCGGAGGCCTGATGCGAGCGCCATACATGCGCTGGGCCACACGCACCACCCTCGAAGTGCTGAAGAGCATCACCGCCAACCGCGAACTGATCGGAGTGCTCACTGCGCAATGGGGCGACTACGGACTGCCGCCTGCGCACAGCAGCTTTGCTGTGCACGCAACGATCGTGGGACATTACCTCGACGGCGCCAGTTATCCCGTGGGCGGGGCCGGCGCAGTCGCGAAAGCGATCATACCGCTGATTGAAAGCGCCGGCGGCCGCGTTGTCACTGGCGCGGAGGTACAGAGCATTGCGATCGAGAATGCGCGAGCCGTTGGGGTTCGCATGGCCGATGGGCGCGAATTCCGTGCAGATATTGTTCTGAGTAATGCGGGAGCCGCCGTCACTTTCGAGCGCCTGCTGCCGCCCCATCTCACCGTTCTCGACTCACTCCGGAAGAAGCTGCGCGCGCTGCCGCCATCGACCGCGCACCTGAGTCTCTACCTGGGTCTGTCGCAAAGCGATGCTGCGCTCGGGTTGAAAGCCACCAACCTGTGGGTCTATCCCTCATTCGATCACGATGCGAATGTGGAGCGCTTCGCGCAGGATATCAACGCTCCCCTCCCCGGCGTATATCTCTCGTTTCCTTCAGCCAAGGACCCTGATTTCCCGCGCCGTCACCCTGGAAAAGCCACTATCGAAGCAATCTCCATGTGCTCCTTCGCCGCATTCGCGCGCTGGCAGGAAACTCGCTGGAAGCGGCGCGGAGAAGACTACGACGCTCTCAAGCAGCGGTTGTCCGAGCGTCTGCGCGCAGAACTGGAGCGCCAGGTGCCTTCCGTTGCCGGCAACATCGCGTGCATGGAGTTGTCCACGCCGGTCACCACGCGCCATTTCGCGAACTACGAGCAGGGCGAAATCTATGGCGTCGCCTCCACCCCGCGGCGCTTCGCTTTGCGCGAACTGGGAGCGAGGACTCCGATCCGCGGCCTGTATCTGACGGGTCAGGACGTAGGGAGCCTCGGCATAGTTGGCGCGCTCTTCGGCGGCGTCATCGCTGCCTCCGTTGCGCTACGCAAGAATCTTTTCCTGAAGGTATCGAAGCCGCTGAAATAACGTGGAGCTTTCCCAGCAAGCCTCACCGCTCATGCAACCGAGAACCTGCGTGGCATAAGAAGCGTTGCCTGCTCGCGAACACCTGGTTCCTTTCGCAAGCTTCAATTCCCTTCAGCTGCTGATTCCGCAGGCAGCATCTTCGTGGCCTGTTTCAGCAGCTCTGCCTCATGCTCCAGCGCGGAAGAAACGCGCACGATCTGCGCATCCGCTTCCTTCCACTTCTTCTGCTCGATGGCCTCGCGCACTCCGGGGATCGTCTTCACTCCATATCCCGTGTACATGCCGGGAGCATAGATGAGGTTCCTGAACCAGGGACGATTCGGCAGCCCTTCTGAATCGGTAAGAGTACGCTCGCTCTTGATAAGGTCTGTGTTCAGATCAGCGGGCGCAACCCCTCCAGCCGCTGCAAAAGCCCGGTCAAACTCCTGGGCCGCGGCGGTAAGATCATCGCTCGCCTGATCGAGTGGCGCAAAATTCAGGTACGGCGGAATCTCCTCCACAGGAGGCGGCACCATGTGTTTCTTGGGATCGGCAAGCGCTTCATACACGCCCTCGGCAATCTCCTTGTTGCGCTCTTTCGCTTCGTCGCGCTTGTCGTTGGCCAGCGTCTTAAGCTGGCCAAGGTAGAGGTGGATCGTGTCGGCCAAATCAGAGAACTGGAACGGCAGCACATCGGCGTCCGCCATCCGTATCACCATGGTGCCGCCGGTTTGAGCCAGCGCGCGTCCATAGCTGAAATCGGTGTCCTGAAAATGCGTGTACCAGTAGAAATCGTCGTAGATTGAGTGGTACTGCCCGCCCGTGTCCTCGCCGCCGTAGCCAATATTCACGCTCGCGATTCCCAGGTGATCGATAAAGACGGTGTAATCGGAGCCCGACCCAAGCGCCGGAATACGAAGGTCGGCGCGGGATCGAATCTCTGCCCGGTTCTGCTGCGTCGCGCGCGAAATATCGACCAGCCGGACGCGTTTCCATACCGACATCTTCGTTTCCGGATCGGTAATATCTTTCGCCACATCGTTGACAAATTGCTCCAGCGAATGCGATCCCTCAGCGCGAAAATATCCGCGGCCATTGCCATCCGAGTTGAAGTACGCAACCGCGTGCGCATTCAGCTCCGCTGCATGCGTCTCTGCCCACTCGGTCGATCCCAGCAGCGCCGGTTCCTCGCCATCCCAGAAGCAGTAAATAACGGTGCGCTGCGGCTTCCAGCCTTCTTTCAGCAATTCACCGAGCGCTCGCGCCTCCTCGAGTTCCGGACTCGTGCCCGAAAGCGGATCTTCAGCGCCATTGACCCACGCATCGTGATGATTCCCCCGAATGACCCACTGATCGGGATACTTCGCGCCGGGAATGCGGGCAATCACGTCGTAGAGCGGCTTGCGGTCCCAATTGAACTTCACCTCCAGATGCGCCTGCGCCGTGCTCGGCCCAACATGATAGGTAAACGGCAGCCCGCCGCGCCACCCCTCCGGAACCGTCTCGCCGCCCAGCGCCTTCAGAAACGGTGTCGCGTCGGCATACGAGATGGGCAGCACCGGAATCTTCGTGATGGTCTGCACCTGGTCGAGCGGAATGAGCTTCACGCCGGGAACCGCGCCCACGCCGGGCGTCTGCGGATCGCCCGGATAAATCGGCATGTCCATCACGCTTCCCCGCTGCACCCCCTCTGGTGGACGCGTCGGCCCTTCAGGATACGTATCGCCCTGGAAATAGCCATCCTCACGCGGGTCCGAGTAGATGATGCAGCCAATCGCTCCATGCTCGGCGGCAACTTTCGGCTTGATCCCGCGCCAGCTCATGCCGTAGCGCGCAATCACAATCGCGCCCTTGACCGAGATGCCCATACGATCCAGCACTTCATAGTCTTCCGGACGCCCATAGTTCACATACACCAGCGGCCCGGTGACGTCGCCATCGCGCGAAAAGGCGTTATACGTCGGAAGTTGCTCATCTGTCTGGCTCGATGTTGGATCGACGCTGATCGGAGGCTCCTGCAGCTTGGCCGTGAACTTCGCGGGCCCAAGCAACTCCAGCGAACGCACCTTCGGCGTGGGAAACAGCGTGGAGAAAGTCTCGATCTGCGCGTCAAGGCCGTATGACTTCAATTGCGCCAGCAGCCATTCTGCATTGTCTTTATCGTAAGGCGATCCCACATGATGCGGCCGCGCCGACAGCCGCCGCATGTTCTCGCGGATGCGGTCGCGATCTGGAATGCCGCGGAATTTATTCTCCCACTGCACTTCCGTAGCCGAACTGGAAGCGGTGTAGCCGCGCAGCACATGCCCGCCATCGACCGCGCGGGCACTCAGGGCAAACAGGCAAACAGCAGCAACGGACAGGCGCATAGAAAGCACAAACCTCACGAGGGAAATAAAGCTTTGTTGCAGACGATAACAGAAAGCCGGGAGACGAGGGCTCCCGGCCAAAGGTTTACTTGCAGCTTAAAATCGGACGCGGAACCCGAACTCCATCTGCCGTGGCTTGTTGGCCTGCGACGAAAGCACGCCCCAGGTGGAGGAGGAATAAAGAGCCAACCCCGGATCGGCAAGGACATTGTGGTTGAAGAAGTTTGCAAAGATCGTGGAGAACTCAAAGGCAACCGTTTCCGCAATCCTGATGTTTTTCTGGAGGTTCATATCCACGTTCCAGTACGGCATACCGGTGATTGGGCCAAGACCTGGGTTCTTGGTGTCAATGCCTAGGATAGGAGCGCGCACCTGTTCAAATACCGCTACGGGATTTTTGAACATATTGACCGCTGCGCTGCCGGTCCCGGCCGTGGCCGTACCGATGGAGTTACCGTACTGATCTGTTCCACCTGCTACGCCATAATGCGAGGAAATGCCGGCAGTGTATGGGCTGGTAAATACGCATTGCTCATTGTCGTAGTAGTTGTTGCCATCACCTGCTCCAAACGACTGGGCATCTGTCTGCGTATTGCAGTACAGAGGTTCGCCGCTGCCTGCGGTGAAGATAGGCGCAAAGCTCCAGCCGCCCAGCAGACGCCCGATCACGCCGGCCTGGTTCTTGTACCACGGTGTCTGCCAGATCAGGAAGGTGTTATAGACGAACTTCCGGTTGAACGCCTGGACGCCATACATTTTCCCCAGATCAAATGGATCGTTGGCCGTGATTTCGCTCGACGCCTGCACCACCGCTCCCGTGCCCAGCGCCTTGCTGTAGGTGAAGTTCTGCTGCATGGTGAGGCCATGCCAGTCGTGAGTGCTAAAGGTAATGAAGCCGCCATTGTAATTGCCATAGCCTATGCTGGCATTCATTGCGACGCCGCTCGACATCTGGCCGTTCACGCCGTTTGCAGAACCGGGAATCGGCGTGTTCAGCATGGTCCGGCCAAAGTTGAACCCGCCGTTGTCCAGATCGCTCCACAGGCTCCAGACTGACTGTGTAGCGAAGTTGGAGAACTCCTGGTTCACCACGGCCGCGGTGCAGTTCGCATAGCCGTTGCAATAACCGGTGCCCGCAAGCGCCGACTCGAAGAATGGCTGCGCCGGCACATTCGGAACACCCGCTGCGCCGCACTGCGCCGCCGATGTCGCGCAGCCCATCGCTTTCTCGACGACTGCATAAGCAGCTTCAAACGATTGTCCGCCGGCCGACATCATGTATGGAACTGCGTTGAGGTTGATCGGTTGATACTCGTGGTGAACCCAGCGTCCGATATAACCAATCTCAAACAGGCTCTTCTGATTAATCTGGCGCTGGATGGTGAAGTCGATCGAATCAATGGCATTGGGGCGGAAATTCGGGTCCGTAGCTTCGCTGGCTGACCCGGCGATGTCGTTATAGCCCGGATAATCCGGTTGCGGCAGTGTGGGGGCGGCTGTCGGCAAAGGCGCTGCGTTTCCGTCCACGCCGATGCGGAATGCAGTAGACGCGGTTGGAGCCGTCGGACCGCATGCTCCGCTCGCCAACGCCGAACGGCATTGCACTGCCTGGATCAGACCAATTCCGAGCAGAGGAGACAAGACAAGGTCAACACCATTCAGACGGCCGTAGAGACGTCCGTAGCCGCCTCGGATGACCGTCGCTTGCTCGCCGAAGACACGGCCCATCAAAGTATCTGCAGTGAAATGCGGGTTCCATGCCGCCGCGACGCGCGGGCTAAAGGAGCCGTAAAACGGGTTGTATGGATACTTCAACC
>Ga0335073_10007939_pt1 | contig 14867 bp, 11 predicted proteins | sample Lox_Sample_22_FD_207093 | JGI IMG/M metagenome (GOLD analysis project Ga0335073, IMG submission 207093) | Soil microbial communities from Loxahatchee National Wildlife Refuge, Florida, United States - Lox_Sample_2.2 | ecosystem: Environmental > Terrestrial > Soil > Wetlands | place: USA... | reverse complement strand
TTATTGTAGTAGGGCGTTACGGAGAGGATGCCATCCGCACCGCGCACTTCGATCTCCCCGGCGAGTTCGATGACTTCGTGGGTATTGTATCCGCCCGCGCCGGCGAGCACCGGAACCTTGCGGCCAGCCTCTTCGACGGCGATTTCCACGACGCGCAAGTGCTCGGAGCGCGTCAGCGTGGGGCTTTCGCCCGTGGTGCCGCAGGGGACCAGAAAATCGATGCCGGCGGCGATTTGCCGGCGGACCAGTTTTCGCAGCGTGTCTTCATCCAAGGATTGGTCACGCCGGAACGGGGTTACCAGCGCAGTGCCGCAGCCTGTAAACATGTACCACCTCCTTCAGCTAAAAACGATCTCTCCGAATTCGTAAAAACCCTTCTTCCCTACTACCCATTTTGCGGCCTGCAGCGCGCCGCGGGCAAAACCTTCGCGGCTCCTTGCCGTGTGGCGCAGCGTGATGGTGTCGGCCGATGAATCGAAGCCGATTTCGTGGGTGCCGGGGTGCCCGCCGGCGCGGCTGGAACTCACGTCGATGGTGTGCGTATAACCGGCCCGCTTCATTTCCTCCAGCAGCTTGAGCAGCGTGCCCGAAGGCGCGTCCTTCTTGGTGGAGTGATGGATTTCCCAGGCCCATGCGCCATAGGACGGCTGCGATTCCAGCAGGCGCGCCGCTTCGCGAACCACGCGAAAAAAAGCATTCACGCCCACGGAATAATTGGGACTCCAAACCAGGCCGATTCCGCCGTTTTCGACGGTCTTTCTTACCGCGTCCAGATGTTCCAGCCATCCCGTGGTGCCCACCACGATGTTGACCCCGAGAGCCGCGATGCCTTCCACATTTTTTCGCACTGCCGAAGGAATGGAAAAATCGATCGCCGCGTCGATTCCGCGGAAATTCTCCGCCGTCACACCCTCGAAATTGGCGTTGTTGAACTCGTCAAGCTTGAGCGCCACCGAAAATCCATATTCGGGCGCGAATTGCTCGATCATGCGGCCCATCTTGCCGTAACCGACGATGGCCAAGCGCCGTGTTTCAGGCATGGACGGCCTCGAACGGCTCGAAAACGTTGGCGTCGAGCTCGGAGAAGAACTCGCGATGCAACGCTGACACGGCGGCGGGCAAATCGGCCTCCTTCACGACGAAGCTGATGTTGAGCAGCGAAGCGCCCTGCGAAATCATGCGGATGTTGATGCCGCCGAGGGCGTTGAACGTGCGGCGCGCCACTCCTGGAGTGTATCGAATGTCGTCGCCTACGAGGCAGACAATCACCTGTTCCTGCTCCACGCCGGCTTCAGCGAATTTGCGCAGCTCGGCGAGAATGGCATCGATGTTTTTGGTGTTGTCGATGGTGAGCGACACGCTGACTTCGGAGGTCGCCACCATGTCCACGGGAGTTTCGAAGCGCTCGAACACTTCGAAAATGCGGCGCAGAAAACCGTGCGCCATCAGCATTCGATTGGAGTGGATGTCCACCACCGCGATCTTGCGCTTGCAGGCGATGGATTTGACCACGTTGGTCGAAGCGACGCTGGCGCCGGTGATGCGGGTTCCGGGAACATCGGGGCGGCGCGAATTCAGGATGAGCACCGGGATATCCTTCTCGATCGCCGGGACGACGGTCGCCGGATGCAACACTTTGGCGCCGAAATAAGCCAGTTCCGCGGCTTCCGCGAAACTGATGGTCTTGACCCGGTGGCCTCCACGCAGAATGGTGGGGTCGCAGGTCAGCATGCCATCCACGTCGGTCCAGATCTGGATCTCTTCGGCGCCGATGCCTGCTCCGACGATGGATGCGGTGAAATCGGACCCCCCGCGGCCGAGCGTAGTGGTGACTCCATCGTGCGTGGATCCGATGAATCCGCCCATCACGACCACGGAATGTTCCGCAAGCGGCGGAACGGCGTTGGCAAGCCGCGCGTAGGTCTCCGGGAAATCCGGCGCGGCCTGGGTATGGCGCTTGTCGGTGACGATGACATCGCGCGAGTCGAGATGCGCGGAGGGCATACCGTAATGGCGAAACGCTTGCGTCACGACGTAGCTGGAAAGCCGCTCACCGTAGCTGGAGATCGCGTCGACGGACCGCGGCGTGAGTTCGCCGAGCACCGCGAGGCCCTTGACGAGTTCGGTAAGTTCCTGAAACTGCTCGTCGAGGAAGCGATCGAGCGCGGCACGTTCGGCAAGCGGCACCACCTGGCGAGCTTCGCGCGAATGGTAGTCGCGGAGGTCGTGAACCTGGCGGATGTATTCCTCGCGCCTTCCCTCGATGGCCGCGGCGGCGATTGCCAGCAGCTTATTCGTCGTCTTGCCCATGGCGGAAACCACCACCACGGGATGGCGCTCGAGCCGCTTTTTGACGATGCCGGCGACGCGTTCGATGGCAACCGCGGACTCCACGGAGGTGCCACCGAATTTCATCACGATCATGCGAGCAATCCTTCCGACTGCATCAGTTCGGCATTAAGCACCGCCGCGCCGGCGGCGCCGCGGATGGTGTTGTGGCCGAGGGCGACGAACTTGTAAGCGAGCACGGGGCAGGAACGCAACCGGCCGACAAACGCCGCCATGCCGCGCTCGCGCTCCGCGTCTTTGCGTGGCTGCGGACGGTTGGCCTCTTCCATATAAATGACCGGGCGCGGCGGCGCGCTGGGAAGCCGGCGCTGCTGTGGCAGGGCGGTGAAGGAATCGAAGGCGTGGCGCAAATCGGCGAGCGACGGCTTGGACGAAAATTCCACGGAAACAGTGACGGTGTGGCCATCCACCACGGCCACGCGATTGCAGTGCGCGCTCATGCGGGCGGGCAGCGGCTCGATGTGATCGCCGCTGAATTCGCCCATGATTTTCTGCGTCTCCTGCTCCATCTTTTCCTCTTCGTTGCCGATGAAGGGAATCACGTTGCCCACGATATCCATGGACGCCACGCCGGGATATCCCGCGCCCGAGATGGCTTGCATGGTGGTGGCGACGATCTTCGTGATGCCGAACTGTTTAAGCGGCGCGAGCCCCATGGTGAGCACGATCGTGGAGCAATTCGGGTTGGTAACAATCCTGCCCTTCCAGCCGCGCGCCTGCTGTTCGGGAACCAGCTTGAGATGATCGGGATTGATTTCCGGCACGAGCAGCGGCACATCGCGCTCCATGCGATGATTGCGCGAATTCGATACCACCACGTGGCCGGCCGCGGCGAAGGCGCGCTCGATGTCGGTAGCGACGGAGGCATCCATGGCCGAGAACACAAGCTTCGGCGCGTTGCCGGGCTTGCACTCTTCCACTGCCAGCGACGCGACGGAATCGGGCGTGACACCGTCCAGATTCCAGTGCATGGCATCCTTATACTTCTTGCCGGCGGAGCGATCGCTGGCTCCCAGCCACTTCAGGTCGAACCATGGGTGGCCTTGCAAGAACTTCACGAAATTCTGCCCCACCATTCCGGTGGCGCCCAGAATGCCTACTTCGATTCGCGTTTGCATAATTGTCTGACGATCCGTTGATAGAGTTCGACCGCTTCGGTCAATTCGCGCTTGGGGACGCGCTCTTCGAGCGTGTGCGCGACGTGGATGCTGCCCGGCCCTATGAGAAACGGCTGTCCCCATTTGCCGTCGAAGGCCGGGATGTCGGTAGTGAAGGCGACGACGGTGGTATCGATGCCGTCCACCGCGTCCAGCCGCACGGCGGGAATTTCGATGACCTCGCGAAGTTCGGCGCGGCCATCCACGGCGCGTTCGAGCGCGACCTTGGTCGAGGCGGAATCGCCCACCAGGCGAATCATGACATCGGCGCGCGCTTCATCGGCCACCACGTTGGGAGCGCGCCCGCCGGAGAGCGTTCCGACGTTGAGCGTGCTGGGTCCGAGCAGGTCGTCCACGGGAAGCGCGATGCGGCGGATGTCGGCGAGAGCGTCGATGAGCTTGTGGATGGCGGAATCGCCCAACTCGGGGTAGGCCGAGTGCGCCATTTTACCGGTGGCGACCACTTCGTAGCGCAGAACGCCCTTCGAGCCGAGAGCGAGGTGGTTGCCGGTGGGCTCGCCGTTGACGATGTAGCGCGAGCCTCGTGGATCTTTGGCGGCGCGGTAGGCGCCGGCGCTATTGCGTTCTTCGCCCACCACGAACAGGAGTCCGAGATTGCGCTGGCCGGCGGCGAGGAGCGCTTCCACGGCCTGGATCATGCAAGCGATGATTCCTTTGGTATCGCAGGCGCCGCGACCCCAGATGTGTTCACCGTCTTCGCGCGAGGCGACGAACGGCGGCACCGTGTCCATGTGAGTGGATAATGTGACGTCGAGTGCGTCGCCCCATTGGGCGAAGACGTTAAAGCGCCGCGGCTCGACTTCCACGCGCTCCACGCGGCCCTGGTAACGGGCGGCGAGAGGCGCGAGGATCTCGAACAGGAAGTTGCCGGCAGCTTCCTCGTTGTTGGTGATCGATTCGATATCGATGAGCGCGCGGGTTAGAGAAAAAAGATCCATAGGCCATCGTTTTGGGGGAGGAAACCGGGAAAAAGACGACGCCGCGAAAGGGCGTGCCCTGCGATCCCGATAGCGCTCCACCCGCCGGAGTTGCGAGTGACAGTGAGCAGGTATTAGCCTGACCCCCCAACCGCCCGGAATTGACTTTCCGGCCGGTTTCGGCGGAAACTGCCGGCCCCTGTCGTCCGGGCTTCCGAAGGCAACCGGAATTCCAGCCCGTCTACTGATGGCCGCCGCACCTCTACCGTGAAAAATTCAGGATAACGGGCAATGGAGGGCAAGTCAAATTATTATCCCGATCCGGGGTGCGGTCCTTATTTGGGATCGGACGGCACGCTGGCGACCCCGTCGGCGTTCAGGGCGATCACACGGTAGCGGGCGCCGAGCAACGGTTTCGGATCTATCCAAGGATCGTCGCCGTCGGTGGCGCATTGATCGCAAACGGTCTGCCATTCCTTTGCCCCGGGGCTCATCCGCTGAATCGAGTAACGCACGGCACCGGCCGAGCCTCGCCAGGCCACCAATCCTCCCAGCACCACTGAGGTCATCGCCGGCGCGGCCGGCGCCATATGTTTCGGGACAGGCTTTCCGGCCATCGCGAAGGCGTGCGAACGCAGTTGCTGCACGCGCTGCGCCATGTCTTCGGCGCTGTTCACCAACGTCTTGATTCCGGAATAATAGAGCGCCCACCACTCGCCGCATTCGCCCTTTTCGGCGAAGGGCAGCTGCCTGGAATCGGCGGGAATAGGCTGGAAACCGAAATTGTCGAGGTGTGCTTGGAGAGCCCAGAACAGGTCGCCCGAGACATTGCCGTCGCGCGCGAGGGTGTCGAGCACTTCCTGCAACTCCGCGGTGGTCTTCCAGTTCGTGCGATCCCATCCGAATTCGTTCACGATGTACACCTTGCCGTGGCCGGTGACATTGGCCGCGTCGCGGGCGAAGGTGGCCGGGGTCGTCGTTAGGGCGCCGCCGAGTTGAACCGCCCAGTGCGGATAGTATTCGAATGTGGCCATGTCCGGGCTTGGGTTGTCGAGCGCTTTCCCATAGAACGGGAAGATGCCGCTGGTATCCAGGTAGAGGTGCTTAGGATCGGCCTGTTTGATGTGCCGGCCCACGGTTTCCACCCAAGCCGCCACTTCCGCCATATTCCCCTGGGAGCCCATCAATGCCGCCAGAATGCCGCACATGTTGCAGTTCTCCCACGCGAGGATCGTGGGATCGTCCTTGTACCGCAGGCCCGTAATGCGGTTGACGTGGTTGAGCACGGCGTCCACGTGCTCCTCGTACGCGGCAATCAGGGCCGGGTCACGGAAGAAGTCCTGCAGGTCGGTCTTGTGTTCCCAGGCGAGGTACTGGCCGATGCCGCCGCCGGCGCATGCCGCGCAATCGCCCACCAGGGTCATGATCACCCTCATCCCGCGGCGTCCCGCGGCGGCCAGCGCGTAATCCGAGGATTGGAAACCGGCATCGTTAAACTCCGATTTCCGCGGCTCGATGCACAGTGGGCAGCCGACGGTGTCGCCCATGGTCTGCGAGCGCACTACGCGCGCGCCCATCTCGAGAGCCGTGTCGAACGCATCGTCGATTTCGAACCGGCTCGCCAAACGAGGACCGGCTGGATCGTGCGGGCCGTACCCTTCCAGGCCGAGCCATTCGATATTCGGCCCGCCGAAGCGATACGGCTGGCCCGCAAGGGCGAGGTGCGTACCCTCGCGGCGCACGAAGTCGTCTTTTGACGCCTCTTGGGCGAAGACCGTGGTCCAGGCAAACAATACCGCGGCGGCGATCGCGATTCCCTTCTTCTCGGTGCTCTTCATCGCATTGTCCGAAACCGATATAGCACGATTCCACGGGGTATTCAAACAAGCAGCGGAATTTTGCGATCGGGCCGGTAAGGTATGCTGATATCCATGCAACCCGAACAAGCCAAGTTTTTGCTGGACGAAGTGTATCTCGTGCACTTCAAGAATGAGCATCAAGTCACGAAGAAGTTAATCCAAGCGATTCCGCTCGATAAAGGCGATTATCGTCCCGACCAGATTTCGAAGACCGCGCTTGAATTGGCATGGCACATCGCCGCCTCGGAAATGCGCTTCTTCGATTCGGCAATGTCGGGGGTTTTCGATGTGAGTCCACGGCCGCGCCCGGAATCCATCCGGAACTCGGCGGATCTGCTCGCCTGGTACGAGGAGAACTTTGCCTCGCGCTTCGAAGCGATGGCCGCCATGACAGGTGAGCAGTCGGCCAGGATCGTGGATTTTCGCGGGTTGATGCAACTTCCCGCGGTGATGTTGGTGGGACTCGGACTGCGTCATTCCATCCACCATCGCGGGCAATTGTCCACGTATATGCGGCCTATGGGCGCAAAGGTACCGGCGATTTACGGCGAGAGCTACGATTCCGCAGAGGCACGGAAAGCGGCGGCCCAGAAAGCCTGACGTCAGGCTGAAACTTCGATCGCCGCCTGGCCGGCAAGCACGATCCTGCATTCACTCCTTGACAACTTAGGAGAGAGGCTGCATAATCTCCTATAGAGATTAGGAGAGTTGCCCATGCCGGATCATGCCGAACTGCTTCCCGGAACACTGGACATGCTGATTTTGAAAGCCGTGTCCCTGGGGCCGCAGCACGGCTACGGAATCCTGCTGCGCATCGGCCAGATCTCCGGGGACTCGCTGAATATCGAGCAGGGAGCTCTCTACCCGGCGCTCTACAGGTTGGAACGGAAGGATCTGCTCGACACCGAGTGGGGCGTATCGGAAAATAACCGCCGCGCCAAGTTCTATCGGCTCACGCCCGCGGGCGCGAAGCGTTTGAAAGAGGAAACGCAGAGCTGGAATCGCACTGCGATGGCCGTCGCCACGGCGCTGGCAGCCAGGCCGCAGGAGGCCTAAAGTGAGATTCCTGAGTTTGCTGGCCGCGGGCCTGTTTCGGCGCGCGCGCATGGAGCGCGAAATGGCGGAAGAGCTGGCCGCGCACATGGCCCATCGCGCCGACGATCTGATGCGCGCGGGTTACCCTCCCGCCGACGCGGCGCGGCGCGCGCGCCTGGAATTTGGCGCGGTCGAGGGCTATAAAGAAAGCTGCCGCGAAGCGCGCGGCCTGGCCTGGTTTGACGAGTTGCGTGGAAATCTGCGGTTCACCGCGCGCAGCTTGCGCGCCAGCCCCGGATACGCGCTCGCCGCGGTGCTTTCGCTGGCCATCGGGATCGGCGCCAATCTGTGCGCTTTCGTTTCGGTGAACGCCATCATTCTCCATCCGTTCCCGTTTCCTGACATCGATCGCATCATGCTCTTGGGCGAGACAACCTCCAAAATCGGCCTGCACCGCGATCCGGTAGCGCCCGCGAATTTCTTCGATTGGAAGGAAAACAGCCGCTCCTTCGCGTCGCTTTCGGCGTTCCGGCCGTGGGACGCGTTGCTCACCGGCGCCGGCGAACCGGAACGCGTGACGGCCGCGCGAGTCACAGCCGATTTCTTCGTGACGCTCGGCATGGCGCCGGCGAAGGGACGCGGCTTTCTGGAACGCGAATGCCAGCCGGGCGACGATCACGTCGCGGTGGTGAGCCGTTCCTTTCAGAAAAGTCACGTGATATCGCTCGGGCAATCCATCGCGCTCGATGGGCGCGCCCACACGGTGATCGGCATCATGCCCGACGAGTTCGATTTTCCGCTGGCCACGCAGATTTGGGCGCCGTTGGCATACAGTCCCGAGGGGAGGGCCCGGCGCGGAAGCGCGGAACTCGCGGTGGTCGGGAGACTGAAAACGAGCGTCACGGTGGAACGCGCGCGCGCTGAAATGGCGGCCATTGCGTCTACGCTAGCCCAACGATACCCGCAGTCCAACGACGGGCGCGGAGTCGCGGTCGAACCGATCGGCCAGATGAACGAGGTCACCAACCGGTTCGTGGCGATTGTCGGCTGCGCCGCCGGGTTCGTGCTGCTGCTGGCCTGCGCCAACATCGGCAATCTGCAACTGGCGCGGTTCACCGCCCGCCAAAAAGAGTTAGGACTGCGAGCCGCGCTGGGCGCCAGCCGCTTCCGCCTCGTGCGGCAGTTGCTGACCGAAAGCCTGGCCGTTTCCGCGGCCGGAGGGCTGCTGGGTTGGGTAGCGGGAGCGTGGCAACTTGGCATCATGAAAACCAACATCCCGGCCGAGGTTTTGCGATGGGTGGCCGGGCTGCGCCACTTGGAAATGGATGGCCAGGTGATGTTTTTTGGCATCGTTATTTCGTTGGCTGCTGGAATCGCCTGCACCTTGCCCTCGATCTATCAACTGCTGCGCCGGCGAAGTAGCGAACGCCTGAACCAGTCTTTAAAAGAAGGCGGCCGTGGCACGGTCACCGGCCGCGCCGGCAACCGCGCCCGTGCCCTGCTGGTATCGACCGAGATGGCGCTGGCTCTGGTGCTGTTGGTGGGGGCGGGCGTAATGGTCCGCACCTTCGAGCACATGATGGCGATCGACGCCGGTTTCGATCCCAAAGGCGTGCTCACGTTGGAAGTAACGCCTTCGCCGCGCGATGCCATTCAGAGCGCGCAGTATTACCAACGTGTGCTCCTGGAGATGAATACCATTTCGGGAGTCGAATCGGCGGCCGTGTCGGGAGGAAACCAGGCCGCGCAGTGGGAAATCGAAGGACGGGACAAGCCTGCCGCCGGCGAACCGCGCCCGGACCGCCTCGCAATCAGTTCGCGCTACTTCCAGACTATGCGCATTCCCGTGAAGGACGGCAGATCGATCGGCGAGCAGGACGCGCCGGAAGCCACCCGCGTGGTGGTGATCAGCGAGAGCCTGGCGCGTTATTACTGGCGCGCATCGTCGCCCCTTGGACGGCGCATTCGGCTGGGAGGAGCGGCGTCGCCGTGGCTCACGGTGGTGGGCGTCTGCGGGGATATCCGCGACTGGTTCGGAGGACAGAACGAACCCACGGCTTATACCTCTTACCGGCAAGACCCTCCGCCGGGAGTTCGTTTCGTGCTGCGCACCGCGCGCGACCCGATCGAATTCACGCCCGCGGCGCGCCTGGCGATTCGGCGCGTGGACGCCAACCAAGCGATCTACAACGTGAAATCCATGGAGCAGATTCTCGCCGAGCAGACATCTGGCGTGCGGTCGGCGGCCATGGTAATGAGCATCGACGCGGCCATCGCACTGCTGCTGGCGCTGATGGGCGCGTATTCGGTTTCGGCTTTTTTCGTGGCCCAGCGGACACAGGAATTCGGGGTCCGCATGGCGCTCGGCGCGTCGCCGCGCGCCATCCTTCGCATGGTGATGGCCGGGGCCGCGCGCACCAGCGGCGCCGGGCTGGCGGTGGGAATGGCAGCCGCCCTGGCGCTATGCATCACCATGTCGCACGTGCTATATGGCGTGGTTGCCATCGAGCCCCTGACGTTCACCGGGCTCTCGGCCATGCTTACCTTCGCGGCTCTGGTTGCCGCGTTCGTTCCCGCGCGCCGCGCCACCCGCGTCGATCCTATGATTGCGCTGCGAAGCGAGTGATGCGCTGGTCGGACTCACCCCGGTTAGTCTTGACACCTTCCAGCCGTTTTTGTAATACATAGAATAGGGACGCTCAGATTATGTTCCGCTCGGGCTCAGCCCGTTCGCGTGAACGCTCCATTACTTGGGTCCTTGGTTTGCTGTTGAAACAGGGGACACCCGCAATGAAGTGGGCAGAATCACATCAATTTTCAAAAGTCCCACGCATGGCTAAGGAGAGACAATGCGCAATATGAAATCCCGTGCTGGTCTTGTGATTGTGTTCGCGGCACTGGCCACAGGCCTGATGCTCCTGGCAATTAACACCGCGCCACGCTCCACTTCGGCAGCCAGCCCTCAAACTGCCTCCGCCCGCAGTACGCTTCCACAGGTGTCTTACGCGGACGTTGTGGATCGCGTCGCACCTGCCGTGGTCACCATCCATGCGGCGCGTCGCGTGCGGGCGCCCCAAATGCCCGATTTCTTTAACGATCCCATGTTCCGCCAGTTCTTTGGCGGGGGCGGGCGCGCGACACCCCGCGGCGACCAGGCGCCAATGGAGAGGGAAGAGGCGCTCGGATCGGGTGTCGTCGTCACCTCCGACGGACATATCATTACCAATCATCACGTGGTCGACGGCGCCGAGCAGATTTCGGTGGATTTGACCGACGGACGGCACTTTGATGCGAAGGTGCTCGGTTCCGACACGCCCAGCGATCTCGCGGTGCTGAAGATTCAGGCAACCAATCTGCCCGTACTCTCGCTGGCCGATTCCGACAAGGTTCGCGTGGGCGATGTCTGTCTCGCCGTTGGCAATCCATTGGGTATCGGCGAGACGGTAACAATGGGCATCGTCAGCGCCAAAGGCCGCAGCACGGGCCTGAGCGATGGCAGCAGCTTCGAAGACTTCCTGCAAACCGACGCCGCCATCAATCAGGGTAATTCCGGCGGCGCGCTGGTGAACACGCAGGGCGAGTTGATCGGTATCAACAGCCAGATTCTTTCGCCTTCCGGCGGCAACATCGGCATCGGGTTCGCCATCCCCTCGAATATGGCGCGCAGTGTCATGGATCAGTTGGTCAAGACCGGTCATGTGAGCCGCGGCAGGCTGGGCGTGGAAATCCAGGAGATTTCGCCGGAGATCGCGCAGAGCATGAACCTGAAAAATACCCGTGGCGTGCTGGTCAGCGGCGTGGAGCCCGGCTTGGCTGCCGATAAGGCCGGCGTTAAAGTCGGCGATGTAATCACTGCCGTGAATGGCTCCCGCGTGGATGATTCCAATGCCCTGCGCAATCGGATTGCGTCCACGCCTCCGGGAACCGACGTGACCCTTACCGTCCAGCGTGACGGCCGCGAAGAGCAGTTGCACGCCAGGCTTACCGAACTGCAAACCGACAACCAGGCATCGGCATCCGAGGGTAACGGCGGCGGCGAGAGCGCCGGTGCGCAGTTGGGGATTTCGGTGGAACCCGTGACATCCGCCATCGCCAGCCGCTTGAAGTTGAAGGGGACGGAGGGCGTCGTCATTACCGATGTCGCTCCCAACAGTGCGGCGGCGGAAGCGGGACTCCAGCCCGATGACGTGATTCTTGAAGTCAATCATCAACCGGTGAGATCGGGGGCCGATGTTCGCGCCGGGGTGAAGGCTTCGGGAACGCGCCCCGTGCTGCTCCTCTTCAACCGCGCGGGGGTGAACCACTTCGTCGCCATCCAGGCGAAATAAACGAGCACGGAAATCGGTGCTTTCCAGCCCGGCCGGGGCACGCATAGGCCAGCGAAACGGCCTCTGTGTAGTCCCGGAGGGCCTGGCGATACCTTTCAGACTGCACAAGGATAAAAGAATATCCATTGGCGGCGATTGCCGTCCTCAGTTTCCGTTCGGCGACGCGAACCGCTCGGGCTTTCCGCTTCAGTCGCATGTTGGAGGATTTCGTCAACTGAGTAGTTCAGGAGTGGTCCTTCTCTGCTTTTTCTTTTTGCGGTGATTGAATCGTCCAAATGTGTGGAAACTCCCAACAGGAATCCGCACCGAGGTGGAAATTATCACAATCAGGTTAATCGCGCGCGCGTGGTAGCTTGTACCTGATGACGTGGCTTGTCTGGTCCCTCCTTTCCGCGGTCTTCGCGGCGCTCACCGCGATTCTGGCCAAAATCGGCGTCGCCGGAGTGGATGCCAATCTGGCAACCGCCGTGCGGACTTCGGTCGTAGTGGTCTTCACGTGGCTGATCGCGCTGACGGTCCGTTCGGGAACGCCGTTTCAGCATTTCACGGCGAGAACCTGGATTTTCCTGGCGCTCTCCGGCGTGGCCACGGGGCTTTCGTGGCTCTGTTATTTTCACGCGCTACAGGTAGGCGAAGCGTCGCGCGTGGCGCCCATCGACAAGCTCAGCGTGGTGTTTGTGATTCTGCTCGCCACGGTGTTTCTCGGCGAGAAATTGACATGGGGCAAAGGCGTGGGTGTGCTGCTGATCGCCGCCGGGGCCATCGCCATCGCGCTCGATTGAAATTGGCGCCTACGGAACCAACGCCTTTCGGATCGGCTCGACCCACGAATCTTTGGCCATGTCCCAAACGATAAAATCCGAGTCGAACTGCCAGTAGGTCCATGCCCATCCGAGCTTCTCGGCGGTGCGTGCCACGAAGGACGTGTAGCGCACGCGCGAATCCATCTCGCCCTTGTCGTACGCGCCGAATTCGCCCAGCAGAATCGGCCGTTTCTCTTTCTTTGACCATTGCTGAACGCGGGTGAAATCGTCCACAACGCGCTGCTTCTCGGCATCGGTTCCCCACTTCACGCCGGAAAGTTTGGCCGTCGCGGGGTTCCAACTCGCTCCCTGGTGCGTGAACTCCATCGGCAGATAATAATGCACCGTGACGATGATATGCCGGTCGTCCGCCGGCAGCGTGAGTTTGCCCAGGTAGTTGATGTTGTTCCAGAACGCCGGTCCGATCACCACATTGCGCTGGGGATTGCTCTTGCGAATGATCGCGAGGCCATCTTGCAGCAAGCCATTCCATGCGTCGGGGGTGAGCTGCGAGTTCGGTTCGTTCAGGATCTCGAAGAGCACGCCATTCGGCGCGTCTTTATAATGCGCCGCCACCTGTTCCCAGAAGGCCAGCAGCTTCGGCCGGCAGATTTCCAGATCCTTGCCGCAAGGTTCGAAATCGTGCTCGTCGAGGATTACCTGGAGATGATTGGCGAGCGCGTTCTTCACGGCCCAATCGAGCGTGTGGAACCACGCATCGCTCAATTGATGGGAGGCGTTCATGTGGCTGAACGCCTGCAAGTTGATGCGAATGGTTTGAAATCCACCCTGGTGGATCAGTTGAAAATGGCGCTCCTGGAAGCGCGCTTTCGCGGCCGCTTCCCAGATCGGATCGTAGCCGAGCACATTGACGCCCCGGCCCATCAGTTTCACCTGCTCGAACGGATCGAGCGCTTGGAATGCCTGCGCCTGCCCGCTCCATCCGCCCCCTGCCAGGGCGGCGAGTGACAACAGCCGCAGCGAGATTCTCATTGCGTGCTTCATCGTGCCGTTTCCGAAGCACGATGATAGCGCCATGCACTCGGTTACGGCACGTTGGCGCTCACCGTGTTCGAAGAGCCAACCGAATTGGCAAGCGTAACCGACACGGAAGCGACATCCGAGATATTCCCGCTGATCGTGAAGGGCATCGTCAGGGAGAACTGGGAACCGGTCTTGAGCGACGCCGCGCTTGCATACCACGCCTGGAACAGGCTGCTCACATCGATCGTGGCGGTTGTGGTTTGCAGCGTCGCCCCTGGCGCCGCCGTGAACGTGAAGGTTGCAGTCTTCATGTCCAGGGTGGTCGAAGTTCCCACGATCACCACATTGATGGTGTTCGGGGTTTGCGGAATGGTCACGGTCACGCTGTTGATTGTGGGAGCGGACGCCGCAATGGTCGTGGTGGCGGAGGGCGGTACCGCGGGCGTGACGTCCACACCCGCCGCGCTCAGGGCAAGCGATATCTCGATGGTTCCCGGGAAAGTGCCGGCCTGGAATTGCAGAGTGGCCGTCGTGGTATTGGCCGGGATGGTGATCTCGGTGGTCCGCGAGCCGCCGGCAAAGCTGAGGTCGGTCGAGTTGCCCGGATTCGGCGTGATCGAAAGCGTTGCCGTCACCGTAATCGGTAAAGCATAGCCACTCGCCAGCGTGATGGTCACGGTTGGCTGATCGCCCGGTTTCGAGGTGGCCGGGAGGCCGCTCAATGTGATGGCCGGAAGCGCCGGCGGTCCGGCGATGGCCACCGTGAATTGCTGTTGCGCCGCAAGGCCCGTGCTATCGGCCGCTTCAATGGTGAAAGTGAAGCTGCCTGCCGCCGAAGGCGTTCCGGAGATGGTTCCGCTTGTCGGCGAGAGTGAAAGTCCTCCCGGCAGCGTCCCCTTCGATACCGACCAGGTAATCGCACCCGTACCGCCTGACGATGTCACCGTCTGGCTATAGGCGTTCGCGACCGACCCGCCCGGCAAAGAAGTCGTGAGAATCGTCAGCGGCTGGGGATCGACCACCAGGGTCAACGGGGCCGTTGCGGTTGCGGAGGTCGAGTCCATCACCTGAACCGTGAAGCCGTAACTTCCGGCTGTCGCCGGCGTACCGGATAGCACGCCGGTCGATGTCCCGAGTTGAATGCCCGGCGGCAAATTGCCCACGGTCACCGACCAGGTGAGCGGCGGGGTCGAGTTCGCCGCCAGCAAACCGGAATCGTAAGCGGCGCCCACCGTACCCGCGGGCAGGGAAGAGGTCATGATCGACAGGCCTACGCTCTGTACCGTCAACTGGAAGGTTGCTGTGGCGATGCCGAAGTTGGAATCGACCACGGATATGGTAAACGGATAGGTTCCCGGCGTAGTGGGCGTGCCGGTAATTGCCCCCGTCGAGGGATTGATCGAAAAACCGGTAA
>Ga0335073_10007938_pt1 | contig 14867 bp, 12 predicted proteins | sample Lox_Sample_22_FD_207093 | JGI IMG/M metagenome (GOLD analysis project Ga0335073, IMG submission 207093) | Soil microbial communities from Loxahatchee National Wildlife Refuge, Florida, United States - Lox_Sample_2.2 | ecosystem: Environmental > Terrestrial > Soil > Wetlands | place: USA... | reverse complement strand
AGCTGGCAAGACTCGAAGAAGCGCGCGAGAAAAAAATTCCCTGGAAGTTGTGGGGTCCTTACCTGAGCGAGCGGCAATGGGGCACGGTCCGCGAGGACTACAGCGGCGACGGCAACGCGTGGGATTATTTTTCGCATGATCAGGCGCGCTCGCGCGCGTATCACTGGGGCGAAGACGGGCTCGCCGGCTTCAGCGACGACAAGCAACTCCTCTGTTTCAGCCTGTGTTTGTGGAACGGCAAAGATCCGATTTTGAAAGAACGCCTCTTCGGGCTGACCAACAGCGAAGGCAATCACGGCGAGGACGTCAAGGAATATTACTTTTACCTCGACAGCACGCCCACCCACTCGTACATGAAGTATCTGTACAAGTATCCGCAGGCGGCGTATCCGTACGACGATCTGGTGCGCACCAACAAGCAGCGCGGCCGCACGGATATGGAATACGAACTGATCGATACCGGCATCTTCAACGACGATCGCTATTGGGACGTTTTCGTGGAATACGCCAAGCAAGGGCCGGACGATGTCCTGATCCAGATCACGGCGGCGAATCGCGGCCCGGACACGGCGACGCTTCACATTCTGCCTACACTGCTCTTCCGCAACACCTGGAGCTGGTCGAAGGGTGCGCCAAAGCCGAAGCTGTCGCGCGCGGGCAAAACGAATGCCGTCGTCGCGTCGCACGAGCAGCTCGGCGATCGCTATCTCTACTGCGAAGGCGATGCGCCTCTGCTGTTTACCGAGAACGAGAGCAACAATCAGCGTATCTTTGGCACGCCGAACGCCAGTCCATACTTCAAGGATGGCTTTCACAACTATCTTGTGCACGGGCAAAAAGAGGCGGTGAATCCCGACGGCATCGGTACGAAAGCCGCGGCGCACTATCGGCTGACGGTCGAAGCGGGTAAGGAAGCTACGGTTCGCCTGCGCTTCAGCAACATGCCTCCGGCAAAGCTGCGCGAGCCGTTCAAGGATTTCGCCAAGCTTCTCAGCGCGCGCAAAATGGAGGCCGACGAGTTCTACGGGGTGGTAATTCCTTCATCGCTGAGTGAAGACGAAGCGCGGGTGATGCGCCAGGCGCTGGCGGGCATGCTGTGGACGAAGCAGTACTTCGGCTTCGACGTCGACAAGTGGCTGGAGGAGCATGGCGTCGATCCGCTGCGGCCCAGCGGCGAGAAGCTGCGCAATATCGAGTGGTTCCACATGGTCAACGAGAACGTCATTTCCATGCCGGACAAGTGGGAATATCCCTGGTATGCAGCGTGGGACCTCGCGTTTCATACGATGGCGTTCACCACTGTCGATCTCGACTTCGCCAAAGAGCAGCTCGAACTCATGCTGCAGGAAATGTTCCTCCATCCCACGGGACAGATTCCCGCGTACGAGTGGAATTTCAGCGACGTGAATCCGCCGGTGCACGCCTGGGCGACGATGTTTCTCTATCGCATGGAAACGACGTTCCGCGGCCAGGGCGACGTTGAATTTCTGAAGCGCTCGTTTGCCAAGCTGACCTTGAATTTCAGCTGGTGGGTAAATCGGAAAGACCGCTTCGGCAAGAACATCTTCGAGGGCGGATTTCTTGGGCTGGACAACATCGGCGTCTTTGACCGCAGCGCGCCGCTGCCGACCGGCGGCTATCTGGAGCAGGCTGACGGCACCGCCTGGATGACATTGTTCTGCCAGAATATGGCCGAAATGGCCGTCGAACTGGCGGCTCACGATCCGTTTTACGAGGAAATGGCGATCAAGTTCTCCGACCATCTGCTGTGGATTGCTCATGCGATGAACCGCACTGGGCCGGACGGCATGTGGGACGAGGAAGATGGCTTTTACTACGACGTGCTGCGCTTGCCGGACGGCAATGCGCAACGGCTGAAGGTCCGCTCCATGGTGGGACTGCTGCCGATTTGCGCCGTAACCGTCATCGATCCGTGGCAGCGGGAGCGTGTACCACGCGCCGCAGCGGCCATGTACGAACGCCTTGAGCGCATGCCTGAATTGCGCTCCAGCATTCATACCACCGGACCCGGCCACCTGGGCCATGGCGAGCGCGGAATTGCCGCGCTGGTGAGTCAGGAACGACTGCGCCGCATCCTGAGCCGCATGCTCGACGAGCAGGAGTTTTTCAGCCCGTACGGCATTCGCGCGCTTTCGCGCTACCACCTCGACCATCCGTATGTGATCCATGTCGGCGGCCAGGAGTACAAAGTCGGCTACTTGCCCGCGGAGTCCGACTCCGGCATGTTCGGCGGCAACTCGAACTGGCGCGGGCCGATCTGGATGCCGGTGAATGCGCTCATCATTCGCGCGATGTTGACCTATCACCTGTATTACGGAGATAGCTTCAAAATCGAATGTCCCACCGGCTCCGGCAACCTGATGAACCTGTTCCAGGTCGGCCACGAAATTGCGAACCGGCTGGCGAGTATTTTCCTGCGCGATAAGTCAGGTCGCAGGCCGGTCTACGGCGGCACCGAGAAGTTCCAGAGCGATCCGCATTGGAAGGACAACATCCTGTTCTACGAATACTTCCATGGCGATAACGGCGCGGGATTGGGCGCCAGCCATCAAACCGGCTGGACGGGCCTGATTGCGAAATTGCTGGAGGTCTTTGGGCGCCTGGATGAGGAACGTTGGCTCGAGGTTGGCAAGCGCGACGCCTACGCCGCGAAGGCCGGGACGAAGTAAGCTGCACGGGGCATTGACCTCGACTGCCGGCGGTTCGCAGTTTCAGCTTTGATTTTCTTTCCACTCTTCGTGCCAGGCCATCTGAATCGCCTCCAGCTTGGCCTCATTCGAGGCTTGAGGATCGTCGGCGAAGTCCGGCAACTCGGTCACGTAGCGATGCAGGTCGGTGAAGCGGACCTCCAGCGGATTCTGCTGCGGATATTTTTCGGCCAGAGCCATGCCGATGTGCTCCGCATCGTTCCAGGTCAAGTGGGCAGCCATAGCACCTCCCGGCGAAACCGCGCGCGCCACGGTTCAGTTTACTTGTATACTCGCTCTTCCAGCGCCTCTGTCGAAGGCGGCTGCGCGGGCTGGTGAATCGTGCTACGAATCGGACTCACCGGCGGTATCGCTTGCGGTAAATCCACCTTCGCCGAGCTGCTGGTCCGGCGCGGCGCGCACTATCTCTCCGCCGACAATCTTGCCCATCAACTCTATGCGCCCGGCGCCGTCGTTTACGACGAAGTGGTGCGCCGTTTTGGCCGCGAGATCCTCAATCCCGACCAAACCGTGAACCGGACCAAACTCGCCGCCGTCGTCTTTCCCGATCGCGTTGGGGAACTCAATGCCATTGTGCATCCCGCGGTTATCGAGGCGCAGAAGCGCTGGCTGAACGAGATGGCGCACGCCGATCCCGGAGGCATTGCGGTGGTTGAGGCGGCGCTGCTTCTCGAAGCCGGCGCCGAGCGCGACTTCGACAAGATCATCGTCGTGACCTGCGGATGCGAGCAGAAGGTCGCGCGCTATGCCCGGCGTATGAATCTGCCGGCGGAGGTCGTGCAAGCCGACATTGAGCGCCGTGCCGCCGCGCAGATGAGCGACGCGGAAAAAGCCAAGCGCGCTGATTATGTCATCGAAAATTCCGGTTCGGTAGAAGATCTGGAGCGGCAGGCGGAAAAAGTTTGGGCCGAACTGCAGCGCCTTGCCGTCTGAATCGTAAGGTGCGCAAATCCCGCCGATTTCGTTACACTTCTCTATAGCTCTCGTCTATTTTTCGGTTGCGATTTTGCGATTGAGGCATTCCTGCGCATGAGATTTTTTCGACCGTTTCTCCTGGGCATCGTCATCGCCAGCGCCTTTTACTGGTTCACCACGCATCATCAGGGCGTTAATCCTATCGCCGACGTAATTTCGCATCCGGCGGAGGTCCAGCTCAGCGAAGCCGCCGGGCCGGAGAAGCTTGACCCCGACGAGCAGAACAACGTCGATATCTATCGCCGGGCCATCCCCTCGGTGGTAAACATCACCTCCAAGACCATGGCCTACGACTTCTTCTGGGGCGCGGTGCCGGAGGAGGGCCAGGGCTCGGGCTTCATCATCGACAAGCAGGGACACATCCTCACGAACTATCACGTTGTGGGAGATGCACAGCAACTGGAAGTTACGCTGCATAACAAGAAGACCTATCGCGCTACGGTGATTGGGCGCGATCGCGGCCATGATCTCGCCGTCATCCAGATCAATGCGCCCGAGGTGATGCCGGCGGTGCTGGGCGACTCGAAGAACCTCCAGGTCGGCCAGAAGGTATTCGCCATCGGCAATCCCTTTGGCCTCGCGGGAACCATGACGCGCGGCATCATCAGCTCGCTGCGCCCGATTCGCAGCCCCGAAGGCGCCTACATCGACGAAGCCATTCAGACCGACGCGGCCATCAATCCCGGCAACTCCGGCGGGCCACTGCTGAACTCGCACGGCGAGGTGATCGGCATCAACAGCATGATCGCGACCGGCGGCTCCAACCAGAGCGCGGGCATCGGCTTCGCCATTCCCATCAACACCGCGAAAGCGGTGCTGAACGACCTGATCACGCTGGGCTCGGTGCGCCGTCCGTCGCTGGGAATCGTGTCGCTGCCCATCGGGCCGGAGCTGGCGCAGCAGATCGGCCTGCCTGCCAACTACGGCGTGCTGATCATTCGCGTGGTTCCCGGCGGTGCGGCGGAACAGGCAGGATTGCGCGGCGGCAATCAGCGCGCTTACCTCGGCGCGTCGCAGATCATGCTCGGCGGCGATCTCATCGTCGCCATCGACCGCGATCCCATCGGCGACCAGCAGGACCTGGCCAATGCGATGAACAAGCATCGCGCCGGCGACCGCGTGTTTGTGACGATTTATCGCGGCCAGCGCAAGATGCAGGTGCCGGTCACACTGGGCGAGGCCAGAGAACGGGCGTAAGGGTGCGGCCTTGTCGGCAACAGGAACCTGGAGGTTCACATAGCCAGCGAAGGGCCTGACCGGCTTACGATTAACTGGCGGCTGCCGCTCTATGGCGCGGTTGCAGCGATTGTTGTGTTATTCGCGTTGTTTGCGACTTCGGATGCTCCCGACCTAGCCTGGCTTCTCTTTGTTACGCCGATTGCCTGTTGCATCGCGTTTGTCGCTCTCCTGTGGACAGTCGCGTATCGCTGGAGCCTGCCGCGGAGTCTTGGGGTGGTTCTTGCGTTCGCCGCCTTTGTTTTAGTCTCGATCGCTCTGCTTAGGGCAAAAGACGTACTTCATCCCGCAATCCGGTGGTTAGTCTCTTCGCATCAGTTGAAGAGTGAAGTTCTCGCGCAATCGGCCCCGAAAGATGGGGAGTTGAGGCACCTCGAATGGGCTGGCGATGGATGGGGAGGCGCGCCGATCGGCGATTGGATGGGCTATGTGGTCTTCGATCCTTCGAACTCCCTTCCTGCGCATGCGCGCTACGCGAATCCCGTCAATTTGAACGGCATACCCTGCCACGTCATCTCGATTCACCGCCTCGAACCAGAATGGTATTCGGTCGTCGTGGGTATGAACGAGTTCTGGGATGCCATGCATCCGCATTGCGGCGCGCTGGCGCTGAAAGTCAAAGATCAGAATTGACTGCTCTCCTTGGCGCAAATGCAGGAAGAGGTATGGAACGAGCCCGCTGCCGCGCTTGCGTCGGAGGCTGGTTTTGCCGACGACGCGTGGCGAGGGCGACTCTGCTGTTAGCCCACCGTGGAGCGCAGCGGAACGGTGGGTAGGCCAATCTAGATAGCGCTGAGTCCCGGTGGGGACGACACTTGTGTCGCCGGCTGAAGCCGGCTCTGCACTCAAAATCGAACCTTACCCAGGATTCCGCTACCCATCCCCACTCGCACAAAAGAAGTGCGAGTGGGGCCCCGGCTACGCTCCATCCTGGGCTATCCCGATCACCGCCCTACGGGCTCTGCCGTTCGCTGTACCGCACTGACGAGACGGAGAACGTTGCCGGCGGTCGAACGCGCGCTCTCGCCTGCGGCCAGGAGCATGGAGGATGGACACCGGGCTCTCGAAAAGGTGTACTATCAGGGGCGCTTCGTTATGGCCACGGCTCCGACGATCCGCCACCCACGCGCGAGAAAAAAGTTTAACCTCTCGGATCATAAGTTTTTTCTTCTCTTCGCCTACCTGTTGGCGGTCCTCATCTACTACCCCTATGTGCACGAAGGCAGCCTTACCTACGGCATTTTTCGCGTCGGGGGCAGCATCGGAATTCTTCTGGTCCTGTATGCCGCCAGGGTGCGACGCACCTTGCTGATTTGCGCCATCGCGCTGGCCGTCCCCGCCGTGCTGCAACAGCTACTGCGGTTTCGTCCCGATGCCGGCCTGTTTTCGCTGATCGACATCGTTCTCAGCTTTGCCTTCGACGTTTTTATTGTGGCGCTGATCTTCCGCCAGGTCTTCGCGGAGCAGCAGGTGCGGTCCGAAACCATCTTCGGCGCGATCACCATCTACCTGCTGATCGGCTACAGCTTCGCCAGTGTCTACGAGATGATTGCCACCGTCCAGGCGCGGGCCTTCTATCTGGATCCGATCACCAACCTGCACACGGTGCCCAACCGCTTCGACTTCATCTACTACAGTTTTGCCACCATGACCTCGGTGGGGGCCGTAGGGATCACTCCGGTCAGCGGACAGGCGCGCTCGTTTACCGTGATCGAAAGCGCGCTGGGCGTGCTCTACCTCGCCGTCCTGATCGCGCGGCTCATCGCCGATTACCGGCAATCTCCTCCTACCCGCACCAGCTAGGCGCGGGTGCCCCACCCTTCTCCTATGTTTTTGGGAGAGGGTGGGCGGCGTTGCTCGCCCCTTCGCCGTCGGCTATGATTTCTGGATATGTACGATGACTTTGAGGCAACCGATCGCTGGTCGGGCAAGCCGGTTCACGTCCGCTATCAGGCGCTGATTGTGGCCATCGCCACACGCCACGCCGACGCTGTCGATATCAAGTTCCTGGTGGGCGATCGTCCCGTCTGGATTGCGCTGCCGCACATGGCGTGGGTGGAATACACCAAGCAGACCGGCAACATCATCACCGACCCCATGGCGGTGCAGATCGCCGGGCACTTTCTGAAGTGGGCGATCGAATCGGGCGAGGACAACGGCCGCGAGATGTATACCCTCACTGTCGAGGAGACGCTCGATCATCTGAAGGCCGCGAAGGACGAGGCGCTCGCGCCGGCCGCGCGCTGACACTCCCGATCACCGCATCCGGGTAGAGCGGGCCTTCAGGCCCGCGTATCAGCCACAACTTTTAGTGCCCAGTCGGCTTCAGCCGACGACCATTGGGTGTCGCCGGCCATAGCCGGCTCGGTTCCCTTTCCATTCGTACCCGGGGCTTGCGCCCCGGGCTAACCCCCTGCCGCCGCTATGCGGCTGTCACTGCTGGCGGGCGACGGTTGGATTCGAATCCATCTACAGCGCAGTAGTCAACCATGCCAGAGAGATGACCGGGATTGAGTTAACAGAACGGTCCGTTCGTTTTCGGTCGTCTGCCCGTTCCTGGAGCAGCGTTGGAACCGTAGTCGCCGATAGCTTCCTCAGAACCGCGAGCGCACCTGCTGCTCGCCGATCACCTTGCCGTCGTGGTCGAACCACACGACCAGATACTGCGGCTGAAAGATGGAATACCAATAGCGGTAGAGGTACTCGTTGACGCAGTTTTTCGGCGCCAGCGCCATCTCGCCGCACTCGCCCTGGCTGGACGGGTCGCCCAGCAACTCGCGCACAACTTCGTTGGGGTCGCCGATGGTAACCTGCGGGAAGTTTTTCGTGAGCTTCTGGTCGTGCTCGTAGGCCCAGACGGCGGCAATGACGAGTCCGAGCGCGATCGCGATGAAGAAGATGCGGGTCATTGTCAGTTGCCAGTTGCCAGTTGCCAGTTGCCAGTTGCCAGTTGCCAGTTGCCAGTTGCCAGTTGCCAGTTGATTAAAGCATGGTTGCATGACGAAGTTGCGTGTGGCGATCTACTTGTCGGGAAATGGCCGCAAATCTGGCGAGACGCGGCGATTCAGCAGCACCGCTCTATGCCCCAGCCGCTTGTGCTTTCTCTCGCCGGAGGCCGAAGAGCTTCGGTGCGAGCACCAGCAGCACCGCAGCCAGCACCGCATAACAGGCGAGCACGGGAATCGCATGGTGGTTGCGCGCGTATCGTCCCGAGAGCAGCAGCGCCAGTCCGACATGCCGGTTGGCATTGCTGACGGCCAGGGTGCGCATGCGCACGACGTCGGTTCGCAGCAGCCAAACCACTCCTCCAATGGAGGTAAGCAATACGACCAGTGACGCAACCACCACCCAGGGCGTGATGCCTTTCAGCTCAGCCCGCAGCTTCCACAACAGCAGAACGAACACAATCGTGAGCACCGCGTTGCCGATCATGTTCAGCGCCCCCTGCGCTTTGGTTGAGAAGCCGGGCGCCAGGCGCATCAGGAGCAAGCCAACCAGCAGCGGCAGAAATTCCTTTTCGACGATTTGCAGAGCGAGCACGCGCGGCGGGATCCAGATGTTGCGGCTATAGAGTTTGGCGGCCGCGAAGACAACCAGCGGAATCATGAAGGGCGTCATCACGCCGCTCCAGACCTGATAGCTGGCGGCCACCTGCATATCGAAGCCGCGACGCGCGAGATTGCGCGTGAGCAGCGGCGCGCCGGGCACGGCAGCGACGAGAAACAGTCCGGCGAGTTCTCCGAGATCGAGCGGCAGAACGCGCCCCAGCAGCAGCGTGACCGTCGGCGGAATCAGGAATGTCGCCAGCAACAGCCGCAGCCACGCGTCCCACGTAAGCGCGCGCCAGTTGGCGATCAGCTCGCGAATGCGCAGGCTCATGCCGACGGAAACCATCAGCACAAACACCGAGGCTGGGAGGAGATAGATCATGTGGGCGGATCGCGTCCATTGTACTGGCGTCAGCAAACCGCGGTTCCAGCCGGGTGGAGCGCGCCTTCAGGCGTGCATCGGAGATTCCGTGCCCTACCGGCTTCAGCCGCTGAGGTAGAGGACCTCAGACCCTAAAGCGCTTATCAAATTGAATCGCGATTGTGCACGCTTAAGGCGTACTTCACCCGTTTCACTCAGCACAATGTCTTAGCTCACCGGTACTGTCTGCAATCTGCATTGATGGGAGATGACCGGATACGGCAGGAGATCGCAGGATGGTTCACCAACTATAGCGGGAGAATCTCGGATTCATATAGCCGGCGACAGTCATAAGGACGATTGCGAATACCCATATTGCGACACAGAGCCAAAAGTAATTGTGTTCTACCCATTTCACGCGAGAGCGCAGCAGTTCGACTGCGAGCAATGGACTCCAGATGACAGCCAAGAACGCCGCGTTGAGGAGAAAGAGCCGCACTTAGAATCGGCCCGAAAACTGGCGCTGATTGGATGTCGCCATGCCGCAAGAGTAGAGCCACCGGCATGCGATTGCAAGTGCCCGCAGTTGGGCGTCAGCGCAGATTTCAGGCAGTACCGTCTTACCCATTGCGACCACCCGTAAACGCGAAACTCCTATAATCGATGTTTATGCCTTCGTTCCCCGAAGTTGACGAGCAACTGGCGTACCTGCGCAAGGGTGCGGCGGAGATCATTCGCGAGAGCGACCTGCGCGAGCGGCTGGAAAAGTCCCGCGCCACGGGCACGCCCATGCGGGTGAAGGCCGGCTTCGATCCGACTGCGCCCGACCTGCACTTGGGCCACACCGTGCTCATGCGCAAGCTGAAACATTTTCAGGATATGGGCCACACCGTCATCTTCCTGATCGGCGACTTCACCGGGCTGATCGGCGATCCCTCGGGCCGCTCGACCACGCGCCCTGCGCTCACCCGCGAACAGATCGACCAGAATGCCGAGACCTATAAGGCGCAGGTGTTCCGGATCCTCGATCGCGAGAAGACCGAAGTACGTTTCAACAGCGAATGGCTCGACCAACTGGGCTACGAAGGATTCATTCGTCTGGCCGCGAAGTTTACCGTCTCGCAGATGCTGGAGCGCGAAGACTTCCACAAGCGCTTTATGGAAGAGAAGCCGATCGCGATGCACGAGCTGCTCTATCCCATCGCGCAGGGCTACGATTCGGTTGCGCTGGAAGCGGATGTCGAACTTGGCGGAACCGACCAGAAGTTCAACTTGCTGATGGGACGCGAGCTGCAGCGGCACTACGGCCAGCCGCCGCAGATCGTGCTGACCATGCCGCTGCTGGAAGGCACCGACGGCGTGCAGAAGATGTCGAAGTCCTACGGCAATTACATTGGCATTACGGAAGCGCCGCAGGAGATGTTCGGCAAGGTGATGTCGATCTCCGACGAACTGATGTGGCGTTACTACGAACTGGTCACGGATGCCAGCGTCAGCGAGATCGAGCGCATGAAGCACGCTGTCGCCGGCGGCGTGGCGCATCCGATGAAACTGAAGCAGGAGCTGGGCAAGCGCATCGTCGCGGATTTTCATTCACGCGCAGCGGCCGAACAGGCGGCGGAAGATTGGTCGCGCATGTTCCAGAAGGACGAGGTGCCGGAAGACCTGCCGCTGCTGACGGTTCCCTATGCGGAAGTCGCCGCGCCTAACGCCGTAGTAAGCGATGGCAATCTACAGATCAAGCTCGACAAGCTGCTGGCGCGCACCGGCCTGGCGACATCGGTCACCGATGGCGTGCGCAAGATCAAGCAAAACGCGGTGAAGATCAACGGCGAGCTCAAGACGGAGATTGTTGCAACCGTTAATGGCGGCGACGAATTCACCCTGCGTGCGGGCAAGAAGATGGTAAAGGTCTCCATCCAAAACTGATATTCCTCTCCACGCCTTTCCCGGGGTTGCGTCCGAAAGCCGGAATATCCCACTTTGTGGGAGTCGGCATTTCTCAGATGCAACATGGGTCAGTTCCATTTTGAAACTCTTTCTGCGCCGTTTTGGCTTTATTGACTACTACGGTCTGGTAGTAGGCGCTCCCGCGCAGTAAGTTGTGCTCGCCGACGCCGTCCTTCGCGAGGCTAAGAACCGTCCTCTTTGAGGTGTTTTCTATTTCATGCGTGGCCCCGACGCCTACCTGGAATCGCAGTTTGTCCGCGCGACCTGTCCGGTTTGCGGAGGAGTGTTCGCCAAGTGTGGACTACCGAACCATCTTCGTCGTCACCGGAACCTGGCTATGCGCAGAACCAGCGTGGATACAACTAATCGCCGCTCCGTCGCCTGGTGGGACGGATGGAAAGAAGGCTACAAGCTCGGTCTGCGCGATGGAAGCAAACGGCAGCAGGAATCGCCCCGTGACCGGAAAATCAGCCGGCCGGAAGAGAACTGAGTCGGAAAAGCTGCCATGGGCGCTAACCGATTCTCGATTCACGTGAGCCGGAGGCGGTGCGAAGCAGACGGAACCTGGCCCTCCACCGCAGGTTGGGCCTGCGATCGGCAGAATTCATCAGGCGCGAGTTTTTTATCGATTGAATCCGGGCCACCGCGCAAAACCGGTACCGCCAAACCATCAACCCTTGACGGCCATGCTGATTACGAACCGTCACGACCCACTGGATGTTACCGAGGAGATAAGATGAGTAAGAGAGTATTTTTTGTAATCACCGCACTGGTAATTCTAGCTTTTGCGGTGAGTGGCCTGGCGCAGGTTCCAGGCAAAATGATCGCTCCACCCAGTACCCTGGTCCGCACGCCCGGCCATGTGCGCACACCGCTCTACATTTTCATCCCCGATAAGAATGTGAATCCGTTGGTGGGAAGCGGCGAGACGCCGGCTTCGCTGGCCTGCATTTACGGCCTGGTTCCTAACACGCCCGGCTGTCCGAGGAACGGTACATTGCTTCCGACCGGCGGCACCAAAGCGATCGCGGTGCTGGAGTACGGCAACTACTCCGCGGTGCAGAGTGACCTGAACACGTTTTCCAGCGAGTACGGAATTGGCGGCAACAGCACCATCATCAACCTGTGTTTCCCGTCGGGAGGAAGCTGTCCGGCGAACAACGGCACCGGATGGGACCTGGAGGAAGCGCTGGATGTGGAGTATGCGCACGCCCTGGCGCCGAACGCGCAGATCATCGTAGCCAGCTTCACCAACGATCCTCTCGGCGACGGCGCCGAGCAGGGTGCGGCGCAGTACATCGCGACCAACTACGGCAAAGGCGAAGTCTCCAACAGCTGGACGTATAACGGCGGCGAAGGCTGGTGTGGCGGCGGCAGCTGCGAACTGTCGTATGACAGCGACTTCGCGCAGCCCGGCATCGTTTACTTCGCCGCAGCCGGCGACGACGGACTGGGGGTGGCGTATCCCAGCATCTCGCCCAACGTGGTTTCGGCCGGCGGCACCGACATCAACCGTGACAGCAACGGCAACTTCACCAATGAAACCTGCTGGAGCGGCAGCGGCGGCGGCATCAGCCAGTACGAGCCGCTTCCGATGTACCAGCTCTGGATCGGAAACAAAACCGGACCGAAGCGCGGCACGCCGGACCTGGCAGCAATCGCCGGAGAGCAGGGAGTCGAGATCTACAGCTCCACCTACTGCCACGGCTTTTGCCAGGTTGACGGCACCAGCATCGCGACGCCGGTGTTGGCAGCCATCGTCAACCAGGCGGGCAACTTCCGCAACACCACGCTGCAGGAGCTGAGCCCGACGTATCTGAACATCCTGAACCCGGTGCAGTATCATACCCGGCTGTTCGATGTCACCTCCGGCAATAACGGCGCACCCGCCGGACCCGCATGGGACGAGTGCACCGGGCTGGGCAGTATCCGCGAGCCGCAGTACTTCTAAGCCTTGCCACCGCGCATTCAGGCCCTGCCTCTCCGGCAGGGCTTTTTCGTTTCCTGGCCGGTGCAAGAAATTCATCGCCATGTATATTTATGCAGTGGTGAGGGAGCCGGCAGTCGCAAAGTATACAAAACAGGCTTATTGGGCTGGGTTTTCCATGAAGGATCGTCTACGGAACCGATAGTAGTTGAGGAGAATTTTTCTTCCAAGTTGCAGGAAACCTGCTAGACTGCTTGCAACATCATCCTCAAATCCTTCGCAGCAGTTTTGCTCGGTATTGGGGCGTTTGGAATTCGGTTCGACGGCAAGAGGCTGTGGGGGCCTGATCTCTGCTGAGGATGTGCAGGCCAGTCCGTATCAAACCAACAATTGAGGAGAATCGAAGTTAATGAAGACTCGTTGTGCAAACCTGTGTCAGCTGATGGCGCTGGCGCTGGTGGCTGCTTTCTGCCTGTCCACAGTTGCGGTGGCGGCGGATCAGGACACCATGCCCGCGCATCCGCGCTTCGCGGTCATTCCGGCGAAGCCGGCGCTTCCGGGCCAACGTCTTCCCTCCGGCACACTGCAGGAGTGGAACGGATCGTTTACCTATAACAACAACAATTACACTTACGTGATGGTGGGCCAGGACCCGTCGACCAACCAGGGCGCTGTCATTACCACGTGGGTCATTCCGGTAAAGCTGGTCCTTTCCGACGGCTCGGTGTGGGATCCTCTTTCCGGCGGTCCGTTCAGTGCGCTGTCCGAGACCATCACCTCGCCCATTTTCGACCACACCACCAACTACACCCAGGGTGGAGTTAACGTGGGCACGACGCAGTACAACGATGCCGTGCAGCGCGCCAACTTCTGGAGCATCGTCTCCAACAATCCCAACTCGCACATCCTGCTGGGTGGTCCGACCTCCCGCGTGCAGGTGCTGCCTGAACTGACGCTCAACGTTCCTTCGGCCGATGGCCAGCAGGGCGTAGAGTTCGGCGTCCACGTCGCGCTGGTTGACATCGACTGGTACGACAACGAGATCAGCGCCTACATGGCGTCGAGCCAGATCATCAATCCGACTGGCTTCCCGATCTTCGAGAATGCCAACACCTACCTCACCGAAGGCGGCTGCTGCATCGGCGGCTACCACAGCGCGAACGGTCCGCAGACCTACGCGAACTTCGAGTACATCACCACCACCGGCGTCTTCTCGCAGGACGTTTCCGCTCTGTCGCACGAAGTCGGCGAGTGGGTCGACGATCCGCTCTATCCGAACGAGAACAACACCCCTTGCGGCATCCTGGAAGTCGGCGATCCGCTGGAAGGTGGACAGCCCGGACACCCCTACGGAACCTGGACCTATTCGCTGCACAACTTCACCTATCACCTGCAGGACCTGGTGTTCCTGAAGTACTTCGGCGGAGATCCTAACGAGCCGGTCAATGCCTGGTGGACCTTCCAGGGTTACACCGGTATCACCCGCATCTGCGAAGACGGATCCTAGTTGATGGTTGTTCTGTGAATCAAAAACACCCGCCTCGCAAGAGGCGGGTTTTTTGTGAGCAATTAGCAACTAGCTTTTAGCAATTCGCCAATTCGCACGCAGCGGATTCACGGTGCAGCAAAACCTGAAAGCCTGCTGCCAGTGCCGGTTGCCAGCGGCTAAGAGCTAATTGCTAGTTGCTGGTTTCAGTGCCCGGCGCTTGCTGCGCCGGAACGGCCGACCGTCTTCTTCAACAGAAACACGATCGGGATGCAGGCGAAGCAGACCAGCGCCATGTAGCGGAAGTCGTCGACGTAAGACCAGAGGCGCGCCTGGGCCGACAACTCGCCGCCGAGCAGGGCATAGGCCTTGCGCATCGCTTCTACCGGCCCGTATCCCTGGGTGAAGAGATACTGCTGCAACGAATGCAATTGCTCCTGGAAGATGGGGCTGGTCGGCGTCAGCGAGTGCACCAGCTCGTTCTGGTGCAACTGCTCGTGGCGGGCAACGATGGTGTTCACGAGGGAGATGCCGATGCTGCCGCCGACGTTGCGAAACAGATTGTAGAGACCGCTGGCGTTGCCGATTTCTTCGTTGGGCAAGCCCGCGACCGTCGTTGCCGACAGCGGCACAAAGACACTCCCTGAGCCGAAGC
>Ga0335073_10007937_pt1 | contig 14868 bp, 11 predicted proteins | sample Lox_Sample_22_FD_207093 | JGI IMG/M metagenome (GOLD analysis project Ga0335073, IMG submission 207093) | Soil microbial communities from Loxahatchee National Wildlife Refuge, Florida, United States - Lox_Sample_2.2 | ecosystem: Environmental > Terrestrial > Soil > Wetlands | place: USA... | reverse complement strand
GGAACGGCACGTACGCGAGCCGGTTCTCGATCGAGTCGTCCCCGGCCTCCGCCTTCTCGAGCGCGGCGACCGCTGTGTCGTACCACGGCTCCGCGGACCGGCGGGCGAGGGCGGCGCGCCATTGCTCTTCGGTGTCGTCGACGCCGAGTGCGGCCATGCCGGGCGTGAGCAGGATCAGGCGCCGCACCCGGTCCGGGTGCGCGGCCGCGTAGAGCGTGGCCAGGTCGGCCGCGGCCGAATGGCCGAGCAGGTCCATGCGGTCGAGGCCGAGGCGGGCACGCAGGGCCTCCACATCGTCGACGAGGCGGTCGCACCGGTAGCTGCCCGGGTCGCTCGCGTCGTCCGACTCGCCGGTGCCCCGGGTATCCGGAATGATCAGCTGCCTGGACTGGCTCAGGCCGCCCAGGTCACCGACATACGCGCCCGCCCGGCCAGGGCCGCCTGGCAGGCAGACCAGCGGCGGGCCGTCGCCGAGCACGCGATAGGCGATCTGGGTGCCGTCGTAGGAGGCGAAGCGGGCCATGGGCCAATCATCCCCCGACCGGTCCCGAATCGCGGCGGGTTATTTTCGGGTCGGGCGGCCAGAGAAGCCAGGGATCGTTCGGGATAAATAGTAGTTATTCTTTACCAAATGATGGCTGACCTGGCGCGCTGATGAGTCCGCTCCTGCCACGACGGCTGTCCGGGCACATTTTGCTCGACGTGTCGCCGCTGCGCCGGTCGCGGGATTTCCGGAGGCTGATCACCGGGCTGGGCGTGTCTACCCTGGGCACTCAGCTGACGGCGGTCGCCGTGCCGTTTCAGGTGTACGCGATCACCCGCTCGTCGCTGTACGTGGGCCTAGTGTCGCTCGCACAGCTGTTCCCGCTGATCTTCGGGTCGCTGTTCGGCGGGTCGGTCGTCGATTCCGTCGACCGACGGCGGCTGCTGCTCGTCGTCGAACTGCTTGGTGCTTTGTCCAGCGCGGGGCTGGCCCTGAACGCCGACTTCGGGCCGGTGCTGTGGCCGCTGTTCGTGTTCCCGGCGGTGACGGCGGCGCTCAGCGGCGTGGACAGTTCGGCCCGCAACGCCATGATCCCCGCCATGATCGGGCTGAAAGCGATCCCCGCCGCGAACGCGATGTTCCAGGCGCTGTTCCAGACCGGCTCCATCGTGGGGCCCGCGGCGGCGGGGCTGCTGCTCGCCGGGGCGGGCGTCCATGTCGTGTACTGGCTGAACGTTTTCACCTTCCTCTGGGCGGCGGGGGCCGCGTTCCTCATCTCGCCGCAGCCGCCTACCCGGGCGGCCGGGACGGCGCCGACGCGGCCCGGGTGGCGCTCGACCGTCGAGGGACTGCGGTTCGTGCGGCGGACCCAGACTGTGCAAGGCGCCTACGTGATCGACTTGAACGCGATGGTGTTCGGGCTGCCGCGGGCGCTGTTCCCCGCGCTGGCGGCGACGGTCTTCGGCGGCGGTGCGACGACGGTGGGGCTGCTGTACGCGGCGCCTGGGTGCGGCGCCCTGCTCGGGGCGCTGAGCAGCGGCTGGGTCGGGCGGATACGGCGGCAGGGGCTGGCGGTCATCGTCGCGGTCATTGCCTGGGGGCTGGCGATCACGGGGTTCGGGCTGGTGCGGTTCCTGCCCGCCGCGTTGGTGCTGCTGGCCGTGGCGGGGTGGGCCGACGTGGTTTCGGCGGTGTTCCGGAACACGATCATCCAGTTCGCCGGGCCCGAATCGCTGCGCGGGCGGCTGATGGGGGTGCAGATGGCCGTGGTCGCCGGCGGGCCACGGCTCGGCGATCTGGAGTCCGGGGCGGTGGCCACGGCGTTCGGCGACACGTTCGCGGTCGTGTCGGGCGGGCTGGCCTGCATCGTCGGAGCGCTTGCCGTGGCGCGGCTGCTGCCGGAGTTCCGGCACCAGCGGACCGAAGCGCACAAGCTTTCGCAGCCTGTCCAGGCTGAGGCTGCTGAGCCTGCCTAGGCCGCGGTCGGCGGGCCGGTGGGAGCGGCCACCAGGGCGGCCAGCTCTTCCTCGGTGAACCGCAGGCCAAAGATGGTGCTCAGGGCGTCGACGAACTCGTCGTCGGTTAGCTGGCGGCGTTCCTTGGGGTGGCCGGGGCGGGTGATCGTGTAGCCGCGGCCGACGATGGCGCGCAGGGCTCCCGGCTCGCGGCGGGCGACGATCGGCTGCCAGGTGAACCATGACTCGGGGTAGGTGGACGTGTAGTGGTTGGACATCACGACGTCCGGGGGGTATACCCGCTGGTCTTCGGTCCTGTACTGGGTGACCCACTCCCCTTCGACCAGTTCGCGCAGCTTCCACGTCCCGTCTTCGGCGTCGTGGACTACCTCGTAGACCTGGCCGTTCAGCTCCTGCCGGCCGCCATGGAGCGATAGCGGGCCGGGCGGTGAGTTGCCGAAGCCCACGTCGGCGAGCCATGCGCTGTCGCCGGCCCGGACCCGGAGCGTCAGGTGCGTGCGCGGACGCATGGGCTCGCGGTCGGGGCCGACGCGGGCCAGCAGCCGTTCGACCTCGAACCCGAGCCGCTGCAGAGCCGCGCCGAACAGCTGGCCGTGCTCGTAGCAGTAGCCGCCGCGTCCGGCGTCCACCAGCTTGGCCTGGATCGATTCCAGGTCCACCCGGACCGGGCGGCCGAGCATGATGTCCAGGTTCTCGAACGGGATGGCGGCTAGGTGCGCGCGGTGCAGCGCGGCCAGCGTCGCTTCGCAGGGCTGCGCCGGGCCGGCGTACCCGATCCGGTGAAGGTAAGCGTCCAGGTCCAGCTTGCCGGCTGACCATTCGTCAGTCATCCGCGTCGGCGGCCTGGGCGGGAGCAGGCCCCGTGGGGGCTGGGTCCGCCGCGGTTAGGGCGGACTTGGAGCTGACCATCTTGGCGATCAGCGCGCCGGCGGCCGCGCCGCCGGCGAGGACGCCGATGGCCGTGAGGGCGCGGGGCAGCGACGGGCCGATCCGGTACTTGCCCGGGCCGGCGGCGGCGAGCGTCAGCGCGAGCGTCGCGTAGCTGACGGGAAGCTCGACCCCGCCGCGCTGGGCCATCAAGCCGCCCTCCCGGTTGTGGGCCGCGGCGACGCTCATCGCCCCGGCGACCGCCAGCGGGCCCGCCGGGTTGGCGATGCCGGTGATCGTGAGGACGCCGCCGGCGATCTCGGTCGCCGCCGCGGCGGCGGCCATCTGCCTGCCCGGCGCGAGGCCGTTCTTCTCGAAGATCTCGCCGATCGTGTCCAGGCCTGGGCCGTGGAACTTGCCGAGCAGCTTCTGCGAGGCGTGGATGAACATGTACCCGCCGAGCAGCAGCCTGGCGCCAAGCAAGACCTCGTCGCGCATGACGTCCTCCTTGTGAGTCCACTTTGATGCTCAGCCTTATATATACCCGCCAGAGCACAACCCGCCATCGGGGGTGGGTGACGCGATGCTCCCGAGTCCGTGACCGGGAATGCGAAGGTAGCGCGCGTATGCTTCATAACTTAGGTTGTTGCAGGACGTCGGGCGCGCGTTTGCACCGCGCCTAATATTGTCTGCCGTGCCCGGGAATGCAGGGCAGCGCGGAGGAGGCTGTGGTGACGCAGGTAATCCGAGTTTCGCAAACGCGGAGCGTCACCGTTGATTCCCTGGGTGATCCAAAGGGTTTTCCGGTGTTCTTGCTGCACGGAACGCCTGGCAGCCGCAACGGCCCCGTTCCGCGCGCAAGCGTGCTGTACCGGCTCGGCGTCCAGCTCGTCTGTTACGACCGGCCCGGGTACGGCGGGTCGGACAGGGACATCGGCAGGACGGTAGCCTCTGCCGCCAATGATGTACGCGCGATCGCGGACGCATTGGGGCTCGACACGTTCGGTGTCATCGGCCGTTCCGGTGGCGGCCCGCACGCGCTGGCGTGCGCCGCGCTCATTAGCCAGGCCCGGCTCCGCAGTGTGGCCGTCCTCGTCGGGCTCGCGCCGTCCGACGCCGAGGATCTTGACTGGTTCAACGGAATGGCCGACTCGAACGTTGACGAATACGAATTGGCTACGCTCTCCGAGGATGACAGCGCAGCCGAGGAAGCGGTGGCGGCCGATCTCACCTACCGGGCTGACAAAATCAGGGAGAACCCCGAAATCCTGCTCAGCGACCTCGAAGAGGAGATGAGTCACCCGGACATCCGGATAGTCACCGATGTCGGCATCCGCCGCCAGCTCACGAGGACCTACAGGGAGGCCCTGAAGTACGGCGCATACGGCTGGATCGACGACGTGCTCGCCTTTCGCCGTCCCTGGGGCTTCGACCTCGAGACGATCAAGATCCCGGTACTGCTATGGCATGGCGAAGAGGACGTGTTCTCCCCCGCCGACCACTCCCGCTGGCTCTCCAATCACATCCCGACCGCCACGATCGAAGTCCAGGAAGGGATGGCGCATTTCGGCGCCGTGGAGATCTTGCCGAAGCTTCTCGCGAGGATGAAGGCGGAGAGCACGGCGAATCCAGTGCTGCTACAGGAGCCAGCGGACGGCACTACGACCGACGAGCTGGCTTAGCGAGGCGCGCTCCGGCCACTGGCAGCTCAGTCGGGCGACCCCGATGGGCTCGTGTCAGAAGGGCTGCGGGTCAAGGGCGCGCAGCACGCGGCGTTCCGCGCGCAGCGTCACGACAGTGGGGTGCGCGGCGCCGACTAGCTCCTCAAGACGGTCGATGATCCGGCTCCGCTCGGCGACGGTGTCCGTTCCCCGCTGTTTCCTTGTGAGCAGCAGGTTCGCGCGTGCGCGCAGCGTGTCGGGGTGGTCAGGGCCAAGGGTTTCCGACAAGGCTTGCACTACCCGGACTTCTACCTTCTCCGCCTCGGCTAGTTCACCACGGTCGGCGAGCAGCACCGCGCTGACCATCTCGGCGGCGAGCGCGTACGGGTGCTCAGGCTCGAGCATCCGCTTGAGGCCTTCTGTCGCGACGCCGATCTCCGCTGCCGCCTGATCGCCGTGCGACCCCAGGCGCAAGGCGGTAGCCAGATTCACCCGGCACACCAGCGCATGGGGATGGCTGGCGCCCAGGCGCCGCTGATATTCGGCGAGCACCGGCCGGATCTGCGCCTCGGCTTCGCCGAACTGCTCAAGGGACAGCAGGTTAGCCGAGTTGCTGAGGCGGCAGGCGAGCGTCTGGTGACCGGTGTCGCCGAACCTGGCGGTGAGCCTGCGCAGCGCCTCTTCGAACTGTACCGCTGCTTCCTCGGCCCGCCCCGCGCTGCGCAGCGCGATACCCAGGAGCACCTGAGCCTCCAGGGCGTCCGGGCCATCGGCGCCCAACACCCTGGCGTAGGTCTGGTACACGTGCGCCGCGTCTTCCGCCGCGGCGCTGTACTCCCCTGCCTCAAGGCGATCTCGTACCAAGTTCCTGGCCGTGACCAGGGACGATGGATGCTCTTTCCCGAGTGTGGCGTCGTACAGCCGCTTGGTCTGCTCGTCAAGCTCAAGCGCGCGGCCGACTTGTCCCGCGACGCGGTATGACTCGGCCAGGTTGCTGGCGGCGCGCAATGTGCTGGCATGGCTTTCGCCGAACTGCAGGACGCAAGCCGGATAGGTCAGGAGGTCACGCTCGAGCGATTCACGGTAGTGTCCGAGCGCTCGCAGTGCTCCCGCCAGAGTGCCCGCCGTCGCCAGGACGTGCGGGTGATCCTCGCCGAGGAGCTCGGCCTGCTCCACTAGCACGGCCTCCGCCAGCCGCCTGGCGTCCTCGTATCTGGACTGGTACAGCAGAATGTTCGCGAGATTGAAGCGCAGTTGAAGGAGCTGACTGCGCAGCACCGTCGCGGCGGCCGTATCGGCCGGGGCAGCCAGCATCGCCTCCCAGCGGGCGATGGCGTCTGTCGCCTTAGCGGCTCCGCGCTCAAGGTCCCACAGCCGGTAGATGTAGCGCACCCGGTCGATGACGAGCTGGCGGACCTTAGCGTCGGTCGAGGAGACCGCTTCCGCCGGTCCCAGGTGCGGCCAGAGCAACCGGTAGCGGCTCCACGTGGCCGGATCGTCGACCGACCTGCGGGGGCGCTCGGCAACCAGCAGTCGCTGGACGTCGGCACGGGTCTGCGCGAGCTGTTCCGGCGCCATCCGGCCCCTCACCAGGGCCTGGACAATCTGGTGGACCTGAATCTCGCCAGCGTTGGAATCGAGTTTGAGCAAATGCAGCTTGCTGATCTCCTGGACGAGCCGCGGCAGCAGCAGCGGCTCGGCAAGCGCGGGGTCAAGTGGTTCAAGCAGCTCCGCCATCGGGCGCTGGTAAACAAGGTCCAGCGAGATGTTGGGTGCCATCACCGAGCACAGTTCGAGCAGTCGCGCCGCGGCGGGCGAGCGGTCACGCAGCACCTGAAGCGGGAGGTCCCACGCGGCAGCCACCATCATCGGATAACCCGGCGCGCGAGCCAGTGTCAGTGCTGTCCGCGGTTCGCGTGCCAGGCTGCTCAGGTACTCCGCGACCGGATAGCCGGTGTCACGGAGAAACGCCGCCACGGCCGCGATCGCGACCGGCAGGTCACCGAGAGCCTCGGCCACGGCGTCAGCGTCGGCAGCGGTCAGGGAGGGCACAACCCGGCGCAGGTGCAGGACGCTCTCCGCGCGGTCGAACATCTCGACTCGCAGCGAACGCGCGGCCCGGTCGGCCCAGTCCTGATTCTGCGAGGTGATCAGGACTTGGCCCCCGCTCGTGGGCAAGCACTCCCGGACCGCGTCGATGTCCTCCGCGTTGTCGTAAACGAGCAGCCAGTGCCTGACGGTCTCGCCATCGCCGAGTCGGTCAAGCACGAGGCGGGCGCGCTCCGCCACGGTGGCGCCAGCCGGCACGACCACATTGAACCTCTCGTGCAGTTTCAGCGCGAGGTCCGCTACCTGGTGGTCGATCTCAGCGAGATGCCGGCAGTCGATCCAGGCCACGAAGTCGTAGTCGTTCTGGAACCGGTAGACGTACTCAAGGGCTTCCGAGGTCTTGCCCACACCGGCGGTGCCGAGCAGCACGATCGGCCGGACTACGGCCGTGTTGTAGCTGCGCAGTTCGTCCCGCAGCTCACGCAGGTCTCGCTCTCTGCCGGTGAAGCCCTCGTTGCGCGCCCTGACTTCGAAGACCTGTGGCTGGTAACCGGGGTACCTGGGCAGCGGAACGCCGCGGTGGCCTGACTCCGGGGCCAGGTTGAAGAGCCGTCGCACGCGCTCGACGGCGTCTGTCTCGTCTCGTATCCCAACCAGGGACACCCGCGCCGCCAGGCTGAATTCGGCTCCCGAGCGGGCGCCCGCCACGAACACCACAAAGTCTGACTTGACGGTCGTGAGCGGGTGTTCCTTGATCTCCGCGCCGGTCCGGTTGCCGCTGCTGCGGCGCCACGCCAGGTAGGCGGCGGATGCGACGGTGAGCCGACGCCAGCCTTCCTCCGGGTCCGTGTCGTCCCCGGACGCCTCGTCGATCCGCCGCTCGCGGATGGCGAAGTCGCCGGCGGCCAGGACCGCGGCGACCCATTCGGCCCAGATCTGGTCTTCAGGGAGGAACTCAATGATGATCTGGTTGCTCTCCGGCGGGAGCCTGCGGTCGAATCGCTCCAGGATCCAGTTCCGCGACACGTCGTCGATCGCGGGCAGGCAGGTCACCGCTCCGTCCGTGATGTATCCGGTGATCCGTTCGTAGGCCGCGAGGATGGATCCTGGAACGCCCGGCTTGTCGGCGAACACCGCGAGCATCTCCTCGTAGGCGTAGTACGGCCGGTAGGGGACTTCGACGGCGTTCCAGTACGCGCGCCGCGCCTCCTCGGTCATCGCGACCGGGAAGTCTTCGAAGCGCCACGCGGCGTAAACGCGGCTCGCGTCCACCCGTTCCTTCTCGGAGTCGTCCACCCGCATGGGCACCGGAAGCACACGGATCCCGCGCCATCGGTATACCTCCTCGATGTTCTTCGCTACGTTCGCGGCCCCTTCGATGCTCTGGGTGGAGAGCGTGAAGCAGTCGACGAGAACGTCAGGGAGGTGAACGGTGCAGACCTCAGCCACGTCGCTCAAGCCCGTGCGGCTGTCGATCAGGACGTAGTCGTAGTGCCGCCGCATTTGCCCGCGGAGCGCGTCAAAGAATTCTCCGCCGTTGAGCGTTTCATAGAAGTTATCCCAGTCGAGGGCGGATAGCGTCGCAAGATAGTCCCTGTTCTGCCGCCCGGCCGACAAGAACGCGAGAGAGCCGCCGCTCGGAAACGTCCATCCCTTGAGCGGAATGACGTACTTCTGGATCCTCGCATGCCGCGCGATGTGCGAGCGGCGTCGTTCTTCCTCCGTGCTTGTGGCCGCCGCCCACTCATAGTCACGCACCAGGTCGATAACACCTGGCGCCTCACCGGCGGGCAGGTCCAGGAACGGTGCGAAGAAGCGGTGCAGTCCCGGCGACTCCAGGTTCCAGTCCGCGGCCAGGACGCGGTTGCCGTTCGATGCCAGGATCCACGCGACGTTCGCCAAGGCCATCGACCGGCCGGTACCGCCCTGGTAGGAGTAAAAGGTGACGATACGACCGTTGCGAGATTCCTCGGTCCGCAGGTCAGACATCAAGCCACTCCTCCACGGCGTTCCTGCAATTGCACGTGAGATAACTCGTGGCTTGTGACACGACATCTTTAAGAAAATATTGCGAGATCGGCTCCCCCCCGCGCGGAAGCGTCAGCCTTTTGCTTCTCTCAGGCTAGGTCACTTGTAACCAGTTGTCAGTAGCGAACTTTCCCGTCGATGAGCCGGTGGCCTGCTTAGCCGGATGCCATATTCCGGGCGCCCGCTAGCCTTGTCGCATGCCCGCATGCCGCCGGCGCAGCGCCGGCGAGGACCAGCCGTCTGACGCGACGCCCGACAGGGGTTCGTCGCGTCGCGGGCTGCGGGCCGACGCGCTGCGCAAAGGAAGATGCCACGATGAGCGAAGCCACCGCCGGCGAGTGGGTGCTGGACCCGGCCGGGTCGTCTGTTGAGTTCCTCGGCAAGTCGTTCTGGGGCGCGCTGCCCGTGCGCGGCACGTTCGGCACGGTCAGCGGGTCGGGCACCGTGGGGGCGGACGGGGCGGTCAGCGGGCAGCTTGTCGTCGACGCCGGCTCGCTCAACACGAAGATGAAGATGCGCGACGCGCACCTGCGGTCGGCCGACTTCTTCAAAGTGGACAAGCACCCGGACATCACGGTGACGGTGAGCGCGGCCACGCGGAACGGGTCCAGCCTTACGTGCTCCGGGTCCGTCGAGGCCGCCGGGGTGAGCGTGCCTGTGACGTTCTCGGCGACGGTCGAGTCGGCGGGGGCCGACGCGGTCGTGTTGCGCGCGGTACTGCCGATACAGCGGAGCAAGTTCGGGATGATGTGGCAGCAGTTGCCTGGCATGGTCAAGGACGCGGTGCAGGGCACGGTCACGGCGCGGTTCGTCCGGCCGTAGGTCTCTTGGATCTGGAGCCATCTGGGCATTCCGTTCGGGGCGGGCCTCTTTGCTGCTGTCGCGGGCGTGCCACACGTTGCGGATTGCACCCCAGGGTGTTCCTGTGAATCTGCCGGGTGCTGGGACCGCTGTCACATCAGCCACTGACGACCACTTTGTGTATATACGCCGGATCCTGGTGGCGAATCCGCGCCGCTTGTCGTCGACGATCACGTCACCTGCCCCGTAAGCGGCCAATTTCGAAGATCATGGGATATTCCGGGTAGCCCTGGCTCCGTTGCCGCTCGGCTTAAGTCGGCGGCGGCGAGCCGCTGGCGACCCGGGCGACCTTCGGGACAGGAGTTATCAGAGACGGCTGACGGGAGTGTTCGGTCTGGCCGCGCCGCCGACCGCAGGCACGCGCCCCGGCCGGTGCCGGCATCGCCAGTCACACGGGCCCCTGCTCTCCACTTGGCGTACTTTGTGACGTTTTCCTGTCCTAATATGTCCGGAATGTCCATGCGAAAAGTACGCCAAGTGCGCCGGGGGTGAATAACCCGCCGACTCCCATGCTGGCCGCTTCGTCTGTGGCATGGGTCGTGTGTGGTGGGCGATCAAGCTCTGCCGGTTTGGGGCTGGGGAGATCGATCCGTATGTTCCGTCGGTGCGCCGGGTGGAACCTGGCGAGGTGGTTATTCCAGTTCGGCGGGTTTGAGTGCGGGCTGGGGAGACGGGGCGGGGCGTTCGGGATAAGGGTTAGATGTTCTTTTCGCGGTGGGTTGCGGCTTGCTCGGGCGGGAGTGGCGGGGTGGGTGGCGGTATATGCTCGCTTCGTCACCTAGGGTGCGATCGCAGGGGCGATGAGAGGTGCGCTGATGAGTGAGAAATTCTTCCGCAGTGCCGTCCGGGAGGACGAGCGCGAACTGCCGAAGATCGACACCAGCGTGGCGCATATCGCGCGGGTCTATGACTACTGGCTGGGCGGCAAGGATCACTTCGCGGTCGACCGGGAGGTCGGCGACAAGGTGCTCGAGATCCATCCGGAGACCGTGCAGTCGGTGCGCGCCAACCGGGGGTTCCTGGCGCGGTCGGTGCGGTACCTGACCGCTACGGAGGGGATCCGGCAGTTCCTTGACATCGGGACTGGGCTGCCGTCAGCGAACAATACGCATGAGGTGGCGCAGGGGGTGGCGCCTGAGTCCCGTGTGGTGTACGTGGACAACGACCCGATCGTGCTGGCGCACGCGCGTGCGTTGCTGGCCAGCGGGCCCGAGGGGGAAACCGCTTACCTCGACGCGGACATGCGGGAAACCTCGACGATATTGGAGGGGGCGTCGCAGCTGCTCGACTTCAACGAGCCGATCGCGGTCATGATGGTCGCGGTGCTGCACATGCTCAGCGACGACCAGGACCCGTACGGGCTCGTGGAGCGGTTCATGGCGGCGGTGCCCGCCGGGAGCTTCCTGGTGGTGTCGCACCTGGCCAGCGACATTCAGGTGCAGACGATGGCGGAGATGCGCCAGCGGCTGAACGACGCGATGACCCAGCAGTTCACGATGCGGAGCCGGGACGAGGTGGCGCGGTTCTTCGGCGGGCTGACGCTCGTGGAGCCTGGCGTGGTGCTGACGCATCAGTGGCGGCCGGACGGGTCCGCGGAGTCGGCGCTGCCTGGCGTGCTGTGGAGCGGGGTCGCGCGCAAGGACTTACGTGGCCGCGCCCAGGTGGCGGGTGAACCACTGGGCGGCTAGCGCGGTCACCTGGTCGAGCGCGCCTGGCTCCTCGAACAAGTGGCTGGCGCCAGGCACGATCGCCAGCTCACTGTCGGGCGGCAGGTCGGGCAGGACCACCTCGTTGAGCGTGCGTACCTGCTCGTCCCGGCCCCCGACGATCAGCAGGACCGGCGCGTGCAGCGTCCCGAACGCCGAGCTCGCCAGGTCCGGACGGCCGCCGCGTGAGACCACTGCTTTCACATCGGGGCGTTCAGCCGCCGCTGCCAGCGCGGCCGCCGCGCCGGTGCTCGCGCCGAACAGGCCGCGCGGCAGGCTCTGCGCGGCCGGCTGGCTGTCCAGCCAGTCGATGGCCGCTGTCAGGCGGCCGGTCAGCAACTCGATGTCGAACCTGAGCTCGCCGGTGTCCGCGTCTTTGCGGGCCTCTTCCGTCGTCAGCAGGTCGAACAGCAGGGTGCCGAGTCTGGCGTCGCGCAGGCCGGCGGCGACGGTTTGGTTGCGCGGGGAACGCCGGGAACTTCCGCTGCCGTGGGCGAACAGCACTATCCCGGAGGCCTCGGCGGGCACGGTGAGATCCCCTGGCAGTTCTACGTCGTCGCCCTCGACGGTCACGTCCACGGTGGCCGTCTCTGGCGTCTGCGGTGATCGAGAAACATTGTCATGACTTCGCCCTATCCAGGCGGGACGCGATTATGCGGCGTTAGCCCGGATAACCAGCGGGAGTTCCGCCACGGTGCGGGCGGGAGCGCCCCTCCGGGCCTGCGGGCGGCGGGCTTGTCGGGCCTTGTCGTGATTCCTGCTCCTGGCATGAATATCTCGCGAGTCGCGGGTAGCAGAGCAGTCAGTATCAGAACCGCTCGTTACTCGAATGGGAGTGATAGCAATGTTTGGGACGCTGCGGATACGGCGCACCCACGGGATCTCAGGCGGCGTGCTGATCGCCCTCCTGGGCATCTGGGGCGGCCTCATCCCGTTCATCGGCCCTTACTTCCACTACGCCTACACGCCCGACAAGGCGTGGACGTACAACACCGGACGCCTTTGGCTGGAGATCCTGCCTGGCGCCGCCGCGCTGGTCGGCGGGTTCATGCTCGCGGTGGCCAGGGGGAGGCACACGGCACTGTTCGGCGCGTTCCTCGGGATCATCAGCGGAGCCTGGTTCGCCCTCGGCAACGTGGTCGCGCCGCTGTGGACCACCGCCACGCCCGCCGGGGTGCCGGCCAGCGCCACGACGCTAATGCGGGTGGTGGAGCAGATCGGGTTCTTCACCGGCCTCGGCGTCGTCATGGTCCTGGTCGCCGCGGCGGCGGCCGGACGGATTACCGCGGTTCCCGGCCTGGCGGCTCCGGTCGCGACGGCACCGGCTGAGACGGTGCCGGCTGAGACGGTACCGGCTGAGACGGCCTCCTCCCGGCGTCGCCGGATCCTGGTACCCGCCCGCCGTCGGTCGGCCGACGAGGTACCGGTCGCCGATCGCGAGGACACGCAGGTCAGCGGGTAGCGGCGGCTATGGGTGAGCGGGGTCCTGCGGCGGGTCGCGGGACCCCGCTTCCCGCTGTGGAGCGGGGCCAGGATCGGCCGGGGTACGGCAGACCAATGAGCTGATGGCTGCACCACCAACCGCCGCAATGGAGCCGACCGACGAACGGCCGGAGGACGGGACGGATGTGGGTACACCGCCAGCGCGCGTCGGTGACGCCGCAATGGAGCCGACCGACAAGCGGCCGGAGCACCCTGGTCTGCACCCGCGGCGGCCTGACCTGGTACGTGCCGCAATGGAGCCGGCCGACGAGCGGCCGGAGCACCGGGACGGTCCCCCTCGTCCAGGGGGACGCCGGCACGCCGCAATGGAGCCGGCCGACGAGCGGCCGGAGCACCGGTGCGCGGGTTGTAGCCCTCGTAGATGCGGACCCGGCCGCAATGGAGCCGGCCGACGAGCGGCCGGAGCACGTCCGCCGGCACCGGCAGTGCGTGTTCTGGCCGGAAACGCCGCAATGGAGCCGGCCGACGAGCGGCCGGAGCACCTGCAGATCAAGGTCCGCCAGCAGACATTCACCCTGCCGCAATGGAGCCGGCCGACGAGCGGCCGGAGCACACGCACGCGATCGTCGCCTCGGTGCCGTCCTGCGAGCCGCAATGGAGCCGGCCGACGAGCGGCCGGAGCACCGCGCCGGACATGGCCGGGTCGTGGACGCAACTCGGGCCGCAATGGAGCCGGCCGACGAGCGGCCGGAGCACCCGGGAGAAGATCCCGCTGCTGCCGACCGAGGTGATCTGGCCGCAATGGAGCCGGCCGACGAGCGGCCGGAGCACAAGCCAGGCGGGTCCTGGCCGAGCCAGTAAGCCGCGCGCCGCAATGGAGCCGGCCGACGAGCGGCCGGAGCACATGGCCGCCGTCCACGGCTCGCGCGAGCCCGCGCTGCTGACGCCGCAATGGAGCCGGCCGACGAGCGGCCGGAGCACGAGGGGGGCAACTTCAGGTTGCCCCCAAACCGTCGAGCCGCAATGGAGCCGGCCGACGAGCAGCCGGAGCACTGGGAACTGGCAAGTCCCTTATGGCAAGGCAGGTAGCGGCCGCAATGGAGCCGGCCGACGAGCGGCCGGAGCACTTCCAGTGCTATTTCGAGCTGGACGACCAGAAACGGCCGCAATGGAGCCGGCCGACGAGCGGCCGGAGCACTACCGGAGACGGTGCTGATCTGGAACGTACACGGCCAGCCGCAATGGAGCCGGCCGACGAGCGGCCGGAGCACTGGCGGCCTTGATGGCGTAGCGGCCGGTGCCTGCCCAGCCGCAATGGAGCCGGCCGACGAGCGGCCGGAGCACCCGCCGACTGAGCGGCAGCAGCTGCGCCCGCCGCGTCGCCGCAATGGAGCCGGCCGACGAGCGGCCGGAGCACTTCCCCGATAGGAGTGTGTGGCAGCAGTATGAAGCTGCCGCAATGGAGCCGGCCGACGAGCGGCCGGAGCACGAATGACAGGGACTGAGCAAGCGCAGGACAGCGCAAGCCGCAATGGAGCCGGCCGACGAGCGGCCGGAGCACTTCACCACCGAGCCGACGGACGAGGAGGAGGAACGGGGCCGCAATGGAGCCGGCCGACGAGCGGCCGGAGCACCCGCGCTGGTGCCGCCGGGGCCGACCGCGGCGACATGGCCGCAATGGAGCCGGCCGACGAGCGGCCGGAGCACGACGATTACGGCGGCCACGCGGTGCTGCTCGACTGGGCCGCAATGGAGCCGGCCGACGAGCGGCCGGAGCACAGTGCTGCGCCCAGCGCAGGTCGCGGAGGTAGTCCCAGCCGCAATGGAGCCGGCCGACGAGCGGCCGGAGCACCTGGACGCCATCCCAGCCGACATCGCGTGCCGGTACGCCGCAATGGAGCCGGCCGACGAGCGGCCGGAGCACCTCATCTAGCCACTGCTGCGCGCACTCCTCGGTGCAGCCGCAATGGAGCCGGCCGACGAGCGGCCGGAGCACGGCCGGCGTAAGGCTCACGACCTTCTGCGCCACCCCGGCCGCAATGGAGCCGGCCGACGAGCGGCCGGAGCACCCAGGCCGCTGTCATGCCGCGCCATCCTTCCGGCACGCCGCAATGGAGCCGGCCGACGAGCGGCCGGAGCACGTCGTCCTCGAGCTCGAGCAGCTCGAGCGCGGCCGGGCCGCAATGGAGCCGGCCGACGAGCGGCCGGAGCACTCTCCCCCGCTTCGATGACGATCAGACATCAATGCAGCCGCAATGGAGCCGGCCGACGAGCGGCCGGAGCACCTTTCCAGC
>Ga0335073_10007936_pt1 | contig 14868 bp, 9 predicted proteins | sample Lox_Sample_22_FD_207093 | JGI IMG/M metagenome (GOLD analysis project Ga0335073, IMG submission 207093) | Soil microbial communities from Loxahatchee National Wildlife Refuge, Florida, United States - Lox_Sample_2.2 | ecosystem: Environmental > Terrestrial > Soil > Wetlands | place: USA: Florida... | reverse complement strand
GCACCACGATGGCATTTAAAGCTCGGCGGAAATTGGGCCGGAACAACCGTGGAACTGCCAGCTGCACGCTGGAAGAACCTGCTTACCGGCGAACTGATCTCTGGAGGCCGAGTCGCGATGCACACTTTGCTGCGGCGATTCCCGGTCGCGCTCCTTACAAAGGAAGAGAACTAATGATGCATCGATTTGAGCTGTGGGCTCCGCGCGCCAAGTCGCTCGCAGTAAAGGTCAATGGTGGGTCATATCCATTGAACGGACCCGGCGACGACGGCTGGTGGCGCGCTCAAGTCGATACTGCGAACCGGGGTACCGATTACGCCTTTTTCATTGACGAAGATCCGACAGCTTACCCCGATCCCAGATCGCAATGGCAACCGAATGGGGTCCACGCGCTTTCCCGCATTTACGATCAGGCTGCTTTTCGCTGGACCGATCGGGATTTTCAGGCCCCGCCGCTTGCCCTCGCGGTGATCTACGAATTGCACGTGGGAACGTTCACTCCCGTGGGAATCCTGGACTCCGCCATCGAGAGACTGGATCACCTGCGCGAGCTTGGCATCACCCACGTGGAACTGATGCCCGTAGCCGCATTCGCGGGAAAGCACGGATGGGGCTATGACGGCGTTTCTCTGTTTGCGGTGCACGAGCCGTATGGTGGCCCCGACGCCCTAAAGAGGTTTGTCGATGCGGTGCATCAGCGTGGCATGGCCGTTTTGCTCGACGTGGTATATAACCACTTCGGTCCGGTGGGCAATTACACCGGAAAGTTCGGACCTTATCTGACGGAGTCGCATAAAACACCGTGGGGTGGTGCGGTAAATCTCGAAGGACCGGGCTCGGACCAGGTCCGTCGGTTCCTCTGCGACAACGCCATAATGTGGATGCGTGACTTTCATATCGACGGTTTGCGTATCGATGCGGTGCACGCGTTCGTGGATCGATCTGCCATTCATTTCCTGGAGCAGCTTGCCATCGAGACCGAGACTCTCGGCGCTACTCTGGGGCGGCGGCTCGTGCTCATAGCAGAAAGCGATCTCAATGATCCCCGCGTCGTTACCTCCCGCGACTGCGGCGGTTATGGAATGGACGCTCAGTGGAGCGACGACTTTCATCATGCGCTTGCCGCAGTGCTGAGCCGCGAAAAGCCCCGGGGGTACCTTGCAGATTTCGGTACGCTGCATGCTCTTGCCAAGGCTATCGAGGAAACCTTCGTTTATGACGGTATCTTTTCGCGATACCGGAACCGGGTTCACGGACGACCAGCCAGAAGACTGTCCCAGCACCATTTCCTCGGCTTTATTCAGAATCACGATCAGGTGGGGAACCGGGCCATTGGCGACCGGATCAGCGAGTTCGCTGGTTTTGATCGGGCCAGGATTGCTGCAGCACTCGTGCTTCTCGGTCCGTTTGTCCCGCTGGTCTTCGAGGGCGAGGAATGGGCGGCAAGTTCGCCATTCCAGTACTTTGCCGACCATGAAGATCCAGAGCTTGCGCGCCAGGTATCGGAAGGCCGACGGCGCGAGTTCGCCGCCTTTGGCTGGGATCCGAAGAGCATTCCCGACCCGGAGAAGCCGGAGACATTCCTTCGATCGAAACTCAATTGGGATGAAGTTTCTCAGCCTGCACACGCCGAAATGCTGGCGTGGTATCGAGAACTGATCCGATTACGGCGTGCGACGCCCATCCTGAACAATGGTGAACCCGGGAACTCGACCGTGACTTTCAACGAAGAAGAACGATGGCTCTCTATGAAACGCGGATCAATCGCGGTCGTGTGCAATATTTCGAACAAAGAGCGCACTGTTGCGATCGAAGTAGCGGCCGAACTGATTCTGGCTTCAAAGATCGGAGTGCGCATCGAATCGGGTCGTGCCATCTTGCCGCCGGATTCTGTTGCGGTACTGCAATGCTCCTAGAAATGCCGGATGGATTCGTGCCGTATCGGCTCGACCGGCGTCGGTGTCGACTCGCCCCTTGGCCCGTGGTCGCGATCGATCGGACCTCGGCCTTCGAGTGAGCGGCTTACGAGGTCGCGCGACCCGAGCCCCACTGCAAGCGCCAGAGCCAAAACGATACCGCCAAATAGAATTCCAAATGCGAGATCGACGATTTGCCCGCCTACTTGCAGGTGATCGAGCACCATCGCGGCAGTCAGCACCAGAACCAGCCACTTCACTCCAAGGGAAAGAAATCTGGCGTATTGCAACTGGGCATTTACCGCTCCAATAAGCACGGAACGCGCGAGGAATCGTGCGATCAGGTTTCCGGCAATGAGCAACAGAATCGCCCCGACCAGATGGGTTAGATAGGGCAGCATCGAAACCGGCAACGGTGCGCCGGTAGCGTACGACGCGTCAAATGCGGAAACACCAATGATGAGCCCCAGCAGAACGCAACCCCAGAAGGCTCCGCGCGCAATCAGCGCCGTGGGCGAACTGGAGGGTGTCCATTCAGAATTTCCGCGGTTCAGGCGTTCATCGAACCGAAGGAGGCTCAGACCTTTGCGAAGAATCATCGAGAGCGCCACGCCGATCAATGTGAAAAGTGTCAGCGCGACAAAGACAGCGAGAATTCCCGGCAACACCCCGATGAACAATGACAGCACCCGTACCACTGATTGATGGAGGGCCTCAGACATGTGGTGCAGGATCGACCCATTGTCTGCAGTATTCGGAAGAGGAGGCGGGTTGTACTCTTGCACTGTTTGAATCATCGTAGCGAGGAATCTTTGCATCGGACTCACTCCTTGAACTGCTCGAGACCAGGCCTTCGACACCGAAAGCGAGAGTCAGGAATTGAAACGATCGGGCCAGCGCCAACGGGAGACGATGTACTGCTTGTCGGATTCAAAGGCTGAAACGACGGCCTCGACGTGCGCTTCAGAGCTTGTGCCCGACTTCACAACGTTTATGTGCCCGGCCACCCAGGCCAGATACAGAGGGATTATTGCGCCGAGCAGATGCCCGCGGTTGATGGTGCGCAACCGATAAGCAACTAGAAAATCGAAGATGATCCGCGCCCAGAGATTCTCAGGCATACGAAATGACGACGGCTCTATCACGGACAGCCTCTTCAATCCCAACAGTGAATTTGGTGCCAGCACCAGCGACCAGATCTCCTGCAGGTTGGTAAACGCCAGCCGGAATGCATCGACCATCGGAACGATATCGACATTTCCGTCGATTTCGACCGCCGACGTATACAAATGACGCTCTGGGAGGGCTCTTCGGGGACGCTGCCAGAACGCCGCCTTGGCTTCGATATCCGCAAACAGTGAGCCCGTGACAAGAGAGAGAATCGCGTTGATGTTCGGTTCGGCGGGTTGCGGCAAAACGCGATTGCCAACATCAACCTCCTCAACGCCAAGTCCAGTGACCGCAGCCTCGCTTACCGGCCAGAGGATGGCATCCGGCTGATTGAGGTTCACAAGGCGCTGCGCTGCGGCGGCCAGCCGTTCCGCCATGCGCACTGAGAAGGCCATGTCGATCGCGAGTGGAAACCGGATACGTGATCCAAAGAGCGCGCGCGTCAGGGGGTAGAGAATTGCGGAATTCACCAATCCGGCATTCGGCGGAAGTAAATAGTGGGGGATTGCGAGGTCACAAGGAGAGTCCGAAACCGCATTGGCTAGGTCACGCAGCGCCGAAGGACTAAGCGAGTCTGCGCCGGGACCGAGCATCAGCACGGCGCGGGCTTCATTTTCCTTTGCCGCGTTGAACGCGTGGCTGAAATCGCTTGCCGCAATCGGCCATACAGCGTTGGTGGCTTGGGTGGAAACGATGCGAAGCGAAGAAAACGCCGTTCCAGTCGTGTCATTTGGTGTGGCAACGATCAGATCGTCAGCCGCGAAAGATGTTGTCAGATTGGCGAGGAGACTCTCCATCTGCTCCGCGGCCATCGCAGCCACAAAGACAAGCAGGCCTGCGCGCACAGGCATAGCGGAGGGTTGAGCATCCGAAATCGAATTTGCAGTTGCCATAGCGAGTCGGGAGAGCGTTCGCGCTAAAGGAGAAAGAAGATGACCGGTCGACAACTATATCGGTTTGATGCCGCTTACTCGCACAAGGATAGGATACCTTCAATCGGGATGAGTATCCACGCCGGACGGTTATTCAGCTCGTACAGCAGCTCGTAAAGCGCCTTTTCTAATACAAAGGCTTCCAGCAACGTCTGGGTCCCGTGTGTCGGAGGCAACAGATCTGGTTCTTGAGCAATTACTTCGCGATAATTGTGCAGGAATTCGTTCGAGGCGCAGTGTTCCCACGCCCGCGACCATTGTGTCAGGCTCGGTTGGGTTGCCGCTTCCTCGAATCGTTTAAGGCCGGCAAAGGCGGCGTACGAAAACGACCGCAGCATCCCGGCTACGTCCCTGAGCGGCGACTGTTTGCGACGGCGTTCCGCCAATGGGCGTGCCGGCTCCCCTTCGAAGTCCAGGAAAACGAAGTCGCCCCCGAAATCCTTGGTGACCGGTGGCGTACGCAGCGTTTGTCCCAAATGAAAGTCGCCGTGAATCCGAATCCGCCGACCGGCCGCCGGAAGATCCTTCATGGCGCGGCTTCGTTTCATCAGTTCACCCCGCTTGGCCAGCAGCAGCCCGGCCGCGTCGACCGCTGAATCCTCCAGACTTGAGAATTTGTTTTTCAATGCCTCAAGAGCCGTTCGTACCTGCGCCTCGATCTGTTGCGCATCCTTCTGCAGGTCATCACCGGAGGCCGCTTCAGGCGCAAAAGCCGGATCGGTGGTTGAGCTGCTCAGGGCGATGTGCATCTCCGCAGTTCGCCGTCCAAGCAATGCCGCTGCTTCAAACGCCGCGCCGGCGATTGAGGTAATCGCTGCCGGAAGCGTGCTTGAGTGCCCAAAAGCTGGAGCGGGCACGTCGGGGGCCGCTCCAGCGGACGCCGCGTTTGCGTAAAAGCCTTCGAGCTGGTGCAAGAACCAGGTCCAGCCGTCGCCTTCGCTGCTCACAAGCGCCTGCAGCATTGCGAGTGTCGTCTTCTCACCGGTCGTGGCGCTCAACGAAATCTCGCCGAGGAAGGGCGGAATCCGATGGAATTGAGCGACCTCGGTGAGAAAACGCCCAACCTCTACGTCGGGATTCTCACCCTTTTGCAACTGCCTGAAGAGCTTCAGGATCAGCTTGTCGCCGTAAATGATCGAGGTGTTAGACTGCTCTGCCGAACCGACTCGAGAACTGGACGGTGTTGCCAGCCCCGACTCGCGAAGAGCAGTTGAAGGGTGTGCACTGATCTTAATGATCCCTCCATCCGCTCCACCAGACATCGGAGACTCGCGTGGTTCGGCCTTGGCCGTCCCCCACGACCCGCTACCGGCGGTATCCGATTGCGGAGGAGTAGCCGCCTCACCTGGCTGCACGTCCAGCGGTAACGGCGCCGTGCTGGCGCCGTTGTGCTCTGTCGCAGGGTCCCCTCCATCGGCAGAAACCGCGTCCTGCGAGGATCCTTGCTTAAGGTCCGCCATACCCCGGATTAGAGCGTCACTCACTGGAATTGATTTACTCTCCTGGATCAGCGCCAGCTCCAATTGCCGGAAATCCTGCCGGGCGGGCGCATCATGCAATATCGCAACTCCTGACGTGGACGCCACGTGCATCAGGACGCTCTCGGAATCGCGCAGATTCAGGTCATCCGCCTGGGTGCCGAGACTGATCGCAAGCGGAATCTGGTAGCTCTGTGCTTCCCCCTCGAAGTAACTGATCTCAACGAAAAAGATCGCGGGCGGAATCGAATCAGCTCCGTCTTTCGCGGGGTTCATTTCAGGTTTGCTTGTCCCGAGCCAAAGTTCTACCCATTGCCGAACCTGAACGGACTGGATTTTTTTGCTTTTCGCTGCAAACCATCTGCGAGTAGGCAGCCATTCGCGAAGAGCCGATTCAATCTGCTTCAGGCCATTGGAGGTGAGCAGTCCCGACCAGCCCGTTGTCGCGAGATCAATCGAGGGACCTCCCATTTCGGTCACTTCCGCAGTTGTTGCAAGTTGAGGGCTCGGCTGCGTTCGGGTGTTGATACCAACGTCCTGGAGTTCAAGCCAGAGAAAAGAGTATGGCGCAACTGTCAATTGGTAGGGCGTAGATGTGATCGCAGGAAACGGCACATAGCCAAGCATCTCCACCGGTTCCAATCCCTCGTATTCAGCAAGGTCCAGTGACACGGGCTGCGCAAATCGGCTGAGATTGGCGACGCATAACACCGTCTCTTTCGTGCCGTCGTCCTGCTTCAACTCGCGCAGATAAGCGAGGATCTTCCGATTCGTCGGGTTCAGAAACGTCAGGCTTCCGCGGCCGAAAACCTGGAACAGTTTCCGCAATGCAATCATATTGCGTGTCCAGTGAAGAAGGCTCGACTGGTCAGCTTGCTGCGCTTCGACATTGACGACCTGGTACCCGTAGATCGGATCCATGATCACGGGGAAATACAGTCGCGCAGGATCGCATCTCGAAAATCCGGCGTTGCGATCCGAAGTCCACTGCATCGGAGTGCGCACTCCGTTCCGATCGCCGAGATAGATATTGTCGCCCATCCCGATTTCGTCGCCGTAGTAGAGGATGGGGGTTCCCGGAAAGCTCAATAGCAGCGAGTTAAGGAGCTCAATGCGTCGGCGATTGTTATCCACGAGCGGCGCAAGTCGTCGGCGAATGCCTACGTTGACGCGCATCCGCGGATCCGCCGAGTAAGCGAAATACATATAGTCGCGCTCATCGTCGGTCACCATCTCCAGCGTCAATTCATCGTGATTGCGCAGGAACAATCCCCACTGGCAAGAGTCGGGAATGGGCGGGGTCTGCGCCATGATGTCTGTAATCGGCAGGCGATCCTCTTGCCGCAACGCCATATAGATGCGCGGCATCAAGGGGAAATGAAAGGCCATGTGGCACTCGTCGCCGTCTCCGAAATACGGCCGCACGTCGGCGGGCCATTGATTGGCTTCTGCCAGAATCAGCCGATTTGCATAATCCGCGTCGATGGCCGCACGAATTGCTTTGATCACATCGTGAGTCTCGGGCAGGTTCTCGCACGATGTCTCATCGCGTTCCAGCAGATAGGGGATCGCATCCATGCGCAGCCCGTCGACTCCCATATCGAGCCAGAACCGCATCGCCTTCAGCACCTCTTCCATCACTCGCGGATTGTCCCAATTCAAGTCCGGCTGATGCGAAAAAAAGCGATGCCAGTAGTAGGCTCGCGCCGTATCGTCCCACGTCCAATTCGACTTTTCCGTGTCAGTGAAAATGATGCGCGCGTTCTTGTAAAGCTGATCGGTCTGCGACCAGACATACATTTCGCGTTCCGGCGATCCTGGCGGCGCCAGCCGCGCAGCCTTGAACCAGGGATGCTGATCGCTGGTGTGATTGATAACCAGCTCGATCATCACCTGCATATTCCGCAGATGAGCAGCGTCAAGAAATCGCTTGAAATCGCTGAGCGTCCCGTACGCTGGATTCACATCCGTGTAGTTCGAAATGTCATATCCGTCATCCCGTAGTGGCGAAGGAAAAAACGGCAACAGCCAGATGCAGGTGATTCCCAGATCTTCCAGGTAGTCAAGTTTCGAAAGCAACCCCGGAAAATCTCCGATCCCGTCGTTATTCGAGTCGGAAAATGCGCGCACGTGCAGCTCGTAAATGATCGCGTCCTTATACCAGAGCGGATCAGCTGCGCTTGCTATCTTCTTCACTCGATGGGTCTCCAAGCTTGTTGGATGCGCCTTGCGTCTTCTTTGCCGAAGAATCGTTAGCCTGGGCAATAAAAATGCCGTTCGATCTTTCCTAGCCAATCAGAGGAAATATTCGAAATCGGTCTCGACCCGCAAATGACGATGGATCTTCAAAATATGTCCCGATAACTTCGACGGATTCAATTCCACGTAGTTTCGCGGGCCCTGCCACAAATATCGATCGCCTCGCAGCAAGTCTTCCGCCTCAAACGCCCGGTCGTTGGGTATCTCTAACTCGTCCAGAGGCAGCGTCACAAATCCAGCCTGAGTATGATGCGGATCGAGATTGACGACCACCACCAGCAGATTCGATCGGTCATCCGACTCCTTGCTGTAGCAGATCAGCTGATCGTTATCGGTGGGATGGAATCGCAGCGACCAGTCATTCTGCAGAGCCGCATTCTCGTTCCGAATTCCGTTCACCCGGGCGATCAGATCACGCAGACTGTCGGACCGGTTCAGGTCCCACTGCCTGATCTCGTATTTTTCCGAATTCAAATACTCTTCGCTGCCGTGCCGAACAGGGCGATTTTCCTGCAGCTCAAATGCTGGTCCGTAGATTCCGTAATTCGCTCCCAGCGTGGCGGCAAGGAGCAGCCGGATCACGAATGCCGGCGGTCCGCCCATCTGCAGAAACTCCGTCAGGATATCCGGCGTATTGGGCCACTGATTCGGGCGGAAGAACTCGCGCACCGGCGTCTGCGTCAATTCCGTCAGGTATTGTGTGATCTCGTATTTGCCATTGCGCCACGGAAAGTACGTATACGACTGGCTGAACCCAAGCTTCGCCAGCCGGTACATGATCTTCGGGCGTGTAAATGCTTCTGCCAGGAACAGCACGTCGGGGTGATCGCGCTTGATCTCGCCGATCGCCCATTCCCAGAACGGAAACGCCTTGGTGTGCGGATTGTCGACGCGGAAAATCGTCACTCCCGCCGCGATCCAATACTCGAAGACGCTCTTCAGCTCCTCCCACATCCCTTTCCAGTCTTCGCTCTCGAAATCAAAGGGATAGATGTCCTGGTACTTCTTCGGTGGATTCTCGGCATATTGAATCGTTCCATCCGGCCGTTTTTTAAACCAAGCCTCGTGATCCTTTACGTAAGGATGATCGGGCGCAGCCTGGAACGCGATATCCATTGCAACCGACATTCCAAACTCCCCCGCCTTCGCGACGAACCGCTTGAAGTCCCCCAGCGTGCCAAGTTCGCCAAGGATCTCCTTGTGGCCGCCTTCTTTCGCTCCGATTGCCCACGGACTGCCGCACTCGCCCGGTTGCGATTCAGGGTTATTGTTTTTCCCTTTGCGGAACGTCCGCCCGATGGGATGAATGGGTGGCATATAAACCACGTTGAATCCCATTTCCGCGATGTACGGCAGCCGCTTCTCGCAATCGGCAAATGTCCCGTGCGCTCCGGGTTTCTCCGCCGTCGAGCGCGGGAAGAATTCATACCATGAGCTGAAGCGCGCCCGCACCGGATCGACGACAACACTCAACTCGTGGCTGGATTCCGTTGCGAAGCGCTTGTCTGGATAGCGCAACACCAACTCATGCAACATCGGATCGGTCGCGTGGGTCCTGAGATTCCGGACTTCTTTCCCTGAGTTGAGAACCTCGGCGCGCTCCTTCAACCACGCGGCATCCCCTCCGACTGCCCGCCGGGCAGCATCGGCCACAAGCCCGGCGCCAATCTGATGATCAAGAACTGTATCGCTTTCTGCCTTGATGCGCTTCAACAGATCGCGCCGCCATGTCTCGAAATGGTCTACCCAACCCTGGATTTTGAATGCGTACCGGCCCAACTCGCTCACGCGGAAGGCTGCTTCCCAGCGATCATTCACCAGCGGCTTCATCCGAATCTCGGTCCACTCGTCCGAGCCCTCGCGACGGGCCAGCAACGATGCCGCAATGGCATCATGGCCGTCGGTAAAGACATCGGCCTCGACGCGAACCTCATCTCCAACGGTGCGCTTCGCCGGAAAGCGCCCGCAATCCACCTGAGGCGTGATGCCTTCGATAATGACGCGCCTGCGTCCATCCGCTTGGTCTTTAATCATGGCAATTTCACGTTCTGCCCTTAGAGACTCTCCGATGCGAGTTGAAGGAATATTTTTCGTCAACCCGTGTTACTTTCCACTGCGCTTTTGTTCGATCAGCCGATGGTACAGCTCGATTGTCTGATCGGCGATTGCGGTCCAGCTGAAAATCTCTTCCACGCGTTTTCTTCCTGCATCACCAAAGCGCCTGCATTTTTCCGGATCGTCAAGCAACTTGTTGATGCCGGCCGCCAGATCCTTCGCAAATTTCTCCGGATCGCGCGGGAAGCTCGTTACCGGATCCTGATCGAACGGCACCAGGTATCCCGTCTCGCCGTCCACAACGACCTCTTTGATGCCGCCCGTCGCGCTTGCAACTACGGGTGCCCTGCATGCCATCGCTTCGAGGTTAATGATTCCGAACGGCTCATATACCGAAGGGCAGCAGAATACCCGCGCGTTGCTATAGAGCTGGATGGTCTCCCGTTTCGTCACCATCTTCTCGATCCACACGATTCGCGGATGATCCATCCGTGCCGCTTCAACCTTCTCACGAAGCTCCGTCGCGATCTCCGGCGTGTCCGGCGCACCTGCGCAGAGCACTACCTGGGTCTCCGCCGGCAGATACCGGATCGCATCCACCAGGTGAGTCACACCTTTCTGCCGCGTAATCCGGCCGACAAACAGCACGTACGGAACGGCAGGATCCACGCCATAGTCCGTCAGAGCCTTCGTCTCCGCTGTCCTCTGATATTCGGCCAGATCAATGCCGTTGTAGATAACGTGAATGCGTTTGGGATCGACATTCGGATACGCACGCTGAATGTCATCCTTCGTTCCTCGCGAGACCGCGATCACCGCATCCGCATCGAGAATGGCGGTCCGCTCCATCCACGAACTCATCGCATATCCGCTGCCCAGCTGCTCGGCCTTCCAGGCGCGCAGTGGTTCCAGCGAATGTGTCGTCAGAACGAAGGGGATGTTGTAAAGCTTCTTCGCCAGAAAACCGGCCATCGACACGTACCAGGTATGCGTGTGGACGACATCGATCCCCTGCAAAGCCTTCACCTGGGTGAGATTCAGGCTGAACGCTTCGAGGGCCCCTTTGAACTTTCCTTCCGTGCCATTTGAGATCTCCGGCCACGGCTCGGCACCGTGTACGTGCAGATTTCCATGATCGGCGTGCTGCGGCCCCCAGCAGTGCACGTCCACTTCGATCTTCCTCGCCAGCTCCCGGCTGAGGTAATCGACATGGACGCCCGCCCCGCCATACACAAGCGGCGGATACTCGCGCGTAAAGATGCCGACTCGCATTCGCCGACCTCCTGACTCGGGTCCAGCAATGTCACCAATCTTACTGCACCGGATGAGCTTAGCGGCTCGCCCAGTGGGGCGCAAGCAATCTGGCCGACAGGCTACTTCGCCTTGCCTGCATCTTCCGCCGGCAGCATCTGGAAGCTCACGAACGCGAAATGCGTCCCGTCCGGAGCCCAGTTCGGTACGTTGTCACTTCCCGCCCCGCCAACAATATCCACCAGCGTGCGAAGCTTGCCATCGCTCACGTTCAGAATGCGAAGGGCTACGTCCTTGTTCGCCGGATGTCCGGTGACGCCCTTGTCATAGCTGAGGATCAGGATCGATTTCCCGTCCGACGACGGATGCGGGGTCCAGTTGTTGTACTCGTCCGAGGTCACCTGTTCGGCGCCACTGCCATCCGGACGCATCCGCCAGATCTGCATCGAGCCGCCGCCGCGATCCGAATTGAAGTAGACCCACTTGCCATCAGCCGAGTAGTCCGGGTCATCGCTTATCCCCGAGCCGGTCGTCAGCGGCTTCTCCGCGCCGCCCTCTACCGGAATGGAAAGAATGTTGCCGCCGCCGGTGTGATTCGGCCGGGTAAATAGGATCGTCTTCCCGTCCGGCGACCAGCTATGGAAATACGAAGATGGATTTTCCGTCAGCAGCCTCGGCTCTCCGCCGCCGGCCGGCACAATATACACGCGAGTCTCCGGCTTGCCCGGCATGCTGCAACTGATCGCCAGCCATTTGCCGTCCGGCGACAATCCATGGCTGCCCGTACAATTGGTCGCCGCGTCGGTATTCAGCGTTGTTGCGGAGCCGCCCTCCGCCGGAATCGTCCAGATGTGTCCATCGCGATTGAACAGGAGGGTCTTTCCATCGCGGCTCCAGTTAGGAGCTTCCATCTTTACCGGCCCGGTCGCGATCACCATGGCGCGCCGAAAACTGTCCTCGATGCCGATGGTCTGCAAAGTGCTGTAGAGAACAGGTTGGCCGGAACTCGCTTCTGGCGGTCCCATGGATACGCGGGAAAATATAGCTTTCTCAGTCGCATCCTTATTATGCGAGCAGACGCCAATCCCCGCATAAAATGGATCCGCCAGATGCAGCTTGATCGACGCTCCCACCTGGTGCAGAGGCTCTCCATGATTGCTTAGAAGCATCGTGATGGTATCGCCGCGCTTTTCGAGTTCCAGGCGTTGCGGCGCTTCTGTATCGAGTTCGATGTCCTGCGTGGTCGCGCCGCGCTCGCGCCGGTACTGCAGTGCCATCAGGCCGGACCCGTGTTGCGCCGCATCGACATATATGCCATCCGCATCAAGCGTCTGCCGCAAGATGAGCACAGCTTTTCGGTGAGGATCGTGTGTGCCTGCAATCTCCGGAAACGTGATATCCGCAGTTAGCGAAACGTTGCCGGAAACCTTTTTCCAAACGAAATGGAAAGCGTCGACCGTAGACCACATGTTTGCTCCAGCCGACGTTAGTTCGTAGACCCCGCGCGCAGCATCGTACTTCGCTGTACCCGGGGGCAACACGGAACCTACGTCTGCCTGGCTCTCAAATAAACCAAGCGCTCCGGATGCCGTCTGCCCCATAACTGCAGATGCACCGGCCATCAAACTACACGCGATCGCGCACAGTGCCGCCCTTGCCTTCACACGCATTCAGATCCTCTTTTCTGAGATGTTCAGAATCTGCAACGGATCATCATAGCTGTGCCAACTCACTTCGCGGTTTCGGCCGGCGTCTCATCAGTCTTCCAGTTGACCACGTGATACACCGCCGGATCCGTGCCCACATTCCGCAGACCGTGTAGCTGATTCGACGCGAAGAAGATTACCGAACCCGGCCCAACGCGTTTCCACTCCCCGTTCACCAGCGCCTCCACCGTACCCTTTTCCATCAGGATCATCTCTTCGTTGGGATGACGATGCGGCGGATGCGGCGACTTGCCGGGATTTAATGTCGTCTCGTGCACTTCGAGTCGCTCCACGGTCGCGGTCCGCACAGTGAAGAACTGTCGCACTGACCCAGATTCCGTCGGCTTGGCCGGAATGGAATTCCGATCGAAAGCGGCCGAACCCAGCAGCGGCAATTGGTCAGCCAATGCAAAACCACCACAAGTGCATGCAACCGCAATCAATGCGACCGCCAGATCTCTGCGCGTGATCATTGCGTTTCCTCCCGATGCAATTCTGTTGACCGACTCATCCTATCGTTTGTTCCCTGCTTCACGCTCGTCCGCGCCCAATAGAACGCCAGTGCCACACAATTGCTGACCAGCACCGTGCCCACGATCTTCATGGCATACGTGCGCGCATTGACGACGTTGACGTATGGATAAGCCGAAATGAGCAGGCTGAACAGCGTCGAAATCACGCCTGCAATCGATGTGAGCTTGAGCCACGACGGCAGTTTCCGGCGCAGCGCGGAGCGCCCGAACAGTGGCACTGCGAACATGGCCAGGTAAGCAATCTCATAGTGCGTGGTGCTTGCGTTCGACAACAGCTGATATGCCTCCTGTGCGTGCACGCCGACATTGGCCAGCACCAGTAGCGCGAAGACCAGAGCCGCCATACTGACGATGGAGTTCACGGGCGTGCGCAATTGCGGATGGAGACGTGCGAACCACCTCGGTACCAGCTCATCCCAGCCCGCGGTCATCGGCAGCCGCGTTGCGCCGGTGAACATCATACTGGCCGCGCCCAACAGGCGCAGCTCGATAAGGAAGATTGCGGTGATTGCGATTAAATTGCCCACGCCGGTCTGGCCGAGCGCGACGCGCATAGTCTGCGGAATCGGCGCGATGAAATCGATGGAATTCAGCGGCACGTAAGCCACCACCGTACTGGTACCCAGGATGAACATGGCACAAATAACCGGCGAGGCAATCCACACCGACTGCCCGATGGTTCGCGCCGGCTGCTTGCTTTCGCCCGCAAGAATAGCGATATACTCCAGGCCGCATAATCCGCCGAACATGATCTGCCCGAACAGCGCCATGGTGCGCAAATCGCGCGGCGGAGCCGTGAACGAAAGCGGTGACCAGTGGATGGGTTGATGATGCGCGAGACCCCAGAGCGGCAACAGAATGAGTGCCCCGAAGACAGCCAGAATGGCAATGCCGCCAATGTTCTGCACCCATTTGCCCACATCCAGCCCGAGGATAGCTGCAATCGCCACGCCGGCAACTGTCGCGGTTACGATGGCCAGCGAAGCCAGGCGATTTTCCGGGAGCCACGCCGCCGAAGGACCGATCAGATATGCAATCTCGGAAGGGATCGCGTAGAGTATCGCTGCCGTCACCGCGATCGCGTAGATTAGGATGTTCCAGGCTGTAAGAAATCCGCCAAGGTCACCGAAGGCGCGGCGCGCCCACACGTAGAGCCCACCTTCGAGAGGCATCTCGCGATTGAGGCCGATGACCGAGGCCGCCATCGGCAGATAGAACGCCAGCATGGCACCGGCCCAGAAAAGCATCTGCGCCCGGCCCAACCCGGCAGCGACTCCCACCCACGACGTGCCAACCACACATAACACCTGAGCCAGCACGAGGTCGCCAAGACTGAGCTGTCGCCGTAGACCGTGGCGTTCCCGCGGTTGGATCTCCGCTTCGTTCATCGTGTAACGATGGTCGCATACGGCTGGAAGCTCCAGTGCCCGGATTGACCGGGATTTATTCAAAATGGAGTATCCTTGAACATCACGAGTTCATTCGAGGTTTGGCAAACGCCCGTGCGGAGGCCACGACAATGAAGATCAGTGCTCGCAATGTTCTTCCGGGAAGAGTCGCCGCGGAGA
>Ga0335073_10007934_pt1 | contig 14869 bp, 15 predicted proteins | sample Lox_Sample_22_FD_207093 | JGI IMG/M metagenome (GOLD analysis project Ga0335073, IMG submission 207093) | Soil microbial communities from Loxahatchee National Wildlife Refuge, Florida, United States - Lox_Sample_2.2 | ecosystem: Environmental > Terrestrial > Soil > Wetlands | place: USA... | reverse complement strand
CCCTCTCGCTTCAAAGTGCGCACCGTAGTCCGCACCTGGTGGCCGGCTGCAAGCAGCTGCAAAATCGCGTGGCTTCCGATAAAACCCGATCCCCCCGTCACCAGAACTTTGCTCATCTCCGTTGCCTCTCATGCTTCCGCCGCGCCCGGATTCCGCTCGCGAGAAGTCTATCAGCTTAGATCGAACGTTCATTCTAATCGATGCAGAATTTAAATTTCCGCTCTCTGCCGGACTTGCCTATTCGTCTGCGATCGCCTGCCAGACGGTCTCTGCGACCTTCTCCAGTGTGGCGGTCGAAAAGGCCCTGGAGGCTTTCGCCAGCCGAGCAGCCAGGCCGAGGGTGAGAGCATCGATAGCTTCGGCGGGGAGGTCCTTAAGGATTCCTCCCTTCTTTTTGGGCTGCAGCCACTTGAGAATGCGGTCGCTCTCGGCATCCGCAGGCTCTTCGCCCATGATGCCGGTGGCGCAGTAGGGTGAGTTCAGGTACTGGTCGAGAAAGCGAGTCTCCTTGCGGTGCATGCGATAAAAACGATAGGCATTCATCCAGACGCGCAAAAGCGCCTCACGCGGAGACTCCTGCTCAGAGAAGCCTTCGAAGAGAATCTCACGCTTGATGGACACAACGCGCTGATACACCGCGCGGATCAACTCGTCCTTGCTGGGAAAGTAGTGATAGATGACGCCCGGACTCGCACCGGAGCGTTTTGCCAGCACAGACATGGGAGCGTCGTGAAAGCCGCGCTCCACGATCAGATCGAGCATCGCCTTCAAAATCGCTTCCCGTTTGTCGCGTTTGCCGCTCATCTTTCCGCCAGCGCGCCCCGGTAGAATGCTCATTCTAACACCGTGCGGAATTGCGCCTGCCTGCTTCATCTACGATGGGAAGAAGCAGATCAGGCTTCGCGCACCGTGCCCTTCAAGTCCAAACTCGGGCAGAACTTCCTCGTCGATCCGCAGGCAGCGGAGCGGATCGCCGCGGCATTGGGGGACCTGTCCGGTCGCACCGTGGTGGAGATCGGGCCGGGCCGAGGAGCGATCACCGGCGGGCTCGCCAGCCGCGCCGGGCATGTGATTGCCGTCGAACTGGATCGGGAGCTTGCAGCACAGCTGCGTGCGCGGTTTGCACCGGAGCGGGTCACGGTAATCGAGCGCGACGTTCTGGAGTTCGATTTGGACGCGGCGGCATCGGAAGCGGGCGGGCGTCTGTGCGTGGCCGGCAATCTGCCGTACTACATCACCTCGCCGATCCTGCTGAAACTGGCGGCGAGCCATAAGGGGCTGGAGACAGCCGTGCTGATGGTGCAGCGCGAGGTGGCCGAGCGCGTCACGGCCGGGCCCGGCTCGCGGGACTTCGGCCTTCTCTCCGTCACCGTCCAGATGTACGGACCGGTTCAGCCGCTTTTCACGCTGCCTCCGGGAGCGTTTTCTCCGCCTCCCGAGGTCTATTCCACCGTCTTTCGGTGGCGATTCGCGCCACGATTTGCCGAGTTGGGCGTCGAAGAAGAGAGCTTTCTTCGGTTCGTGCGGCAGGCATTCGCGCAAAAGCGCAAGACTCTGGCCAACAACCTGCGGGCTGCGGGAGTTGCACCCGGCGCGGCGGCCGCGGCCCTGGAGAAGGCTGCTATCGACCAGCGGGTGCGGGCAGAGAGTCTTCCGATCGATGCACTGGCGGAGCTTTGGCAGGCACTTGCGGAGCAGCAGTCCACCTGACGGGTTGAGCTGCAGCTGGGAAGAGGCGGCCACAGCGCGTAAGCTAAAGGAGATACCGGCGCAGCGCGTGCGCCTGCCGGAGGGGGCGGGGTCGGTTCCGGCAAGCCCAAAAGCATCGCCGCGCATCTGTTAGCTCAGGAACGAAATGAACCCAACGGTTTCACAAGCACGGCATCGCTCCTTTGAAGAGACGCTGCTTACCGCGCGGCGCACCATGCTGATGAGCGAAATTCTGAAGCTGGCCATCGACAGCTTCAAAGCCAGCAAGACCCGTTTCGCCCTTACAGCGCTCGGCATGGTGATCGGGACGGCGTCGGTGATCCTGGTGGTAACCATTGGTTTGACCGGCAAGCAGTACGTGCAGGAGCTGATCCAGAAGATCGGCACCAATGAGATCGAAATCGAATACGCCGGCGGAGGAACAACGCCTTCGGAGCAGGTGCTTTACAACGACTACCTCACCCGCGACGACGAGAAGGCGGTCGACGAACAGGTGCCGGGCATCATGTACTCGTCGCCCGTAGTCGCCATGCACGAACGCATCAGCTTCGGCGGCGGCATCGTAAAGGACACGCTGGTGCTGGGCGTGAGCCCGGACTACCAGCACATTCGCAATCTCATCGTGACATCCGGGCGATTCATGGACCAAACGGACGATACGGCCCACTTTCACTGCGCGGTGGTTACGCAGATCTTTGCGAGAGAGCGGTTTGGCAACGACGATGAGGCGGTCGGCCAGACCTTCGAGATTCAGGGCATCCCCTTCACCATCATCGGCGTGTTCAAGGAGGCCGTAAGCGACTTTGGGCAATCAGAGATCGCGGACGAGACCGTCCTCGTTCCGTTTTCCGTGGCGCGTTACTTTACGGGAACCGAAAATGTGCACCAACTGTATTTCTCGGTGCGCAACATGAACGAAGTCACGGATACCGAGAACGAGATCCTACGGATCATCCAGTCGCGGCACCGGCCCAACTCGGTCTACAAGCCGCAGGACCTGAAGGCGCTGCTGACCACCGCGGCACAGATCGCCGATGCGCTCACCGCGGTGCTGGTGCTGGTGGCGGCTGTGACGCTCGCTGTCGGCGGCGTGGGCATCATGAACATTATGCTGGCTACGGTGCGCGCCCGCATCCGTGAGATCGGCATCCGCAAGGCGCTGGGCGCAACCTACCGCGAGATCAAGTTGCAATTCCTCACAGAGGCGATCATCATTTCGCTCACTGGAGGTGTGGTCGGAACCATCGTCGGGCTAACCGTGCCGCTCTCCATTCGCTTCTTTACCGATTACAAGCTGCCGATTTCTCCGCTCTCGGTGCTCATCGCCCTCAGCGCAGCCACCGCGGTCGGAGTGATCTTCGGCACCGTACCGGCGACCCGCGCGGCGCAGATGGACCCGGTCGAGGCGCTCAAGTATGAGTGATCTGGAACGGCGCAAGGAAGACGGAGATCTCGATAAACAGGCGCAAGGTCCAAGCCTGACGCTGCTTTATACGATGATCGCGCTGGCTCTCGTTACGGCGATCGTGCTTGCCGGGCTGATTGTGCTGCCGTTCTACCACAGGCATTAGGGGACGCGTCTAGGAAGACGCTTCGCCGCGATCCGGCAACACTTTGGCACGATCGGCAATCAGTACCGGGATGCCGTCCACGACCGGATAGGCACGGCGACAGGAGCCGCAGACCAGCCGCGAATCCTCCAGATGCAGATCGGCTCTGCAGGCCGGGCAGGCCAGCTCGTTCACAACCGAAGGATCGAAATGGATTGGCATGGTGAAATGGGCCATTGGCGCGAGACCGCGCCCGGCTTACTGAATGATCGCGTCGGGCCCGTCTGGATGCGGATGAGGATTGCGCCGTGAACGGGTTGCGAACTCCTGCTCGATGCGCTGGTTGGTGCCCGCGCGCGCAAACTCATACGCTACGCGAACACCGTTATAGATTGCGTTGTCGTTCGAGGAGCCGTGGCCGATGATGCAGACTCCGCGCACGCCGAGCAGCGGCGCACCGCCGTATTCGGTGTAGTCGAGCCGCCGGCGAAAGTCATTGAAGGCCCGGCGCGACAGCAGCGCGCCCACCTGGGCGGTGACAGTGCGGGTGAGCGATTCGCGCAACACTTCGCGGACAAAGCGGCCGATGCCCTCGCTGGTCTTGAGCGCGACATTGCCCACAAAGCCATCGCACACAATCACGTCCGCGTGACCGTTGAAGATGTCGCGGCCTTCCACGTTGCCGATGAAGTGAATCGGCAGAGCCTTCAGCAGCGGAAGCGCTTCGCGCGTGAGCTCATTGCCCTTGGTCTCTTCTTCACCAATGGAAAGCAGGCCCACCCGCGGCTGGTGAATCTTGAGAACGCTGCGGGCGTACATTTCGCCCATCACGGCGAACTGCTCGAGGTTGTGCGCCTTGCAGTCCACGTTCGCTCCCACGTCGAGCAGCACGCAGGGTTTTTCCTTGGAGGTGGGCATGGGGGTGGCCAGCGCCGGCCGGTCGACGCCGGGCAGCGCGCCCAGCACCATTTTCGCTGTAGCCATGGCGGCGCCAGTATTGCCTGCGGTCACAAAACCCGCAGCCTTGCCCTCGCGCACCAGCTTGAGGCCGACGCGCATAGAGCTGTCCTTCTTGGTGCGGACAGCGTGGGCGGCCTTCTCTTCCATGCCGATCCGTTCCGAGGCATGGTGAATAACGATGGGCAGCTCTTCGTTTTCGAGATGCTCGTCGAGCAGATCGCGGAGCTCGGGCGCGGGGCCAACCAGGTGCACTCGTACAGGCAGCGCGCGGCAGGCAAGAATGGCTCCCCGGATCTCCGGTTCGGGAGCTTTATCGGAACCGACGGCGTCAAGCGCGATGTCGTAGAGCATGGCTCTGGAGGCTACTTGGTTTCCTTCACTTCCAGAACAGCGCGGCCCTTATACTCACCGCACTTGGGGCAGGCGCGATGAGGCAGTTTCTTCTCGTGACAGTTGGGACACTCAGAGAGCCCGCTGGCGGAAAGAAAGTCGTGGGCGCGGCGATTGGCGGTGCGGCGCGTAGAGTGGCGCCTTTTCGGATTCGGCATTGCAATTCCTTTCGTTCCCCACTCACAGGAGCACCGTGCAGGCTTTTTCTCTCCCGCATACACCGGCTATACCGCTCTGAATGGCGAACCCCTCCCCGCGGGAGAGCTTGATTCTTCAGGACTTAATCCTGCTGCGCAACCCGGCCAGCGCTTCCCAGCGGGGGTCCGCAGGACCCGCTTCGCAGGAACAGGGCTGGTGATTCCGGTTTGCACCACAGCGGGGGCAAAGTCCCTTGCAGTCGGGCTTGCACAGCGTTCTGACCGGCAGGGACAACAGCACCTGCTCGCGCAGCACATCCTCAAGCGCAAGACTGTCTTTCTGATAATAACCGATTTCCGTTTCCGGCGCTGAAATGGCGCGTTCGCCCATATCGGAATCGACGCCCACCGGCCGGAAGATGAGGTCGAACTCCGCAGCCAGAGGAACCGCGACCGGCTCAACGCAGCGCGCGCAGGGCACCAGAACCGTGCCGGAAAAACGGCCTTTGAGCCGGATGTCGGCGACCACCTGCTTCGGACCGCGGTGTTCGTGGATGACTTCGGCGCGGCCCGCGGCGGCCAGGGGGCCGGATTGCTGAATTTCGTCCCCGAAGCCGATGGCATCAGGCGCAAGCTGAAGATCGAACTCGACCGGTTCCTTTTCGAGCTCGCTTACATGGAACTCCATATTCAAAGCCTAAAACACGCCGGACGAAATGGGAAATGGCGGCTGTCCTCACGCTTTTCCCGCCCCGGTCGGTCCCGGCGACTTCCCTTCAGGAGCCATTCAGCCCCCCGTCCGGCCCCCCGCTCGTGTACCTTGGATGGGAACCAAATCACCCATTCTTCGGTAACGTTTACGGAAAGGGCTATTCATGAACAGACGAAAATTTCTTGGCGCCGCGGCAGCCGCGATCCCGGCAGGGCCTGCGCTGCTCAGGCTTGGCGGACAATCCGCATCCGGCCAGACCGCAGCTCCTCAGCCCACGCCAGTCTCTGGCGGCGACGGCAAGCTGGTTCCCCGCTTTGGCGATCAACGCGACTGGTGGTTCCAAAAACGCTTCGGCCTGTTCGTGCACTGGGGCCTCTACTCCATTGCCGGCTGGCATGAGCAGTTGGAATGGCGCGGTGGCGTGCCCCGTGCCGAGTACGAAAAGCTCTTTCAGAAGTGGAATCCGCAACACTACTATCCGGACGCCTGGCTCGACATGGCCGAGTCGGCGGGGATGGAGTACATCTGCTTCACGACCAAGCACCACGAAGGCTTTTGCCAGTGGGATACGAAGCTGACGGACTTCAACACCATGAAGACGCCGTATGGAAAGGATGTCCTGCGGCAGCTTGCCGACGCCTGCCATCGCCGCAACTTTCCGCTGTGCCTCTACTATTCGGTCGTTGACTGGCACAGCCCGCTCTATCCCAACCAGGGCCGATCGCATGAGCTGCAACCGCAGGCAGGCGATCATCCCGATATTACGAAGTACGTCGAGTTCGTCCGCGGCCAGGTGCGCGAGCTGTGCACGAACTACGGCAAGATCAGCGGATTCTGGTGGGACATGAATGTCACCGGGGTTCGCGATGCATCGATCAATGCGATGATCCGGCAACTGCAGCCTGCGGCCGTGATCAACAACCGCGGCTTCGACGAAGGCGACTTCGGCACGCCGGAACGCGATTACAACCGCAGCTACGATCAGCCGCTCAGCTTCGAACAGCGGATCGAGGCCTGCCAGTCCGTAGGCATGGAGAGCTGGGGTTATCGCAAGGAGGAGGATTACTACAGCCTCCGCTATCTGACATCGAGCATTGCGAAGTACCGCGCCCGCGACGCGAACTATCTGCTAAACGTGGGCCCTGACGCGGACGGCGTAATGCCCGCGCAGCCTGCAGAACTGCTGCATCGCATCGGCGCGTGGTACAAGCCGGTGCGCGAATCGTTCGATGACGCAGCGCCGGTTTCAGCGCTCACTGGCAACCGCAACGTGCTGTTGACGCGGAAGGGCAACAGCCTTTACGTGCATCTATACCAGCCGCCCGATGGTGGAGAAGTCCGGCTGCGTCCGCTGGCGCTGGCGCCGCAACGCGCGGTTTTGCTCAATGATGGACGCCCCGTGGAATGGCAGCTCGACATCGCCCCGATGGAGTGGACCGATCACAAACCGTATCTGCGGTTACACAAACTCCCAGTGGAAGAGTTTGCCCAGACCACGATGATTGTTCGTCTCGATTTCGCGAGCCTCGTCACATAACTGCGCGAGGCTCAGTTTCCCCGTGCTACACTCCCGGCACACATTCACTCGTGAGGTGTCCGGCATGAAACGTGTGGCTTTGCTCTTTGTCTTCGGCTTTTCTCTTGGACTGTACGCACAGGATCAAAAACCGCCCGCGACGTTGCGCGGTGTCCTCCAGGAAGAGCTCAAGACGACACATGACAAGGAAAACTGGTTTGTGCCGGCGAGCAATGCTGTGGAGGGGCTTACGGCAGAGCAAGCCCGGTGGACGCCGCCGGGTGGAGGCCACTCGGTGGGCCAGCTCGCCTATCACCTCTGGTTCTGGGACAGCCGCTCGCTTGCAACCTTCAAGGGCCAGAAGTCCCCAGCTTTCAGCGGCAACAACGATGAAACCTTCAACAACTTCGACGCTGCGCAGTGGGATGATCTGGTGAAGAAGCTTAACCAGGTTCTCACCGATTGGGACAATGCTGTCGCGTCGGCCGATGATGCCACGCTGGCGGCCAACGCCATGCTCATCGCCAATGTGGCCACACACAACGCGTACCACATCGGCCAGATTCTCTACGTGCGCAAATTGGAAGGCGCCTGGGACCCGAGCAAAGGCGTGCGTTAGAGCGGATTCACCGTTGATGCCCCCTTACTAGCATAGTGGTTCGTTTTCATTGCGATTCGATCGAAAGCAGATCCGGACGCAAGCGAATCCGATTCAGTGCAGCACTAATCTAAGTGATTAGATCGGCTATGATCGGTCTGGCGGGGCGCGCTCGCCATCCCTCGCTGCGAAAACTCCCAAATTCCTGAGGCATCTTCGATGAAACACCTGAAGTCGTTCCTATTTGGCGCCGCGTTCGTTGGCGCTTTGTTTCCCGCCGAGTTGCTCCCTGCCCAACAAACCATTACCGGGTCCGCCGCTTTTGCCGACTGGAGTCAGCAGAAGCCTGGCGTGATGCGCAAAATCACTTCAGCCGATCTGCCGGCGCCCTATGCGACGCAATCCGTCGACAACGGGCCGCAGGTGATCAGCCGTCCCAAGGATGCGTGGCCGATTGCTCCGCCCGGATTCAAAGTGGAGCTCTATGCCGGCGGCGATGCGGCTACTCCCATGCAGCGCGCCGATGACGTCCGCAAGACCTACGGCCCCACTTCCGGTACGTTCGTGATGCCGCGGGTCCTTCGCACGGCGCCAAACGGCGACCTGTTTGTGGCCGACTCGCAGGCCGGATCGATTTTTGTGCTGCGCGGCGCCACTGCTGACGGTAAAGCGCAGACAGCGAGCCAATTTGCCACCGGGCTCGATCATCCTTTTGGTATCGCGTTTTATCCGTCCGGACAAAATCCGAAATATATTTACGTGGGCACAGCCACACAGATTGTGCGCTTTCCCTACAAGTCCGGCGAATTGAAGGCCGAAACGAACACGCCGGAAACCATTGTGCCCAATATCCCGGGATATGCGCAGTTGCGCGGCGGCGGCCATTGGACGCGCGATGTGGTGTTCACGGCGGACGACAGGCACATGCTCGTCTCCGTGGGCAGCGGATCGAATATCGATGACCCTGACACGCATCCGCGCGAGTTTCATCGCGCCGACGTGCTGGAATACACGCCCGACGGAAGATTTGTCGAAGTCTATGCGTATGGGATTCGCAACTGTGTCGGTGAGGCAATCAATCCTACCACCGGGCAACTCTGGTGCTCCACCAACGAGCGCGACGCGCTGGGCAGTAATCTTCCGCCGGACTATGTAACTCACATCGAAGAAGGTGGCTTTTACGGATGGCCGTGGTATTACATCGGCGCGCACAAAGATCCCCGGCTTCCCGAACCCTGCGCCGACGGCACCGGCCCGAATCCGCAGTTGACGGCTCCGCTCTCGACCGCGCAGGCCATGAGCTGCAAGCGTGTGGATCTCTCATCGAAGGTGCTTACGCCGGATGTTCTGGTGCAGCCGCACATGGCTTCCCTGGAGGTGACCTTCTACCCCACGCACATCACGGGATTCCCTGCTGAATATGATGGCTACGCATTTGCCGCCGAACATGGATCGTGGAATCGCGCACGGCGGGGCGGATATGAAGTGATTATGATCCCGATCAAGAACGGCAAAGCGACCGGAGCCTACGAGGACTTCCTCACCGGCTTCGTGACTCCGGAAGGCCAGGTGTGGGGCCGGCCGGTTGGCGTTGCCGTTGGCCACGACGGCGCGCTCTATGTGTCCGACGACGGCTCGCGCAGCATCTGGCGGATCGTGTACACGGGCAAGTAGAGCTTCGCAAGAAGCAATCGAAGGCAGCCGCAGGTGGCTCTGCGAGCTGCCTTCGCTTTTTGTGCAGAGGCCTCCCTAACTCGCAGAAACTTCTTGACTTAAGGCGCCGATTTTGATATAATACTAAAGTGCCTTTGCGCACAAATCTTCTCTTAGAGGCTCATGATGGAGATCACGATGCCACAGACTGAAAATGCAGTGGAAGGCTTCTTTCGTGCCTATGAAGACAACATCAACTCCGGCGACGTCGCGGCGCTGGTCGCGCAATTCGCAGATGTGTTCTTGGCCGCCAATCCTCAGGGAGCGCAACCGGTGCGCGCGAGCGATTTTGCCCTCGCGCTGCCAAAACGGAAGCAGCTCTTTGACAGGCTTGGCTGTCAATCCACATCTCTGGTGGCTCTGTGGCCCACTACACTCGATGCGCGCTACACGCTGGCTCGAACACGGTGGCAGATGACCTTCGGCAGCTCAGGGAGCGAGCCACAGGAGATTGTCGTCGATTCTCACTTCATCGTCGACACAAGCGGCGATGCCTTCAAAATCATCTTCTATCTCGCCAATCAGGACATTATGGAGATCCTGAAAGAGAAAGGCATTGCGACAGGCGCAGCTCGAGAGAGCGCATTTACGCAGCGCGCCGCAAAGTTTTGAAGACGTCAGCACAGATATTCCGGACTTTGCCGCGGCTTCTCGTATCCCGATAGAGTGGCAGTATGCCCGTGCCGCTGCCCACTTCTGCCCACTCGCCCGCGGCCGGTCCTGCATGGGCAAAGGAGCTGCGTGCGCTCATTGCGCTCGCGGTGCCCGTGGTGTTGAGCGAACTGGGCTGGATGGCGCAGGGCGTCGTCGACACCATCATGGTGGGTCGACTGGGTCCGGCAGCGATTGGGGCCGTCGCTTTGGGCAATGCCGTCTGCTATACGCCTTCGCTGTTTGGTGTCGGCCTGATGCTGGGATTAGACACGCTGGTAGCGCAGGCTTATGGACGCGAAGACCATGATGAATGCCATCGCTGGCTGGCGCAGGGCGTTTATGTGGCGTGCATCGCCACACCCTTGATCATGGTGCTGATCGGTCTGGCGAGCCTTGGCTTCACACGGTTCGGCATCACGCCGGACGTAGCCGCGCCGGCCAGCCGCTATCTGAGCCTGCTGAACTGGGGCACGCTGCCCTTGCTGCTTTATGCGGCGACGCGCCGCTATCTGCAAGGGGTCGGCCAGGTTCGCGTGATCACGGTCAGTTATGTGCTCGCGAACCTGTTGAACTGGTTCGGGAATTGGGTGCTGATTTACGGCAAGCTTGGCATGCCGGCTCTTGGCGTGCGCGGATCGGCGATCTCCACGGTGGCGTCGCGCGTGCTGATGGCGCTGGTACTGCTTGGCTTTGCCTGGCGATACGAACGCCAGCGCGGCCATCCGCTGTTTCGACACTGGGCTGCTCCCCAGATTGCGCGGCTGAGACACCTGGCGCGGCTCGGGCTGCCGGCAGCTGGTCAGATTCTGCTCGAAGTCGGCGCGTGGAACCTCGCCACGTTTGCAGTGGGTTATCTGAACCCCGTAGCGCTGGCCACACATCAGATCGTGCTCAACTACGCCAGCATTACCTACATGGTGCCGCTGGGAATCTCTGCAGCCGCAGCAGTGAGCGTGGGCCACGCAGTGGGCGCGGGCGATGCCCCACGCGCCCGCCGCGCCGGCTGGCTCGCGCTCGGGTTGGGAACCAGCTTTATGCTGTGCGCGGCGGTGGTCTTCCTGACGGTGCCCGCACCGTTGATCAAGCTCTACACCTTCGACCCGCGCGTGCTTGCCGTGGGCCCTGGTCTGCTCGCCATCGCGGCCGCATTCCAGGTGTTTGACGGTATCCAGACGGTCTCCACCGGAGCGTTGCGCGGGCTGGGCGAGACGCGCATCCCTATGCTCGCCAACCTGGTGGGCTACTGGGTGCTGGGCCTCCCGCTCGGTTTCTTTCTTTGCTTTGGATTGAGACAGGGGATTCACGGACTGTGGATCGGCCTGACGCTTGCATTGATCGTCATTGCCACGACGCTGCTGATCCGATGGCGCCGCGATGCGAATCGCGTAGTATCGGGCGCACACGAGACGGCAGCCGATTCGATCCAGTGAGCCTGTCGTCGACTCGTTTCATCGGTCCGTTATCCGCGGCGCGTGGGTTCGTTGTCTGCGGCGCGTGGATCTATCGGCTGGCAAGAGCTGGAAACGCCGCCTGGTTGCGACCAACGTGCGGCGCAATTCATCAACAGAGCGGAGGGTGCTATGGTAGCCTCCGGTTAGAGATGGTCTGGTTCGCTCGGCGGGCGTATTGCCCGGATGCGCCGGCCCGTCCGAGTGCCGCGATCGATATCCAGATCCGAGACCGTTCCTGGGAGAAGCACACACATGAGCGCCGTCAAGTATGACATGGTTATCATCGGCTCAGGACCTGCCGGGCAGCGCGCTGCCGTGGCCGCAGCCAAGATGAACAAGCGCGTGGCGGTGGTGGAGGCGCGCTCTGTGGTGGGAGGCGTGTGCATCAACACTGGAACCATCCCCTCCAAAACCATGCGGGAAGCTGTGCTGCACCTCTCGGGCTATAACTACCGCACGCTGTACGGAATCAACTACCGCGTCAAGGAAAAGATCACGATGGCAGACCTGGCGTTCCGCGTTCAGGCCGTGATCAAGACGGAAGTGGATGTGACCGAGGCGCAGCTTTCACGCAATGGCATCGACGTAGTCCATGGTATCGCCCGCTTTCTGGAACCGCATAAAGTTCTGGTCGAGGGGCCACACACGGACGTAACGCTCGAGGCCGACAACATCATCGTCGCGGTAGGAACCAAGCCCGCCTGCTCACCGAAGGTGCCCATCAACGGCCGCACGATTATCAACAGCGACCAGGTTCTGGAACTGGCGGAGCTGCCCCGCACGATGATCGTGGTCGGCGGCGGCGTTATCGGCGTTGAATACACTTGCATGTTCGCGGTGCTTGGCGTGCGGGTGACGCTCATTGAAAAGCGCGATCGCCTGCTCGAGTTCGCCGACCGCGAGATTATCGAAGCTCTCAGCTATCATCTCCGCGACAGCCGCGTGACCATGCGGCTGGGCGAAGAGCTGGAGAGCGTGGAAGAACCTACGCCAGGCACCGTCGTCGCCAACCTCATGAGCAAGAAAAAAGTTTCGGGCGACGCACTGCTTTACGCCATCGGCCGGCAGGGGGCCGTCGACGAGTTGAATCTGCCCGCCGCTGGTCTTGAGGCGGACAATCGCGGACGTATCGCGGTGGACGAGCACTACCAGACGAAGTCGGATCATATCTTCGCGGTGGGCGACGTTGTCGGTTTCCCTTCGCTGGCGTCGGTCTCTATGGAGCAGGGGCGTATCGCAGCTTCATGGGCCTTCAACGATCACGCGGTCACGACAAACCCCGGTTTTTATCCGTACGGCATTTATACGATTCCCGAGATCAGCTTTATCGGCAAGACCGAGGAGCAGCTCACCGACGAAGATGTTCCCTATGAAGTGGGCATGGCCTACTACCGCGAGGTGGCGCGCGGGCAGATTCGCGGCGATACGACGGGACGGCTGAAACTGATCTTCCATCGCGATACGCGCAAGGTGCTGGGCGTTCATATCATCGGCGAAGGCGCCGCCGAGCTGGTGCACATCGGCCAGGCGGTGATGACGCTGAATGGCACGGTGGACTACTTTATCGACACTGTGTTCAACTATCCCACGCTCGCCGAGTGCTACAAGGTCGCGGCATTCAATGGGCTGGGGCGGCTGCACCGGTATCAGGGATAACTTTCTCAGGCGCACGGACTGCATGCACGATCGTTTCGATCAGATTGCGCCGCAACATCTCTCCGTTCCCCAAGGGGGCTTTCATGACACGCGCTATCGGAATCGTGATCACCGAACACATTGTGGCCGGCAGACTCGAGGAGCTGGAGCTCGTCGGCAAGGTGCTGCGATATCCGGATGATCCGGAGGCGATGGACGCGCTCATCGCAATTCCCGGCGGAGAATTGATCCAATTACTGGCAACACAGGTGAGCGAACTCGCAGCGGAGAGTGGCGGAGCGGTGGACGCCATCGGCGTGGCGGTGCCCGGCATCGTGCGGCACGGGGTGGTGGAAGACTCACCCAATCTGCCGCAGATTAAAGGCATGCGGATGGCCGAGGAACTGAGCCGTGAACTCACTGCACGGGGCATCCAGGCGCCGGTCTCGGTGGTGAATGATGCGGATGCGATTGCCGCCAGCGTAGCTGCGACGCACGGCCGGTTCAACAAGCTGACGCGCGTGTGGACCATCGGCAACGGGATCGGCTATGGACGGTGGCCTTACGTGGAAGGCGTGTGGGAGGGCGGACACATCACCGTGACCCTCGATCCCAAAGAGCGCTATTGCGGCTGCGGCGGCGTGGGCCATCTGGAAGGAATCATGGGCTACCGAGCCATGCGCATGCGGTTTCTGGATCTCGAGCCAGAAGAGGTTTTCGCCAACGCGAAAAAAGGCGACCAGCGCTGCCGGGAGTTCGTGGACCTGTGGCACCGGGCCCTGGCCGCGGCTACGGCCTCGTTCATTCATCTCGCCGGACCGGGAAAGTTCTACTTCACCGGGCACAACGTGCGCTTTCTGGAGCTGCCGCTGTTGCGCAGCCATCTGGAGACCATGGTGCGCATGAGCCCGCTGCAGAGCTTCTCGCTCGAGATTCTGCCGCAGAACGACGAAACCGCGCTGCTGGGCGCGGGCGTGAGCGCCACGCGCGCGGTCGGCGGCTAGAGCGGTTCCACAGTTCATGTGCCCTTGGAACTGCGGAAGGTGGCATTTTTTGAGGAAAATGCTACTTTGCAGCGGCGGCTTCTGGATATTGCAACTGTGAAACCGCTGTAGGCTATCGGCTCTCCTCAATACTTGCGAAGGTAAGTCTGCGAGAGGCGATCGTGCCAGGAGAGATGGTCTTCGTCGAAGATCGACCAGACGATCCCGATACCCACGGGCAAAACGGAAAGCACCATTGCCGCCAGCCGAGCGATGCGCTGCCGGCGTACCGGCTGCTGGCCCTCAAGGGTGCAGAGGCCAACGCGCGCATAGCGCATGCCGGGGGTCGCACCGAAAAAGGTCAGGAACAAGGCGAGGTAGAGTGCGCCCGCCAGAAGCAGAGCGAGCGCCGCGCCAAACTCCATCACGCGCAGGCTGGGTAGTTCTGCAAATTTCGTGATGACAGGAATCGCCACGCCCAGAACGGATCCGGCTACGAGCGCGCCGTCGACGACCGCGGCCAGCAGGCGCCGGCTGACAGCCGCCTGCTCAATGACGGGCGCCTTCTGCACCTCCGGCGCGTCTTCGGGCAAGGTCTCCGGTTGCGCGTCCAAGCGCATGCCGGACCAGGTCGGCCCGTTCCACGCCGGCGCCGATGCCGCCATCGCAGCCTGATCCACCTCCGGGTCAACGGAGATGGTGCCGGGATCCACTTCGAAGATGCTCAACTGCGATCCCAGCTCGTCGACCGCGATCGGCCCTTCGGCGAGCCGCGGGCGCGCCTTGCGTGTCGCCACCAGCTCGCGCGGAAATTCGATGAGGTTGGCAGCGATGGGTTGGGCCGGCTCGACGACTTCCAG
>Ga0335073_10007933_pt1 | contig 14870 bp, 12 predicted proteins | sample Lox_Sample_22_FD_207093 | JGI IMG/M metagenome (GOLD analysis project Ga0335073, IMG submission 207093) | Soil microbial communities from Loxahatchee National Wildlife Refuge, Florida, United States - Lox_Sample_2.2 | ecosystem: Environmental > Terrestrial > Soil > Wetlands | place: USA... | reverse complement strand
AGCATCTACCCGTAGGTGGGTCCCGGCTCTCTCAGCCGGGATCACGGTACGAGTTTCCCGGCGGCGCGTTCATTCGTACACGGGACGCAGACCGGTCAACTCTCGGGAAAGATGGTGCTCCAGTCGGTCTGCATGCTTGCGACGGTCCATCCCCGGTCTTGAGCCCGCTTGAGGGCGTCCTCAGCCCCGGCCGTATAGTCGAACTCTCGGTCCTGATCGTCGTGAAGGACCAGCAGTCGTAGCGCAGGCCGATCGGGATGGCGAGCGAAGCGCATCATGGGCAGGTCACCGTTGGAGTTGCCGACAGCCAGGATGGGGCGCCGGCCGATCCGGCTCCAGATCCGCACCGGTTTCTCTGGGCCGTCGTCGAAGAACTCGATCTTCGATTTGTACAGCAACTTGGTGCTGTCCTCATCGGCTCGGAAGTCGAGGCCCAGGGCGCTGCCGATCACCCGTTCGGGCGGGATGCCGTACAGCTGCTCGGCGAAGGGTCTCATGAAGTCGCGGTCGCCGCCCGAGGCAATGTAGTTGGTGAATCCGTTGGCCTCCAGATAACGGAGCAGCTCGATCATGGGCACGAACGCGCACGATAGGTAGGACCGGCGTAACAAGGGATGGGTTGCATCGTTCAGCCAGGAACTCACCTCGGTGCTGAAGTCGTCCACCGTCATGGCCTCGAACGCGCTCTCCACGGCGCGCATGAGCAGACCCAGGTCGCGATCATCGCCGTGGTAGTGGTTGACCATGGCCGCGCCCAGCCACTGGTAGTCCCGCTCCGCCGCTGCCTTGTACGGTTGTCGGTCCCGGAGTCCCGGGTTGGCCTCGGCCAACTCGGACATGCGGTACAGCGTGAAATCCAGCTGGATGGGGATCGGTTTCTCGCTCCAGAGGGTCCCGTCGTTGTCGAACACGGCCACCCTCTCGGCCGGCCCCACATAGTTCGCACTCTGCTCGCTGGTTACCTCATCGACGAAGCCGATCACGGCGGCTCGGGTGGCGGTATCGCGCCACGATGACAGCAAAGCTTCGGCAACCACCCCGCGCTCCTCCTTCACATTCATCCATGCTGACGCCGTCAGTTGGAGCCTAGTGCCCGACCGCGGCCTGAAGGCTCGGCCCCTCCGTCCGGGGAGGGATGGACACTCACGTGGGCGGGTTATATTCATCGCAGCGACGAGTGCGGAGGTGCGGGCCATGGCTAAGCCGTTCAGAGGCGTCATCAACGTCGACGTCACCCAGTCCGTTCCCGATTGGGAGCCCTACCGGCAGCCGATCGCCCCTGACGGCGCGCCGAGCGTGCTGATGATCGTGCTCGACGACGTGGGTTTCTCGGCCATGGAGCCCTTCGGGGGGCTGATCGAGACACCTAACATCAACCGGATCGCCGCCCGGGGCATCACCTACACCAACTTCCACACCACCGCCTTGTGCTCGCCGACCCGTTCGTGTCTCATGACCGGCCGCAACCACACCACCAACGGGATGGGCACCATCACCGAGGCGGCGTCGGGATTCCCCAGTTCCAACGGGCACATCCCCTTCGAGTGCGGCACGGTAGCCGAGGTGCTGGGTGAGCAGGGCTGGAACACCTACGCGGTCGGCAAGTGGCATCTCACCCCCGAGGACGAGATGAACATGGCATCCATCAAGCGGCAGTGGCCGCTGGGTCGAGGCTTCGAGCGGTTCTATGGATTCCTGGGCGCGGAGACCAACCAGTGGTACCCGGACCTGGTCTACGACAACCATCCGGCGGAGCAGCCCCGTACACCCGAGGAGGGGTACCACTTCACTACCGACATCACCGATAAGGCCCTCGAGTTCATACGTGATGCCAAGGCGGTCGCACCGGACAAGCCGTTTTTCTTGTACTTCTGCCCGGGCGCCTGCCACGCCCCCCACCACGCCCCCAAGGAGTGGGCCGACCGGTACAAAGGCAAGTTCGACATGGGTTACGAGGCCTACCGGGAAGTCGTCTTCCAGCGCCAGAAGCAGATGGGCATCATGCCCGGCCACGCCCAGCTCTCATCGATCAATCCGTATGCCGAGGAGAAGAGCCCGGATGGCACCAAGGCCTGGTCCGAGCTGGACCTGGTGCGCCCGTGGGACTCGCTGTCCGATGACGAGAGGCGCTTGTTCTCGCGGATGGCCGAGGTGTACGCCGGCTTCTTGAGCCACGCCGACCACGAAATCGGGCGGCTTCTGGATTACCTGGAGGGAAGCGGCCAGCTTGACAACACCATGATTGTGCTGGTGTCAGACAACGGCGCATCCGGGGAAGGCGGCCCCAACGGATCGGTCAACGAGAACAAGTTCTTCAACGGACTGCCCGATCCCATCGAGGAGAACCTGGCCTTCCTCGACGACCTCGGTGGCCCCCTCACCTACAACCACTACCCGACCGGATGGGCGTGGGCGTTCAACACGCCGTTCAAGCTGTGGAAGCGATACTCCAACTGGGAGGGCGGCACCGCCGACCCCATGATCGTGTCCTGGCCGGCGCGTCTTACTGCTACCGGTTCGTGCCGCCGATATACCCATGCCGTCGATATCGTGCCGACCATCTACCAGGCCCTCGGCGTGCAACTGCCCGACACAGTAAAGGGCTACACCCAGCACTCGCTCGAGGGGATCAGCTTCAGCGCCACCTTCACAGACCTGGAGGCCGAGACCGGTAAGCAAACCCAGTTCTACTCGATGGGCGGCACCCAGGGCATCTGGCACCAAGGGTGGAAGGCGGCCAACGTGACCCCTTCGGCACCCGATATGTGGGGCGACTACCCCAACCTGCGCTGGGAACTGTTCGACACGGACAGCGACCCGACCGAGTGCCGGGACCTGGCGAGTGAGCACCCGGACAAGCTCAAAGAGCTCATCGCCATGTGGTGGACACTGGCCGGCCAGTACGGGGCCCTACCGCTGGAGAACCGCGACGCCTTGCAGATCCTGGCCACCGAGCGACCACAGATCGCCAAGCCCCGCAACCGCTATGTCTACTACTCCGGTTGCGCCGAAGTCCCCGAGTCGGTCGCCCCCAACATTCGCAACCGCTCCTACACGATCGCGGTGGAAGCCGAAATTCAGACCCCCGACGCGGAGGGCGTCCTCTTCGCCCATGGCTCCCGCTTCGGCGGCCACGCCCTCTATATCAAAGAGGGCAGGCTCAAATACGTGTACAACTTTGTCGGATTGCAGGAGCAGATAATCGAATCGGTCGAGTCCGTCCCCACCGGCCACGCGGTGTTCTCCGCATCCTTTGAGCGCGAAGGAGACAACATGCCCGCGGAAGGAACCCTCACGCTCCATATTCGGGAGCGGGAGGTCGGCCAAGGGCACATCAAGACCCAACCGGGCAAGTTCTCCTTGGCCGGTGAAGGCCTCAACATCGGCAAAGATGGCGCAGAACCGGTCACCGAGGACTACCCCGGCCAGGCCCCATGGGCGTTCGTCGGAGGCGTCATAAGACAAGCCATCATCGACGTCAGCGGACAACCGTTTGTCGACCTCGCCATGGAGGCCAAAGCGGCGTTCGCCCGCGACTGACACGCAGCCCGAGCCACCCGGTGATGCCGGGCGGCCCCACACGACCACCCGGTCAACCGTCGCCCGCCGTGGCACGGGCAACGCAGCGGAAGCCGATGTGACTCGTTGTTGAATCGACTGCCTGGAACTGTCGGGCGGCGGGCCGATAACGCAAGCAGTAGTTCGGTGCGCATAGGTGCGATCCGCCTTTGATGACCCGCCGTACGATGCACGACGCAGGTGCTTTGGCTTGGTCCCCGTTCGGCGACTGGCCGACCCGGAGCGCTTCGGGCCCACAGCAACCAGGTTGCCCAGCGCCCCGGTGACCGCTGTTGTCAAGGTCGCCGGTCCATTCCCACACATTGCCGGCCATGTCGTATAAGCCGTAGCCGTTCGCTGGAAACGACTTCGCCGGTGAGGTTCCCGCGTATCCATCCAGGAGCAGGTTCTCCCACGGGAAGCGACCTTGCCACGTATTCGCCATCATCCGGCCCTTAGGCGCGAACTCGTCTCCCCAACAGAACACCGCCCCATCCACGCCCCCGCGGGAGTCGCGTTCCGACTCGGCCTCGGTCGGTAAGTCCTTACCAGCCCAGACCGCGTAGGCCCGGGCGTCCTCGACGCCGGTCCCTCGGGGTGGCGCCAGTCAGCCCCGGGCGTCCACGCCCACCAGTTCGAGATGTCGGACAGGTCCACCTCGCCGGCGCTGGCCGTGAACACGAGCGAACCCGGCACGAGCACCTCAGGCAGGACATCGGGGTACTGAGCGGGATCGGGGGTCTGCTCAGCCCAACTGACATGACCCGTAGCCCTGACGAATCGGCGGAACTCGGCCACCGTCACCGGGGACTCATCCATCCAGAACCCTTCCACCGCCACCCGCCGGGCCGGCCGCTCCTCCGGGTAGAAGTCGTTCGACCCCATCAAGAACTCGCCTCCGGGCACCCAGACCATGTTCTTCGGCACGCCACGGTTGGCCCGACTGTTCACCGACGTCACCCGCGGCACCGGGCCACCCTATCCGGCGATTTTTCTTCCTTCTGCTACACGCGGTGGAGCACCTGGCGCCGGATCAGGCGCCGGCCGCAGCCGACCTGGCGGTAGCGACCGAAGCGGCATCGTCGGCTATCTGCTGCTGATGAGCCGCGCCGATGACGGGGTGTGGGCCGGGGCTCACGGTGAGTCGGGTCCGAAGTCGGTAGATCTCCACGTCGGCCAGGGAGATGTGGGTGAGCAGTCGATTGGTGCGGGCGGGAATCTCACCGATCTCCACCAGATGGCGAACGTGTCTGGGTTGCAGGTCGAGCAACTCGGCAGCCTCGGTGAGAGTCACCTCGTCGGTAAGTCCGATGCGTCCGCGCCACTCCACCCTGGAACTATCGGCACCACGATGAGTGGTCATAAGAAAAATCGGACCGATAGTCACCCAGGTTCATCGGAATTCACGCCGGCCACGCGGGGCCAGCAGGACCATCACCTGGCGGGAAGCCGGGCGGTGGGTCCCGGACGCTTTGAGCCCGGACCCGTACGAAGGGTCACACAAATCCGTCATCGGGCATGAGATCCTTGCTACCCACGATCTGCCTTGGCCCGATTGTGATGGAGACTAGGTGTCTGACGAACGTCTGTGGACCTGCGTGAAATGCGGTCGGGTCGGAAGTGCAGTCACAGACAACGACGGGCAAACGCTCGTTCTACACGTGATCGGATTGGACCCCCACGACTGCGACATGTGTGCGGCGATGCTGGACGGGTTCAACCCGCAGACGCTCACCCCGGGGGAGTGGATATGAACGGATAGCCGCCGCCGGCCCCGGGAGTGCGTAAGGGTCCTAGTATCCGGCCCACCACGACCCGATGGGGGCTGGGCCCTTGTTGGTTGAAGGACGGCGGGGCCACAGGGCGCCGGCCACTATCGCCACCGCACTCAGCAGGGCCAGCCAAATGCCCCAACTCAGCGAAACGGCGAAGAGGCCGTCGGGAGCCTTCGGGCGGTCCACCATGCGGAACACGATCAGCAGGGCGGCGACCACCCCAACCGAGGCCAGAAGACCACGGCTTTCGCTCGATGGGGTGGGGTTGGCCAATCGCATGAGGGCCAACGCGAACGCGATGGCGGCCAGCACCAGCAGAACGATGTTGAGATCCTTCAGGGCTTGATGGGCCGTGACGGTCCCCACCTGACGGCCGGTCAGGTCGCCGAAGCTGCTTCCCAGGCTGCCGACCAGGCCCTTGAAGGTGCTGTTCCCGAACTGCTGGGCCAAGCTGTTCAAACCCTGCTGGGCGAAGGCCACTCCATTCGCCGTCAGCCTGATGGCGTACCAGGGCAGGAACACCGAGACGGCGAGCATGGCCGCGCCGGCCGCGGCCAGCAGGGAGCCGGCCCGCTGGGCCTCCTGGACCGGACCAGGCTGATGCACTCCGAACTCCGTCATTTCGACAGATGTATCGGACAATTGAGACACGACTTGAGGACAGGGCGATCCCCTCCAGAAGGCGGGATTGGCCGCCTCGCCATGAAAGGCCGGGCGAAACCCGGTAGCATGGCGGGGTCCCGCGGTTAACGCCCGGGCGACCGCCGGTGGAGCATCGGCGAGGCCCACTAGACACCCTTTCGAGTCGGCCACCCTTCCCCCCTTGGACCGACTGGAGTCTGGTGAGTACCTCTGCACTATCCGTGGCGTCTGACGGCTTCGCCGTCCTGGGCGTGCCCCCGCAACTGTCCGCCGCCCTGGCCCGGGGCGGGATCAGCGAACCGTTCCCAATCCAGGCTGCCACCTTGCCCGATTGCTTGGCGGGCCGGGACATATGCGGCAAGGCCCCCACCGGGTCGGGCAAGACCCTGGCCTTCGGGCTGGGCGTGCTGTCGCGCCTGGCTGAGTCCCCCGGCGGGGAAAGCCGGGGCCGGCGCAGGGACGGCGGCCGTCCCCGAGCCCTCATCCTGGTGCCCACCCGGGAGCTCGCCTCGCAGGTGGAGGCAGAGCTGGGGCCGCTCGCCGGCAGCGTCGGCGCCGCCGTCACGTCGGTCTACGGGGGGATCGGTTACGGCAAGCAGCTGGCCGCGTTGCGGCGCGGGGTGGACGTGCTCATCGCCTGCCCGGGAAGGTTGGAGGATCTGGTGGCAAGAGGCGCCGTCGATCTCTCCTTCGTCGAAATGGTGGTCATCGATGAGGCCGACCGCATGGCCGACATGGGATTCCTGCCTGCAGTGCGTCGGCTGGTGAACCAGACCAGCCCGAGCCGGCAGACCCTGCTTTTCTCGGCCACCCTGGACGGCCCCATCGACAAGCTGGTCCGGGACTACCAGAGTTCGCCGGCCCGCCACGAGGTGACCCTTGCCGACACCGATCGGGGCGAGATACATCATCGCTTCTGGTCAGTGGACGCCGAGGCCCGGGTGGCTCTGACAGCCGAGACCATCGCCGCCCGGGGACCGGCGTTGGTCTTCTGCCGGACCAAGCGCGGCGCCGACCGGTTGTCTCAGCGACTGGCCCGCCTGGGCCTGTCGGCCGCACCCATCCACGGCGACCGCAGTCAAAGCCAGCGGGAACGGGCCCTGGCCGATTTTCGCTCCGGGCGCCTGGACGTACTCGTGGCCACCGATGTCGCCGCACGGGGCATCCACGTCGACGCCGTGCCCCTCGTGGTCCACTACGACCCGCCCGCCGACTCCACCGACTACGTGCACCGCTCCGGGCGCACCGGTCGGGCCGGAGCCGACGGCCTGATCATCAGCCTGTTCGGACCCGGGCGCGTCACCGAGGCCCGGAAACTACAGCGACAACTGGGGTTTCCGCCCGGCGTCTCTTCGCCTGACGTCTCTGGCCTGCCCATCGTGAGGAAACCCGGCGGTGGCATCCGCCGGCCCAAGCCGGCCTCGTCGACCAAAAAGACCCATCGGGGCCGGCATGCCGCCGCGCCATCAGGCCGCCGCCCGCTCCCATCTCGAAAGCGGCGCTCCAGCCGGCGCTAGCCCGTCGCGGCCCTACCCTTGCGTAACGGACACTGCCTGCTGCTTGGTCGAGGACTACCAGCTGGACGCGTCCCGGTGGCGCCGGAGTTATCTCTGTCGGACCAGACTGGTTCTTGCTCGACCACGGGCTGGTGCCGTGGGTCGTGCGCCTGATTCGTTAAAGACCGTCGAGCAGAGCGATCATCCGACGAATGGCGTGCAGCGCCGCCCCCAGCTCGGACTCGGACAAGTCTCCGAGCCTTTCCTCCCACAAAGCCTGCCAGCGGATGCGTTCGCCATCCACGATGGACCGACCCTTATCGGTAAGCGAGACCATGCATACGCGGCGGTCGTGATCGGCCCGCCGGCGCTCGACGATGTCGTTGGCCTCGAGCTGATCGAGCATCGCCGTCACGCTCGCCGGATTGAGGTCGGCGCTCTTGGCCAGCTCCCCGGCGGTCACTTCAGGCGACTTGCCCAGGACGAACAAGGCGCGCAGTTGTGAGTGGGTGAGATCTCGGGGCTGCTGCTGCTCGCGCCCGCGCAGTCGGCGCTCGGCTCCGAAGAGCTCGCCCATGGCGACGCGCAGCTCGTCGAGCGTCGTTGTGTGCTGCTCGTCCAGGACCGGCCTTACCGTCGTCATACCATGGCCTCGACCAGCGACTCCTCGGACGGGGTGGTCTCCTGCCCGCTAGCCCGCAACTTACGCTCGACTTGCCACAGCACCGTGGCGGGAATCAGGGCCAGGACTGTAATCAGAACCACCCATCGATAGGTGTCAGCGAAAGCAGCCGCCACCGCCGTCGGGTCCGTATAGGTCCCCGTGGAGGCACCGGGAACGTGAACGAGTTTGTTCTGCAGAACGACGGCGATGATAGCAGTGCCTAGTGTGCCACCGACTCTTTGGATCACGTTCATCTGCGGACTGGCGTCATTGACCTGATCGGGCGAGAGCGCCGAGAACGCAGCCGTCATAGCCGGCATCATGGCCAAGCCGACTCCGATGCCCCGGGCCACCATCGCCGACGCGATCGGGGCATACGGCGTGGTCGGGCCCACGAACAGGAAGGGCACGGTGGCCCCGATCATGATCATGACCCCGACCAGCGAGGTCAGACCAGCACCGAAGCGGCGGGTGGCGACCGCGGAACGGTTCATTCCGATGGAAGCGCCCACCCCTTGGGGGATGAGCAGGAGCCCGGTATGGATGGCGTCCTGTCCGCGCGCCACCTGGAAGTACAGGGGCAGCAGGATCATGGCCCCGAACATGGCCGCGCCCAGGCAGAACATCACCACGCTCGCCGAGCTGTACGAGTGGATGGCGTACAGCCGAAGATCGAGCAGGGGATGACGGATCACTCGGGCCCGAACTACGAAGCCGCCAACCAGAGCGACACCGCCGATGACGGGGAGAATCACCGAAGCCGAGCCGAAGCTTCCTGCGGTAGCACCCTGCGACAGGCCGAAAGTGATCCCTACGATCCCGAAGCCGGCCAGCAGCAGCCCCGGCCAGTCCAACGGGCCGGCGCTACCCGGTTCGGGCTGATCCCGAGGCAACAGCCGGGTGGCGACCACCGCGGTCACGATGCCGATGGGAACGTTGATCAGGAAGATGGCGTGCCAGCTGACGCTCTGGAGGAGAAACCCGCCCAGGGTGGGCCCGAACACGGGGGCCAGCACCAACGGGACTCCGATCGCGCTCATCACCTTGGGTAGGGCATCCCGGCCCGAGGCGTGGACCAGGATCGTGAACCCGGTCGGGGCGAGCAGGCCGCCGCCGATACCCTGCAGAGCCCGGAACGCAATCAGCTCAGGAGTTGACGTGGCCAGGCCGCACAGCGCGGATCCGAGCGTGAAGAGCACCAAAGCGTGCATGTAGACCCGGTAAGCGCCGTATCGGCGGGTCGCCCAGGCCGACACCGGGATGACAGCGGCCAGCGCCAACAGATAGGCCGAGACCACCCACTGAATGTCGTTGAGCGGCGCGTGAAGGTCGCGGGACAGGCTGTCCAGGGCCACATTGACGATCGTGGTGTCGAGGACCGACATGATCATGCCGAGCACAACGACGATAACCACGCGCTTCACATGGGGATCGAGTCGGTCGCTGCGCTGAGCGCTCAGCATCGGGGGCACGCCGTCCTGTTAGCAGGGCAAATATTTCGATAACAAACTAGATGCCAAAGCATCTCTTGTCAAGGGGGTGTCCCATATAGAAGACTGCTGGCGACTGCAAAGGGAGGGGCCATGGGCCGTTTATCGGGAAAAGTCGCGTTCATCACCGGGGCCGCCCGAGGTCAGGGCCGGTCCCACGCCGTTCGTCTGGCCGAGGAGGGAGCCGACATCGTCGTCAGCGACATCTGTGGTCCGGTCGCCGGCAACATGGTCCTGGCGGCAACTCCGGAGGACCTCGAGACGACCGCCCAACTCGTAGAGAAGACGGGACAACGGGTACTGAGTCGTCAGGTCGACGTGCGCGATCTCGGGGCTCTGCAAAACCTGGCAGCCGACGCCATGTCCGAGCTGGGCCGTCTGGATGTAGTGGTGGCGAACGCGGGCGTCCTGGCCTGGGGCCATGCCTGGGAGATCCCCGCCGAGCAATGGCAGTCCGTGATCGACGTGAACCTCACTGGAGTCTTTTACACGATCCAGGCCACCGTCCCTCACCTGATCGAACAGCGACAGGGGGGATCAATCGTCCTCATCAGCTCGAGCGCCGGGCTCAAAGGTCAGCCTTTCACCTTGCACTACACGGCGGCAAAGCATGGGGTCGTCGGAATCTGTCGCGGCCTGGCCAACGAGTTGGGCGAGTACGACATCCGGGTCAACAGTGTGCACCCGGCCGGCGTGGAAACGGCCATGATGGACGTCCCCGGCCTTATGGAGATGATCGCCGACAAGGCGGAGACCCTGGGTCCGATCTTCATGAGCACGCTGCCCCACCCATCGATGGGACCCGAGGACATATCCGCCACGGTGGCTTGGCTGGCCAGCGATGACGCCCGCTATCTAACCGGTGCCCAGATCCCTGTCGACTTCGGTATGTGCAATCGATAACAACCCGATGGCTGGCACCTAGCCGGCGCCCCGGACCAGGTGCCCTGGGCGGGCGCCGGTGTCCACCCCGTCGCGGCGAATGACCTGGCCGGCGACCAGGGTGGCCACCCAGCCGTGGGCCCGCTGCACGAGGCGCTTCCCTCCGGCGGGGAGGTCGTAGCGCATCTCGGGGAGGTCAAGGCGGAGGTGGTCGAGGTCGATCACGTTGAGGTCGGCCTTCTTGCCGGGGGCGAGCACGCCGCGGTCTGACAAGCCGTAAACGGCGGCGGTCGCGCTGGTCATCTTCTTCACGACCAGTTCGAGCGGGAGCCGCCCGGCTGACCGGTCGCGGACCCAGTGGGTGAGCATGAAACTCGGCATGCTGGCGTCAGAGGCGGTGGCGCAGTGAGCGCCGCCATCCGAGCCGCCGAGGACGGTCAGAGGGTGTTCGAGCATCTCGCGCATGGGTTCGAGGCTGAAGTCGGCGTAGTTGATGATCTGGAGGCTCAGCAGGTTCTGCCCGTCGTTGTCCAGCATGCGGTCGTAGATGACCTCCATCACGTTCCGGCCTTCGCGTTCGGCGATGGCCGCCATGGACTGATCCTTCGATGGCTCGTAGTCCGGCGGGTCGCCCATCGAGAAGACCATCCCGTAGTTCAGCAGACCGTTAGTGGGGTCGACGATGGCGACGGCCTCGCCGATGACCTGGTCCCTGACCTCGGGCCGACGCAGCCGATCCAATCGTTTCTCGTAGGGCAGACCGGCGAGAGCAGGCCAACTACGGACGTACCGGAAAGGGTGAAAGGTGGTGTCGAATCCGAACAGCAGGCAGAAGCCTCTCCCGTGCACCTGGGGAAAGGCGGGCAGGCCCAGCTCCACCATGTCACTGACCGCGGCCAGGTCTCTCCGCCACCGATCGGGCTGGTTGTGGATCTGGTTTACCAAGAAGATGGTGGGCCGGTCGTTGGCCTCGCAGATCCGTCGCATCATCCCGTATTGGCCGTCGAACGAGGCGTTGTTGTTCCCGAGTCCGCCGTTGGGAACCCACTCCACCGTGCCCCGACCCATGGCACCGATGATGGCGGCCAGTTCCGCCTCTTCGGCGTAGGTCCCCGGAACCGGTACGCCGCTCTTGGACCGGTGGCCCTCCAGCCGATTGGTCGAGAAGCCCAGCGCTCCGGCCTCCACGGCTTCGGCGGCCAGGCGGCCCATCTGGTCCATGTCGTCGACCGTGGCCGGCTCGTTGGCGGCGCCCCGGTCGCCCATCACGTAGCCGCGTAGCGCCCCATGAGGCAGTTGCGCGCCCAGATCAATGGCCCGAGGGATCTGGTCGAGCACGTCGAGGTACTCCGGGAAGGACTCCCATCCCCAGGTGATGCCCTCCTCCAGGGCCGACCCCGGAATGTCCTCGACGCCTTCCATCAGCTCGATCAACCATTGATGACGGTGCGATTCCACCGGTGCGAAGCCCACCCCGCAGTTGCCTACGATCACCGTGGTGACGCCATGCAGGGAGGACGGCTCGAGCAGCGGATCCCACGTGGCCTGGCCGTCATAGTGGCAGTGGATATCGACAAACCCGGGGGTCACAACCATCCCGGTGGCGTCGATGACCTCTTCTCCGCCGGCGGCGACGGTCCCGACCGCGGTGATCCTTCCGCCGTCGATCGCTACATCGCCCGGGGTCGGCGCCGCCCCCGTCCCGTCGACGACCAGTCCACCCCGGATCACGATGTCGTGCACATTCTCTCCTTCGTCACAGCCCGAAGCCGGGCGACCGTATGACTGATCGTCAGCGGGGCGTGAAGCCTCTCTGACCCGGCCATCTGGCGGTCCTCAACGCTATCTGAACCGGTCGGCCAGCGAGCTCAGCTTGGAGACGTACGCCGGCCAGTCGTAGCCGTCGGGGAGGTTGCTGTTCTCCTGCTCCCAGCCGATCGCTCCGTCGTACTGCTCCCGCATGATGTCGGCATGACCGGCGTGCCGGCTGAGGTCATAGATCACGTGGACAATGATCCGCTGCAGGGTCACGTCCTGGCGGGCCGGCTGCCACCACGGCACCCGACCCGGGGCGTCGAGAGGCAGCTGCTCGATCGTGTTGTCGGCGAAGGCCCAGACCCGACGGTAGAGATCTATCAACCCGTCCTTGGTCTCGTCCGCTCGGGCATACCAGTCGGCCTGCGGATCGTCGGCGAAGGCCTCCATGGGTACCAGCTCTTCGGGCCAGGGGAATTCATAACCGAAAGTGGGCCCGAAATAGCCGGCCTCGACATTGAGGCAATGCTTGATCACACCCAGCAGGTTGTTGCCTGTCGGCGTGCGGGGCAGTCTGGCCTGACGTTCGTCAAGACCGTCCAGCTTCCATACCAGGGCGTCGCGACTCTCCTGGAGGTAGTGATGCAGCACGGTCTTGGGATCGCGCAGGTCAGCCATACCGGACAGTCTGGCATCGCCGCTGGCATCGGGTACCCGCCGCCTTCGGGCGATCGTCAATCCGGTGATCGGGAGAACGCCTCGCGATGAGTTTCGGGCTGTCGTATCGTCGGACGTAGCGGAAGACAGCTCCGGCGGACGGGCCGACGGAGGACACGGCAAGGAGAGCCTCAATGAGCCGGGTTAGCACCTACTTGAACTTCATGGGTAACACCGAGGAAGCCTTCAACTTCTACAGCTCTGTGTTCGGCACCACGGTCGCGGGCGAGATCGCCCGTATGGGTGACCTGCCGAGCGCACCGGGAGCGCCCGAGCTGTCGGAGTCCGAGAAGAAGCTCATCGCCCACGTCGAGTTGCCGATTCTGGCCGATCATGTGCTTATGGGCACAGACATGCTCGAGTCCATGGGCCACCAGCTCAAGGTTGGGAACAACGTGACTATCTGTCTGGAGCCTGACACCAGGGCTGAGACTGATCGCCTCTACGGAGCGCTGAGCGAGGGGGGAAGCGAGTCCACCGGGATGCAGCAGATGCCGTGGGCATACTGGGGCTGCAGCCTGGACAAATTCGGTATTCGCTGGATGTTCAACTGCTACGAACCGGCCTCCTAGAGGAGTACGTCTATCGGAACCGTGATCCCGTGGGCAGTCTGCCGGGTCGGGTTGGCGACCCCAGGCCAGGGAATACCCTCTGCAGTGACGGTGCGATCCCGGTCTGTGAAAGGGCTAGATTTCGTCTGCGTTGACTGGCGTTGACGTGACGCCTCGGCAGGTCGGTGGTCCAGGTGTGACACCGTAAGCGAACGAGAACCAACTACCTGGCGCCACTTCCGAGGCCGACCTGAGCCCCGTTGGAAGGGAGGAAGTTCCGATGGCCAAGACAGTTGCGGACGCCTTGTGGGAGATGCTGGTCGGTGTGGGGGTGCGGCGATGCTATGGAATCGTCGGCGACGCGCTGAATCCGATCGTTGATGCCTTGCGGCGCAATGGCGCGGTTGATTTCGTGCACGTTCGTCACGAGGAGTTCGGCACCTTTGCGGCGGTGGCTGAGGCGTGCTTGACCGGTGAACCGGTGGTGGTGTGCGGCACCGCCGGACCGGGGGCGACCCATTTGATCAACGGCCTGATCGATGCCCGCAAGGAGGGTGCCCCGGTGATCGCCATCGCCGGGGATGTCGAGTCGTCGATCATCGACTCCGAGGCGCTGGAGGAGCTCAACCCGTACAGTTTCTTCGGACCTGCCGCTCTGTATGTCGGGAGGCTGGTCAACCCGGCACAGCTGCAAAGCGTGGTGGGAACTGCGATCACCACGGCTATCGCAAAGCGTGGCCCGACGGTGATTTCGGTGCCGGGGGATGTGGCTTCGGCCGAGGCGCCGACCGGTAGGCGTTTCGTGCCGCGTCCGACGGCGACGTCCGGCCCGGCTTCCGCCGCTGATCTGGAGGCGATGGCGGCGTTGATCAATCAGGCGGGCACCGTCGCCGTTTTCGGCGGGGATGGGTGCAGAGACGCCGGGGCGGAAACGCGCGCCCTGGCCGACAAGCTCAAGGCACCGGTCGGTTTCAGCCTGAAGGGCAAGCAGTGGCTCGAGCACGACAACCCCAACGCGGTGGGCATGACCGGCCTGCTGGGATATGGCGGGTGCTGGGATGCCATCAATCACGCCGACGTCCTGCTCATGCTGGGCACCGACTTCCCCTTCTCCGAGTTCCTTCCCCACAAGGACGTCAAGACCATTCAGGTGGATCGGAACCCCGATCACCTGGGGCGAAGGGCCCCGCTCACTCTGAGCGTGGTCGGAGATGTGAAGGCGACGGTACGCGACCTTGTACCCCTGGTCTCGGAGAAGTCCGACGACAAGTTCCTCAGAATCCACGTCGAGAAGACCGAGCACTCCAACAAGAGGCTGCAGCACTATGTCACCAAGGGCC
>Ga0335073_10007932_pt1 | contig 14870 bp, 12 predicted proteins | sample Lox_Sample_22_FD_207093 | JGI IMG/M metagenome (GOLD analysis project Ga0335073, IMG submission 207093) | Soil microbial communities from Loxahatchee National Wildlife Refuge, Florida, United States - Lox_Sample_2.2 | ecosystem: Environmental > Terrestrial > Soil > Wetlands | place: USA... | reverse complement strand
AGTGAGCATCCGGTCGAGCCGGTACTCTTCCTCGCCCTCCTCCTCGACCAGCAAGATGCCGCCCTTGGCCGGGAGGCTTGTGTCGGTGCCGATCGAGGTAGCCAGCAGAGTCAGGTTGCCGCCCAGGGTCATTCCGCGCGCGGACCCGCTCCGGATCGGCACCGCGTCGGGGTAGCGGATGACCGTGGCCTGCTCGGGTCGCATCAGCGCGCGGAGCATCGAGCCGTACGAGTAATGCGGCCTGACGCCCGAGGTTGCCACCATGGTAGACAGCACCGAACTCCAGCCCAGCCTGGCCGCCACGGCTTCCAGAATCGCGGTGACGTCGGAGTAGCCGGCCAGGACTTTGGGCTGCAGGCCGGCGAGTGTGTCCCAGGGGATGGCCTCGATCGTGCGCTGGGAGCCGTAACCGCCGCACGCGAACAGGATTCCGGCGATGTCAGGATCGAACAGCGCCGCGCACAGATCGCCCGCCCGCTGAGCGTCATCGCCGGCCAGGTACTGGCGGAAGCTGCCGCAATCGCGAGCCGACGGGTAGACCACCGGCTCCAGGCCGGCGAATCGCAGCGTGTCCAGGCCCGCCGCCAGAGCGTCCTGATTAGCCGGGCTGCTGATCGTCAGTACGGCGACCCTGTCGCCGGGCGCCAGCGCCGGAGGGCGACGCAGCGAAGCCGGTCGCTCACCCGCTCGGTGGGTGCTCAAGCCGCTGGTATCGGACACGCGGTTGAGTACAACATGATTCACGGCCACCTCGCAAGATGGCACTATGAATGATATGGATCAAAACGCCGGTCCTCAACCGGACTCGCGGCAGCCTCGCGATGGGCTGCCCGGCCTGAACCCGGCCGCGCCGATGATCGCCGAGCGGATTCACCACCGGCTCGGCGGGCTGTCCGCCGCCGAGCGGCGGGTCGCGAGGGTGCTGCTGTCAGGCGCGCCGACGGCCGGCCTGGAATCGTCAGCCAAGCTCGCCGACCATGCCGGGGTGAGCGGCGCCACGGTAAGCCGCTTCGTTACCCGGGTTCTGGGCTTCCGGAACTACGCCGACTTCCAGCACGCGCTCCGCAACGAGATCAAGGCCCGAGTCGTGTCGCCGGTCGAGGCCTATCGCAGCCACCGCCTTGAGCCCGCCTCGGCCGGGTTCGCCGACCGCTCTGCCGTCGCTCTGGGCGAGTCAGTGATGGCCAGCGTCCAGGGCCTGGATGCGACCGAGCTCGGCCGCGCCACGACGCTGCTTGCCGATGCGCACCATTACGTGGTCGCGCTAGGCGGATCCTTCAGCCATCTTGTCGCCGGTTATCTCGTCGCGATCCTCCGCGAGATCCGGCCGGGCGTTCGCCTGGTTCCGCCGATGGCTCCCGAGCGCGCGGCTGCCCTGGCGGACATCGGCAAGCGCGATGTCGTATGCGCTTTCGATTTCCGCCGCTACGAGCGCGACACCCAGGAATTCGCGGCAGCGGCGAAGGATGCGGGAGCCCGCATCATCCTGTTCACCGATCCCTGGCTTTCACCCATCGCCGACATCGCTGACGCGTTGCTTCCGGCTCAGGTAGTGGGGCCGTCGCCATTCCCAAGCCTGGCGCCCACCGTTGCCGTAGCGGAGACACTTTCTACTGCGGTCGCAGGTGCCCTGGGCGACTCCGCGCGTGCCCATTTCGAGCGGTTTGGCGGCTTCGCCGATCACTGGATCAGGTTCTGGCCGCAGGCAGAGCCCGGCGCGGCTAGCGGCTCGGTCCCCGGCGAAAGCGCCTCGTAACCAAATCCCTGGCCTTGTTCGATTGCGCAGTTCGAACTTCGAACCTAGCTCGCTGCCTACGCTGGCGCGCCGCCGTTGAAAGGCCGGGAACTAGCAACTGAGCTGCGCGGCGAGCTCGTCCAGGCCGTCGGCGACGACCAAGCCGTCCAGCGCGGGAGGTTCCGGCGGAGGGACACCCGGACCCCACTCCAGCGGGCGGCGGACGAAGATCGGGCGAAGGCCCAGTGCCGACGAAGCGCGGAGGTCACCCGGATGGGCGGCCACCATCCCGGCCTCTTCTGGCGCGCAACCGAGCAGGCTTACCGCGGTGAGGTACACCTGCGGATCGGGTTTGTAGCTCCGGGCGAGCTGAGCGGACAGAACGACGTCGAACCGCAGGTCGCCGACCTTGAGCAGATCGGCAAGCAACGCGATGTGGCCGTTGGACAGCGTCGCCGTCACGAACTTCCGGCGCAGCCGGTCCAGCCCTTCCCGGCTGTCTGGCCAGGGCCGCAGCTGGCGCCAGCCCAGGACAAGTGATTCCCGGTCGCCGGCTGACAGCTCGATGCTGCCGCGGGCGAGTACGTCGTCAAGCGTGGTGCGCTGCAGGGAATCCAGGTCACGCCAGTCGGAGCCATCCCGGACCTGGTTCATTGCTGGCTGATAGGCGCGCCGCCAGTCGTCGATGACGGCCGGCCAGTCGGCCTGCTGGCCGGAGCGCGCCGCTATCGCCTCAGCAAGCTCGATCAGACTGGAACGCCAGTCCACCACCGTCCCGAAGACGTCAAACAACAGGACACGCATTCGGCTTCACCCATCCGCTGGCGCTGGCTCATCAACGCTTGGCGACGATCTCCACGAGGTTCCCGTCCGGGTCGCGGAGCAGCGCGCTCCTGTTGTTGTTGCCACTGTCGTGAGGGTCCTGAAGTACCGGCACGCCGGCGGCCGCTAGCTCCGCGCAGGCGACGTCAACGTCGTCAGTCCACACCACCAGGACCATGGCAGGGCTGCCGGGTACGGCATCGACACCATGCACTCGCCTGGCTGCCTCGACCGTGCCGAGACCGACCATGAACCCGCCGAGCTCGAGTTCGACATGCGAGGGAACGCCCTCGGCGGGCGTACGGAACGTCTCTGTGAAGCCGAGCAGATCGCGGTAAAAGCGCAGACCGGCTTCAATATCGCTGGTGTAAAGGTTCACCAGTCCGGTGACATACATACAAGCAACCTATCCGGGCGAGATGTCTCAGGGTTCAGCGGCGAAGAGATACCGGAGGTAGGACGCTGGTTCTGCGATGAAACGGCGCCATGCCGCGACGAGCTCGAGTTCGTGCCAGCGTGCCGAGCGGATACCCCACTCGCCGAGCTCAAGGATATGGGCGTCAGGAACAGCGGCAATGATCGGCGAGTGAGTAGCCACGATTGCCTGAGAGCCAGCCTCGATCAGGTCGTGCAGAAGGGCGACCAGACCCAGGCTGGCGGTGAACGACAGCGGCCCATCCGGCTCATCCATCAGATACAGGCCCGGCTGGTTTACCCGGGTGCGCAGGATCTCCAGGAAGCCCTCGCCATGGCTCAGCTCGTGGAAGCGCTCGGGCTGCCTGCCTGGATTGTCCTCCAGGTAGGTGTACAGCCCGTGCATAGTGTCGGCGCGCAGGAAGTAGGACCAGCGGGGCCGTCCGGGCGTGCGCTCGAGGGTCAGGCACCGGCCGAGGCCAGGCTCGCTGATCCTGGTCAGGTACGACGAACCGGCTGAACCGCCCTGAGGATTGAGGCGGCATGCTTCGGCCAGCATCTCCACCAGGGTGGACTTGCCGGAGCCGTTCTCGCCGATGAGGACCGTCAGCCCGGGTTGTAGCTTAAGGCCGTCTCGCAGGATCTGGGCCACCGCCGGAACGGTCGCTGGCCAGCTGCCCGTATCGACTGGACTGCCCGGGTCGCGCCGGATGGCCGTAATTGAGCCGCCTCCTCCGGAGCGCACGCTAGGTCCGCCTGGCCGTCGCGAACCAGGCTGGCGCGCCGTGGTCGTCGTGGAATCGCGTCCGCAGCCGATCAGGTTCGATGCCGGCGAGCTTCCAGCCGTTGGCAGGACTCAATGCCGTTCTCAGCTCTTCCTGGCTGATCGGGTGGGGCCCGGTGCCCGGACCAAGGTCGCTGAAGCACAGCACATACAAGGTTCCGTGGTGCTCAGTCACCGACGCGACACTCGCCACGTAGCCGAGGCGCTCAGCTGTGTCGAAGCTATGGAAAAGCCCGCAGTCCAGCACCGTTTGGAAGGTCCGCCCCAGGCGCTGCAGCTGCAGCGCGTCAGCAATGGCGAATTCAGCGGCTATCCCGCGGCCGGCAGACTTCGCCCGGGCCGTCGCCAGCGCCGTCTCAGCAACATCAACGCCCAGCACTGGCAGCCCCAGCTCCGCGATGAGCAGAGTGTTCTCGCCGGTACCGCAGCCAGCGTCGAGCACCGGTCCGGCGAACCCGCCTGCGGCCGCGATCCGCGCTACCGCAGGCTGCGGCTGGCCAATGTCCCAGGGCGCCGGACCGTCGCGGTACGAAGCGTCCCAGGGCAGTCCCGTCATCCGTTCGTGACTGGTTGGCTGCCGGCCGCCGAACGGATCGTCGGCACGAATTCCTGATCGCTCCCGCACCCGCCGTCGCCTCCTCCGAGATCACGATTCGCCGCTGGTGATTCGATCCATTGTGCGCTTGCCCAGGCGGCTCATCGCCGGGTTGCTGTCGACGTAGTACCAGACCAGGCCCAGTGCCTGCTCGAACGCCCACGCCTTGCCGCGCTCCCAGTCAAGGTCATCGCAGCCCAGGTCATCGCGCAGCACACGCCGCGGCCCCGTCTCGAGCAAGTGCCAGGCACTCACCAGGTCGAGGGCAGGATCTGCCGGGCCGAGGCCGCCGACGTCGATCACCCCGGTCAGTCGCCCGTCCGTTACCAGCACATTGGCGGGGATGAGATCGCCGTGGGTCATCATGTCTGGTGCCGTCCTGGGCAGCGCCCGCAGGACGCCCCACATCCGACGGAGCCGCGGAACGTCCAGCAGCCGCTCGCTGCGGACGAAGCAGGTATCCATCCAGGCATCGTGCGACCGCAGATCGCCACCACGGCTGCTGCCGCAGAAGGCCCGGCCTCGGGTGTCGATACCCCGGACCCCATGGATGAACTCGGCGAGGTCGTGCGCGAAGGCGACCGATTCCCCTGGGTCGGAGTCAGTGGCGACGAGGCCGGGCAGCCAGGTCTGGACCGACCACGGCAGCGGGTAACCCGCTCCTGGCTCGCCCAGGGCCACGACCTCGGGCGTCGCGAACCGGGTGCGGCCGAGCAGCTCACGTGCGGCGGCTGCCTCCGACTCGAGCCATCGCCGCGTTGGTGCGACCGCGTCGAGTTGCAGCGGGAACCTGGCGGCGAGTTGCTCCCCGATCCGGAAGATGGCATTGACCGTGCCCGTTGACGCGACGGTCCTGACGGGCAGATCGCGCCACTCAGGGAACTGCGCGGCTACCAGTTCGCGCACCGTCTGCGCGCTCACGGCGAGCTGGTCTGCATGCATCTGCACACCAGAAGCGTCAGGCATGCGAGCTGCGACCGGCAACCCGTTTGCGTCCGGGTAGCCGGTATCCTGCGGGATCGTGACAGTCCAGGCCCTGACGTTCCGCTTCGCGGAGGCAAGCGACGCACCCGCGATCGTTGCTCTCGTCCAGTCTGCCTACCGGGGTGACGCCAGCCGGGCGGGCTGGACGACGGAGGCTGATCTGCTCGACGGCCAGCGCACCGACCTTCAGGCGGTCGAGCGCCTGCTGGCTACGCCGGAAAGCGCCATGCTCCTGGCCGAGTCTGACGGTCAGCTGGCCGGCTCCTGCCATCTTGACAGGCGTGCGCGCGCAGAGACTTACCTCGGCATGCTTGCAGTTCGGCCAAGCGGTCAGGGTCGTGGCTCGGGCCGCCAGATCCTGGCCGAAGCCGAGCGGATCGCCCGGCTGGACTGGGGCGCAAGGACCATGGTGATGACGGTCATCGCGCAGCGCCCTGATCTGATCGCGTGGTACCAGCGGCGCGGCTATCTGCCTACCGGCGAGACGAAGCCATTTCCCTATGGTGACGTGCGCAAGGGCATCCCGCGGCGGCCGGATCTGCACTTCGTGGTCTTGGCCAAGCGCCTCATTGCGGAGTGACCGCGGCCCGGGGATGCGCGTTTCCCGGACCGGCGGGGCGATAGCTTGTCGAGAGACCAGCGGCGTCAAGGACGCCCTGATAGACGCCGTTGCTCAGCAGCTCCCCCGGTATCCAGTGCCATGATGTCGGCCCGGTGAGCCGACTCAGTATGACGATCCGGACTACCAGCGCGTCACATTCCGCAGACCAGCGCCCGCACGGCGCCCGGCGGACAGCCGAGGCAAGGTCGGACCAGAGCGCGACGAGCTCCTCGGCGACGGCTGCAGAAAGGTCAGCCGGCGGCGCTTCATCCGCAGCCGAGACCGCCCGCAGCCATGCGCCCGGCCGACCTCCGGTCCGCGCTAGATCGCCGGTAACCAGATGCGGATCAATCGACAAGCGCGGCGTCCATGACAAACTCCCCAGCCCGTACTTCCTCCTGAAACTCCTCAGCCAGCGGCACCGGCGCGAGCAAGACATGCTCGCCGTGGCCGTGCGCTGAGACAGAACCCCACGTCGGATGCTTGAGCACCATCCAGAGCGGGATGCCAGCCCAGCTTCCGAAGAAGATCGCGCCGATAGCCAGATTCGGCCAGAACCAACCCATCTCGTCCCCCCTCGACCTGTCCGGTGCGCGATTCATCACGCACAAGAGCCACCGTTGCGACGCCCGAGCGCCGTCGCAGCGCAAATCAGTTAGCGGAGGAGGGGGTGCACGTCACCTACTGCAAAGATGAACGCGACACGCATACTCTCGCCAAGAGCATGCCGAATGTCCCTGGGGATCAGCCCTAGGCAGCCCCTAGTTGTCGCTCGGCGCGCACAGGCATAACTCGCGGTCCGCTGTATCCGTCTGCGCCATCAGCAACGTGGCAAGCTGCCGCCGTGAGCTAATGCCCAGCTTCTGGTAGATGTTGCCGAGGTGGAACTCAATGGCCTTGACGGTGACGAAGAGCTGACGGGCTGATTCCTTGTTCGAAAGGCCGCTAGCGACTAGCCGGGCCACGGTTAGCTCAGTGGGCGTAAGTCCCAGGGTAATCCCAGGGCCTGCGCTCCCGCCTGAGCCGCTACCCGGCAGCAGCTCATCACACTCCTCCAGGTACGGGCATGCGCCGAGCCCGGCGAAGATGTCCCTGGCTGACTTCAGGCGTGTCAGCCCGGCATGGCGCTGGCCAGACCATATCCGGTAGCGAGCCTCGTCGAGGTCGAGGATCGCCGCGGCCAGCGGGCGCGTGCTTGCGTTTGCGTACCGCCGCGCCCGGGCGAACGCGGCTTCGGCCGCGCGCGCATCCTGCCTCGCGACAGCCAGGTTGCCGGTAAGCCGGGCCACCGACACGGCCAGCCAGGCCGGGCTCGCAGCGGTGACCCGCGCGGCCAGTTCAGCAAGCGCATGCTCGGCGTGCGCGAGCTGGCCGAGGCCAACGTAGGCGTCCACTTCAAGGACGGGCCAGTCATAGTGACCGGTCCCGGACCACACGCTGACATCGCCACAGCTTCTGGCCATCGCGCTCGCACGGAGGATCTCGTCCGGATCCCGGCAGGCCCTGCCCAGTGCCGCGCGCGCTGAAGCAGCCGTCATCAGGTAGGTACCGCTGCCGACCGCCAGTGCGGCGCCGCACGCGGCAGCCACCTGATCGGCCGCCAGATTCCAGTGGCCGCGGGCTGCCGGTACCAGCGCTGCATAGCCGCGGATCAGGGCGTTCTTACCCCAGGCTTCGTCTGTGGCCAGCGCCCACTCATCGGCAAGTGCCGCATGAGCAACGGCGTCATCCCACGCGCCTGCGAGGTACTCGGCGGCGATCAGGTAGGTCAGGCAGGCGCCGCCGTACCGGAAGCGCGCCCCGGCCTGCAGCCGCGCCGCCGCCGCGGACAGGTCAGCAATCGCTGCGTGAAGGTCCTCGGTGAACAAGCGCGTCATACCCCGCCAGGTCAGCGCATCACATTCCGCGGTCTCACCCTGACGCGTGAAGCCGACTGGTTGCGCAAGGCGAGCCCGCGCTGCCACCGGGTCGCCAGCCAGCGCCGTTGCGAAGGCAGTCATCGCGCCCGCCACGGGCTGCTGGGCCGGATCTGTTGCCGCCTGCGCGAACCGCTCCCCCCACGCAATCGCATCGGCGAACTGTCCGCGGAGCGCGCAGCACACCAGCAGCGGACCCGCGATAAGAGCGGCTGTCTCGGGTTCTTTTCCAGCATCGAGGTTCGTCCACGCCTCCAGCAGCCATCGGTATGCGGAATCAGGCTGACCGGACGCGAGTTCGAGGTGCCCCAGTACCGCACTCCGCCGCGCTGAAGGCGTGACTTCGAGCAGGCGCGGCCGCAACTGCTTCAGGCCGCCGATATCCGCCGAGCGCAGCATGAGCTGTGCCGCACCGAGCAGGCAGCGGTCGTGGACCGGCGAGCGGCTACTAGCCTCAGCGGCCTGGACCAGCCACGTCGCCGCTTGCGGCCATTGCCCGGCCATGGCGGCGGCCTCGGCAGCCCGTTCCAGGTCCGCCGCAAGCGCATCGTCGGGGCCGACCGCAGCGGCGAAGCGGTGCGTGAGCTCATCGTGTCCGGTCAAAAGCCCCGCCGCCCGCGCATGCAGGCGCCGCCGCGCGGACAGTCCGATGGAGTGGTATATCGCCTGCTGAACTAGCGGATTCGCGAACGCTAGCCGACGCTGCGGGCCGGTGGACTCTTCCACCAGAAGACCCTGAGCGACGAGTACCTCAACCACGCTGGCGGCGTCGGCCAGGCCGGCCAGCGCGCTGGCCGCAGCCAACGGGAACGACCGGCCCAGGACGGCCGCGCAGTTGACCAGTTCACGCGCGGCTGGCGTCAGCACCTCGAGCTGGGAAACTACGACGGCGGCCAGCGCCAGCGGAATCCGGAGGCCCTCTCTCGCCGCGGCCGGCCCGCCACCGGCGAGTTCCTCCAGCAGAGCACGGCAATATAGCGGACTGCCTCCGGTGTACTCGACGATCCGGGCCGCGACGGTATGTGACAAGGTCCCGGCACCGAGCTGCCGGCCGAGCGCAGCCACCTCGACTGGCCCGAGCCCGCCGAGCAGGATCCGCGAGGTGCGGTGATCCCCGGCAAAAAAGCGGCTCCACCCAGTCCCGAGCCTGGTCAACTCGCCGGGTCGCGCGGAAGCCAGCACCATGATGCGTCTGGCGAGCAAGCGGCGAAGCGCATACAGCAGAGCCGTCCCTGAGGGCTCATCGGCCCAGTGCAGATCATCGACCACGAGCAGAACAGTCGCGTCGCGTTGCTGCAAGGCCGTGAGGAGCGCGACAAGCTGACCGCCGATAACGAACGGGTCGGTCTCCTCCGACAACGGCACCTGAAACATACTGCCGTCCGGCCCGCGTGCCTCGGCCCAGGCAGCAACCTGCGCGATGACACCGTAGCCGACGGACTGCTCTGCCTCGTCACCGCTGCAGCGCACCACGACCGTGTTGGTGGCGCCACCGGCGAAATGGCGCAACAGCGCGGACTTCCCGAATCCTGGCGGGCCTTCCACCAGCACTGCCTGCGCCTGGCCCGAGCGCGCCTCGCAGAGGCACCGGTCAAGCAGCGCAACCTCAGCAGCCCGCCCTACGAGCCGTGTCATGCCGGCCGGAACCAGCTCATCTCTCATCCCCCCTTGACCTGCCTGTGCACGAGCCAGCCGCGGCGACGCTGAATTGAGCCACCGTGGAACTTCTAGCGGGGAGGAGGTGCGCCAACTACTGCAAAGATGACCGCGACATACTTATAGTGCCTGGAAGCGAGCTTAATGTCACTAGGGATCAGGCGTCTGGCCTTGCGGGGGCCACCTTGCGCAGGCGCAAGCTGTTCGCTACTACGAAAGTCGACGACAACGTCATCGCCGCGGCCGCGACCAGCGGATTCAGCAGCCCGACGGCTGCCAGCGGGATTGCCGCGAGATTGTAGCCAAATGCCCAGACGAGGTTGCGGCGGATGACGCGGTGGGTGGCCCGCGCCAGCCGGACTGCGTCCGGGAGTGCCAGCAGGTCGTCACGCAGCACGATCACGTCAGCCGCACTGATCGCCACGTCGGTCCCGGAGCCGAGCGCGAGTGCTAGGTCAGCAGCAGCGAGGGCAGGACCGTCATTGATGCCGTCACCGACCATCGCCACCCGCTGGCCGACCGCCCGCAGCCCCGAGATGTAATCCGCCTTGTCTGCCGGCAGAGCCCCGGCCCGGATCTCGTCAACACCGGCCTGCCGGCCGATCGCAGCTGCGGTGGACTCGTTGTCACCAGTAAGCAGAACCGTCCGCAATCCGAGGCCGCGAAGTTCGGCGATTGCACGTGCGGCCGACGGCTTGATCACGTCGGCGACCGCGATCACCCCCCGGGCCTGACCCGCCCAGCCGACCAGCACGGTCGTGAGGCCGCTCTGCTCCAGGGCCTGAACCTGCGCCGCCATTGAGTCAGCGATGCTCATGCCCTCGTCACGGAGCAGCACTGCCCGGCCGACGGCAACACCCGCACCATCGACCAGACCGGTCGCGCCAAGGCCGGGCAGCGCCCTGAAATCGCTGGCCTCGGGCATGTCGCCGACCTCGGCGCAAGCGGCCGATGCAATCGCCGCGGCGACTGAGTGCTCCGACGCCTGCTCGACCGCACCGGCACGCCGGAGCAACTCTGCCCGGCTGGTGCCCTCCGCCAGCACGATTTCGGTTACCGACATAGCGCCCGCCGTGATCGTCCCGGTCTTATCCAGCACGATGGTGTCGACTGCGCGGCACGACTCAAGTGCGGCGTAGCCCTTGATGAAGATGCCCATGCTCGCGCCACGGCCGCAGGCAACGACAAGCGCAGCGGGCGTGGCCAGGCCGAGCGCGCACGGGCAGGCGATGATGAGGACCGCGAGCCCGGCGGCGAACGCGCGGCCGGGAGCGCCGCCAGCCCAGAACCAGCCGAGCACCGTCGCCGCTGCCAGGACCAGGACGGCGGGGACGAAGATTCCGGAGATACGGTCAGCCATCCGCTGGATAGCCGCTTTCTCGGCCTGCGCCCGCTCCACCAGCCTGATGAGCTGTGCTAGCTGAGTATCGCCGCCGACCTGGACGGCGCGGACGATCAGCCGTCCGGCGACCGCGATGGTGCCGGCGCTGACGGTTCCGCCGACGGTGACCTCCGCCGGAACCGATTCGCCAGTCAGCGCGCTGCGGTCGACTTCAGAGTGCCCGAAGACTACTTCGCCGTCGGCTGCCACCTTCTCCCCTGGCCGTACCATGAAAGAGTCACCGGGTCGCAGTTCCCCCACGGGGATCCGGCGCGTAGTGCCATCGGGCGCCACAACGCAGACATCCTTGGCCCCGGCGGCCGTAAGTTCGCGCATCGCCTGCCCGGCGGTCATGCGACCGCGTGCCTCAAAGTAGCGGCCGGCTAGCAGAAATGTTGTCACCGCGGCGGCTACTTCGAGGTAGATGCCGCCGCCCGAGGCATGCACCAGCTCATACCGAGGGCTGTGGCTGGTGCGGCCCGCGTCCAGGACGAACATGGCGTACAGCGACCAGCTCGTCGCGCTGACGATGCCCAGTGAGACAAGCGTGTCCATAGTGAGCACGCCATGCCGGAGGTTCACGAGCGCGGCCCGGTGGAACGGCCAGGCGGCCCAGAGCACTACCGGCGCCGCCAGCCCGACGAGCACCCATTGCCAGCCGTCGAACCGGAACGACGGGAACAGCGACAACGCACCCGAGATGTCCGACAGCGGGACGAAGAAGATCGCGGCGAGCAGCAGCCGCCGTTTGAGATAGGCTGCCTGACCGGCACCGGCCGACTCGCTGGTGTCCGCCGCTACGGCACTCCGGCCGGCGACCTCATCCCCGCCAGCCACTGCCGTCCCGGCAAGCATGTCCTGCGCTGCAGCGCGAGCGTCGGTAGCGCTGTAACCAGCGCCCGCCACTGCGGCGATCAACATGTCAACCGTCACCTGCGGGGCTGCGATAACGCTCGCTCGCTCGGTAGCGAAGTTAACCGCAGCGGTGACACCCTGCAGAGCGTTCAGCTTCTTCTGCACCCTCGCGGCACAGGCCGAGCACGTCATCCCGCCGATCGTCAGCTCGATCTCAGTCGGCTCGACCACATCGGCAGCTGCCGGGACCTGACCGAGCCCGGCCGTTAGTACCGGCCTGGTCATGACCGTACGCCGGGATAAGTCGCCGCCGTTATCATTGCGCCATGCAGGAGAGCGTCTTCACAGTCAACGGCATGACGTGCAGCCACTGCGTGACGGCTGTTCAGACCGAGGTTGCGAAGGTGCCCGGAGTGCGAGACGTCGAAGTCAACCTTGAGGCCGGACAGGTCACTGTCCGCACCGAAGGAGACCCCGAAGTGGTCGCGCTCCGAGCCGCAGTCGAGGAAGCCGGCTACCAGCTGGTGGTCTAGTCCGCTGCCCGGCCGGGTGAGCCCGGCCAGGCCGGGGTCACTCCGACGAACCATACTGGATCGGCACTTTCACAATCGCTGCGCGCGCCCACGCGCCGGTACCCGCAAGCTGCCAGACAGTCAATGTTCCGGCAGCCGCTGTCAGCGCTTCGACCGGGCTATCCGCCGGCAGGGCGAGCGTCGCGCCCGGTGCCGCCGGTACCGCTGGGAGCTGCCGCCACGCGCTTCCGGGACCCTCGATAGTCGCGCCTTTGCGGTCCGTGAGCAAGACGGCCGCGGCTCCTGCGGCACCAAATGCGGCAGTGACGACGCCCGACCCGGCCAGTCTGAACGACGGTGAGAGAACCCACTGGCCGCTTCCGGTGCGCCAGCCGACCATCAGCTGCGCCGCTGCACCTGTGCCTGACTGCCAGAGCGCGACGGTACCGGCCGAGCTGGCGACGAGTCGCAGTACCCGGACGGGAGCTCCGGACAATGCGGCGGGCAGGGTCGGTCCGGCGGCCCGCCAGGACGAGCCGGACCGGGCGAAGATGCCGGCCACGCCCGGCTTCTTGCAGTCGCCACCGACCAGCGGAGTCGCGACCGCCGCGGCGGACGATGATGCGGGCGTCGCGTAGGCGACCGCGGTCACCGCGGTCAGGCCGCAGGCCCGGCCCGCTACAGACGTGGCGAGCGAGTGCTCGGTAGCCAGAGTGCGCCAGCCGCTGCCGGTGACCGAGGCTGTGCTTATCTCACCGGATTTGCTCAGGGCGAGCAGCTGGTGACCGCCTGGTGTGCCGGCCAGCGCGTCGGGCACACTAGCCAGACCTGCCGCAGGAGGTCCCGCGCTCCAGGTCTTGCCAGCGTCGGCGGTCAGGCTGATTGGCGAGTAGTCCAGGTACAGGCTCGGCCGGATGCCCGCGACCAAGTCGGTGCCGGCCAGCCCGGCTAGCGCGGGCGCGCCGTTGGTCGCAATGTCCGGCGGCGTGTCCAGCTTCCACTGCCGCGAACCCGCGGCCAGCAGGAACAGCTGCCAGAACTGATTGGGCCCGGACTGAGCGCCCATCGGCAGCACGGCCCAGGTCGCCTGATTCGTCGCCTCCGAGCCGGCCACTGACATCGGCCCCGGCACGGCGGCCCGAGCTGACGCGGCACCCGCTGACGGGGCCGTTGTGCTGCCGCAGCCAGCGCACAACATCAGCCCTGCCAGTGCGAGCAGCGTGATCTTGCCGGGTAGCTTCATGACTGGTGCAGAGCCTGCTCGGCGGCGTCGGCAAGCTCCGTCGCGAACGATGACACGGTGGCCGCGCTGCCTGGCCCTGGGTCGAAATCAAGTTCTGCGCGCAGTCTCCCGTCGGTGCCGATGACGAACGCCGCGTCGCTGTGCCCGAGCATGGCCCCGGCCGGCAAGGTTTCGTCGGCCACCCCGTAGTTCTTCCAGACCTGCTGCAACTGCCCGGGCGTGCCGGTCAGGTAGAGCCAGTCGGGCAGGCCCGCCAGGCGTTCCTGCTGATCGAACGCGCGCAGGTAGCTTACGTCGTTGTACAACGGGTTCAGGTTGACAGCGACGAGTTCTACCTGACTGGCGTGCCCTGCCAGCAGCAAGCCGGCCTCCCGGAACTCCTGAGCGATCAGCGGGCAGTCGGTGACGCATACCGGATCGAGGAATGTGAGCAGTATCGCCTTGCCGCGAAGGCTCGCGAGCGAGACCGTGCTCCCGCGCTGATCGGTCAGAGTGAAACCAGGGGCGGGCCCATTCAATGGCGCGCTAGACCCGTCCACCGCCTCCGCCAGGATCGGCGCGGCCGCCCCGGTCGCCTGAGCGGCCGCCATCGGGACGGCGCCGAGCAGCACGACGCCGATCGCGCCGACTGACGCGACGGTGGCCAGGCTTGCGGCCGCCAGCGCGCCCGGCACATTCGCCAATCTGAATCGCTGGCGCCAGTCCGGTCGGATAGCCGGGATCGCTGGGCTGGCGGCTGCCGGCTTCGGCTCAGCGGGCTCAGCGGGCTCGGCTGCCGGCTCGCTGGCCGCGCCTAGAGGCGCTGCCTGCGGCAGCGGACTCAGCGCCAGGTAGCTGGCCGTGGCCAGCAGCAACATGGGGATCATGCTGTTCGGGTCGGTGCCGACGCCACCGAAGAAGCCCATGTCCTGGATCAGCACCCAGTTCGCGAACCCGAATACGGCCAGGCCGATCAGCGCTATCCGGACGATGCGCGGATTCCTGGTCGCGAACGCCAGGCCAGCCAGGCCGAGCGCGACCACTGCGAAAAGATTGACCGCGAACCCGTCAGCGCGGACGAACGAGCCGAACCCTGAGACCAGGTCGGCGAGCGCGCTCGGCTGCGACAACGCGGCCATGGACTGGACCATCGACGTCAGCGAGCCTGGCTGGCCATTCACCTGGCCCTGCCAGAAGCCCCGGCCGGGCCAGGCCTGGAGCACTGCCATCCCGACCAGGAATACACCGAAGAGGCGGGTCATCACCGCTCCGGTGCGTGGCGAGCGCCATGTCGCGGCCGGCAGCGCAAGGAGGGCACCTGCCACCGCGTAACACAAGGCAGCGCCCGGCGCACCAGTCAGCCAGCTGAGGCCCGGGGCGAAGATCCCGCCGA
>Ga0335073_10007931_pt1 | contig 14871 bp, 11 predicted proteins | sample Lox_Sample_22_FD_207093 | JGI IMG/M metagenome (GOLD analysis project Ga0335073, IMG submission 207093) | Soil microbial communities from Loxahatchee National Wildlife Refuge, Florida, United States - Lox_Sample_2.2 | ecosystem: Environmental > Terrestrial > Soil > Wetlands | place: USA... | reverse complement strand
AGTTGAAGTTGGATCGAACATCGGCGATGCGATACGACGATCCGTCGTTGAGGGTGAGTGAGGGTCCAGGCGTTCTCCGCCTTCCTCGCGGCAAGTCTGCCAGAGAAGTTTGTGCCGATTTTCTCAAAGAGATATACCTATACACCATTCAAACCTTGGAGCAGAGGCATTCGCCAGAGATTCTACGTATTACTCCGATCGAGTTTTGGTTCACGGTGCCAGCGATATGGTCAGATAGCGCGCAGTCGGACACGTTGACAGCAGCTCACGCCGCTGGGTTTGGCCAGCGACCTCATGACAATGTTTATCTGATACAAGAGCCTGAAGCTGCGGCGATATGGACGTTGAAGAACATTTCAGAACACGGTACGGAAGAACAGATATCGCCCGGAGATGGTGTTTTGATCTGCGACTGTGGAGGTGGGACGGTAGACATCACCACATATGTGATCAACAAAGTCTCCCCGGAGCTTGACTTCCAGGAACTGTTGAAAGGAGATGGCGGCAAGTGCGGAAGCACCTTCGTGGATCGCAACTTTTTGGAGTGGATGTCGAATACTTTTGGCGATGCATTTCGAGACTTGCCGTTTTCGAAAAGAGGGCCGGGAAGCAATTTCATGAAGGAATTTGAGCGCATTAAGAAGGACTTTGGTTCTACCAGTCTGAGCGATGACACTCATGAAGTCACTCTGGTTATGGAAGGAGTCGAAGACACCGACAACTACGATTCGGCAACGGGTATAGTGATGTTTGATTCGTGAGTCTCCTTAGAGTGCGGGCAGAAACTTCTCTGACGGCCATCCAGGCATGATCTTGAAAGTTTTTTCCAACCGGTTGTTCGCAAGATTATAGAACTTTTGAGAGAGCAGCTACGGCTAGCGAGGTCGCAGACAGATCGAGCGATCAATGTATGCTGCTCGCATGATGCTCAAGCAGGGTCTTAAAAGCTAACAAGAGCAGAAAATCATCCTCGTCGGCGGTTTCGGAGACTCGCATTACCTGCTCCAGACGATCAGACAATGGGGACACACCGAAGGCGTGCCGCGAGTGATATGCCCCGACAGACCTCAAGCAGCAGTTGTACTTGGAGCCGCACTCCGCGGTTTCGGAGGCATCAGACCGAAATCGCGGAAGTGCCGACGACATTACGGCTTCCAATTAGACCTCCCCTTTGACCCGATTCTGGACGATGAAGATACAACGTACAAAAACAAATTCAAAGGCACTAAAATGACTAGAGGCACCATGGTGTGGTGTCTGAAGATGGTACTAGACTGTTGATCGTCCCCTTCCTAAACGATATGGTTAACTCTAGGTTCTGCAGGGTCAAACAATCGACGAAAACACTCTCCTCCGCCAAAAGGTCTCCAAGCCCTGGGTCAAAGGTGAGACGCGCGAATTCGTGCTCCCACTATACTACTGTACCATGGAAACCCCGCCACGGCACTCGATCCACCCTCGCATCCACCAGCATAGCACGATAAAAGTCGACCTCTCCCAAACGAATTTCAGCAAATTCAAGAGCAGGTGGCTCATAACCAAAGATGAGCGTATTTGGAACATTCAGTACGAGTTGCAGATTCTCTTCGGCTCGAAGGAAGGGATTTTGACGGTGAGGGCTATGGATGGTGGCGAGCAGGTCGGTGTCACATATATTGAATATGCGATGGAGTAGGTTTGGTGGTGCGAAGGAACCACGTCACAGTTTGGGCCAGCTCGCTAAGCAACTATAGATGGTAGTAAGATAAAAAGCTCCCCAGTGTAACTCGCTCTCTGAACGGCTTTTGAATGTCAGACTAGTTCCATTTCACCACCATCTCGTGATAAACCATCAATAGAGAAGGAATTCGTGAAGCTGTTGCTGGATCAAGCAGTCTCTCCTTCAATTCGCTTCTGTTTCTCACCGAGAAGCCCCTCATCATTCCGCGAATGAAGAGTCAATGATACTTCCTTGGTCATCAACTTATCAATGTCAGGGCAGAAGGCCGAAATAATCACACCAACTCCCATGAAAGAAATAGTGGTCAAGAACACGGTTTTGAAAGCCGCCGAGTTCGCAAATTCGTAGGCTCGAAGCCCAATTTCAATGATTTCTGGGGTGATTCCTGGAACCGCGTCAAACGCCGCTTGCGTGCCGTTACTGTATGCGGCCATGAACGCAGTAGTTGAGTTTGCAGGCAGGCCAGCTTGAATAAGAGCTGGAGGAACCTGTCGAGGAATGGTGGTAGCAAGGCGGTTGGTGAGCACAACTGTATACACGGTCGAAGCGAGCGTAGAGACAAATGATCTTAGAGATCCACCCAGTCCAATAGCGGTACCAATCTCTCGCTGATCCATAAGGGAGATCGTGGCGGAAGCGGAGGTGGACGCACTCGTTTAAGCCAATAAATGTCGTTCCAAGCAGCAATAACACAATTGCCCTGGCAGGTGTATCCGGAGTACATGAGGCCATGGCTAATCCAATCGGTTAGTCTGTAAGTCACTCAATGGGGAAGTTACTCGTACTTGCAAGGAAAGCGGAGCCAGTAAAGAAGGCAAATCTCACAACCCACTGAACCTTTTTCTTAGCCAACCCACCTGCAATTTCACCGATCGTAATGCCAGCCCCTGTTGGCTATCAATTCGACGTCCCTGTTCCTATGAGTTACACAACTTACCGCTCACAAGACAAGCCCAGCCTGCCCACATATGCCCATGACCTCGAGCATAGACTTGTAACACCTGCAATGGCCAGACAATTGCGAATGCATAGTACACACTTGACCCAATCGACCAGAGCAGCATATTAACCAGCCACCCGCGGTTCTTGATGATATGAAGCGGCAAGAGAGGCCTATTTCGTTAGCCGAGGTCAGAGTATTCCGTATTGACTGAACATTCACTTACTTTCAAAGGTGCGTATGCTTCCCATAGGAAGAATGCAACAATGAGCGAAAATCCAATAACAATAGTCGCAATGACGTGAGCCGACCTCCACTAGAGGACACTCTGGTTAGCTACGACTGCAAAGGATTCCAGAATAGCATCATGCCTACTGGGTAAAGAGAACCACCCCAAGACAATCCCACTGGATTTCAGGTCAGCTCTTGGCGTGACTGATACAACACTCGTCGGAAAAGAGTTACGTACTGAGGAATAGGAGCTGGCCCATCATCGACAGAAAAGTTCCCACGTAATCAAAGTTTTTCAAAAATTCTTTCATTCGGCCTACCCCATGTTTCATAATAAAGGTCGGCGGATGATAGAAGAAGTACCAACACGCTGTGCATGTGGCATTGAGAGCGATCAAAAGATAGAATACGCCTCTCCAACCTACACTAGTCTGGTATATGAACGAATACGAGATGACAGCTCCGAAACCATTTGGTAGAATCAACCAACAAAATGCAAAAGCCGTTGAGAGGAACCGATACTTCAGAGGAACCAGTTCGGCGATGGCGTAGTTGAAACAAATTTGAGCTGACGAACCTATTCCAATGAGAGTTTCGGCTGCAATTAGACTCGGAATATTCGGAGCGACGGCACCAACAATACTCCCGAGGAGAGAGAGCGCTTCCAATAATGAAAAACCATCGGCGTCCGAAGATATCTAAGGATGTTAGTAATTCGGGCGTTAAGGAGATCCGAAATCATTACCTGTCAGTCTTCCCACAAGCATCAACGTTACAGATTCCGTTAAGGTGTAAGTCAAAGCAACCCAGGTAATATCCGCACTGGGACCAATGTCGGCGTCAATGAAACTAAGGATGGGAGCTACGAGGGAAAATCCAGCAACACCACATGCAACGCTGAGCCCGATGGAGACCATAGAACCCCAGAAATAGATACTGTAATAGTATCCTGGGGGGAGCTCTGCTTGGTCAATTGAGAAGTGCTTTCCTGTTGGATCGTCTTCCTCATTTTGGTTGCGGTGTTGCTTGTAAGGAGCTTGTTCATCAACCGTTTCAACGGTCTGCGGCTCAACCTTCTCTGCCATATTAGTGAATTTCGTAATGCTTGAAAGTTTAGGAAAACAAGATATGCACGTGAGCCAGTGAAAGACCGCGCGGTAGCTCGTAAAAAAAATTGTGGGGAGTCCGGTGATATCTGGGGTAGCGACACTTAACAATTGAACCTCCCGTACCTATGCGGATAATGTGAGCCAGCATCCCGCGCCCAGCCTTGCTCAGCCTTTGTTGGAAAATGGATTTCCGGTTTGTCTGAATGACCAACATCACAGTGCAACTACTGAAATCCATATGCTCGGATGCATTCACCGGAGTAACTGGCTAAGGAATCCCGCAAGTCGCAAGTGGGGAATCGCTTTCCGAATTTCAAAGAGCCTTCGTCGGTGTCTAGGCTTCAGATCTATGCTTCTTCGGAACAACTGATCTTCTACGACGCTTTCTCCATCCTATCGTCAACTGTGTAAGGCGAGTGTCGTCGCTCAAATGCCAGGGGTTGGAGCCAACGGTGGAAGCGAAATTTGCAGGGAACAATTTGAAGATTGTTAAATATTGAACTTGGATGAGGTATGAGAGCATCGAGTGATATTACGACCGCTCACGCGCGGCAGAAGCGTCGGCGCCACCGATTGTTTCGCCTATAACGTTTTTATATCAGTGCTGGAAGAGCAGGTTCGCGAGGGCGAGCGACGATTTTGCAACGAACGGCCGTACTGCTCATCTCCCTATCTCTTAGTGGAGCTCTAGTTCTGTAAAAGAGAACTAGAAGTTAATGGTGCGAAATGTTCCTAAGGAGGGCGAAGTGGTCGAAGCCGCCTAATGCGGCGTCAAAAGGCTCTGAATCGGGCGGCCGAAACCGCGACACTCAACCTTTTAGTGTCATAAGTAGATATCTTTAAGAATTTTCAAGTGAAATTCTGGATCTTCACTAGTTAGTGGAAATACGGAACACAAACGGCCTTGACTCTCTGCCATCCTTCATCAAAAGCTTTCACCATCTCCTCTGGCAACGGGCCCTTCTCAAAGCTTGCCAGATTCTCCTCTAGCTGCGTAGCACTACTTGCGCCAATAATGATAGCATCGCCATACTCACTCTTCATCTGACTATGATGATTGCACCATCGCAAAGCGGCCTCTGCAGTTGTTATTCCAAGCTTCTTCGCGACAGGTCTGATGATATCCAAGGCATCGAAGAATGTATCGTTCCAATAGCGCTTTCGATAACTTGCGCCTTGTTGCCTATTTGGGTCAAATCTGCTGCCTTCTTCGTGATCCGTTGTGTCTCTTTGATAACGATCCGTCAGATATCCACCGGCGACTGGATTGAACGCATAAAATGTGATCCCATAGTACCGCAGACAAGGAAACAATTCAGGCTCGACCGCGCGGTGGAGAGCATTGTAGACGCCTTGATAAACATCCGGCTTCTTCCATCCATTTCGAATGCAGATCTCGCACAGTTGTGCGGTTTCCCAGGCAGAGTAGTTGCTGATGCCAAAGCGTTTGAAGTAACCTTCGTTGTACAGCTTGTTAACCTCACTCAGTGTTTCTTCATACGGCGTTTGGTGATCCGGCGCATGGAGATACCACATGTCGACCTTGTCGGTTTTGAGGGCTTTCATGCTCGTGAAAAAGCCTTCTCGAAGGTCTGCTGGTTTGTGCGTGTACACCTTTGCATTTGGTCCAGAGAGGAACCTAGCGCGCGGAGAGAGTTTTGTATCCATGATTATACCACGCTTCTGCCAATCCAGTTCTCCAAGGTACTCCTCGGACGAGCCATGGCCGTAAGTGCGAGCTGTATCAATTTCATTGTGACCATACTTCTGAAACATGTCTAGAATTGCAGCACAATCTTTCAAGTCATGGACACGAGCTTGCTCGGCACCTTTCAAATGTCAGTACGGACACCTGTAAGTTTAGACTTCAAGAGGTTATTCAACCTGGTTTGCCCAGGGTCATGGCCCCGAATACGATCTTCAATGCGGATTTTGATTGCTGAGCCATTTTGATAAAGAGTCTTAGAAGTTCTTGGCCTACTGTTGCTGTATGTATTTGAGATGGAACAATTGCGAGCTAACGTGGGGAATACCGAATATGTCGTAATTTCTAAGGCCTTAAGCAAACATTAAGTCCGGATGACGGATGGTTCAATCCCGCCGCCTCATGTTGGGGAGCAGCCCAAATCACGATACCTCAATGAAGCGTAGCGTAAAATCGAAGTTCCAGGCCAATTTGCTGACGGATTGAAGGAGATTGTAGCTCTTTGCTTCATTCGATCACCTTGTACTCCGTACATGGTGGGAGATGACAGATCTGCCTCTGCTTAAGTAGAGCAATCATGATGCTGGGCGAGGTTGTTGGAGACAGAGTGTCGAGTTCCGCCTAGAATTGAGCAAGCAATCATGTGGATTTATAACCAAATGGAAGATAGAGGCATTTACCTCTTCCTTGTAGTTCTTGTAACGATTTACATGAATTTCTGAGCTCCGGGGATGTGTTCCAAAGCTTGGACGGGGCTGTGATTGGATCACTGGTACTGAGTACGCTAGACTCGGAGTTACTCCGACGCTCATGTTTAACTGCTTGGTCTCAATTCTCAAAGATACCTGCTTTAGAGAAACCAAGCTCTAACTTCGCACAACATTGTTCCTACTGATTCCCTACGATCTCATGGCGTCAAGATGATCATGTTATAGCGTCTCCACTACCAATATCCACTGCTCTCACCCCAATATGGCAGACCGTCTGTCTAAGGATCTCATTGTCCTTCTCGCTGTGAACTACGCCTCTGAGAGTAGTGTATCAGCACTGAGATCACTGGCTTCGCAACGACACGATGTTCTGACAACCGATCTCATTCTACGCGTCCTACTCACGTTTCTCCCAGAGAGCGTCGATCCTTCTTCGTACACGCAGTTCGTCGACACCACGTCATCAGGGACCTTGGACAAACAACATGAGCCAAGCGAGTTAGATATATCTCCTGTTCAAGACATTTCAGAGAAGCAAGCTCGAAAGCGGGTCAAGACTCTACGTTTTCTTCCACTGAACCACCCATCATGCCCGTCACCAGAAGGGGTATTGACGAATTTCATTGTCAGCCGCGCGCATCAACTGGACACTGCCGGCCTCCTTCTCATGGTGCCAACACTAGTAGAACCATTCCTCGAACGATCAGACTACCTTCGCATATGGTTCGTCTCGAGTATTCTACCTCTCCTACGATTCGGATATGAGTACTATCCCGACAACAATTCGACGCCTTCCCTTGACACGGTTGAAACAGCTACCGGTAGCAAAATGGTGGAAATATGGCTTTCAAAAGCAGCGCAAGAGCCAATAAGAAAGGATCATGAAGCGAGATCTCCAATAGAGGAAGATAGAGATGTTTCCAGAAGCATCGTTGCACGCGATATTAAGGGACTCGTCGGTCCTTGGATATTTGGTGCTAATGAACGAAAGCGACGACGCCTCAATAACAGAGAGAGGAGAACCTCAACTGTGGGAACATCTGTTGATGAGTTGGTTCGACAGGCCACCAGTAACTCAGAGGAGGATGGATCACAAAACGAATGGCAAAACGCATTCACGTGGATGGTTCGACAAGCAGCTTCTCAGCTTCCAGTCGTTGCGCAAGCACTAGAAGAGTGGAATGGCCCCGGAGATGTCGATCTTGGAGGATTTGCAGAGGGTACTGGCCTTGAATCTGAAGTAGAAGCACAGCTACAGCGCCGATATGTGCAAACTGCTATGGCATCAGTGTATGCCTCATCCACAGACACCGCCGAGACAATTTCCAGTTCTCATAAGATTCTCGTCCGAATCGCAAAGTTGATGAGCTTTGATCCACCGCCGGCCTTGGTCACCTCAGTCGAGCGACTGCCGAAGATTGATGCGCAGAATGCAATTGTTGGCGAGTTTCCTTCTTCCACCTTTACATCCGATACACTTCTCAGACCAGCACATCCTTTGACAACTCCGCAGCTGGAAACTTTCTCTCTGTTGCAATTGCTTATCTTCTCTGCGTACATTCTTGCGGAACTTCGATTCAATCTCTCCATTATGCATGTGGTCAAGCTCAAACTCCAATTCGACTCACAAGAGCAAATGGGATTCTTACAGAAGGTACTCCATGCCACGTCTACAGCGCCCAAAAGAGATGAGCGTCAATGGGTTAGCGTTAGACAGAAGCTCTTATGGCTTTGGGGATGGGGCATCACCAAAGATACCAAGAGTGAGAAGCTTGGGAATGGAATCTTCGGAAAGGTCGAAAGAATCAACCTAGAGAAGGAGATACTCAAACTTCTCTTGAATGCCACCTGCTACTCCGTCATCATCGATACATACATTAAGAATCACGATGGTTCAGACCACTTGAATCGGAAAGATGTTGAAGCAACCATCGTTGAAGTGGCATTGAACCACTACGATAACGCCACCAACGGCAATCGAACAAGAGGCAGCATGAAGAAGGCCTCTGAGATTATCCTGACGCTGCGGCAATATTTTCCTGGCTCCACATTGTTCCAACAGATTGAAGCCTTACTCACAGCCACCCACGCACTGTCTTTCTACTCGTTAATGTTGCAACATGGAGTACCATTCCTACCGGTTAACATCCGGGTTAGCTCCGATCCTCTTTCTTTGATCGAAAAAGTTCTTGCTCAGAATCCGCGGAGCTATACACATCTCGACGACCTCATTTCGATTGCAACAAACCTGGTGGTTGCAGGTGTCGATCGTAAAGACGATGATTTTCGAACTGAAGTAACCCCATCCTCACTGGCGAAGTCGAAACGTAGAGCGGAACATCGCGTTATAGGTATGGCAATTGAGGCTGCGCTAAACGAGGATGACTTCGAGACTGCCTATTCCTACGTTGTGAACCGTCTGGATACGACCACTGCGGCGCAGAGTTCTTCAAATGAAGATGTAGATGATGTCTCGTGGCGAGCAGCTCTAGCAGCGGGTCGTCACAAGTCCAATAATCTCTCTTCGAGCACTTCTCTTAGTACTCCACCGGTTCTTCGACGTCTGGAGCAACGGATGGAGCTTCTCTCTCAAGCCCTCCTTCTTGCGCCTCCATCTGCTTTACCGGAGGTTCTCAACGTATGGCGTAAGTGTGAAGAAGAAATGACCGCACTGCTTGCGCGAGAGTCAGAAGATGAGACTGCTTTTGATGACCGTGCAGACAAAGGACTGCCTGGTGCCTTTGTGAACACGACAGTACCAATTCAATCAAGACGAGAAGTTGGACGTGCAGCGCAAGAAGAGGCACCCATGGGTTTGTTTGACGTGGCCAGAGGTGCTGCCGCAGCATTCTCGAGGAACGCTTTCCCACTACGTGGCCAAGGACAGGCTACAAGATCACCCAGCTCCCCGACACATATCAGGAATATCTCCAATACTGGCAGCGAAACGGGCAGCATTAGAAGTGATGGTAGTGAAGACGGCGGTAAGCCAGGTCGAAGAAGAAAAAGAGACATGGTCGCTGATGCTGTTACCGGAGGTCTGGCAAGTGGCATTGGTTGGGTGCTTGGTGCTACACCTGTCAATAATCAACAGCAACAACGATAAATGTGAACAGCATTTGAAGTATATTGAGCACTAATTCACGCTCGGAATTGCCAACCAATGGAGTTAAACAATCAAGGCGACAATGTATCAACTCTGTTTTATCCCGACTTGCCGCTTCCGAAGTTCTGCTGAACCTTTAGGAGCTATGTCTCCAGTGTTGATAGCGTCATGACTCCCATTCAGCTCTATCCACTCATCTACCAAACCGTTATAGTCGGCCGGTTTATATTGCTCGAAAATCTCCGCAATGGTGGTCTTCTTTCGCCACCTGTTCAAACCCAGATCCCGAATCAGATGGTCGACGTATGGTAAGGAATCGAAAACAAAGTCTGGAAAGACGACACCGAAGCCTTGAGGGCACCGCCACCTCCCAAAGCGATTTTCGAGCTCCGTTTGGAATGCTACATCTTCTACACTGCCGAATTGACTGAGGTCCATACCGGAGAAGTATGCGGTCAGCCATAGAGCCTGTGTCTGTGAGTGCATTGCTGTGGTAATGCCCGTAAGCATTCCAGAGAATCCGACGCTCCGCTTGTGTAGATAAGCTGGTGGAACAACGAATCTGAACAGACGCCATGAGGGACTATCCTCCGGAAAGCGTATTGTTTCTGGCTGCCTACCGAGGCTTGGAAATCGCCGTAGGATTTCAGCATCTGCCTTGGCAGTCATCTCGTATGCATTGGGACGCGCAGTCGGACAACCCAGCTTCTCCTTCAAGCTTTCAGGCTCGAACTTGATATTCATGTCGCTCTTCCATCCGGACGCATAAAAGATGGCATCTACCATCAGTTCTTGGCCATTGCTCAGATGGAGTGTCCCCGGAGATATGTGTTCAATATCAGCGAGATGGATTCGTATCTTACCCTCCTTTACCAGGTCAAAGAAGTCCGTTGGGTAGTTCAGGAGGCTTAACATGCTTCCAACGTGGAAGGATGACATCGACGGCTTTAAAACTTTCGTCTCTTCACATCGGTCATATTTATTGAGAGTGAGTAGATCATTCTCTAGAACCCACCAAACTCTCTCGGTTAAGAATCGTCCAATTGCCGTTTCATGCAGGAACCAACGTAGTCCAGAGTATCCACCGGCTTCACTCCATATGCATGGAGAGAACCACTGGATTAACCGTGCGAAAACGAGTGACTCGACCGACTTCTTCAACGGAGTCACGTACACCGGTGTCATCCAACTCGGGCCCAAGCTGGACTTTCGGATCACCCATTCAACCTGAACGCCGGCCATGGCATAATCATAGGCGGCATCCCACCCAGACTTTGCGCTACCAGTGATGCAAACACTCTTCGCGGTGTTCAAAGTGCTGACATTCTTTCCAAAGTCGCAAGAGTGGAATGCCGGCTTCCCAAAGGTCTCGCTGCCTGGTATGTCTGGGATGTTAGGTATGCTAGCCATCCCCGTCGCCATTACCAATCTCCTTGCCCTCACTTTCGCCTTCTCGCCCGTTTTCGTCCCTCGGACCGTCAGTATCCAGATTCCGTCCTCACCCTCTTCGACCACCTCAATATGGCTGTTCACTCGCACTCTCCTGGTCAAATCATAGTGCTCTGCATAGTCGCTGAGATACTGATATATCACTTCGCCAGGGATGTGTTCCCCAGGCTTCACACCGTATCGTTCGGTGGACATGGGAAAGTCGCTGTACTCCAGGGCGCCGAGCAAGTTGTTGGACCTGAGATTTGGATAGAGCCTATCCTTTACCCAAGCGCCGCCGAGCGTAGAGCCATTGGTGAAGAGCACGACCGAGTGAGATGGATTGACGCGTAGATATGTGCTGGCCATGACTAGGCCATACCAGCCGGCACCGACAATGACGAGATCAAGCTGTTCCATACTGGAAGGCATTGTAGACTGTCTTTGAGAGAAGCATGCAAGTTGAGAGATTCTGGAGATGAAGCTGCATCTAGATATTGAATAGAGTAAAGTCGTCTTCCTCGGCAGATGCGAGCATGGGCGATTAAATGGATTAGGGGCTTGTCTCGAAATCTCAATTGCAGGACCAAGAGGCACTAAAGTTGTATTGATGTATGGATTTATGGTTCATATTTAATACCCAGGCTGTAGTGCAGCTTGGCCATTTCCGCCCCCAGATGTTGCACTTATTAGCCCTGCGCTACGGTACTCTATTCTGGGAGGATTTCGTGAGACTGAAAGCCAACTAAACTAGAGTGCTCCAAAACAACGAATTACATTCAAGTCCAAGTTTTGGGTGCGTCTGCAAGGTGCCAAAGGATCCTTCGATCCTTGGTACTCATAATCAGCTGAGATATCAATGCAGAATCTTTTGTTGGAAGCTCGCCAAGATTAGTGACTGGTCACCGATCGCTCCGAAAATGACTATGCGAATGGGTAGAACACTCCCAACAGTACTCCGTACCTTACATTTACTAAGCGACCACGCGTCTCATTCATCGCTGTTGTTTCTTCTAAGTGCTAGTTTGAATTCGGAGTGACATATGGTAAACGGCGGGGAAAGCAATAACAAAGCACGGCCGGAATGCGGAGAAGATCTAGTTATTAGCCCGAGTCTATTAATTAAGACAAGTCTACTAAAGTTGGGTGAATCCAAAGTTCGTAACAGAAGAGTCAGCACAAATGGGTTTGGGAAATGGTGAGCCAGCACGGTGAACGGGAACACGACACCGATCGCCGCGCTTGTTGAGTTTGCGCTGGACCCGGTCGAAACTGCGGATTTGCCATGGTGGAAGCACGATCTCAGTAAGAGCTCATGGGAATTCGCTTTGGAACATATCCACATTAAGCTGCACAAGGCGTCATCTGTTGGTGATACCTCAGAGACTTTAGAAACCAGCTTTTAACGGTTGCTCCACCATACTTGGAGTTAGGAGATAGTCCAACTACAAAGCGCGATCAAATACTTGGCACTCCGTAGTGCTCACATTTCGCACATCTCCTGTATTCTACTTTCAACCTTACGTCCGTCTAAGAGCTTCTAAAGTCCAATCTGCTGAGTTATTTGATCAAAGTTAATCATGGTGTCCTCTTTGAGCGGCCTTATCCTGGCTGAGAATGTTGTCTATATAAATCTCGGTTAAGGCACGAAACGAAACAATTATCTTGTATCTCAGATATCATTCTCAACAATTACTTTCTACAATGGTACAACTCCTTTGGCTAATCACCGGGTGCTCGTCAGGTTTTGGGGAACTCTTTGTTCATGATATACTGTCTCGTGGAGATCATGTCATCGCAACAGGCCGAAAATTAGATCGATTGAAACATCTTGAACAAGCTGGAGCGGCAATTCTTCAGCTTGACGTTATTGATAAACAAGAGGATATCAGCGAGACAATTGCAAAAGCCATCGCCATCTACGGACGGATTGACGTGCTGGTAAATAATGCCGCGTACAATACCACCGGAGCCTGGGAAGACCTTGAGTAAGCGCACATCAATAGCTACAACGCTTTATATGATGAAACCTAACCTCAGTTCCGATAGTTACGACCAGTTTCTCTCAATATTTAATACGAACGTCTTTGGTATCATCAAGGTTACCCGCGCAGTTCTACCACACTTCCGCGAACGAAGATCTGGCATTTTGGTCTTCATTAGCTCTCGGTCGGGATAGTATGGCGACGCATTCGTTAGCGCATACTCCGGATCTAAATTCGCCCTAGAAGGTCTCGTCGAGGGTCTTCGTTGGGAATTGGAACCCCTTGGAATCCAAACGCTCTTGATCGAACCGGGCAGATTTAGGACCAAGCTTCTGTCAAGCGGCAACTTGAAGGTTGTGCCGTCTGAAATTCCCGATTATGCTGAGACATCAAGAGCATTCATTAAGCAATTAGTGGAGGAGGACCAGAACCAACCGGGCAATGCAGAGAAGGGAGTACGAGTAATCGTTGACCTTGTGAGAAAGAAGGCTGCGCAGAGAGTGGCGATGTACCATTTAGACTGCCACTGGGTACAGATTGCTTTGATACTATTAAGGAAAAGTGTGAAGAGACGCTGAAGCTACTTGAAAAGTGGGAGTATGTCAGCAAGAGTACGAACTACTAGATTGAAAGGACTTCTTCATAGGTTGACCTGGCTCTTAATACAGTCATCTCCAGACATAAATGACTAAGTCTCTTGTGAAAATAGAGAGGCAGGCTCTGTATTGAAATTGACCGCGATGAATTTGAATACGCCGTGAGGCACCAAGGCTCAGATACGGTATGTGGATTTTATGGGTGACTTCAGCAGTTCCGAAACCCAACGACGTCGTCTTGCAGGCAAGCTTTACGAAGCTTCGGCTTCACACTTTTCACTAACCTTCTTCATCTGATCCCCAAACCACCAGACACTCTGCAAACTCTTCAACCGATCCCAGCTTTCCTCACTACCTTTTCATAACCACTTTCGTTCTTGACCCGCCATCCAACTGAATCCATCTATCGGCGACCACCAGGCAATCACCGTCCGCACTGCCAACGATGTCAGATCAAGCAGCCGCGGGCTCACAGCCCAAACCATCAAGCAGTGTAAAGCTCGTTCTGCTCGGCGAAGCAGCCGTCGGCAAGGTGTGTGCTCCAGATCAACATGTCTTCGCGCCCTCCCAGCCAGCATCAACAACTAACCATGGCAACAGTCTTCACTCGTGATGCGTTTTGTGAACAACGACTTCCAAGAAAACAAGGAGCCGACCATCGGCGCCGCCTTCCTGACCCAAAAATGCAACCTCCCGACCCGCACCATCAAATTCGAGATCTGGGACACGGCAGGCCAAGAGCGCTTTGCGTCGTTGGCGCCCATGTACTACCGCAACGCCCAGGCCGCGCTGGTGGTCTACGACGTGACGAAATCGTCCAGCCTCGTCAAAGCGCAGCACTGGGTGGCGGAGCTGCAGCGGCAGGCCAGTCCCGGCATCGTCATCGCGCTGGTCGGCAACAAGGTCGATTTGGTGAGCCCGTCGGGCGGCGCCGACGCTGCCGCCGATCCTGACGCGGAGCCCGCGGATGAGGAAGCGGATGATGGCGACGCGCGGAAGGTGCCCACGCGGACCGCCAAGGCGTACGCTGAGGATGAAGGCTTGCTGTTCTTTGAGACCAGTGCGAAGACCGGAGAGCATGTGGCTGAGGTCTTTACGGCGATTGCGAATGCCATTCCTGAGACACAGCTCAAAGGTCCAAGAGGTGCATCAGGTTCACAGAGACAAGAGGAGAGCCGGGTTAATCTGGCTGGACCACGAGAGGGAGCACAGAAGGAGGGATGTAATTGCTAAGGTTCATCGAGAGTTCGTTTTGACTGGTAGTCAGTGTAGTCGGAATGCAGGATTCCAATCGGATCGGAGTTCTAGGAGTGGACAAGATTTGTTATTTTGCTAGCATTC
>Ga0335073_10007930_pt1 | contig 14871 bp, 14 predicted proteins | sample Lox_Sample_22_FD_207093 | JGI IMG/M metagenome (GOLD analysis project Ga0335073, IMG submission 207093) | Soil microbial communities from Loxahatchee National Wildlife Refuge, Florida, United States - Lox_Sample_2.2 | ecosystem: Environmental > Terrestrial > Soil > Wetlands | place: USA... | reverse complement strand
TGCATCGCCCGTAGGGTACGCAAAGAGTACGATGCCGGAAAGAGCCACGGGTGCGCATGAGAACGCTTTTGATCGTCCATCACTCGATGACCGGGGGTACGCTGCAGATGGCGCATGCGGCCGCCGCGGCGGCTCGCGCCGAGCCGCAACTCACGGTGGCGATGCTGCGTGCGGCCGAGGCCGGGGCATCCGACGTGCTCGGCGCCGACGGCTACTTGTTCGCGACGCCCGAGAATCTCGCCGCCATGTCCGGGCAGATGAAAGACTTCTTCGATCGAACCTACTACGCGGCGCTCGATCGGCTCAACGGCCGGCCTTACGGCTTGCTCATCTGCGCGGGGAGCGATGGCCGCCAGGCCGCCGAGCAGATCGCGCGGATCGCGACCGGATGGCGGCTGCGCGCCGTGGCCGAGCCGGTGATCGTCTGCACACATGCACAGACGCCGGAGCGCATTCTCCGACCCAAGCAGATCGAGGCGAGTGAGCTGGCGCGCTGCGCCGAGCTCGGCGCTACCCTGGCGGCGGGGGTCGCGATGGGCATTTTCTAGAGTAAACTCGCGGCTGCCAAACCAACTACAACAAGGCTCGACACATGCGTGACCCCCGCCGCTTTGCCTCGCGTGCCCTTGCGCTGCTCGTTGCGGCCGCGGCGCTCGGGCCGCCCGCGCGCAGCACGCTCGCGGACGAGCCCGCCCTCCCGCGCTCGCTCGAGGAGGCGATCCGCGTGGAACGCGCGGACGCGCTGCCGCTCACGGCGTTCTACGAGGCGCCGGCGCTGTCCGGATCGAAGCCCGGCGACTTGCTGCGGCAAGAGCCGTTCACGGGCTATGCGATTCCCTCCGGGGCGAGCGCCGTGCGCATCCTGTATCACTCGCTCGGCTCGACCGGCAAGGATGTCGCGACCTCGGGCGTGGTGCTGATCCCGGCGGGCACGGCGCCGACGGGAGGCTGGCCGGTGATCGCGTGGGCCCACGGCACCACGGGCGTCGCACGCATGTGCGCGCCATCGCTCCAGAAGGACCTGGCTTACGGCGAGGAAGGACTGATGCCGATGGTGCGCGCCGGATTCGCGGTGGTCGCGACCGACTATCACGGGCTCGGAACCGCGGGGCCGCACGAATATGTCAACAAGATCGCGCAGGCGCGCGACGTGATCTACGCCATCCCGGCGGCACGCGCCGCGGTTCCTGCGCTGGGTCGCAAGTGGGTGGTCGACGGGCATTCGCAAGGGGGCATCGCCGCCTGGGGCGTGGCCGAAATGGAGGCCACGCGCCGCGATCCCGATTACCTCGGTGCCGTGTCGGTCGCGGGCGCGAGCGATCTTCGCTTGCTGCTCACGAAGATGGACGAGCCACAGGGCATGGCGTTCTACCTCACCTACATGGCCTACGCCATCCATACGCAGACGCCGAGCTTTCGGCCCGCAGAGATGCTCCAGGGCGCCGCACTCGAGCGCTATCAGGACGCCACCACCAAGGGCTGCTGGGATTACGCGTACGCCAGCTTCCTCAAGGCGCCGCCCGGTAAGGTGTTGAAACCGGGTTGGGACCAGACGCCGGCCGCCGCGCGGTTCTTCAAGACCGACGAGCAAGGCTCGATGCCCATTGGCGGACCGATGCTGGTGATCGGCGGCGAGGCGGATCAAACCGTGCCGATCGCATCGCTCGAGGACAAGGTGCACAAACTCTGCGCATTGGGCAGTGCCGTGACGCTGCGCACCTATCCGGGCCTCGATCACGACCCGACGATGGAGAAGTCGACTCCGGACCAGCTCACCTGGATTCGCGAGCGCTTCGAGGGGAAGCCCAGCATCGGCAACTGCCGATGAGCGATCGGGCGATCGAGCTCCGTACCGCGACGGCCTGCGATCTGCTCCTGAGTCTACTGTCGGCGCCGGTTTTCGTAGCGGCCTAGCGCGCGCTGTCGGGTGCGTTCGCTCGAATCTGCAAGTCGTCGGGCGCGACACCGGCGTGCTGCGGGCTGGTGCGGGCGCCGTCAGTCGAGCGTCACGACCATCTTGCCGCGGGCGCTGCGCGCCTGCAGGCGGGCGATCGCCTCCGCACCGCGTGCGAGCGGAAAGCGCTCGGTCACCACGGGCCGGACCTTGCCCTCGATGTACCATTGCATGAGAGCGGCGACATTGGCCGCATTGCGCTCGGGAAAACGAGCCGCGAACTCTCCCCAGAACACGCCGACGATCTGGCAGCTCCTGAGCAGCGGCAGGTTGAGCGGAATCTTCGGGATCCCGGCCGTGAAGCCGATGACCAGGTGACGCCCTTCCCAGCCGATGGCGCGCAGCGCCGCCTCGCTGTAATCACCGCCGACCGCGTCATAGACCACCTGCGCGCCGCGCTCGCCGCATGCCGCCTTGAACTCATCGGTGAGGGCACGCGCCGCCGCCTTGTCGAGCGCTCCCCGCGGATACACGACGGCGGCGGCCGCGCCATGCTCGCGCGCGAGCGCCGCCTTGTCCGGGCTCGAGGCGGCTGCGATGACATGCGCTCCCATCGCGCGAGCGATCTGCACCGCCGCGAGGCCCACGCCACCGGACGCGCCCAGCACCAGCAGGGTCTCCCCGCTCTCGAGGTGCGCGCGATCCTTGAGCGCGTGATAGGAAGTGGCGTAAGTCATCATGAAAGCGGCCGCCTCGTCGAACGGCATGCGCTCGGGAATGCGCCAGCAGTGGCGCGCCGCGCCCACGGTCTTCTCGGCCATGCCGCCCCTCGCGGGACTCAGGATGACGCGCTCACCGCGCTCGAAATCGACGTCCGGCCCCACGGCATCGATGACGCCGGCGACTTCGGCGCCCGGAGCAAAGGGCCGCGGGGGCTTGAACTGATAGAGATCCTGGATCACCAGAAGATCAGGGAAATTGACCCCGCAAGCGCGCACGGCGACGCGCACCTCGCCCCGCGCCGGCACCGGCTCGGGCACCTCCTCGAGCGTCAGGGTCTCAGGCCCCCCGCGCTGTCGACTGAGCAGTGCTTTCATCAGCGTACTCGCGCTCCTGCAACTCGCGCCAAAGAATCTTGCCCGCCGCGGATTTCGGCAGTGAGTCGGCGAACTCGATACGGCGCGGGATCTTGTAAGCGGCCATGTTCTGGCGGCACCAGTCGATGATCTCGGCGTGGGCGATGCGTCCGCGCCAGTCGCTCTTGAGCACGATCATCGCCTTGACCGTCTCGCCGCGCCGGATATCGGGCGAGGCGATCACGCAGGCCTCCTGGATCGCGGGATGGCGATACATCAGCGATTCGACCTCCGCCGGCCATACCTTGAAGCCCGCGGCGTTGATCATGCGCTTCAGCCGGTCGACCATGAAGAAATAGCCGTCCTCGTCGGTGCGGCCGAGGTCGCCGGTTCGCAAGAAGCGCTTGCCGTCGATCTCGGCGAACGCGGCCGCCGTCGCTTGCGGATTGCGCCAGTACCCGAGGAACACCTGCGGTCCGTGCGTCAGGATCTCGCCGGCCTGTCCTTGCGGGAGCTCGGCGAGCGTCTCCGGGTCCACGATGCGCGAATCGACATCGTAGATCGGGATGCCGAGACATTGCTTCTTGGGACGGTCCGGCGGATTGAAGTGGGTCGGTGCAATGGTCTCCGAGAGGCCATAGCCCTCGACGAACGGCACGCCCATGTTCTCGAGCCGCTGCGCGACCGCCGCCGGCATCGCCGATCCGCCGCCGCTCATGTAGCGCAGCGATGATAGGTCGTAGCGCTTGAGATCGGGGTTCGAGAGGAAGTCTTGCACCATGGTCGGAATGGCACCGAGCCCCGAGATGCGGTAGCGCTCGATGCAGGCCGCGGCCGCGTCGCGGTCCCAGCGCGGCAAGAGCACGATGCTGCAACCCGCATACAGGGGTCCGTTCATGCTGCCTTGCATGCCGGTGACGTGAAAGAACGGCGCCACCGAGAGGAAGATCCGCTCGGGCTGGATGTCGAACCAGCGCATCGTGGCGACCGTGGTATGCATGGCGGTACGGTGCGTGTGCATGCATCCGCGCGGCACGCCGGTGGTGCCCGAGGTATAGGGCATGACGCACAGATCGTCCGGCCCGCTGCTCAAGGCTCCGGGCTTCAAGGCGAGATCGAGGGCCCGCGACCACGAGCTCACGCCGGCCCCGCCGAGCGCCATGCGCGGCGCCGCCACGAAATCGGGGACGGCGAGGCTCGTCGGCCTCTCGAGGTAGTCCGAATAGGCGCTCACGATCACGTGCTCAAGACCGCCGCGCGCGCCGAGCAAGGGTTCCACGCGGTCGAACAGGTCCTGCGCGACGATGGCGGTCGCCGCGCCCGAGTCTGCCGCGTAGCGGGCGAGGTCCGCCGTCAAGCTCATCGGATTCACCGGCACGACCACGGCATTGGCGCGCAGTATCCCGTAATAGGCGATCACGAACTGCGGGCTGTTCTGCATGTAGAGCAGCACGCGGTCGCCCGGGGCAACGGCGCACTCGCGCTCGAGGAAGCCTGCGATGCGCTCGACCGCCCCGAGAAACTGCGCGAAGCTCACCGGCGTGTCGTAGAAGATGAGGAACGGCTTCTGCGCAAAGCGCGCGGCCGAGCGTTCCGCGTTGCGCACCAGCGAGGTGGCCGGCGCATCGAGCGCCGCGCGGTGCGTGGAGAACGCCCGGTCGGCCACCCGAGCGCTACTCGCTGCGCGCGCGATGGCGCGCGAGCTCGAGCTTGCCGATCTGCTGGCGATGCACCTCATCCGGCCCATCGGCGAGGCGCAGCGTGCGCGCGGATGCGTACGCCGCCGCGAGCCCGAAGTCGTCGCTCACGCCGCCGCCGCCGTGCATCTGAATGGCCCAATCGATCACCTGGCACGCCATCGCCGGAGCCGCCACCTTGATCATGGCGATCTCTTGCTTCGCTTCGCGGTTGCCGACGGTGTCCATGCGGTAGGCGGCGTTGAGCACGAGCCAGCGCGCCTGATCGATCGCGATGCGCGACTCGGCGATGCGCTCGAGCGTCACGCCCTGTTCGGACAACGGTCGCCCGAAGGCGACCCGCTGCTCGGCGCGCCGGCACAGGCTCTCGAGCGCCCGCTCGGCGACGCCGATGAGCCGCATGCAGTGATGGATCCGCCCGGGCCCCAAGCGCCCCTGGGCGATCTCGAAACCGCGCCCTTCGCCCAGCAGCAGGTTCTCCTTGGGCACGCGCACGTCGGTGAACTCGATCTCGGCATGGCCGTGCGGCGCGTGGTCGTAGCCGAACACACCGAGCTGACGCCGCCGCGCGACGCCCGGGGTCGACATGGGCACGAGAATCATCGACTGGCGGCGATGCGGTGCGGCGCCGGGATCGGTCTGGCCCATGAAAATGAGGATCTCGCAGCGCGGATCACCCGCGCCGGAGGTCCACCATTTGCGCCCGTTGATGAGGTAGTGATCGCCGTCGCGCACGATGCTCGAGCGGATGTTGGTCGCATCGCTCGAGGCGACGTCGGGCTCGGTCATCGCAAATCCCGAGCGGATGCGGCCCTCGAGCAGCGGCGTCAGCCAGCGACGCTGCTGTTCGGGCGTGCCGTAGCGCGCCAGCACTTCCATGTTGCCGGTGTCGGGCGCCGAGCAGTTGCAGGCTTCGGGCGCGAGCGGCGAGCGTCCCATGATCTCGCACAGCGGCGCATATTCCAGGTTCGAGAGGCCGGCGCCGTGCTCGGAATGGGGAAGGAACAGGTTCCACAAAGCTTGCTCGCGCGCGGCCTGCTTGAGCTCCTCCACCACGGCGCTCGCTTGCCACGGGTTGCCGGCGCGGCGGTTGCGCGCGATCTCCTCCTCGAAGCGCGGCTCCGCGGGGTAGACGTGCGCTTCCATGAAAGCGGTCAATCGCCGCTGCAGGGAGCGAACCTTGTCGCTATAGGAAAAGTCCATGTGCCTCCGACGGTCAACTTTCGAAACATTCCCGCCCGATCTGCCAGCCGAGCTCCGCCACGGTACGCGCCCGCCGCCCCATCTCCAGCGCATTGGCGCTCGAGGCGTTGCCCTGCAGGGCGCGCGCGAGCACGCCTTGCAGAATCGCCGCCAGCCTGAACAAGTTGAATGCAAGATAGTACGCCCATACGGCGGGCGCCAGCGGCGCGCGGCCGCGCCGCGCGCAGTAATCCGCCACCATCTCCGCCTCGCTCGGGATCTCGAGTCTCGCGAGGTCGAGGCCGCCGAGCGCGCGGTAGCTCGCCGGCATGCGCCAGCGCATGCACAGGTACGCGAGCTCCACCAGCGGCTCGCCCAGGGTCGACAGCTCCCAGTCGATCACCGCGAGAATGCGCGGCTCGCGCGCATGGAAGATGACGTTATCGAGCCGGTAGTCGCCATGCACCAGGCAGGGGGCTTCGCTCGCCGGAATGTGCCTCGGCAAGTGCTCGATGAGCCGGTCCATGGCCTCGATCGGCTCGGTCTCCGAGGCGCGATATTGCTTGGTCCAGCGCGCCACCTGCCGCTCGACGTACTGTCCGGGCTTGCCGTAATCCGCGAGCCCGAGCGCCCCGTAATCGACCGCATGCAGCTCGGCGAGCACCCGTCCGAGCTCGGCGAAGATGGGGCGGCGCCCGGCGGCGGGCAGCTCAGGGAGCGAATCGTCCCAGAAGGTGCGGCCTTCGACATAATCCATGACGTAGAAGGCGGTACCGATGACCGAGTCGTCCTCGCACAGCGCGTGCGCGCGCGGTACCGGCACCTGGCCGCCGCCGAGCGCCGCGATGATGCGGTACTCGCGCTCGACGGCGTGCGCCGAGGGCAGGAGCTTCCCGCCCGGCTTGCGCCGGAGCACGAAGCGCCCGCCCGCCGAGTCGATCAGGTAGGTGGGATTCGACTGGCCGCCGGCAAACTGCCGCGCCGTGAAGGGCGCGCGGAAACCCGCGACATGCTCGCGCAGCCAGTCGCCGAGCCGCCCGCTATCAGCCAGATCCGCCGGCGCGCCGCGCGCGCTCATCCAATCGAGGCGCCGCCATCGACGGCGATGTACTGGCCGGTCACATGGCGCGAGGCGGCGGAAGCGAGATACACCACCGCACCCATGAGATCGGTGTCGTTGCCGAGCCGGCCCAGGGGGGTTTGCGCGATCACCGAGGCTTCGATCTTGTCGAGCAGTGCGCGCGACATTTTCGAGGGAAAGAACCCGGGGCAAATGGCGTTCACCCGGATGCCGTAAGGCCCCCATTCGCTCGCGAGCGCACGCGTCAACTGCAGCGCCGCGGCCTTCGAGGCGTAATAACCCACGGTCTTCATGCGTGCCGAGACGCGCAGCGCCGCCACCGAGGCGATGTTGATGATGTTGCCCGAGCGGCGCGGAATGAAGCAGCGTTTCGCGAGCTCCTGACTCAATTGAAACACGCTGCCGGCGTTGAGACGCATGACCTTGTCCCAGGCCTCGAGCGGCATCTCCTCCGCGGGCGCGCCCCAGCTGGCGCCGGCATTGTTGACCAGAATGTCGAGCTGCCCGAAGCGCGCCAGCACCGCATCGGCGAGCGCCGGCACGTCGGCGGGCTGCGCGAGATCCGCGACCACGGTGAAGCTCTCGACACCGTGCCGTTCGAGCTCGGCCGCGGCGGCCGCGAGCTCATCCTCGCGCCGCGCGCAGAGCGCCAGGCGCGCACCCATCTCGCCGAGCGCGAGCGCCATCTGCAGGCCGAGCCCGCGCGACCCGCCGGTGACCAGCGCCACCTGCCCGCGAAGCTCGAACAATTCCCGAACCGCCATGCATCCTCCGGGCGCAGCGCAGAACTCACCTGCGGCTATAGTAGAATTTAAGCCGGGCCAAGTACAAACCGGGACTCGGGTACAGCGATGGATCTCGAATTCAGTGCCGAGGAGCGTGCCTTTCGCGAAGAGGTGAGAGCCTTCCTCGAGGCGCGCTTGCCGCGCGCGACGCGCGACAAGGTGCTCGCCGGGCGCGAGCTCGGGCGCGAGGACTACCTCGAATGGCAGCGGCGCTTGCACGAGCGCGGCTGGGGCGGCGTCAACTGGCCGGTCGAGTTCGGCGGCACCGGCTGGAACGCGGTCCGGCAATTCATCTTCGAGGAAGAATCGGCGCTCGCGGGTGCGCCGCGCCTCATTCCCTTCGGCCTCAAGATGGTCGCACCCGTGCTCATGGCATTCGGCAGCGCCGAGCAGCAGCGGCGCTTCCTGCCGAAGATCCTCTCGGCCGAGGCATGGTGGTGCCAGGGATATTCCGAGCCCGGCGCAGGCTCCGATCTCGCCTCGCTGCGCACGCGCGCGGTGCGCGCGGGCGATCACTTCCTCGTCAACGGCCAGAAGACCTGGAACACCTTGGGCCAGTTTGCCGACTGGATGTTCTGCCTGGTGCGCACCGATCCCGCCGCCAAGCAGCAGTCGGGCATCTCTTTTCTGCTCATCGACATGAAGAGCCCGGGCGTTCGAGTGCGGCCGATCACGCTGCTCGACGGCACGCAGGAGGTGAACGATGTGTTCTTCGAGGATGTGCGCGTGCCGCTCGCGAACCTCGTCGGCGAGGAGAATCGCGGCTGGACCTACGCCAAGTTCCTGCTCGGCCACGAGCGCAGCAACATCGCGGGCATCGGCCCCGCCAAGCGCGAGCTCAAGCGTCTGAAGCGCGTCGCGCAGGAGGAGCGCAGGAACGGCCGGCCGCTCGCCGAGGATCCCTTGTTCGCGGCGCGGCTGGCACGCGTCGAGATCGACCTCGTGGCGCTCGAGATCACCAATCTCAGGGTGCTGTCCGCGGAAGGCGCCGCGCGCGCCCCGGGACCCGAGGCCTCGATCCTCAAGATCAAGGGGACGGAGATCCACCAGACTCTGTCCGAGCTGTTCGTGCGCGCCGCCGGCGAGTATGCGCTGCCCCTGCGACGCGAGGCGATGGAGGCCGGATGGCAGCCTGACCATGGTCAGGCCGCGGGACCCGCTTATGCCTCGACGGTCATGGCGGCGTACCTGAATCAGCGCAAGCTCTCGATCTTCGGCGGAACCAACGAGATCCAGAAGAACATCGTCGCCAAGATGGCGGGACTCTGAGGAAGCATCGTGAATTTCGATTTCAGCGACGAGCAGCAGCAGCTGCGCGAGGCGGTGGAGCAGTTTCTCGCCAAGGAATATCCGTTCGAGCGGCGCGCGGCCATCCTGCGTTCGGGGGCCGGCTGGGACCCCGCGGTGTGGCAAGGACTCGCGCAGCTCGGCGTGACCGCGATCAACGTGCCGGCAGCCCTCGGCGGCCTCGGCTATGGGGCGATGGAGACGCTCGTGCTGATGAGCGCGTGCGGGCCGCGCCTGTTGCTCGAGCCGGTGCTCTCGAGCGCCGTGATCGCCACCACGCTGCTGCGTGAGCTCGCCGGCGCCGCGCCGCCCGACGGCGCGGCGGCGGAGCTGCTGCGCGCCTTGGCGCGCGGTGCGCAGATCGCGGTGGTCGCACACTTCGAGCCTGGCGCGCGCTTCGACACCCAGCGCGTCGAGACGCGCGCGCGGCGCACGGGCGCCGGCGCGGGCTCAGGCTACCGGCTCGACGGCCGCAAGTCCGTGGTCGTGCACGCCGGATCGGCGGATATCCTGCTGGTCTCGGCGCGTACGCGCGGCGATGCGAGCGATCCCGAGGGGGTGTCGCTGTTCGCTCTGCCGCGCACCACTCCTGGTGTGAAGCTCATCGAGTATACGAATGTCGACGGACAGCGCGCCGCCGACGTGCATCTGGAGGAGGCACTCGTTGCCGAATCGACCCGGCTGGGCACCGAGGGCGAAGCGCTCGGCGCGATCGAAGCCGCGTTCGACTTCGGGCTCGCGGCGCTGTGCGCCGAGGCGGTCGGGATCATGCAGGGGCTGATCGAGGCAACCGTCGAGTACTTGCGCACGCGCCAGCAGTTCGGCCAGCCGATTGGCCGGTTCCAGGCGCTGCAACACCGCGTGGCCGAGATGATCATGCACCTCGAGCAGTCGCGCTCGATGAGCTATCTCGCCGCCTTGCGTTGCACGGCAGCGGATCTCGGTGAGCGGCGGCGGGCGCTGTCCGCCGCGAAAGTCGTGATCGGCGAGGCAGCGCGCTTCGTCGGCCAGCAAGCGGTGCAGCTGCACGGCGGCATGGGAATGACCGACGAGCTCGCGGTCAGCCACCATTTCAAGCGGCTCACCGCGATCGAGATCCTGCTCGGCGATGGCGATGCTCATCTCGAGCGCTACGCCGCGCTCGCGCGCGATTAGCCGGCCGCACCTGGCCGGCCGCACCTCACCGGCCGCACCTAGAAAACCGCGAGGGTGGCGAGCAGCGCGGGCGGCATCACGCACGCCCCGAGCGCGAGGAACTTGAGCGCGCCGATCTGCTCGCCTTCGCGCCGCAGCGCCACCAGCCACAGGAGCGTGGCGAGCGAGCCGGTGACGGAGAGGTTGGGCCCGAGATCGACGCCGATGAGCAGCGCCCCCGTGAGGTGGGAGGAGAGATGCGCGCCGCGGGCCACGGTTCCAGCGATGAGTCCGAGCGGCAGATTGTTGACCAGATTGCAGGCCAGCCCGACCGCGATGCCCGAGGCCGCGGCGGCGGCGTGCGGAGCACTCGTCGCGTGTGCGCTGAGCACGCGCTGCAACGGCGCGAGAATGCCCGTGTTCTCGATGGCCCGCGCCAGCACGAACAAGCTACCGACCAGCGGCAGTATGCTCCAAGAGACGCCTTGCGCGACCGGCCAGGGGTTTTCGCGGTTGACCAGCCAGACTGCGAGGACGGTGCCTGCGCCTGCGAGGCAGGTCGGAAGCCCGAGCGGCCAGCCGAGCGCCGAGGCGCCGAGGAGCAGCACCGCCGTCGCGGCGACTCCACCGGCGGCGAGCCGTCCGCCGAGCCTCAGCGCGGGCTGGGTCTTCGGTCGCGCGATGCGCCCGGCGAGGGCCGTTCGCTGGGTCCATCGAAGCACCACGAAGGTGAGCGCGATCGATACCGCGGAGGCCGCCGAGAACTGCTCGAGCCAGGCACCCAGTGCCGGCATGTGCGCGCCGAATACCACGAGATTCGCCGGATTTGAAATCGGCAGCACGAAGCTCGCGGCATTCGCGATGAAGGCGCAGGCCAACAGATAGGGAAGCGGCCGCGCTCCGGCATGGCGGGTCGCGGCATAGACGGCGGGCGTGAGCACCACGGCCGTGGCATCGTTCGAGAGCAGCACCGTCACCAGGATGCCGACGCCGTAGACGAGTGCGAACAGCCGCTGTGGCGAGCCGCGCGCGTGCGCGACCGCGTAGGCGGCGAGCCAGTCGAACAGCTGTTCGCGGCGCGCGAGCTCGGAGAGCAGCATCATGCCGGTGAGGAACAAATAAACGTCGCTCCCCGCGAGCACGGCCGCGATCGCATCGGCGCGCGCGATGAGCGAGGACAGGATGAGCGCGGCGGCGCCCGCGAGCGCCCACCAGACCTCGGGAACTCCCCATGGACGCGCGACCACGCCGACGATGGCCGCGGCCGCGATCAGCCAGATGGCGAGGTCCGCCGCCATCGATCTATGCGAGCGCCCCGGCGCGGCGCAGCTCCGCGATCTCTCGCTCCTCGAAGCCGAATGCCGCGAGCAGCTCGTCGCTGTGCTCGCCGGGCCACGGCGGATCGGAAGGGATGTCCGGACTCGAGCGACTGAAGCGCGGAGCCGCGGCCGGACGAAGCGCGCCGGCGGTGCGCTGGAACGAGTCGCGAGCGCGGTGGTGAGGGTGGCTCGCGACTTCGCTCGGCGCGAGCACCGGCGCAAGGCAGGCATCGGTGCCCTCGAAGATGCGCGTCCATTGCTCACGGGTCTTCGAGCGGAACACCTCGGCGAAGAGCCGCTTCATTTCCGGCCAGCGCGCCCGATCCATCTGCTCCGGCAAGCCGGCGGGATCGAGCTGCATCCCTTCGAGGAGTGCCGCATAGAACTGCGGCTCGAGCGCGCCGACCGCGACGTAGCCGCCGTCCTTGGTCTCGTACACCTCGTAAAAATGCGCCCCGCTATCCAGCAGATTGGTGCCGCGCCGGTCCTGCCACGTACCCTGAGCACGGCGGGCGTAGATGGATGTCGCCAAGAGTGCGGCGCCGTCGACCATCGCGGCGTCGACCACCTGGCCGCGCCCGGAGCGCTCGCGCTCGAGGAGCGCGCACAGCATGCCGAAGGCGAGCATCATTCCCCCGCCGCCCATGTCGGCGACCAGATTCAACGGCGGCGCCGGCCGCTCCTCCATGCGGCCCATCAAATACAGGGAGCCCGAGAGCGCGAGATAGTTGAGGTCGTGTCCTGCCGAGGCGGCCAAGGGTCCCGTCTGCCCCCAACCCGTCATGCGGCCGTAGACCAGGCGCGGATTCGCGGCCAGGCACGCATCGGGTCCGAGACCGAGACGCTCCATCACGCCGGGTCGGAAGCCTTCGATGAGCCCGTCCACGGAACGGCACAGCCTCAAGGCGGCCTGTACCGCCTCGGGCTTCTTGAGATCGAGTGCGATCGAGCGCCGGCCGCGCAGGGACAGGTTGCTCTCGGGCCGCGGGCCGGTGCGGTCGATGCGCACGATTTCTGCGCCCATGTCGGCGAGCAGCATGGCGCAAAACGGCCCCGGACCTATGCCGGCGAGCTCGATGACCTTGAGACCCGCGAGCGGTCCCATCGGCTCAAGCGAGCGCCGCGGCGCGGCGGCTCATTCGTCGTGATCGTGCGAGTTGCCCGAGCTGCCGGGCACGGCATCCATGGAGATGAGTTGATCCTTCATCCGGTGCAGGAGGGCCTCGACGCGGCTGATCTCGCCCGACGGAATTCCACTCATGATCTCGGCGTTCACGACTCTGGCCACCTTCTGGATCTGTGCCAAGAGTCTGGTACCCCTGCCGGTCATGACGACGCGCTTCGCGCGCCGGTCGCCGGGCAAGGGACGGCGCTCGACATAGCCACCCGCCTCCAGCCGGTCGATCAGGCCGCCGAGCGTGACCTTGCCGACGTCCATGGATTTCGAAAGCTCGGTCTGCATCATGCCCTCGCCATGATGCCGCGACAGGTTGGACAGCACCCACCACTGCGAGCGCGTCACGCCGAGCGGGCGCAGCGCCTTGTCGACCACGGTCCGCCGCAGCCTCGATACGTCGTGAATCAGCGATCCCAGCCGGAATGGGCGCTCTTCTTTTATCATTTTCGAACCCGCCCGCGCGTCCCTTGCATCCTGCATTCGGAAGCCAATTATAACCGCGCACGTCAGCCGGGGGACCTGTCGGTGATGAATTTCGGCGGCTCGAGGCGTGAGGGAAAGCCGAGATAGGGTGGTGGGATCTGCGTGGTGGACGTGCCCTCGCCGGCGGCGGCGGGATACTCGGCGTCCCACGGCAACAGGATCAGAGTCTCCTGGCCGTTACGCAGGATCTTGGGCATCACGGGATGCACGACGTGGGCCGTCTCGCGCTCGAAGAGCCGCTCGATGCTCCCGTGCTGAGCCAGGGCGAGTCCCAGTTCGGCGAGCGAGAAGCGCGTCGGCGGGGCCTGAATGAGCGCCGCATCGGGGAGCGCGCCGTTCGCCGGCAGGTCGAGCCACAACAGATCCGTCGCCTCGGCCGAGTCGCAGCGCACGCTTTGACCCGGCGGCATCTCGCTCACGAAGAAGCGTGTGTCGTACCGCCGGGGCATGATCGAGGGCGTGATCCAGTGCGCCCAGTAGAGGAGATGGGCCGCATCGATCCTCAACTTGCTCTGCACGAGCATCGCCGGGAAGCGCGCCGGATCTTGCGACACCGCGGCGCGCAGCGGCTGCAGCGACTCCGCGAGCTCGCCTTCGCAGAACTCGCCGCCCGGGCCTCGCGCGAGCACGAGGCCGGTCTCCTCGAAGGCCTCGCGGCAGGCTCCCACCATGAGCGCGGCGATCTTCGGATCCACGTCCTCGAGTCCGAGGCATGCCAGGGTTTCGGCGGATCCGTCGGAGGGCTCGAGCTTGCCGCCGGGGAATACCCAGGATCCGCCGAAGGCGAGGTCAGTGTGCCGTCGTACGAGCAGCGACTGGGCGCCGCGCGCCGCGCGCTGCACGAGGATGACGCTGGATGAGTCGCGGGGAATCGCGGCCATGCTCGAGTGTGCCGCAAAGGACCTGAATCCGTAAACGTTTCGTTGTGGTCTAATGCTTCACGATGATCGATCGATCGAGCTTGAGCCCGTCCACGCTGACGTTGACCGCGCTTCAGGGCCTGCCGGAAGTGACCGAGGGCATGGCTCTCGCGCCGCTCATCGCTCAGGCGCTCGAGCGGCAGGGACTTGCGCCGGCGGTCGAGGATGCGCTGCTCGTCGGGCAGAAGGTGATCTCGAAGTCGGAGGGCCGTTTCGTCGATCTCGCCTCCATCGAGCCTTGCGCGCGGGCGCTCGAGCTCGCAGGGCGCTGCGCCAAGGATCCGCGGCTCGTGGAAGTGATCCTGCGCGAGTCGACCGAGGTCGTGCGCTGCGCACCGCAGGTGCTCATCGTGCGTCACCGGCTCGGGCTCGTGATGGCGAACGCCGGCGTGGATCAATCGAACGTGCCCGGAGCCGAGAGCCGGGTACTCCTCCTGCCCAAGGATCCCGACGCATCGGCGGATGCGCTGCGCCGGGCGCTGGCCGCGATCCTGGGCGCCGCGCCCGCCGTGATCGTCACCGACACCTTCGGCCGACCCTGGCGCCTCGGCGTCTGTGGCGTCGCGATCGGTGCGTCCGGCATCACGACGCTGCTCGATCGGCGCGGGGAGCTCGATCGCTGCGGACGCGAGCTCAAAGTCACGCAGGTCGCGGTCGCGGATGCGCTGGCCGCCGCCGCAGCGCTGGTGATGGGCGAGGGCGCGGAGGGACGTCCGGTGGTGCTGGCCCAGGGGCTCTCCAAGGGCCTCATGCATGCCACGGCGCGCGCGGCGGATCTCGTGCGCCCGCCGGCCGAAGATCTGTTTCGGTAGTCCTCGTGCGCGTGCTCGCCATTT
>Ga0335073_10007929_pt1 | contig 14874 bp, 15 predicted proteins | sample Lox_Sample_22_FD_207093 | JGI IMG/M metagenome (GOLD analysis project Ga0335073, IMG submission 207093) | Soil microbial communities from Loxahatchee National Wildlife Refuge, Florida, United States - Lox_Sample_2.2 | ecosystem: Environmental > Terrestrial > Soil > Wetlands | place: USA... | reverse complement strand
GTCATCTCCGTCGGGCAGAGCGGCGGTCAGTCGCTCGGAGTCGTCAGCGCGCAGCTCGGCTAGCACGTCGTCTGGCGGCGGCACCTTCGGGACCATCGGGTACGCCTCGACGTAGGGCTCGAATGGCGACTCCAGGGTCGTGACGGCGACGAGCCGCAGATCCTCAAGCGGCATGAGCTGCTGGAGCCGCTGGTAAGCGGGGTCGTAACGCTTCATGTTGCCGACCATCAGCCGGACGTCGGCGTCCCTGGCCGCCTCGCGCATCTGCCGGCCTTCGGCCAGGCTCAGGCACATCGGCTTCTCGACGAACACATGTGAGCCCGCTTGCGCCGCGGCAACAGCGATCGGCGCGTGGCTGCCAGACGTCAGCACCATCACGACGTCGAGCCGTTCGTCGACGAGATCCTGCCACCGCGTGTGCACGGTCTTGACGTGATACCGGTCCGCGCAGGCAGCGGCGACCGGCTCGCTGACGTCGCAGAGCGCGGCGATCTCGTAGTTGCCGGTCAGCTCGGCCAGATGCGGCAGGTGCATGACCTGGGCGATCAAGCCGCAACCCACAACTCCGACTCTCAGCGGCAATGGCATGTACGTGCCGTCCTTCCCAAGCTCCGGCCGGGCGATGTGCCGGCCCGCGCCGTGCGCGCGCGCCGGAATCAGAGTAACGATTGCGCAACCGTTTCCTCAGACCTGTGCGGATGCTCGCATGATGGCACCCAAGACGTCAATGGCCGCTGGTCAGCGCGCCGTTGGCGGCCCCGTCCGGGTCCTGCCAAGGCTATTGACAGCCGTGTGCGCTGCTGAGAGCATTCGCACAAGCAGGAACCGTTTGCGCAATCGTTACCGGCAGTCATGCGCAGCCAGCGAAGCAGAGCTCGCGAGGTTCTGCCAGGCTGCGAATTCCGTCATCGAAGGGAGATGCGGATGCTCAGAAGGCGCAGCAGGCTGATCGGCGGACTTAGCGTGATCGCGGCGGCCGGGCTTGCCCTTGCCGCGTGCGGCAACTCCTCGTCCTCGGGTTCGTCCGGGTCGAAGATCACGCTGACGTTCTGGGAGAACTACGGCACCCAGCTCAGCCTGCTCAACACTGCGAAGAACCTAATCCACGCGTACGAGAAGCTGCACCCGAACGTCACCATCAAGATGGTCAGCCAGCCTGCCAACAACTACTTCGCGCTGTTGCAGGCGTCGGCGATCTCGCACACCGGGCCGGACCTGGCGGTGATGTGGACCGGGTTGTACCTGCCGCCGTACGCGGACATCCTGGCCAACCTGAGGCCGTACATCTCACAGTCCACGTTCAACAACATCGAGGAACTCCAGTGGGGTGCCGAGGACTTCAACTCGTCCAAGGCCATCCTGGCAATGCCCGTCGATGCGCAGTTCTACATGGGCTTCTACAACAAGAAAGACTTCGCGAAGGCGGGCATCAAGCAAGTCCCGCAGGACTGGAACCAGCTCTACGCCGCTTGCACGGCGCTCAAGAAGGTCGGCGTCACGCCGATCGTGTACGGCAGCGCGAGCGCGTCCTACACCGGGGAGTTCAATCCCTGGTACGACTTCAGCTACCTGATGATCGGTGCTCTGCAGCCGTCACAGTGGGAGGACCTGTACAACGGCAAGATCGCGTGGACCTCGCCGATTGTCCAGGACCAGCTGGCCCGCTGGCACCAGTTGTTCGTCAAGGGCTGCGTGAACCCTGACGCGCTGACCGATGCCAACAACCTCGGCCAGTTCATCTCCGGCAAAGCGGCGATGACCACAGACGACGGCAGCTGGGACGTCGGCCAGTTCACCCAGGAGATGAAGGGAAATGTCGGCGCTATGCCGCCGCCGTTCTCGGTCGCCCCTCAGCACGGTGTCGTTTACTTCCCCGGTGACGCGATCTCGGTGATGAAGGAATCGCAGAACATCCCGGCGGCTGCCAACTTCCTGGCTTTCATGGACTCGCCGGCCGGTGCGGCGCAGATTGCCGCTGCCGGGCTGATTCCGGACATCAAGAATTACCAGTCCTCGAACGCGCTGAACTCGCAGATGCTCGGGTTCGTCAAGTCCGGCTACACGGTTTACCCGATGCTGGACAACGTGACGCAGCCCCAGATCGTCAACGTCGGCTACCAGGTTCTCCCGGCTCTGATGGTCGGCCAGACCAGCGTGGCGTCGGCGGTCAACGCGATGTATGTCAAACACAACGAACTGCCCGTGGCGCAGCGCAGTTCCTACGCGGCATACTTCGGCGGATGAGCAGCAGCGGGCGGGCCGGGCGCATGCCCGCAGGTCTGAGCATGCGCCCCGCCTCCCCGTTCCGCCTGGCAGGCGGTAGCGGCAGAAACTGGGGCCGCAGCCAGCGCGGCGCGGCCAGGGCAGGGTGGGTACTCTCGCTGCCCGCACTCGCCGGTGTCGCCGCGCTCCTGGTACTGCCGATCGGGCAGGCCTTCTACTACAGCATGACCACCTGGAATGGCATCACCAGCACCTGGGTAGGGCCGGATGCCTACCTGCAGTTGTTCGAGGATCCGACGTTCCTGCGGGTCCTGGAGAACAACGGGCTGCTGCTGCTTGCCATGCCGGTCGTCATCGCGATCCCGCTCGGAATCGCGTTCCTGCTGCACGAGCAGATCGCGGGCTGGAAGTTTTTCCGGTCAGCGGTGTTCCTGCCCACGGCGATCTCGTGGGTGGTGATCGGCGTCATCGCGGTCCGGTTCTATGCGCTGCACGGAATTCTCAACTCGATGCTGTCGGCGGTCGGCCTCGGATTCATCAAGACCAACATGCTGGGCAGCACGCATGAGGCACTGGCCGCGCTGGCGATCACGCTGATCTGGTCGCAGCTCGGCACGAACACGATCATCTTCATTACCGGGCTCGCCGCGCTGGACCCGAGCCTGGCGGAAGCCGCGCGGGTCGACGGCGCCGGACCGCTCACGGTGTACCGGCGGGTCATCATCCCGCAGATGATCAGGTTCATTCAGTTCGCCTTCATCATCACGGTGCTGACGGCATTCACCGCGATCTTCAGTCTCATCTTCGTGATGACCGGCGGCGGACCGGACTACGGCTCGACAACGCTCGAGTTCTACGTTTACCAGCAGGCGTTCAGCGAGAGCGCGTTCGGGACCGGAGCGCTGCTCGGCGTGCTTCTTTTCGTGATCGTGGCTGGCATCAGTGTCGTGCAGGTCCGAGTGCTGCGAGCCCGGATATGAGCCAGCAGGCCGAGCAGACCGAGCTGGCCCGCTCCGCGGATCAGCCAGATGCGGGCTCGGCTGGCCTAGCCGGCTCCGCTAGCCATGGCAGCCCGGCAACCGTCAGCAGCCCGGCGCGGACCAGGCTGACCAGGCGACGCCGCATCCGGCCGGCCCGGATCGTCATGTTCGTGACGATGATCGCGGTGGCGGTCGTCATGCTGTACCCGTTGCTGTACATCGTGATGACGTCGTTCAAGAGCGAAGTGCAGTACGAGCTTGGCGGCGGGTTCTCGCTGGCGAGCTGGCGCATCCTGGTCAGCAGCCAGCCGATTCTGCGCGAGCTGCTCAACTCCCTGATCGTGTCATCGTGCGCGGTGGCGCTGATCGTGGTTATCAGCACGGCGGCCGGTTTCGCGTTCGCCAAGATCCGCTACCGCGGGCGGACCTTGGTCTTCGTGCTCGTCGTGGCGTGCATGTTCGTCCCGCTGCCCTCGATCGTGATCCCGGAGTACGTCAACGTCAGCAGGTTCGGCGTGCTTGACACCTACTGGGGAGCGATCGCCGTCTACGCCGCGCTCGGCATCCCGTTCTCGATCTTCCTGATGACCACGTATTTCCGCGGCCTGTCCGATGACCTTATCGAGGCCGCGTCCATTGACGGCGTCTCGATGTGGAAGATGTGGTGGCGGCTCGGCGTGCCGCTTGCCCGGCCCGCTATGTTCACCGTGGCGGTCCTGCAGTTCATCCAGATCTGGAATGACCTGCTGGTCGGGCTGCTGTTCCTGCAGAACATTAACGACCGGACGGTGACCGTCGGGCTGGCGTTGCTGTCGTCCGGCCGGGTGACTAGCATCCCGGTGCTGATGGCCGGCTCGGTGATGAGCATTATCCCGCCGATCATCGTCTACCTGATCTTCCAGCGGCATCTGGTGCGGGGCATCACGATGGGCATGGGTAAGTAGCGCGCGGGGATACCCGCGCCCGTTAGGTTGCCCAGACAGTGCTGGTGAGGTCGAGCTCTGTCCGGACGTCAGATACCAGGGTCGTCAGGTCCTGATCACGCTGCTGCAGCCGGTCCTGAGCGCTGCCGAGCCCGGCCCGGCCGACGATCCGTTTCTCGTTGAGCGCCCATTCGCCGGCCGCCGCCAGGCGGCCCTGGGCCGTTGCCAGCACGGCCTGACAAGTATTCGCGAGGCAGCTGACGGTGTCGCCGTGACGGGCATAGATGTCGGCGTAGTGCAGTGCTCCCGATGCGATGGTGAACCAGGTAGCCGGCGCGGTCTCTCGCAGCCGCTGCGGGAATCGCGGGCGAGGCAGCTGGCCGGACAGTACCTTGGCCAGCGCTAGCTCACCAGCCACGATGTACGTCGCGATTCCGGCTACGTAGCCAACCTCCCGCTGGATCTCGAATCTCCCGTCTTCCGCGGCCGCGGTCCAGTGCAGTACGTCGTCGAGGTCGCGGTAGATGAGGTCCACCTTGGTGCCGTCGATGTTCAGCCAGGCTCCGCCGTTCACGATCCGGCCCCATTCGCCGGGAGCGAAGATTCGGCCCGGCCAGCCGAGCGATGCGATGTCGGCCGGATCAAGCGACCCCCGGTAGTAGAGGCCGAAATCCCAGTCAGAATCAGGCGCGGCAGAGCCGGTCGCCCTTGAGCCGCCCAGGGTGACAGCCACGACTCCCGGGATCGCGGCTAGCCGATCGGCGATGAACTCCACGGAAACTGGTTTACAGGCGGGTCGCGGCGCGGACCAGCCCGGCGAGCGCCAGGGACCGGCTGTGCGGCGGCCACGCGATCACCGTGGTCACGGTGGGCGCGTCCGGCACCGGCACTGCGGCGAGGTCGCGGCGCAGATGGACCCGGCACGACTCGGGCAGTACCGCCGATGCCCGGCCGAGCGCGATCAGCTGGTACAGCTGCGCATTGTCGTGAACTTCCGGGCCGGGACCGTCCGCGTAACTGCCGTCGGGTCCGGGCCAACGTGGCAGCGGGAGGCCAGGCAGGGCTGTGACGTCAGCCAGCCGCAGCTGAGCCCGGCTGGCAAGCGGGTGCCCTGCGGGCAGGACCGCTACCTGCCCTTCGCTGCACAGTTCCTCGGTGTCGAACCCGGCCGTCGAGTCGAACGGCCGGTGCAGCAAGGCCACGTCGGCCCGCCCGTCGCGCAGCAGCCGTTCTTGCTGTGCGGGGCCGCACAGGAGCACGTCGACGGTCATCGCGCCGGGCTCGGCCGCGTACGCGTCGAGAAGCTTCGCCAGCAGTTCGCTCGACGATCCGGCCTTCGTGACGAGGATCAGGCCGGGATGGCCGGCCCGGCGGGTACGCCGGTCGGCGGCTTCGACCGCGTCGAGAGCCGCCCGGCCCTCGCGCAGCAGCACGGCTCCTGCTTCAGTCAGCGTCACGGCACGGCTGGAGCGTTCTAGCAACGCCACCCCGAGCCGCCGTTCTAGCTGGCTGATCGCGCGGGACAGCGGCGGCTGCGCGATCCCGAGCCGCTGAGCGGCGCGGCCGAAGTGCAGCTCCTCGGCGACCGCGACGAAGTATCGCAGTTCCCGCGTCTCCATGAAGCCACGCTACCCGCGGGATTACCCCGGCCGCGCCCCGAAACGTGGCCAGCAGGCCGCGCGGAGGCCCTTCGGCCTGGGCCGATACCTGGCGGGTATCGACGCACACCCAACCGGTGTTGGACGTCCCGCGCCTGTCCGGACAGGATCGAATGCATGAGCGAACAGACAATTGCGCTGGTTACCGGCGCGAACAAAGGGATCGGATACGAGATCGCAGTCGGCCTGGGCAGCCTCGGCTGGAGCGTCGGCGTCGGCGCCAGGGACACCGAGCGCCGGGAAGCTGCTGTGGCGAAGCTACGCGCGGCCGGCGCCGACGCGTTCGGGGTACCGCTCGACGTGACCGATGACACGAGCGTGGCCGCCGCCGCCGAATTGCTCGACGACCGGGCCGGCCGTCTGGACGTGCTTGTCAACAACGCCGGCGTGACGGGGGGCATGCCGCAGCAGCCAACCAACGTGGACCTCGCGGCAGTGCGTACGGCCGTGGAGACCAATGTGATCGGCGTCATCCGGGTCACCAATGCAATGCTGCCCTTGCTGCGCCGGTCAGCCTCGCCGCGGATCGTGAACATGTCGAGCAGCGTCGGCTCTCTCACCCGCCAGACAACGCCCGGTGCCGAGACGGGCCCGATCTCTGTCGCGTACGCGCCGTCAAAGACCTTCCTCAACGCGGTCACCGTCCAGTACGCCAAGGAACTCCGCGACACCGGCATCCTGATCAACGCCGGATGTCCCGGCTACACCGCGACCGACCTCAACAACTTCCGCGGCTTCCGTACTCCTGAGCAGGGAGCGGCTATCGCGATCCAGCTAGCGACGCTGCCGGACGACGGCCCGACCGGCGGGTTTTTCGAGGACGCCGGGGTCGTGCCCTGGTGAAGAAGCTCAGGCTGGCGCGTGGCTAGGCCGGGTGCGCGTGCTGGCCGCGTACTGGCAGGACGCGACGACCGCTAGCGGCCACAATGCTTGCCCGGCACCGAAGATGCGTTCGGCCAGGCCGGCCTGCCCGCCCGCCGTGATCAGCTCCGCGGCGAACCAGGCCAGCAGGCCTACCAGCACCGCGACGGCACCCGCCGAGACCACCGGCCGCAGGCCCCACGGCACCGCAGGCCCGCGCCGCGAAGCTCCGGCCGGCCAGGTCACCAGCGCGGCGCATCCGGCCGCCGCCCAGATCATGTGCGGCAGCGGAAACCTGGTGCCGGGAAGCTCGGGATTGGCCGCGACCAGCATGCCGGCCACGGCCCCGGCCATCAAGATCAGCCGCCCCAGTGCGCGCGCTGGCCGTAGCGCAAGCCCGGTGATAACGTCGCAGGCGCTCACCACCAGAAAGGTCACCGTCATCACCCAGCGGTCCGCGGCGCCCGGTGCGGCCAGCGCGCTGACGGTATCGGCGACCTGGCTGTAGGAGTGCGGCTGCAGCCTGGCGGCAACTGTCCACCCGGCGGCCATCAGCACCGGAGCGGCGGCTGAGGAGACCACCCCCCACCAAGGCACGGCCCGCACGGTCCCCACCGTAGTCGCAGACCCGGCACGGCTCCAGCAGCACCTATCGGCCGCGGGCGCCGAACCCAGGGTCAGCCGGCGACGTCGGCTTCGATGCCGATCGGGGCGTCTGAGGCCAGCCCGCTGGCTCGCATTGCCTTGCGATAAGCAACGGCGATGGCGTCGAATCTCAGATGCAGCTCGGCGGCCAGGTCGAAGGGAACCCGGTCGGGTCGCTGGGATTCAACGACGACCTGGTCCTGGCCGAAGATCGTGTCTTCGAAGTCCTGGATGACCTGGTCGCTCTGGCTGAGGTTGTAGTTGCGGCCGATCACCACGTACCCCGTGCACAGGTCGGCTGCGACGGGCTGCGACGCGAAGAAGTAGACCATGCCCTTCTCGCCGCCCCAGCCCAGGCGCAGCGCGATCGTGTACGGCAGGTGCAGCTCGTAGCGGCTGCGCCGCTCGGGCGGCCCCGCTTGCTCGTTGCCGAAGACCGGGAAGTCATCGGAGTTCGGCGCCTCGGGCCGCACGATCGTGTAGTGCAGCACATGACCCTCGGTTCGCACGTCATGAGGCGGCACCACCGGCCGCTCCGGGTCGCCAAGCAAACCGGGGTGCACCCACGGGAAATGACCGAGGTCGGTGAAGTTCTCCACTTGGCGCGCCGCGTCGCACTGCCACCTGTACGGCCCGGCGGTCACGACGGCCCAGCGACCGTCCTCCAGTTCGGGAACTTCCGGCAGTGGCCACCGAGGTTCCTCCAGCGCCACCCACAGCAGGCCGTAGCGTTCCTGCGTCCGGAACGCCGCGACGCGTGCCTTGGCCGGTACCCGGGCCGGATCAGCTAGCTGCGGGATCGCGACGCACCGTCCGTCCGCCGCATAACGCCAGCCGTGGTAAGCACAGGCAATCTCGTCACCGGTAACAGTGCCCAGCGACAGCGCCGTACCGCGGTGCACACACACATCCGACATTGCCCGAGCGCTGCCGTCCCTGCCGCGCCACAACACCAGCGGCTCCCCGAGCAAGTCGGCGCGCACGGGCGCATCGGCCAGTCCCGCCGCGAAACCGACCGGATGCCAGCATGCGCGCAGTGACTGAAGATCAGCGAAGACGCCAGGAGATGTCATGACCAGCCTGCCTGTCCGAACGCACGAAACGGCCCGCGTCACCAGTCGCCAGCCCGATTCGGCAACGCTACAGCTGCACGCAGGCGACGAGGTGGGCGGCCGCTAGCGGCGCACTAGGTCCTGCCACCTGCGGCCGGTCCGCACGCTCTCCGGCCGGCCGGCCGTGATATCCGACCCCGGCAGCGCGAACTCGTCTTTGACCTTGACCAGCACCCACCGCTGCTCGCCGGTGCGGGTCAGGCCAAAACCGCCGCACAGCTTCTGCCCGTGCAAGACAACCGACATATGGCCGGGGTCGTCACGACGGATCTCCGCCTGGCCTTCGTCCCAGATGATCACCGCGCCGGTGCCGCGCCGCGAGCCCTCGTGCACGCCCTCGAAGTCGCCAGCCGACAGCTCGTGATCCTCAACCGGCACGGCCAGCCGCCGGACCGCCGGGTCCATCGACGGGCCCTTAGGGACCGCCCATGACCGAAGCGCGCCGCCGACAAGGATCCGCAGGTCGTAGTGCAGCCGGGTAGCGTCGTGCAGTTGCACCACGAACCGAGACCGGGTCACGACGCGACGTTACCGTGAGCCCCGGCCCGCCGCAGCAGGGGTTCACACGTCGGGGTACTCGGCGGCGAGTGTACCGAGTGCTGGCCACGGCGGGCCTTGGCGGAGCAAGGACAAAATGTCTTGGCCGTGCTGGTGCCCGTCGGGGAATTCATCGCGGATGTCCCAGCGCCAGGCAGCGATCATCGCGAGCACGAGTCGCCGGCATTCGGCGAGCAGAACTTGGTCGACGTCCGGATAGCGTGCGCTGACCTGCTGTGGCACGTGGGCGACGTCAAACTCGATGGGTCCGCGGCAGCATGTCTCGAAGTCGATGAACAGCGGGCCGTCACGGGTGGTGAGGAGGTTGCCAGGATGTGGTTCGCCGTGCAGCAGCTGCTCGGCAGCGCCGCGGCTGCGGATGCGTTCACTTGCGCTGTGCAGCGTGCCGAGGAGGAGATACCGGTCGGCTTCGGCGAGGGCGGGGGTTTGGTCTGGGTGCGTGACGAGCCATTCAGCCTCTGCGGCTCGGTCCAGGAAGTGCGGGGTTGCGATCTGGACGCTTCGCATGCCGGCGTGCAGGCGTCGGAGCGCGTCTGCGTATGCGCCTGGCAAGTCCAGGCCAGCAGCCACGACCTGGTAGTAGGTCCACATGGTCACGGCAAAGCCGTCGCGCTGGTAGACCCGCGGCTGAACCCGGGGCTCCGGCGCTGCGACGGGGCTCGCGGTCCCAGCCAGTCGCAGGGCGAGCTCGACCTCCATCGCGGCGACCTCTTGCCCCGCCAGTGCTACCCGGGCGAAGACGTCACACGGCAACAGGCGCAGGGCGAGCTTGTTGGAATTGTGAATCACGACTGCGTCGTCGGCCTGCAGATGCAACTCTGCGGCCAGTGCCGTCGCCGCGGCCATCGCACGCGAAACGAGCTCCGCCTCCACACCGTGGATCCTCGCACTTGCTCGCACATCGGCATGAAACGAGGTGCGCGGAGTCCGGCAGGACAGTGCCTGTGAGTGGCTTCGCGACGGCCCGGCGTGCCCGGCGCGGACGTGCTCCTCCGCGACGGAGGCGGTACCGTTCCGATGTCGGTCAGGCCGGAGGATGCGCTGCCCGCCGGTCGGAGCGGCGGATTTGACGAGGAGGTAACGGTTACCGCGTCCAGGGATACAGGCAGCCGGTCCATCGCCTCGAATAGGCGGGCCCGGCGTGACTACACGATTCTCAAGACGTATGAGGCCGGGATTGTGCTGGCCGGCAATGAGGTGAAGTCGCTGCGCGCCGGTCACGCGTCGCTGGCCGGGGCGTTCGTTCAGGAGCACGACGGCGAGTTGATGCTGCATGGCCTGCACATCGCCGAGCACGGCTACACCCGCCCCGGTATCCGCGTCCTGGACCGGTCCCGGCGGACCCGCAAGCTCCTCATGCACCGCGGCGAGATCGACAAGATCATCGCAAGGCTCGGCGAGGCCGGCGTCACCCTGGTGCCGCTGTCGCTGTACTTCCACAACGGCTGGGCGAAGGTGGAGATCGCCCTCGCACGCGGCCGGCGGTCGTTCGACAAACGACAGGCAATCGCCCAGCGGGACGCCGACCGGCAGATCGCCCGCGTGCTCAGCGACCGGCTACGGGCACGGCAGCGGCGGACCCGCTGGCCGAGCTGAGACGCCGACAGGACCGGCAACGCCCGAGCGAGACGCGGTGGCGCCGCTGCCGGCGCAGCCGACCGGGGACGGGGGGTAGACGGACACGCACGCTCGTACCCCGAACGCGGTAGATGAGCGGTTCATGGTGCAGGTCGGAGGCCGTCCATCAGAATGTTCAGCAGGCGACTTGCCCTGGCGTCGTGCTCGGGCGGGTGGGCCACGGTGAAGATGCCGATGAGGCTGGCAGCGATGTCCTCGGCGGTGACGTCGAGGCGGAGCTCGCCCGTCGCGCGGCCGGCGTTGAGGATGTCGTCGATAGCGGCGAGCAGTTCGGCCTGCGTCTGGGCATGGGCGATCTCGCCCGATTCGATCATCGCGAGCAGCGTGTCGAGCATGCCGTTCTTCGTCGCGATCCAGTCACCGAACAGGTCCATCCAGCGTCGCAGCGCCGCGGGCGGGGGAAGCTGGGCGAGTAGCTCGCGGGCGCCGGCGGTGAGTCCCGCGACCTGATCGCGGTAGACCGCCTCAACCAGCGACTCGCGGGTAGGGAAATGCCGGTAGAGCGTGGCGATGCCGACCCCGGCTTCGCGTGCGATCGCGCGCATTGACGGCTCGGTGTCGGCAGACACGAACACGCGGCTCGCGACTTTGAGGAGTTGGTCGCGGTTGCGAGTAGCGTCCGCTCGTAGCGCGCGAGCCTCCAACTCTGCCAAATCGGATCACGCTCCGATTGTGTTAGGCTGCCTTGCGTAACCGGAGCATAGTCCAATTTCGCTCCTTTCACTCGCCGCCAAAGGAGCCAACTGAGCATGCGAGAACCGAGCGTCAGCGCGTCGGCGACCACGAGCAGAGCGGTCCGGCTCGAGTCATTTGGCGGCCCCGAGGTCCTGAACCTCCGCGAGGTACCCGCGCCACAGGCCGGCTCGGGGCAGATCCGCGTCCGAGTCACCGCGGCTGGACTGAACCCGATGGACTGGTTCATGACCGCCGACGCAGACACCGCCACCCGGTTCGGCTTGAGCCTGCCCTCCGGATTCGGAACCGACTTTGCCGGGGTCGTCGACCAGGTTGGTGACGGCGTGACAGAGTTCGCGGCTGGCGACCGAGTCTTCGGCGGCGCCCTCTCCCGCGCGGTCGCCGACTACGTAGTAATAGATGTGGCAGGGACCATTGCCGCGGGCGGCGACGCGCACCATACCCCCGACGCTGTTGACGACCGCACAGCCGCCACCCTTGCTATCGCAGGGTGCACGGCCGCCGCCGCCCTCGCCGTTGTCAATCCCGGCCCGGGCGACACGCTGCTCATTGGCGGCGCGGGAGGCGGGGTCGGCGTGTTCACCGTGCAGCTCGCCCGGCACGCGGGTGCGCTAGTGATCGGAACGGGATCGGCGCTGTCGGCCGATGGCCTGCGTGCCCTCGGGGCCGAGCCGGTTGCCTACGGGGACGGCCTTGCCGACCGGCTCCGTGCCCTGGCTCCCGGCGGCGTCACTGCGGCGATCGACCTGTACGGGACCGAAACGGTGCAGGCGGCACGAGAACTTGGAGTGCCTGACGAGCGCATCACCACCATCGCTGCACAGGTCGGCGGGATCACGCCGGCAAACGGTGCTAATGCCGCCCCCGGCGCCATCGAGGAGATTGCGCGCCTGGTCGCGGCCGGCCAGGTCCGTGTGCCCATCGCGGCAACCTTCCCGGTGGAGCAGATCCGCGCCGCGGTCGAGCTTCAAGCCGGCCGGCACGTGCACGGCAAAGTCGTCATCGACCTCTAGCCTTCGACAGCCCAGGGCGCTGTCCCGACCCCTCATCGGCAAGGTCGCCTGGGTTCGTCTAGTCATGTGCCTGAGCCCATGAAGGCCGCAGGATGTAGTTGGGTCCGGTGCGGCGATCCGGGCCGGAACAGGTGGCTCAGGGCGCCGGCCACGTGGCACCACGGCCGACGATCACGTAGAGCAGGCCGCCCCACGGGCACGAGATCAGGCAGACGGCCGCCCATGCCCACTTGGGTAGGTAACGGACCCTCTCCGGATTAGCGCGGATGAGATCACGCAGGCAGAAGGTGTCCCAGGCGATGGCCGCGGCACATATCCAGCCAGGCGAAGCGGCCGCGATGACCCCGGAGGAGCACTCCAGGGCCGTCATGGCCTACGTCGCCGGGCTGCTAGCCGACTTCGACCGTTACCTCGCCGCCATCGTCCAGCCCCTGCTTGCCAACGCACCAGGCAAAGGACGCCGACGCCGCATGCTCTGCTCCATCTTCCTGCCCGAGCCAGACAGCAGAAATGCGGCCAGAACTCACGAACATTGAGCACGGTTCCCGTAACCAGGTGCGGTCCGAACCCCAGACCGCGGCGAGGCCCGCGACGTGCTGTTATCGGCAATGAGCGGGCGCGCCGGGAGGGCGGAGCACGCTGGCCGCTGGTCAGCCTGGCTGGTCGTCAGCCTCCAGCGACCGCAGCGCGTCGAACTCACAGCCGCAGGAGCGCCGCGGCACTAGCTGCACGCCGACCCTGACCTCGGCGTAGCTCGCCTGCTCGGTCTCGATCGCCTCGATCAGCAGCGCTGCGCTGCGCGCCCCCATCGCGGGGGAGTCGTAGCTGATCACGGTAAGAGCTGGCTCAAGCAATGCCGCGAAGTAGGTGTCGTCGAACGACGCGAGCGCCAGGTCCTCGGGCAGCCGCAGCGGATGACTGCGCGCGGCGGCAAGCGCGCCGAGCGCAAGCTCGGCGCTCGCGGCGACGATCGCGCTCGGCCGGGACTGCATCCTGAGCAGCTCGCGCGTGTGCTCGATGCCGCTGCGCAGGCTCCACTCGCAGGTACGGATCAGTTCAGGCGCGTCGTCGAGGCCCAGCTCGGCTACCGTCGCCAGGAAGCCTTCCCGGCGCTCGCGGCCGTCGGTGTTGTCACGCGGCCCGCTCAGGAAAGCGATGCGCCGGTGACCGTGCCCGGCCAGGTGCCGGACCAGCTGGCCGATGCCTTCCCTGTTCTCCAGCGTGACGCTTCCGGCGCCCACGCCGTCGACGGTTTCGTCGATGAAGACGCTCGGCGTGCCGTGCAGCAGCTCGCGGAACCGGTCCGCGGTGAACGGGGTCGTGGAGATGAGGATTCCGTCCACCCAGTGATCGAGCAGCGTGTTGATGGCCTCGGCGACGCTCCCCGGATCCTCGCCGGAGTCGACGAGGATCAGCCGGTAGCCGATGTCACGCAGATAGGACTGCGCACCCTGGAAGACCGAGGCATAGAACGGGTGCGCGATGTGTGGCACGATCAGGCCTATCGTGCGGGAACGGCGGGTCCGCAACGACTGCGCGAACGGCGACGGGCGGAAGCCGAGCTGTGCGGCGGCTTCCAGAACCGCGGCCCTGGTGCCGTCGGTCAGCTCGCCGCGGCCGTTGAGCGCACGCGACGCAGTGGTCGTCGAGACGCCCGCCATCTCGGCGACATCGGCCAGGCGGACCCGGGAGGCACGTGGCTTCATGGCTGCTGAATTCTCCCGAAATAACGGTTGCGCAAACGTTACCACACGTAGTATCTGGTAACCATGACCTCAGCTTTTGCCAGCTTGGGCTGCCGCGCATGACCGGGCCGCGCGCAGGTCCCCTCGGGCCTTTCGAACTCATCACTATGGGGCGCGCCGGAGTAGATATCTACCCCCTGCAGATCGGCGTCGGGCTGGCCGAGGTCACCACGTTCGGTAAGTATCTGGGCGGCAGCCCGGCCAATGTCGCCGTGGCCGCCGCCCGCTTCGGCCGGCGAGCCGCGGTGATTACCAGGACCGGGGCGGATCCGTTCGGCGACTTCGTGCACGAGGCACTGCGCGGTTACGGCGTCGATGACAGCTTCGTGACGCCCGTGCCGTCGTTGCCGACGCCGGTCACGTTCTGCGAGATCTTCCCGCCGGACAACTTCCCGCTCTACTTCTATCGCTTCCCCAAGGCACCCGACCTCGAGATCTATACCAGCGAGCTTGACTACGCAGCGATCGGCGACGCCGGGGTGTTCTGGGCGACCGTCACGGGCCTGTCGGTGGAGCCCAGCCGCGCGGCCACGCTGGCGGCACTTGCCAGCCGCCGCCACGCCCATCCGACGATCCTCGACCTGGATTACCGGCCAATGTTCTGGGAATCCGCTGCTCTGGCCACGCGATGGAGCAGGGAGGCGATCCAGTTGGCCACGGTCGTCGTTGGCAACCTGGACGAATGCGAGGTCGCCGTCGGCTCGAGGGACCCGGCCCGGATCGCGCCAGCCCTCCTCGACCTCGGCCCGCAGCTTGCCATCGTTAAGCTCGGACCGGAGGGTGTGCTGGCCGCCGACCGCGACCAGCAGGTCCGCGTGCCGC